>Ga0181536_10000566_pt1 | contig 44875 bp, 52 predicted proteins | sample PEATcosm2014_Bin_41_FD_121105 | JGI IMG/M metagenome (GOLD analysis project Ga0181536, IMG submission 121105) | Peatland microbial communities from MTU Mesocosm Facility, Houghton, MI, USA - PEATcosm2014_Bin17_60_metaG | ecosystem: Environmental > Terrestrial > Soil > Wetlands > Peat | place...
AACAGCCCCGGTGGCACGCGCGTACCCGAAGCGGTTGGGGTGGTGGCCTCATCGGGCATCACGATGCACGATTACAAACGCTTTTCGGCGAGTTTGCGCCTGCGCTACTTTGGCCCGCGCGATTTGACATCCGACTCAATTTATCGCTCAAATGCAACGCTTTTGCTCAATGCGCAGGTCCGTTATCGAATTACCAAGAAATGGAGCTTTGTCGTCGAAGCTTTGAATTTGCTGAACCGCAGGGATTCCGACATCGACTACGCCTATACCTCCCGAATAACGCCAACGGCCGATGCGGCATTCACACGTGTTTTCCACCCCGTCGAACCGTTTCAGTTGCGATTCGGGTTACGTCACGCTTTCTAATTGATTCGCTGTTCAACCTGGGCGGAAGGCCGGGGATTCAACCATCCCTGGCCGTTTTACCTTGCCGCACCATATCTAACGTACTCCTTGCTCTCCTGCGTGTCAGCAGTGATCCAAGCCAGGCACTCTTTTCAGTGGCCTCTTCAGGATGGCGGGGAGAGCGCACAATCGCACTTAGCGGAAATGGACGGCGCTTCCCGGCTACGCCGTGACGGTTCCCTTCATGCTAAAGGCGTTCTGAGACCTTTCCGCAATTTGCGCGAGAGCGCAGAAGTGAACGACAGGGGCGACGGGCCGAGCCCAATTTGTTAGCATGGACGTGGAGGAATCGATACGGATCGGCACACGCACGATCATACGCATACGCACTCGCATGAACACAAGCACGGGGACGTGACGCACAGCCACGAGCATTCGCACGAACACAGCCATGAGCATGAACACGCGGGCGAGCACGGCGAACACGAGCACTCGCACCCTGGGCACGCGGGCGAGCCGCACGAGCACACCCACAAGTAGCCAACGGTTTCAGAAGGTGGATTTCGCCGCTAAATGAACCAGCCGGGGCTGAAGGTGCTGAGCGTCTCCAGCCGGCGGGCGGACGTCGCGATGAAGTTTGCGGATGACGGCGAACTGGGCGTCGTGAGACCAACTCGGCAAGATCTGCGCGCCGACGGCGTAGACCAAGAATGGAACTTGGCCGCGACTTTAGCACCGAGCGATAAGAATCCAGGGTTGTCTGAAGGGCTTCCTCCCCAGCCCGCTCGATGAGCTTCTTGATCGAAATCATGCCTAACTTATCGGCGGGAATCGGGGGCACGCGCGCCGTCAGACTCGGGTGGGAGGCTGGGCAGGCAGCGCCACGGGTCACCCCGGCTCGCCACTTACCGGTTGTGCGCGGGTTTTTGCCGAAAAACACACGACTTAGCCGCGCGGGCGAGCTAACCTGCAATCAGGGAGAGTAGATATGGAAGACCGTGACCGCAGAACCTGGCAGCCCGCATCGGATCCGGACAGCGGCACCGTCAGTGCCAGCTTGATCTTTGGGTTGGCCATCGTCGCCATCGGCGTGCTCTTTTTGCTGGACAACTTCGGCGTACCGGTGGGCAATGTCTGGGGGTACTGGCCGGTAATCCTGATCGCCATCGGTCTGGCCAAGGTGGTGGATGCGAAGGATACCGCCGGGCGTTCGGGCGGCGCCATCATCCTGGGTGTCGGAGTGATTTTTTTGGCCGATAAAATCCACTTGCCCTTCCTGCGAGATCGCAATCTTTGGGACCTGTGGCCGCTGGCGATCATCGTGGTGGGCTTCATGATGCTGTGGGGAGCGCTGGAAGGCAAGGGCGGTACCGGCTTTGCGGGTACCCGGTGGAACTTGGGCGGTGCGGCGACCCCCGGAAACTGCAACATGTTCTCCATGTTCGGCGGCAGCAATCGAAAGGTGAGCGGCGATTTCAAGGGCGCCGACCTGGTAGCGATTTTTGGCGGCGGCGGGCTCGACCTGCGGAACGCCACGATGTCCGCGGATGAAGCCGTGGTCAGCGTCAACGCCATCTTCGGCGGTTTCGAGATCCGGGTTCCCGAGACCTGGCTGGTCGACGTGCACGTGGCGGGGATTTTCGGAGGCCACGATGACAAGACCCACCAGCCCGATCCTCGCCTGGTGCCCAATCCCAAGCGGCTCCTCGTGCGGGGCGCCACGATCTTCGGGGGACTGGGCGTCAAGAACTGAGGCGCCCGGATGCATCCGCTTCTAGTCTCCGGCGCCGCGCTTGCCATTTATCTGGTGGGTTGGGTACCGCTGGCCGCACTGCTGGTCTACGTTCTGGAAGCTTCCGGCAGTTTGGGCTGGGGAGCCAGCGCGGCGATCGTCATACCCGCCTGCATGGTTTACGCGTTCGTCTGCCTATCGCCGTGGTACGTGGTGCGCATGACGCCACTGCGGTCGAGCGCGATGCCGCGCATTCTGGCGACCAACTTCGGCGCGGCGATCGGCGGCAGCATTCTGCTGTTAGCCATCGCACGCGGCATGGCGGTTTTGCTTTCGCGCTTCGCCACCTTCCACTCGGTCGACCAGCGCTTCCGGCCGCACGCGCCGCTGCTGTTCGGCATGGGCGTGCTGCTCTATCTGCTCTCCGCCGGCATGCACTACGCGCTGGCGTCGGTGGAGGAATCCAAGGAAGCTCTGAATCGCGAGATGCAGGCCCTGGTGGCGGCGCGCGACGCGGAGCTCAAGGCTCTGAAGGCGCAGATCAACCCGCACTTCCTGTTCAACAGCCTGAATTCGATCAGCGCTCTGGCGGGCATCGATGCCGTGCGGGCGCGCGAGATGTGCGTCCGTCTCTCCGACTTTCTGCGCAGCAGTCTGCGTGTGGGCGAGCGCGAGAGCGTTCCGCTGAGTGAAGAGCTGGCGCTGGCGCACAACTATCTGGGGGTGGAGCAGGTGCGCTTTGGCGGCCGGCTGCGCGTGGAGCGGCAAATTGCGCCGGAGTGCGAAGCGGGCCTGGTTCCCCCGTTGCTGCTGCAGCCGCTGGTGGAGAACGCGGTGAAGCACGGTATCGCCAGCATCGTGGAAGGCGGGACCATCCGCCTCGCAGCGTGGCGCGTCGAAAACGCGATGCATATCAGCGTAGAAAATCCGTTCGATCCGGAAGGCGCAACCGCGCGCCGCAATGGCCTGGGATTGCAGATCGTGAAGCGGCGCTTGCTGGCGCGCTACGGTGATCGCGCGGATATGGCGGTCGAGAGCGGCGACCACCGCTATCGGGTGGAGCTTCTGCTGCCATATGAAACCGTGTGATTCCGACCCCGGCCCAACCGCACCTTTGAGGCTTCTGACTTCTGTCTCCTGACTCCTGTCTCCTGACTCCTGTCTTCTTGCAATTCTCAGCTCTCCCCCAACAACACCTTCAACCGCGCATAGCCCGCCCGGCTCACGGGCAGTTGCGTGCCGTCGCGCAGCACGGCGATTCTGCTGTCCTTAGTGTACGCTTCGATCTTAGCCACCCGCTCCAGGTTCACAATGTGCGAACGGTGGATGCGGATGAACACCGCCGGATCCAGCATCCCCTCAAGGCTGGAAATAGTCTGCTGTTTCAGATAGGTCTTTTTGTCGCTCTTGAGCGCCACGTAATCGTCCTGCGCTTCCGCGTAATCCAGCTTTTCGACCGGGATCACGTGTACCGCCGGGCCGTCCTTCACCACAATGCGCTGCAAGTACTGCTCGGGCGGACGCGCCGCGGCCGCCAGTTCGGCGGGATCGGGGGTCTTTTCGCCCAGCCGCTGTTTGGCGCGATCGAGCGCCTTCTCGAACCGCTCCACGCTGAACGGCTTCAGCAGATAGTCCACCGCGTGCGCATCGAACGCGCGCATGGCGTAAGTGTCGTAGGCCGTGGTGAAGATCACCGCAATATCGCGGCCCACCAACTCCAGCACCTCGAAGCCATCCAGCTTCGGCATTTGGATATCCAGGAACAGCAGGTCCGGTTTCAGGTCCGCAACGGCCTTCACGGCTTCGAATCCGTTGGCGCATTCGGCGAGCACGCGCACATCCGGATGCGCCTTCAGCATCTCGCGCACCAGGCCGCGCGCAAGCTCCTCGTCGTCCACAATCACAGCGCCGACTTGCGCGGTGCGCGCCCGCATGCTTATCGGCGCGCCGGTCTTCTCGCCGGAAGCGGCGGGCTCGTAGCTGCGCTGCAGGTTCTTCAAATCCACCAGCAGATCCCGCGCGGATTGGTAGCGCCGGTCGCGGTCCTTCTCCAGGCACTTGCGCACGATGCGTTCCAGCTCCGGCGGCGTCTCGTAATTGAAACGCGCCATGGCCTCGGGCTGCGCGTGCAGAATCTGCATCAGCAGCTCGGTGGCGCTGGCTCCGGCGTAGGGCAGGCGTCCGGTGACCATCTCGTAAAGCACCACGCCCAGGCTGAACAGGTCGGAGCGCGCGTCGGCTTCGTGTCCCAGCGCCTGCTCGGGGCTCATGTAATGCACGGTGCCCATCACCATGCCCGGATCGGTGAGGAATTGCGTGGCCGCGCGGCTGGCGCTCGAGCCCGCGGCCGAAGGCTTCATCTTGGCCAACCCGAAATCCAGCACCGACACGTGCCCGCGCGGCGCGATCATAATGTTGGCCGGCTTGATATCGCGGTGCACAATGCCCTTCGCGTGCGCGCCGTCCAACGCATCCGCCACTTGGATGGCGATCCCGATGGCCTCGGCGAGCGGCAGAGGCGCGCCGGCGATGCGGGCATCCAGAGTCTGGCCTTCGATGTATTCCATCGCCAGAAAGCTGACGCCCTCCGCCTCGCCGATCTCGAACACGCGCGCCACGTTGGGATGGCTCAGCGCGGACGCGGTCTTGGCCTCCTGCACGAAGCGGCGCATGCGGTCGGCATCGTGCGCCACTTCCGCCGGAAGGATTTTTAGGGCGACGGGACGCTCCAGGTTCAGGTCCTCGGCCAGGTAGACTTCGCCCATACCGCCTGCGCCCAGGCGGGAGACGATGCGGTAGTGAGCCAGGACGGTGCCGGCGGCGAGGGATTCGGGCATTCCTATCCATGGTAGCTTGGCAGCGCGGAGGGCGGGCTTCAAGCCCGCGCGGGGCTTGAGCCCCGCTCTAATAGTAAGATGCAATATAAGGCAACTCCGTGAACTGGTTCTATTGGTCGTTACTATCCGCGCTCTTCGCCGGCGCCACCGCCATCCTCGCCAAGGTAGGCGTCGCAGGTGTGAATTCGAATCTGGCAACTGCGATCCGCACTGCGGTAATTCTGGTCTTCAGTTCGATCGTGGCCTACGCCACTGCGCCGCCTGGCGCGCTGCGGAGCCTGACGTCGCGCACCTGGATCTTCCTGGTCCTGTCCGGCCTGGCCACCGGCTTGTCGTGGCTCTGCTACTTCCGCGCCCTGCAGCTTGGAGAAGCCTCGCGCGTTGCTCCTGTCGATAAGCTGAGTGTGGCTTTCGTCATCCTGTTTGCCGCGCTCTTTCTCGGCGAACGTCTCACCGTGGCCCGCGGCGCCGGCGCGCTTTTGATTATGGCGGGCGCGATCGTATTGGCCATGGAATAAGGAGCGCGCATGACCACAACGAGCGAGATCCTGGAGCGCCTGCGGGAGGCGGGCAGCGCCGCCAACGTCGCCGGCATGGCCCGCTACGGAATCCGCCCCGCCAAAGCGTACGGCGTCGCCACGCCCGTCATCCGTTCCATCGCCAAAGAATTGGGCCGCAGCACGGAACTCGCGTCCGCGCTCTGGTCCACCAACGTCCTGGAAGCCCGCATCCTGGCCGCCATGATCGCCGACCCCCTTCAAATCCCGGAAGAAGAAGTGGAGCGCTGGGTGCGCGAGTTCGACTGCTGGTCGGTATGCGACTCCGCCTGCATCGGGCTATTGTGGCGGACCCCGTTTGCCTGGCGCAAGGTGCGTGAGTGGTCGCGCCGCGAGCCCGAATACGAGCGCCGCGCCGCGTTTGCGCTGCTCGCGGGCCTGGCCGTCCACGACAAGCAGGCTGGCGACAAACAGTTCCGCGCGGCTCTCCGGCTCGTCTCGCAGGCCGCCGCGGACGAACGCAATTTTGTGAAAAAGGCGGTGAACTGGGCCTTGCGCCAGATCGGGAAGCGCAACGCCGAGTTGCGCGAGGCAGCCATCGGGATGGCCGAATCGCTGATCGCCACCGAGTCGCGTTCGGCACGCTGGATCGGCCACGACGCACTGCGCGAGCTGCGCCGCAAGACGGTGCCATGAAGGTCAGCGGCGCCGCTTTTCTTCGAGTGTGCGCCGCATGATCGGGAGCACCGCCAAATCCCGTTCGCCAGCGACTTCTTCTTTCACCGCAATCAGCGTTTCGAGATTCAGAACCCGCACACGCAATCCCTCGCCCACTTCGACTTCGTGTGCGTGAGGCAGCAGATCGTCGTAACTGCGGGACCGCCCGATCGTGCCGAAAATGTCAAGCGGGCCGAAACGGGTCGTCGGAAGCTGATGGCCCGTCGAGGCCAGATGCGATGCGTCAGGTTTCAACCCCAGTTCGGGCCGCGCCCGATAGGTAGCTTCCAGCGAATCCAGCGCGGCGAGCAGGCGACCGATATTGTCCGGATTCCTGGCGTGCACGACGTCCAGATCGAAGGTGTTAACAGCCACGCCCTCAAGCACGGCCGCAACGCCTCCAACCACAATGAATTCGACTTGATGCCTGCGGAGCTCGACGAGAATCGCCGCGAACTCACGTCTCGCTGTTCCTGGCACGGATCTCCATTACGGAATCGACGGACCCCTGGAGCACATCCAACCGCTCAGCCGGCGTCAACGACAACATCCATCGGACTAGGGTCAGGTCGACGCCATCCAGGCTGTATGCCGGTTCATCCGGCGCGCATGGTTCATCCGGTTCCAAGGCTCGCTCCGCTGCGAACTACATTACCAGAGGCACGAACTGAAAGGAAACCATGGCACACCGCCGGAACTCAAACTTGACCAGCCCGTCCCGCCGGGATTAACCTGAAAAGAACTTCCGCAGCCCCGTTATCAGCCGGCCTTCAGGAGCTACGTTGCGCGCCAGCCCACCACTACAGCCGCCGGCCGCGGCGCCCGATGCACGCCTAAACAGCCACATCGACGAGCCCGCGTGGCTTCGGCATCCGGGAGCCCGCTTTGCGGCAATTCTGACCGCGTTATTCATCGCCTACTTTCCCGCGGTTCACGGTTACTACCTGCACACCGACGATTACTTCTGGTCCAGCTTTGGCGGCTTTTCGCGCGCGGCCATACTTACGTTCATGACGGCTGTCGGGCGGCCGCTCACCGGATTGATCTACTGCGCTTTCGGCGCGGTCAAGACCATGAACGGCATGAACTTTCTGCGGGCGCTCAGTATCGTCAACCTGGCGGCGCTCGGCCTGTTGACCTATCGCTCTCTCAGAAAGGAACTTCTCATCGCGCCGGCAGCCCTGGCGGCAGCCGTGGCCCTGTTGACCACGCCTCCGTTCGCGACCGCGGTGGGGTTCTTGTCGACCGCTCCTTATGCGCTGGCCGCTACGGTGGCCGCCCTCGCTTTTGTATTGGTGTCGGAAAAAGTCATCGGGAATCGTGCCCGCAGCAAATGGGGATTCTTGGCGCTGGCTTGGTCGCTGTTGATCGTCTCCCTGGCGCTCTATCAACCCGGAGCGCTGTTCTACGTGTCGCTGGCGGCAGTCTCGACTTTCCTCGCCGATCCACTGCGCTTTTATCGCGATCGCCTGCGCAAGCTGGCTCTCCACGGAGCCATCCTGGCGGCTGCCTGCGGCGTCTATTATTGGGCGTGGCGGGCGTGGTTGCAGCATGCCCGCGTTCCCTTGCTCGGAAAGTACGATGCCCGCCAGTTCAGCGCCGATATCCACAAAGGCGCAGTTTGGTTCGTCCGGACGCCTTTGGTGGAAGCATCCAACCTGTGGTTTGTGCGGCCGATGTTGGGTGTTTCCATCCTCGTCGGTTGCGTGATTTTGGCGGCTCTGTGCCTGCAATATTCTCCCGCGTCGGGCGCCCGCGGAATTGCCGGCGTATTGGGCAAGGCAGCCGTCCTGGTGGCCATGCTCCCCATAACATACGGCGTCAGTCTCGCCAGCTATATGCCCTCCGCGGAGTACCGGACCTATACGGCCATGGAGGGCGCCCTTGTCCTGCTGTTCATGATCTCGCTCAGCCGCGCTATGGCTGCCGCGTCGCGTTGGATTCCGCCCCGCTTCGCCGCCCTAGCCATGGCGACGGTCGCGGTAGGTGGCATCTGTGCCGCCCATGTCACGATCCGCCGCTACTTTACCGCGCCGGATTCCACCGAATTCCATTTCGTGAAAGACCAGATCGATCGCTACCGGCGCACCGCCGGCGCCGGCTTCACCATGATCCACGTGATCGTCGTGCGGCGCCCGGTGGCGGCCGTACAGAGAAACGAGCTCGGCGAGCCCAGCCTCCGCCACGGACCGAACCTGCGCCCCATAGTGACCGCCGCCCTGCGGGAGCTTGGAATCGCGCGCGATGTGCGCGTATTTCAGAGCCTTCCCGACGACCCATCCCAGTGGATAGAATGGGGAACCCAGCTACACTGGATGTCGTTGGACTATTTCTTTATGCGGCCGCTTCCCGGCAAAACCATCACCATCGACGCATCGCGGTTGGGGTCGCTCCCTTAAACAGACATGTACCAGGAAATCGACCGCTGCCGCATTTCCGGCAGCCATAACCTGATCCCAGTGCTCAGCCTCGGCACGCAATCCCTTACGGGTGTCTTCCCCAAAGAGCCCGGTGCAGCCATCACCGAGGGCCCGCTGGACCTGGTGTGGTGCCCCGCGAGCGGCCTCCTCCAGTTGAAACAGTCGTACGACCTGCGCGAGATGTACGGCCTGAACTACGGATATCGATCGGGACTCAACCAGTCCATGGTTACGCACCTTAACCGGAAGGTGGGCCACCTGGAGCGCCTCTGCCCGCTCTCCGCCGGCGATGCCGTGATCGATATCGGCAGCAATGACGCGACTCTGCTGCGGGCGTACCGCGCCTCCTGCCGGCGCATCGGAGTGGACCCCGCGGGCGAGAAATTCCGCCATCACTACACCGGCGGCCTGGAGCTGGTTCCGGACTTCTTTTCCGCTGAACTCGTCCGCGCGCGGCTGGGAAATTCGAAGGCCAAGATCGTCACCTCGATCGCCATGTTCTACGATCTCGAAGATCCCGCCGCCTTCGTTTCGCAGGTGGCCGGGCTGCTCGACCCCCGCGGCATCTGGCATTTCGAGCAGAGTTATATGCCGTCGATGCTGCGCACCAACGCCTATGACACGATCTGTCACGAGCATCTGGAATACTACTCGCTGGCAACGGTAAAGGCGCTGGTGGAAAGATGCGGGCTGCGCATCGTGGACGTGCAGACGAATGCCATCAACGGCGGCAGCTTTGCCGTTACCGCGTGCCTTCCCGCAGCGCCCTACCGCCCTAACGCCACCGTCATCGACTGGCTGCTGGGGCAGGAAGACCGCATGGGATTGACGACGCCACGCCCCTACCGGGAATTCGAGCAGCGCGTCTTTGAGCACCGCAACAACCTGGTCCGCCTGGTCCGCGCCTTGCGCGCCGATGGAAAAACCATATGCGGATACGGCGCATCGACCAAGGGCAACGTGCTGTTGCAGTTCTGCGGCTTCTCCGCACCGGACATCCGCGCTATTGCCGAGGTCAATCCGGACAAGTTCGGCTGCTTCACCCCAGGAACCAACATCCCCATCGTCTCCGAATCCGAGGCGCGCGCCATCGCGCCCGACTACTTCCTGGTTTTGCCCTGGCACTTCAAGGAAGGGATCCTGGCCCGCGAACAGGCATATCTGGAAGCCGGCGGCAAGATGTTGTTCCCCTTGCCTGAGATCGAAATCGTGGGCGGCTGATGCGATGCGTCCCCTCGTCTTTGTTCCCACCTTCAACGAACGCGAGAACGTAGAGGAGTTGCATAGGCAGATCCGGGAGCTCCCCTTGGAGACCGACATCCTATTTGTGGACGACGCCTCTCCGGACGGCACTGGCGAATTGCTGGATCGGCTGGCAGCCGCGGACCCGCGCGTAACGGTCCTTCATCGCCCTGGCAAACTGGGCATCGGGAGCGCCCACCTTTGTGGCATTCGCTATGCCTACGAGCACGGCTACGATTGGCTCGTCACCATGGATTGCGACTTTACCCATTCTCCGGCGGACATCCCCCGGCTGTTGGCGGCGGCCGCCGATTCGGGCCTGGCAGTGGGTTCCCGTTACATGCTGCCGGGCAGCCTCCCCGGATGGTCTCCTTTCCGTCGCTTCCTCACGCTGTTCGGCCACTTCCTGACGAAGCACGTGTTGGGATTGCCCGCGGATGCCAGCGGCGCATTTCGCGCCTACCACCTGCCCGCGATTCCTCCGGCGATTTTCGAAATGGCCGTGTCGCGCAGTTACGCATTCTTTTTCGAAAGCCTGTTCATCCTCGCTCGCAACGGCTATCGGGTGAGCGAGATCCCCATCGTGCTGCCGGCCCGGACTTACGGCCACTCCAAACTGACCTTTCGCGAAGCCTTCCGCAGCCTCCGGTATCTGCTCAGGCTGGCGGTGGAGAACTCCGTTTTCCCCGCGCGGTTTCGCATCGGCCGGCATGCCTATGCCACGCTGCCGCAACTCGCATCCACGGAGTGGGACGGCTACTGGAAGCGGAAACCGGCGCTAGCGGGGCTCCTCTATGAACTGGCCGCCGCGACTTACCGGCAAGCCGTCATCCGGCCGAACCTCGAACGCGCGCTGCGCCAGGCATTCCCGCCGGGCGCCCGGTTGCTCCACGCAGGTTGCGGCAGCGGACAGGTGGACCGGAACTTGCACGGAGAATTCCGGATCACAGCAGCCGACATCTCGCCGGAGGCCCTCAGCCTGTATTCCCGCAACAATCCAGGCGCGCACCGGCTCGACCACGCGGATATATTCGCCTTGCCGTACCCGGACGGCGAGTTCGACGGCGCGTACAACCTGGGAGTGGTGGAGCACTTCCCGCGCACAGACATAATAAAGATGCTCCGGGAGCTGCGAAGAACGCTCAGGCCCGGCGGAAAGGTAGTGATCTTTTGGCCTCACCGGAGGGCGCCCAGCGTGATGTTCCTCAGGGCTGTGCACGTTTGTCTGCGCCAGGTTTTCAAGAGCCGGACCGAGCTTCACCCGCCCGAGGTTTCACTGCTGGCCGGCAGGAGTTACGCGCGGGAGGCGCTGGAAGAGGCGGGCTTCGCGTGCTCCGGTTACCAGTACGGCTTTCGCGACGGATTCATTCAGGCGGTGGTGGTGGGACAGAGGCGATGAGCCGGCTGGCGTTCTTTGGTCTTTTCGCGGTCACGGCTGCGGCATCGTGCTGCACCGCGGCAAAATCGCCGAGATGCGCACCGGTGAGGGCAAGACGCTCGTCGCTGTTTACACAAGCCCCCTCCGCCAGTCTGTGTGTATAATGTAAGTGCGTGGATGGAGGTCTGCGGTTTGACTGGGATGTCCATAATGTCAGCCACCTCGCCCGGCACAACGTTCGGCCTGAAGAAGCCGAGCAAGCGCTCTCAGGCGGAATCGTGGACCTGGACTATCGCATGACCGACGACGGCGAAGAGCGCTGGACGGCCATGGGTCAAACGGCTGCTGGACGCCTTCTCGTCATCGTCTGGACTGTGTTCGACGATGGCTCCTACCATCCAATTACGGCTTATCCGGCTACTAAGGATCTTGAATTCGTCTACCGCCGTGCGATCCAGGGAACAAGGACCTGAGAGATTCAAATGAAACTAATGACAAACAAGGAGCCTATTCCCAAATTCGCCACTGAAGCCGAAGAGGCTGAGTGGTGGTATGAGCAGCGCGAACGGCTCGGCGAAAAAGCTCAAGCGGCCCTCGCCCGCGGCGAGCTCAAACCGCGGCGCCTGCCTCGGTCTCCAATCGCTGGGGATTCCGCGCGGAAGCGTCACGATGGGAACTCCAAACGGGCCTGACATTCTGAAGTTGAGTTATGTCGACATGGGCAACACGACAGGTGCCCCCAGCCGAGGCACAGCTCTGGCGATTCATGGATCTCGCCAAGTTGGTGTCGATACTCGATCGCAATGCGCTCTACTTTCCGGTGCTGGCCTCGCTGAATGATGAGTTGGAGGGCTCGCCCCCGAGGCCGCCTCAGGGCGCTACTGACGAGGACAGACTGCGCGCCTACGACACATGGCAATATAACAGGACCGTCCTATTTGTGAATTGCTGGCATCAATCGGATGATGAATCTGCAGCTATGTGGGCGCTCTACGGAAACCAAGGGGTCGCAGTGCGGACAACGTTCGGCCTCCTGTCCAAGGCTGTCCATCAGTGCCCCAGCGCCAACCCACCCGTGCCCGATCTGACGCTTGTAGGAGCAATGGTCGACTACCTCAGCCCGGACAAGACATCCCCGCCGGCAGACGTCTCAAATCCAATCGCACACGCACTCAGAAAGCTGCGCTGGTATGAGTACGAGAAGGAGGTGCCGGCAACTGATCCGCGAAGCCATCGAGTTCCACATCGAAGGCATGCGTCTCCATGGCGAGGCGGTACCGCTGCGCACCAGGCTCGTCGAGCAGGTCGAGGTTCCGGCGTAAGCGGACGGCGGCAGCCCGGAACGCCGCTATTGCCACCCGCGCTAGAATAGTAGCAGTGGATCTCTACTCTGTAACGAGACCTCTCTATGATTGACGCTGTCCTAGCCAAGGTTTTTGGCACCAAAAACAAGCGCGAAATCAAGGCCATTCAGCCCATCATCGCCGCCATCAACGACCTGGAACCAGCCATCCAGCAGCTCTCCGATATCGACCTCGCCGCCAAAACCATCGAGTTCAAGGAAAAACTGGCCCAGGGCGCGCCCCTCGACGACCTGCTCATCGAAGCCTTCGCCGTGGTCCGCGAAGCCGGCCGCCGCTTCGTCAACATGCGCCACTTCGACGTGCAGTTGATCGGCGGCATCGTGCTGCACCGCGGCAAAATCGCCGAGATGCGCACCGGTGAAGGCAAGACTCTGGTCGCCACCCTGCCCGCTTACCTGAACGCGCTCGAAGGCAAGGGCGTCCACATCGTCACCGTCAACGATTACCTGGCCCACCGCGACGCCGATTGGATGGGCAAGATCCACCGCGCCCTCGGCCTCGCCGTCGGCGTCATCGTGCACGATCTCGACGACCGCGAGCGCCAGGACAGCTACAACTCCGATATCACCTACGGCACCAACAACGAGTTCGGCTTCGATTACCTGCGCGACAACATGAAGTTCCGCCTGGAAGACTGCACCCAGCGCGGCCACCACTACGCCATCGTTGACGAAGTGGACTCCATCCTGATCGACGAAGCCCGCACCCCGCTCATCATTTCCGGCCCCAGCGAAGAGTCCACCGACAAGTATTTCAAGGTCAATCGCATCGTCCCCAAGCTTATGCGCGGGGAGGAAATCGAAGGCAAGGAGCCCGGCGAAAAATATACCACCGGCGACTACACGGTCGACGAAAAGCACCGCACCGCCGCCCTCACCGAAGAAGGTTTCGACAAAGCCGCCCGCCTGCTCGGCCTGCCCAATATCTACGACATTGCCACCATCGAGTGGAAGCACCACGTCGAGCAGGCCGTCAAAGCGCACGCCCTGTACCTCAAGGACCGCGACTACGTGGTCAAGCGCAACGACGCCACCAACCAGGACGAAGTCATCATCGTGGACGAATTCACCGGCCGCCTCATGCCCGGCCGCCGTTGGAGCGATGGCCTGCACCAGGCCGTGGAAGCCAAGGAAGGCGTCAAAATCGAGCGCGAGAACCAGACCCTCGCCACCATCACCTTCCAGAACTATTTCCGCATGTACAAGAAGCTGGCCGGCATGACCGGTACGGCGGAAACCGAAGCGGCCGAATTCGAGAAGATTTACAAGCTCGAAGTCATGGTTATTCCCACCAACCGCCCGTTGTTGCGCAAAGAATTCTCCGACGTCGTCTACCGCACCGAGGAAGAGAAGTTCCGCAACGCCGCCAAAGAGATCAAGGAACTGCAGGAAAAGGGCCAGCCGGTGTTGGTGGGCACTATCTCGGTGGAGAAATCCGAGCGGCTTTCCGGCATGCTGAAGCGCATGGGCGTCAAGCACGAGGTCTTGAACGCCAAGAATCACGAGCGCGAGGCGTTCATCGTGGCGCAGGCCGGCCGCAAAGGCGTCATCACGGTTTCCACCAACATGGCCGGCCGCGGTACCGATATTCTGTTGGGCGGCAACCCGGAATTTATGGCCCGCGAAGCGGCCCGCAAACAGGCCGTGGACCCGGACCACATGCCCAAAGCGGATTGGGCCGCTCTGCTCGCCCGCTACAAGGAACAAACCGACCGCGAGCACGATGAAGTCACCGCCCTCGGCGGGCTGCACATCCTGGGCACCGAGCGGCACGATTCGCGGCGCATCGACAACCAGTTGCGGGGCCGCGCGGGCCGCCAGGGCGATCCCGGCAGTTCCCGCTTCTATCTTTCCTTGCAGGACGATCTGATGCGCATCTTCGGCGGCGAGCGCATGCAGCGCCTGATGCTGCGCCTCGGCATGGAAGAGGATGTGCCCATCGAGTCGAAGCTCATCACCAAGCGCATTCAGAAGGCGCAGGAGGCCGTCGAGGCGCAGAACTTCGAAGCCCGCAAACACCTGCTCGAATACGACGACGTCAACAACAAGCAGCGGCAGGCGATCTACGGCATGCGCCGGTTGTTGCTGGAAGGCTCGGACCAGAAAGAGCGGGTCATGGAGATGGTTCGCGGCCTGGTCGAGCAGTACCTGGACATGCGCCTCCCGGAACACACCCATCCGGATACTTGGGATCTCGCCGGCCTGAAAACCGACGTCTTGAGCCAGTTCGGGTCGAAGATCGAAACCGCGGAATTCGCCAGCATGAACCGCCAGGAGATCGAGGACGCCATCGTCGACCGGCTGGCGCTGAGGTACCAGGAGAAGGAAGACCTGGTCGGGCCGGATACCATGCGGCAGACCGAGCGCATCATTATGCTGCAGGTGATCGACGACCAGTGGAAAGACCACCTGCTTTCCATGGACCACCTGAAGGAAGGCATCCACCTGCGCGGTTACGGCCAGAAGGATCCGCTGGTCGAATACAAGAAGGAGTCTTTCATCCTGTTCCAGGACATGATGGACCGCATCGAAGACGAGACGCTGCGCTATCTGTTCTTCCTGCAGGTGTCGCGTGGAGACGAGTCGGGTCTCCGGCCCGCCCCGGTGCTGCCGTTCCCCATGGATGAAGACGAAGATGAAGAAGAAGGCGGCGAAGAAGCGCCGCAGGCAGCCATCGCCGAACAGCAAAAGCGCGCTGCGCAATCCGCCGTCCAGGACATGACCAGGAGGCTCCAGCGCGACAAAGATAAGGAACTGGCGGAACTGCAATTTGTCGGCGGCGACGGCTCCGCCAAAGCCAAGAAGCAGGTCATCAATAGCGAAAAGGTCGGACGCAACGACCCATGCCCTTGCGGCAGCGGAAAGAAATACAAAAAATGTCACGGAGCATAAGAGATCTTCCCACACTGTTCGCCGTGCCGCCGCGTCGCGGACTCGCCCCCTCGCCCGCTCGCCCCCTCGCCCGCTCCGTCGCATTCGCCCTCTTCCTCCCCACCCTCGCCGCCGCGGCCACCTGGCCCGATACCCTCGGCGCCTTCCATCGCGTCTCAGTCCAAGCCGTCACTCCCACTGCCGACCAAGCCATCTTTGACGAATACGGCTTGCGCGAGGGCGAAACCGCGCAATACGAAGGCGATGGCCAGAAGTTCACCGCCACCGCCTGGCGCTTCCAGGACCCCACCGGCGCTCTGGGAGCATTCGAGTGGCTGCGCCCGGCGGATTCCAAACCGTCGGCGCTTGCCAAACTGGCCGCCGAAACCTCCACCGGCACCATCCTGACCCATGCCAACTACGTGCTGCGGTTCGAAGGCTACCATCCGGCGGTGCCCTTTCTAACCACGTTCGTCGAGGGCCTCAAGCAGGTGGACAACTCCGCCCTCCCCGCCCTGATGGACTACCTCCCATCCCAGGACCTCGTGCCCAATTCCGAGCGCTACGCGGAAGGCCCGGCGGCCTTGCAGAAGTTCGCTCCCGGGATTTCCCCCTCCACGGCTGCTTTCCATTTCTCCGCGGAGGCCCAAATCGGCTCGTTCCGCACCCCGAGTGGCGACCTGAAACTGGCCATTTTCAGCTATCCAACGCACCAAATCGCCATGCAGCAAACCGGGCAATTCCAGCGGATCGCGGGCGCCATGGTCAAGCGCAGCGGCCCACTGGTGGCCGTGATTCTGTCGCCGCCCAACCCCGACGCCGCCGAGAAGCTATTGTCCCTGATCCGTTATCAGGCGGACATCACGCTCGACGAACGCGTCTCCACACGCCGTGACAACATCGGCGATCTGGTCATCAACGCCTTTATTTTGATTGGTATACTGCTCTGCTTCTCGCTCGTCGGCGGGTTGGCGTTCGGCAGCGTGCGGGCGTTTTTGCGGCGCGGCGGCCGGGGCGAAGCGGCCGACGCCATGATCGTGCTGCATCTGTCGGACCGCTGACGAGCCGCCCGCCAAACCCATAAACTACCGCATTCCAGGACCTTAGAACAAAATCAACAGGTCAAAACCGTCCGTTTTTCCGTTTTCGGACACTGCCTGTGGAAATGTGGAAATCCTGTAAATATCTCATCTGCATCCAATTACAGGCCAAAATTTTCGGGTGGATTTTTACTTGACTTGCGGCGCTAGGGGCCATAAGATCCAACTACCAAAGGTTTTTTGGCGGAGTTGCGATTCCGTCGAACCTGATTCTCCCATCGAACATCCCCCTGATAGAACAGGGGAAGGATGCTCACCCTTCGGGGTGAGCATTTCTATTTGGAGGGCGGGCTTTAGCCCGCGCGGGACTTTCAGTCCCGCTCCTCCGAGCGCATTGCTAAACTGAATCTATGCACCCGCCCATCCCCCGGAAGCCTGAAGGCGACGCCACCTGGCGTACCCGTCTGGCCTCCCTGCGGAACATCCGTCCGCTGCTAGGGATGGTTTGGGATACCAGCCCGGCCCTGGTATCCATCACCACGGCTCTACGCCTCATACGCGCGCTGCTGCCGCTGGCTATGCTTTGGGTCTCGAAGCTCATCCTGGACGGCGTAGTCGCCTGGATTAGGCGTGGAAGCGGCAATGCCGCCGGGCTCTGGAAACTGGTCGCCCTGGAATTGGGACTGGCCGTCCTCAGCGATTTGCTGGCGCGGGCTAATTCCCTGGTCGACAGCCTGCTCGGCGACCGTTTCACCAACCGCATCAGCGTGCGGCTCATCGAACACGCCACGCAACTGGATCTGGCGTCGTTTGAAGATCCCGTCTTCTACGACAAGCTGGTACGCGCCCGCCGGCAAACTACCGGACGCATTGGCCTTTTGGCGGCCGTCCTCAACGTCGCCCAGGACACGCTCAGCCTGATTTCGCTGTCCGCCGGCCTGATCGTCTTTTCGCCCTGGCTCGTGATCCTGCTGGTCGCCGCTGTGATCCCCGCATTTCTGGGCGAGACCCACTTCACCACACTCGCCTATTCCGTGCTCTATCGGTGGACGCCCCAGCGCCGCCTCCTGGACTACATCCGGCTGCTGGGTGCCTCCAACCAGAGCGCCAAAGAGGTCAAGATCTTCGGACTGGGCACCCATCTGGCTGAACGATATCGTGAGGTTTCCGACCGTATCTATGAGGATAATAAGAAGGTTGCCGTCAAGCGGGCCAGCCTCGGGTTCCTGCTTAACCTGGTTTCCACGGGCGGCTATTACGGCGCGTATGCGGTGGTCTTGATCCGTACCCTGGCTGGTGCGATCTCGGTGGGCACGTTCACATTCCTTACCGGCGCGTTCTCCCGCTCACGCATGTACATCGAAAAAATCCTGCAGAGTTTCACCGACATCTCCGATCAGGCTCTCTATTTGAAGGACCTGTTCGAATTCTTCGAGATGGAGCCTTCTATCCGCAGCCTTCCCGGCGCACTGCCCGCCCCTCGCCCGATTCGCGACGGCTTCGAGTTCCGCAACGTGGGCTTTGCCTATCCGGGCTCTTCTCTAATGGTCGTTGAAAACATTAACTTCCGACTGGAAACCCAGGAAAAAATTGCCCTTATCGGCGAGAATGGCGCCGGAAAGACCACCCTGGTCAAACTCCTTGCCCGGCTGTATGATCCCACCGCCGGTCAAATCCTCCTCGACGGCGTGGATCTCCGCGAATACGACGTCGAGGACTTGCGCAAAGAAATCGGAGTGATCTTCCAGGACTACATGCGCTATGAGCTGCTGGCCAAAGAAAACATTGGCTTTGGGAAAATCGAAGACCTTGCCGACCACGCCCGCATCGAACTGGCCGCCCAAAAGAGCATGGCGTTCCAAGTCATCGGAAAACTGCCCAACGGCTACGACCAGATGATCGGCCGCAGGTTCGACGGTGGCGTGGACCTCTCCGGCGGCGAATGGCAGAAGTTCGCCCTCGCCCGGGCGTACATGCGCGACGCCCAACTGCTAATCTTGGATGAGCCCACCGCCACCCTTGACGCCCGCGCCGAGTATGAGGTCTTCCGCCGTTTCGCCGAACTAACTAAAGGGAGAATGGCGGTGCTGATTTCCCACAGATTCTCTACTGTCCGCATGGCGGATCGCATCCTGGTCCTCCAAAACGGACGGATCCGCGAACAGGGCACGCACAATCACCTGGTGGCGCTGGGCGGGCAATACGCGGAGTTGTTCGAGCTGCAAGCGGCAGGTTACCGATGAAGTCGACGTGGCGCACGCTTTAGCGTGCAGCGGCGAACTTCAGTTCGCCGTCCCGGCGAGCGAAGCTCGCCGTGAAAGAATATAAATGTCTGAAAACAAACTGCAAGTAATCCCTCTAGGCGGATTGGGCGAGTTCGGCATGAACATGACCGCCCTGCGTTACGCCGATGAAATCATCGTAATCGACTCCGGGATGATGTTCCCCGAGGACGAACTCCTGGGCGTGGACTTGGTCATGCCCGATCTCACCTTCCTGAAGGAGAACCAGTCGCAGGTCAAGGCCTTGATCCTCACCCACGGCCATGAGGACCACATCGGCGCGGTTCCCTATTTCCTGACCGAGATCCGCGTGCCGGTCTACGGAACAGCCTTCACCCTGGCCCTGGTCGAGCGGCGCCTGGAAGAATACGAGCTTGAAGAAGAACCCGAGCTGCACAAGGTCAAACCAAAACAAATACTGGAGATCGGTCCGTTCAAGATCGAGTTCATCCATGTCACGCACTCCATCGTCAGCTCCGTCGCCCTGGCCATCACCACGCCGCTGGGGGTCATCATCCATACCGGCGATTTCAAGGTCGATCCCACCCCCACCGACAACGAGCTGTTCGATCTGCACACGCTCGCCGAATACGGCAAGCGCGGCGTTCTGCTCCTTCTTTCCGACTCGACCAATGCCGACCGTCCAGGCTACACCGAATCCGAGCGCGCCGTCCAGCCGCGCATGGAAGACATCTTCAACCGCGCTCAGCGCCGCCTGATGATCTCCTGTTTCAGTTCTTCCATCCACCGAATTCAACTGGTGCTGGATCTTTCCGCGGAGTTCGGCCGCAAAGTGGCGATTGTCGGACGCAGTATGACATCCGTAAGCGAGATTGCCCACTCCCTCGGGCTGCTCGACATTCCCGACGGAGTCCTCATCCGGCCGCAGGACGTCATGGATGCCGCCCCGCAGAAGGTCACCGTGCTGATTTCGGGCACGCAAGGCGAGCCCATGTCGGCGCTTTCGCGCGTGGCCGTGGATAACCACAAGCACATCTCGGTGGAAGAAGGCGACACGGTGGTTTTGAGCGCGCGCATCATCCCAGGCAACGAGAAGGGCATCTTCCGCATGATCGACCACATGGCCCGCCGCGGGGCCGACGTGTTGTATGGCAATATGAACCCGCCGGTGCACGTTTCCGGGCACGCCAGCATGGAAGAAATGAAGCTGGTCTTGAACCTGGTGCGGCCGCGCTATTTCATGCCCATCCACGGCGAATTCCGCCAGCTCACCAAGCACGCGCGCCTGGCCGAGCATCTGCGCGCCTCGTGCCTGGAGGAAACCTTCGTCATGGAATCCGGCGATGTGCTGGAAATCGACCACCACGGCGCGCGCCGCGCCGGCAAGGTGACTGTGGGACGTGTGTGCATCGATTCCGGCTCGGTGGATGAGGTGGTGGAGGAGATGGTGATCCGCGACCGCAAGCATCTTTCCGAAGACGGCATCGTGCTGCCCATCATTGCCATCAACCGCCAGACCGGGCGCATGGAGAGCCTGCCGGAAATCGTCAGCCGCGGCTTCGCGCTGGCCGAAGACGGATCGGACTTCATGCAGGCCGCCCGCCAGGTCGTGGCGAAAACGCTGGAAGCCTCCAATCGCGAGGAGAAGACCGATTGGGGCGTGATCAAAGAGAAGATCCGCGCGGACCTGAAGCGCTACATCGTAAAGGAAACCTCCAGGCGCCCGCTGATCATGCCGGTCATTCTGGAGGTGTGACGTGGCGCACTCTTTAGCGTGCTGCGGCGAACTTCAGTTCGCCGTTGACGCGCCACGCGCGCCTTCGCGGGGCACGCCCGATGCCACGGTGACGCACTTCGCATTCCCCAGTCCAGGCTGAAAACAAACGCCCAACCTCAATCCGTCAACCGGATTCCCGACGCCGCCGTGCTACGCTTGCGTCAGGTGAAGCCTCGCCCGGGTCTTTGAAATCCGAATACTATCCGGGCCGGGTGGCCCAAGGCGTCCCGCTGCGACGAACCCAATCAAGAATACGAAACGAACCCAATTCGTCCTTTGTTTTCAACAAAATCTCAAAACGAAAGCCAATTTCACCCGCCGGAGCGTGATCCCTTAAGCCCGCGCGGCCCCGCGCCCGGATTCGACAGAGTGCAACGAATGTTACGCGATGTTACACAAAATCGCGAAAACACAGCTCGGTTGCACGCGTGCAGCTTACGGAAGGCCAAACTCCGGTGGCGCGCTACGCGCTTCAGCAAGGCAACACTGGTCTCGTGAAGACCGTACAGCATTTCGAATCTAGGCGCGGCGATCGGTTCTCCGCATACGCCACCTGGCGAATGCACCGGGCGATTATGCAAGCTACGCCTCGGATTAAACCTGCCCGGCCGAATGTGGATCGTTGATTTCATCCGCGTTTATCTGCGTTCGTCGGCGGCCTAATCGTCTTTCCCCCCGAACTTTCCCCTTGACAATCTAGGGCAACCTGCCCCATACTACCCATAGATCGTCATAGGAAACGCTGTCCATGGCCAAATCCGACTCCCCCATGCTGCTCCAGGGCACCCTCGATCTCCTGATCCTGCACGCCCTCAAACGCGGCCCGCTGCACGGCTATTCCATCGCCCAAACCATCCACCTGCTCTCGGACCAGGCGCTCAAGGTGGAAGAGGGATCCCTCTACCCCGCCCTCTACCGCCTGGAACTCGACGGCGCCATCGCCGCCCACTGGGGCGTCTCCGAGAACAACCGCAAAGCCAAGTACTACGAAATCACCAGGCGCGGCAAAAAGCTGCTGGCCGCCGAGCGGGAAACGTGGAGCCGGCTGTCGCTGGGAGTCCAGCGCGTGCTCGCGCGCCAGCCCTAATCCGTTAAGGAGAACCCATGCGCCGGCTCTTTCTAAAGCTCTTCCGCCGCCGCTCCATGGAGCGCGATCTCGAAACGGAACTGGCCTTTCATCGCGACATGGCCGCCGCCCACGGCAACCCCATCCCCATGGGCAACACCACCGTAATCCAAGAGCATGCCCGCGACCTGTGGCGTTTCACCTTCGTCGAGAACCTGTGGCGCGATGTGGTGTACGGCGCGCGCAGCTTGCGCCGCAGCCCCGCGCTGGTCGTCACCGCGCTGCTCTCGCTGGGCCTGGGCATCGGCATCAACACCGGCATCTTCTCCATGGCTGTGGAGTTCCTGCTCAGCGAGCCTTCCGTCACCGATGCCCGCTCCGTGGTGTCCGTCAGAATGGGCGGCAACAGCCACTCCAGCAAGGAAGTCGTCGAGTTCGTGCGCGCGAGCGGCCTCTTTCAGGATGTGGTCGGCGAGTACGAAGAGGCCTCCATCAATTGGAACGATGGCGTCGAAACGCGCCAGCTCTCCGCCATGTTGCTCACCAAGAACTACTTCATCGCCCTCGGCGTTCCTGTGGCCCTGGGACGCGGCATCCTGCCCCAGGATCCCGACGAGGTCGCGGTGCTGGGCAACCATTTTTGGCGCACCCGCCTGCGCGGCGACCCAGCGGTAATCGGCCGCTCCATCCGTCTGGATGGCCGGCCCTACACCGTGGTCGGAATTCTGCCGAACAACTTCCGTTCCCTGATCGGCTTCGGCTTTTCGCCGGACGTGTTTGTGCCACGCTACCTGGACGACACCATCCTCGCCCTGTACGCGCGCCTGAAGCCGGGCATGACAATCGGTGGGGCGCACGCCGGCCTGCTCACGGTGGCGCAGCGCCTGGACAAGGCCATGCCCGAGTCGTTTCGCTATGCGGACGACATCCAGGTGGCGGCCGTCGGCGGCTTTGACCGCATCAAGACCGAAACGGAGATGCAGACCGTCGGCCTGTTCTTCGCGATGCTGCTGGTGGTGGTCGGACTGGTGCTGATGATCGCCTGCGTGAATGTCGCCAGCCTGCTGGTGGCGCGCGGTTCGGCCCGCCGGCAGGAACTCGCCATCAGGCTTTCCCTCGGCGCGGGCCACGGCCGCCTGGTCCAGCAACTGCTGGTTGAAACCGCGTTGCTCTCGCTCGCGGGCGTTGCCTTCGGGCTGGTGCTGCGCCAGGCGATGGCCTCGGCCGTTGAACAACTCCGCTTGCCCCTGCCGATTCCCATTCGGCTGCACCTGACGCTCGACTGGCGCGTCACCCTCTACGCCATCCTGCTCGCCGGCTTCGCCACCCTGGCTTGCGGCCTGTTGCCGGCCTGGCGGTCTGTCCGGCAATCGATCGCGCCGAGCCTGCGCCGCGAGGGCCGTATGCGTCTGCAACGCGCGTTGATCGTGGCGCAGTTGGCGCTTTCCTTGATTGTGCTGACGGCGGGCTTCCTCTTCCTGCGTAATCTCTGGCGCTCGAACGCCATCAGCCCCGGCTTCGATATCCGCCACACGGTTTACGCAGATGTGAACCTGCCGCCGCAGGAATACAAGGACGTCGCACGGAAGAGAGCCTACGTCACCCAAGCGCTGCGCGAGTTGACGGCGCTGCCCGGCATCGAATCCGCGGCAGCGGCGCGTGTCATTCCATTCACCAATAACACCACCTTCGGTAGTAGCCTCACACTGCTGGACACCGGCAAGACCGTGCGCGCGCTCTTCCATTGGAACGCCGTCTCACCGGACTATTTCCGCGCCATGGGCATCCCCATCGAACGCGGTGAGACTTTCCGCATGGCCGCCGATGCCGCCACGCGCCCCGTAATTGTGAATCGGGCATTCGCCGAGCGCTACCTTCCGGATCGCGATCCTCTAGGCCGCGCCTTTCTTTGGGGAGACAACCAGACTCCCTATGCGGTCGTCGGGATCGTCGACGGTACCAAGAATCTCTCGATTGGCGAAGAAGATGAGCCGCAGCTCTACGAAGACCTGGCGCGCATCGACAACGATCGCACGCGCGTGCAGTTCGTCGTCGGGAGCGCCACTCCGCCCGCCACGCAGTTGCAGGCTGTGCATGCTGCATTGCGGCGCATCGAGCCGAATGCCGGCCTGGAGGTGGCCACACTGTACTCCAGTATCGGGCTGGCGTTTCTTCCCAGCCAGATGGGCGCTGCGTTACTCGGGGGCATTGGCCTGCTGGGCCTGATGCTGGCCACCATCGGCCTATATGGCGTGATGGTATATTCGGTCAGCCGCCGCACACGCGAGATCGGCGTGCGCCTGGCGCTGGGCGCGGACCGGCGCGACATCGCGTTGATGGTCCTGGCGGGCGCCGCGAAGCTCATCCTGATCGGCTCCGCAGCCGGCCTGCTCTGCGCTTTCTTCCTGGTGAAGCCGCTGGCGATGTTCCTGGTCCCCGGGCTGCACCCGAGCGATCCGGTAAGCTTCCTGGCCGTGGCCGCGCTGATGGCCATAACGGGCCTCGCAGCCGCCTGGGGACCCGCCCGCCGCGCCGCATCCGTCGACCCCATGACATCCCTCCGCTATCAGTAGCGTGGCGCACGCTTTAGCGTGCTGCGGCGAACTTCAGTTCGCCGGTCTTCAGTTCGCCGGTCTTGCCAAGAGTCTACTGGTGCTGTACACTGTTATCAATGCTGCAATGCAGCGCATCAGAGGAGCCGACATGACCAAAACGAGTCCGATTCATCCTTCCGACGTCTTAGGGTTCAGCCGCCTGGCGTTTGACGCTACCGCCGGACTCACCGATATGGTGGAGGCCATGCACCTCAACATCGCCCGCAAGCCTGGAATTCTCGGACCGCCATTCGAGGGACCTGCCAGCGGCATTACGGGTCTGGTTTACCAGAGCATCCGCGCGGTAACCGGTCTGATGGGAAGCGGGATCGATGCCCTGCTCTCTCCGCTCATACCCCTGCTGGGCGAGAGGAATTCCCCTCCGGGACGCGAGGCCGTGCTAGCGGCGCTGAACGGCGCGATGGGCGACTACCTGGCCGCAACCCGGAATCCGCTGGCCATCTCCATGAGTCTGCGCCAGGACGGCACGTCTCTCATTCTCCAGAGCCGGGATCTGGCTCGCGCGATTCCGCGCTTAAGCAACAAGCTGCTGGTGCTGGCGCACGGGCTGTGCATGAGCGATTTGCAATGGACACGAAAAGGGCACAGCCATGGAGCCGCCCTGGCTTGCGACTTGGGATACACTCCGGTCCATCTGCATTACAATAGCGGACTGCATATCTCCACTAACGGGCGTGCCTTCGCCAACTTAGTCGAGCTCCTTCTCGATCAGTGGCCTGTACCATTGGAAGAGTTCGCGATCGTCGGCCATAGCATGGGCGGCATGGTGGCACGCAGCGCCTATCACTATGCCACGGCCGCGGGGTACGATTGGCCGCGGTATCTGCGCCAGATCGTCTTCCTCGGTACGCCGCACCATGGCGCGCCCCTGGAGCGTGGGGGCGCCTGGATGAACGCCGCTTTTGGGTTGAGCCCGTACACCGCCGCTTTCGCCCGTCTGGGCAGGATTCGCAGCGCCGGCATCACCGACCTGCGCTACGGCAATCTTGTGGATGACGATTGGACTGGGCGCGATCGCTTCCGCCCTGCGCCCGACCTGCGGTGCCCGTTGCCCCTACCGGAGAAGGTACGGTGTTACGCTATGGCGGCGGTCACCGGGAAAAAAACGCGCGTTCTCACCGGCCTGCTCGGAGATGGCTTCGTGCCCGTGGACAGCGCCTTGGGCCGCCACAAAGATCCCCAACGGACCTTGGCATTCCCCAAATCCCGGCAGTGGGTCGGTTATGGCCTGAGCCACTTTGACCTGCTCAATGAGACTGCCGTGTACGAGCGGATCAAGCAGTGGCTCACGTAGCTGTGGCGCACGCTTCTCCGTATGGAGGGCGGGCTTTAGCCCGCGCGGGGCTTAAGCCCCGCTCTTTGGCGAGCTTCAGCTCGCCATCTTCCTGGCTGTTCCTATTCCCCCTGAAACTCGAATACGTCCGTGTTCGTTCGCACGATCAGACGCCCCGGCCCGAACGCCTTGCCCTCCGCGCCAAAGAACACCGCGCCATCGGTGGATTCTCCCGGCAGCAGCTTGGTCTGCACGAATGCAATCGCGGACGCCGCCGCCGCGGCTTTCAGCTTGGTGGAAGCCACTTCCGCCAGCGCCGCCTGCCGCCGCGCCTCGTACGCGTTGGCCACGCGCATGTGCGGAATGCCGTACAGCGCCGTCTCATAGGCGGAGACCAGCTTGATTACATCGCCCCGCCCGCCCTTCTCCTTCAACAACTGCACCACGTCCCGCGCCGGCCACGCATGCAACTCCGAGCCGTCGTCTTTCTTGTACGAAAAATCCTCCGGCCGGATCGTGTAAGGGCCCGGCGAGCCATTGGAAACCGCCACCTGCAGGATCGTGAATTCCCGCACATGGCCCGGCAATTGCGCCACCATCAGAGTCACGCCGCGCTTCGTAAGCGTCTGATATTTCAGCCCGTTCGACTCGAATTCAATCACCTGGCCGGGTATCGACAGGCACACTCCCATCAGCAAGGCCGCGGCGCGAGACAGACCCGACTCCATGTAACTATATTACGATAAGGATGGTTATGGACACCGAACAATCGTCCGCCACTCCCGACGCCGGAATCCGGCCCAGCCGTTACGGCCTGGCCGAACACGGCATTCGCAACATCAATATCGCTTACTGGAACCTGGGCTCCGCGCAACTGCTGGAGCACGCGGTCCGGCGCCACGAAGGCCTGTTCGCCAAGGGTGGCGCCTACGTCGTGGGCACCGGCCAGTTCACCGGCCGCTCACCCAAGGACAAGTTCATCGTGCGCGACGAGGCCACCGAAGCCGCCGTGCAATGGGGGCCCGTCAATCAGCCCATGTCGCAAGCCAACTTCGATCGCCTGTATTCGAAAATGCTGGCCTACTGGCAGGGCCACGACCTCTTCGTTCAGGATTGCTTCGCGGGCGCCGACCCGCGCTACACCCTGCCCATCCGCGTAATCACGCAGTACGCCTGGCACGCTCTGTTCGCGCGCCAATTGTTCGTGCGGCCCGATCCGCTGCGCACCCAGGATCATGTCCCCGAGTTCACCATCTTCTTCGCTCCCCGCCTGCAGGCCACTCCCGGTGAAGACGGCACCAGCTCGGAGACCTGCATCGTGGTCGACTTCGCCAAAAAGGTCGTGCTGATCTGCGGCACCAGTTACGCGGGCGAGATGAAGAAGTCCGTCTTCACCATTCTGAATTACCTGCTGCCCGCGCGCGGCATCCTGCCCATGCATTGCTCCTGCAATATGGGAAACGGCGGCGGCGTGGCCTTGTTCTTCGGCTTATCGGGCACCGGGAAGACCACCCTGTCCGCCGATCCCCAACGCCGCCTGATCGGCGACGATGAGCACGGCTGGAGCGATGAGGGCGTCTTCAATTTCGAAGGCGGCTGCTACGCCAAGTGCATTCGCCTTTCGCCCGAGAATGAGCCGCAAATCTGGAGCGCCATTCGCTTCGGAACCGTGCTGGAAAACGTGGCCATCGACGCCCAGACGCGCCTGCTGGATTTCGATTCCGACGCGCACACCGAAAATACCCGCGCCGCCTATCCGCTCAAGTACATCGATCACGCCGTGATCCCCAGCGTGGCCGGACACCCCAGCAACATCATCCTGCTCACCGCCGACGCCTTCGGCGTGCTGCCGCCCATCTCGCGCCTCACGCCCGAGCAGACCATGTACCATTTCTTGAGCGGCTACACCGCCAAGGTGGCCGGCACCGAGCGCGGACTCGGCAGCGAACCCGCGGCCACCTTCAGCGCCTGCTTCGGCGCGCCGTTCCTGCCTCGTCCGGCGGCCACATACGCCTCCATGCTCGGCGACAAGATGCGCCGCCACAAGGTGAATTGCTGGCTGCTGAACACGGGCTGGGTGGGCGGCCCCTACGGCATCGGCGAACGCATGCGGCTGCCCTACACGCGCGCCATGCTCACCGCCGCGCTGGAGGGGCAGCTCGACGATGTGCCGATGGAGCCCCATCCCTTCTTCAAAACGATGGTGCCCAAGGCCTGCCCGCACGTGCCTCCCGATTTCCTGGACCCGCGCGGCATGTGGGGCGATAAAGCCGCCTACGATCGCGCCGCGCTGGACCTCAGCACGCGCTTCAGCAAGAATTTCGAGAAGTTCTCCGATGTCAGTTCGGAAGTCGTGGAGGCCGGACCCGTAGCCCTGGCGCGAGTCTAGCGACAGCGCACCCGCGCTGCCTACTTTTCTTCTTCCACGTCGCGGCCTTCGCGCGCGGCGCGCTCGCGCTCTTCCTTGCGCTTGGCGCGCTCGGCGGCGCGCTTGACCAGCTCCGAGCCCACCAGCTCGATCATGGCCACTTCGGCGCCGTCGCCCTTGCGCGGGCCCAGGCGCACGATGCGCGTGTAGCCGCCGTTGCGCTGGCCGAATCGCGTAGCCAGCGTGTCGAACAGCTTCTTCACCGAAGCCGGCGTGAAGAGCACCCTGGCGGCTTCGCGGCGGGCGTGCAGCGTGTCTTCCTTGCCCAGCGTGATCATGCGGTCCACCAGCGGCTTGGCGGCCTTGGCCTTGGGCACGGTGGTGATGACGCGCTCCTGCTCGATCACGTTGGTGACCAGTCCCCGCAGCAGGGATTTGCGGGCGCCGCCGTCCCGCTTCAGTTTATATCCGGCTACTTTATGTCGCATCTGGTTAACCTTATTGTTTGGTCAAGAGGGGCGGGGCTGGAAGCCCCGCGCGGGCTAAAGCCCGCCCTCCTCGTTGTGCAGCTCTTCATCGTCGAGCTCCGGCAGGCTGCCGGCGGGTAGCGGCGGCGGCGCCACCAGCCGGCCGTGCGGATCGACCCGCATGCCCAGCGACAGACCCATATTGGCCAGAATTTCCTTGATCTCGTTCAGCGACTTGCGCCCGAAATTCTTGGTGCGCAGCATTTCGGCTTCGGTCTTCTGCACCAGCTCGCCGATGGTTTGAATGTTGGCGTTCTTGAGGCAGTTGTACGAGCGGACGCTGAGCTCCAACTCCTCGACGGAGCGGTTCAGGATCTCGCCCATCTTGTCCATGCCGTGTTCGGAAACATCCTCGGCGGCCTCGGGCAGCTCCTCGAAGTTGATGAAGATGGACATGTGGTCCTTGAGCAGCTTGGCGGCGTAACCGATGGCGTCCTGCGGGGAGACCGCGCCGTTGGTCCAGACTTCGAGCGTGAGCTTGTCGTAGTCGGTCATCTGGCCGAGACGGGCGGCTTCGACGGCGAAGTTCACTTTGCGCACGGGCGAATGCACGGAGTCGATGGGGATGTAGCCGAGGGCCAGGTCTTCGTCGAAGTTCTTGTCGGCGCTGACGTAGCCGCGGCCGTTCTTGAGACGCATCTCGACGCTGAGCTTGCCGCCTTCGCTGACGGTGGCCACGTGCAGATTGCGGTCGAGCACTTCCACGTCCTGGTCGGTCTGGATCTGGGAGCTCATGACTTCGCCCGAGTGATCCACGGACAGGCGCACGGTCTTGACGCTCTCGCCCATGATCTTGAAGGGGATCTGTTTGAGGTTGAGGATGATATCGGTGGCGTCTTCGACCACTCCGGGAATGGGGCTGAATTCGTGCTCCACGCCCTCGATGCGTACCGCCGTGATGGCCGCGCCCTCGATGGAGCTGAGCAGGATGCGGCGCAAGCTATTGCCGATGGTAGTGCCGAAGCCGCGCTGAAACGGCTGGGCGGTGAACATGCCATACCGTTCCGTGAGGGTCTCGGTGTTGGCAACCAGTCTTTTCGGTTTTTGAAAGCCCTTGAACATAATCTCCTTTTAGGGGCGGGCAAGAGTGCCCGCCGGCAGGCACGAGTGCCTGCGCCACGTCACTTGGAATACAGTTCTACGATGAGTTGCTCGTTAAGCTGGATCTGCACAAGCTCTTCGCGCTTGGGCAGGCTGGTAATACGGCCTTTGAGCGCTTCCCGATCCACATCCATCCAGGCCGGGGACGGCGCATGCGCCGTGGCATCGCGGGCCGAGAGGATGGTCGGGTTGTTCTTGCTGGCATCGCGCACGGCGACCTCGTCGCCAATCTTGACCATGAACGAGGGAATATCCACCTTGCGTCCGTTGACCTGAATGTGGCCGTGCCGCACAATCTGGCGGGACTGCGGCCGGCTGGTGCCGAATCCCATGCGGTAGATCACGCTGTCCAGGCGGCGTTCCAGGTTGGACAGCATCACATCGCCAGTGATGCCCTTGGACAGAGAGGCCTTTTCGAAGTTGTTGCGGAACTGGGTTTCCAGCAGGCCGTAGATGCGGCGGACCTTCTGCTTTTCGCGCAACTGCAGGCCATAGCCGACCAGCTTGGCCTTGCGGTCTTTACCATGCTGCCCGGGGACGAAGTTGCGCTTTTCGATGGCGCACTTTTCGGTGTGGCAGCGCTCGCCTTTCAGGAATAGCTTCATGCCCTCGCGCCGGCATTGCCGGCAGACCGGGCCAATGTATCTTGCCAATGTTCTTCTCCTTACCTTTCGTTACTCAAGGTGCAGTTTACGGTCATGGCGACCTTCGTCCTGCTTGTGAAACAGGGTGATGGGTTGTGGGTGATGGGTTGTGGCCTGCTCCCGGCAGACGGTTGAAGAGTTTGCCATCACCCATCACCTACAACCCACCACCGCCTTTACACTCTTCTTTTCTTCGGCGGCCGGCATCCATTGTGCGGAATCGGCGTGACGTCCTTGATCTGGCGGACTTCGATTCCGGCTGTGGACAGGGCGCGGACCGCCGACTCGCGGCCCGAACCGGGGCCGCTGACCCGCACTTCTACTGTGCGCAACCCGCTTTCGCTGGCTTTGTTCGCCGCCGTCATGGCGGCCTGCTGCGCGGCAAAGGGCGTTCCCTTGCGCGATCCGCGGAAGCCCAGCGATCCGGCGCTGGACCATGAAACCACGTTGCCTTCCTGATCCGCGATGGTCACGATGGTGTTGTTGAACGTGGCCTGTATGTGCACGATGCCCGAATGGACGACGCGCTTTTCCTTCTTCTTGAAGCTTTTCTTCTTGGTCGGTTTTGCCGGTGCTTTTGCCATACGCCTCTACTATGTCCCGCTATGTTTTCGATGTGGCTTTCTTCTTGTTGGCCACGGTGCCGCGCCGCGGACCTTTGCGGGTGCGCGCGTTGGTGTGCGTGCGCTGGCCGCGCACGGGCAGGCCGCGCCGGTGCCGCAGGCCGCGATAGGAACCCATCTCGATGTGTCGCTTGATATTCATCGAGATTTCCTTGCGCAGGTCGCCTTCCACAGCGCCTTCCTCTTCCAGAATCTGGCGGATGCGATTGACTTCGTCCTCGGTCAGATCGGCCACCTTCTTGTCGAAATCGATGCCCGCCCGGTAGAGCAGCGACCGCGCACGCGCGCGTCCGATGCCATAGATGTAGGTGAGCCCGATTTCAGCGCGCTTCTTGGGCGGCACTTCCACTCCGGCGATACGTGCCATAACTTTATCCCTGCCTCTGTTTATGTTTCGGGTTGGTGCAGATGACCCGGACCACGCCCTCGCGGTGGATGATCTTGCACTTATCGCAAATCTTCTTGACTGATGCGCGCACTTTCATATCGTTAACTCTGTCCGCTCCCTAACGGTCGCGGCTCGGTGCAGATTCCTACTATCCTGCCCCGCGTAAAGTCGTGCGGCGATAATTCCACGCGCACGCGATCGCCCGGCCGCAACCGCACAAAATTCCGTTTCACCGTCCCTACCGGGTGCGCCAGAACCTGCTGCTTGTTCTCCAGCTCCACGCGATAGAGCGCACTCGGCAACTCTTCCAGAACCGTCGCCGTTACTTCGTTCACGGCTTCGCTCAAGGCCGTGTCAACACCCAGGGACCGTTGGAGGTCACCGCCACGCAATGCTCGAAATGGGCCGCATACGACCCATCTTTAAGCACCGCCGTCCACTTGTCCTTCTTCACAAAGGTCTCCGGCTTGCCGGCACTGACCATAGGTTCGATGGCCAGCACCATGCCTTCCTTCAACCGCGGATTCTCGTTCTTCCGCTCCACGTAATTCGGAACCTGCGGCTCTTCGTGGAGCTGCGTCCCGATGCCGTGACCCACAAATTCCCGCACCACCGAAAACCCGTTGGCGAGCACATGCCGCTCCACGGTGCCGCAAACGTCGAACAAACGGTTTCCCGCCTTTACCTGCTGAATGGCCAGTTCCAGCGACTCCCGGGTCACCCGCATCAACTTGCAGGCCTGCTCACTGACTTCTCCGATGGCCACGGTGGTGGCCGAATCGCCGTAGTAACCGTCGAGCTGCACGCCCGTATCGATCGAAACGATATCGCCCTTCTTCAAAATCCGCTTGGCCGACGGCATGCCGTGAATCACTTCCTCATTAATCGAGGTACACAGCACAAACCGGAACGTATCGCCGGCGGCCGGCACATAATAGCCTTTGAAGGCCGGACGCGCACCGGCGTCCTTCATCATGCGCTCGGCGGCGACTTCCAGATCCAGCGTGCTGACGCCCTCGCCAGCCATCTTCTCCAACTCGTGCAGGATCTGCCAGACCAGTAAACCACTGCGCCGCATCTTCTGGAGTTCCGCGGCGGTCTTTCGAATAATCATCGCTGTGCAGGGACAGGCCCGGAGGCCTGTCCTACTATCGTCCGGCAGACCTGAGTCGACAATGCCTCCGGAGTTTGATCGCTGGCGTCGATCTCGACGAGGCGGCGGCCATGCTCGCGGAAAAACTCAATCAGCGGCCGGCTTTGCGATTCGTACTCCGCCAGCCTTTGGCGAATTACCGACTCGCGGTCGTCGTCGCGAATCACCAGCGCCTGGCCATCCAGGTCGCATACCCCCTCCACCCGCGGAGGGTTGGAAACGATGTTATAGAGGGTACCGCAGCGAGGGCACTGCCGGCGTCCGGTTAACCGGGTAACAATTATATTGTAATCGACAATGAGATGAATCACCAACTCGCGAATACCCCGGCTATCCAGCCAGCCGCACAGATGCTCGGCCTGTTCCCTCGTCCGCGGATAGCCGTCGAGAATAAATCCAGCCTGGGCATCCGGCTCGGCCAACCGCCGCTCGACCAGTTGATCGACCACTTCATCCCGCACTAAAGCGCCCGTTTGCATGGTAGCGGCCACCCGCACGCCCAGCGCATTGCCTTCCCGGATATGCTCCCGGAGCATATCGCCCGTGGATATATGCGGCACCTTCAGACAATTCCTGAGAAGGTTGGCCTGCGTGCCCTTTCCCGAACCTGGGGAACCAAACAAAACCACAGCTTGCGTCATGGAAAGCCGCGCTTGCGTCAGAATGTGCTGCGGCGCCCGCGAATCCTCCCTGCCCGGGGCGTAAAGCCCTCGTAATGGCGCATGATCAATTGCGCTTCAACCTGGTTGATGGTATCCATGGCCACGCCCACCACGATCAGCAGCGATGTGCCGCCAAAGTAAAAGCTTACGTTCAACCCTTCCAACAGGAAGCGGGGCGCGTGCGCGTCCATGAAACTGCCAAGGATGCCGGGCAGATGCTGCAGCTTGATGCCGGAAATCATGATATCCGGAATGAGGCACAGAATCGCCAGATAGATTCCACCCACGACCGTGATCTTGGTCAGGATGGCGTTCATGTACTCCGCCGTATTGCGTCCCGGACGGATGCCTGGGATAAATCCGCCGTATTTACGCATGTTGTCGGCTGCTTCATTAGGGTTGAAAATGATGGATACGTAGAAGAAACAGAAGAAAATGATGCCCGCCACAAACAGGACATAATAGAGCGGTTCGCCGTGCCGGATGGAGGCTAGCGTCTTGCTCAGCCAAGCCATGCTCTGGACGGCCGGCAGGGCGGCCAGAGTCTGCGGAAAAGCCAGAATCGAGGAAGCGAAAATCACCGGAATGACGCCGCCGGCATTAACTTTTAAGGGCATGTGCGTGGACTGGCCGCCCATCACGCGCCGGCCGACTACGCGCTTGGCGTACTGCACGGGAATGCGCCGCTCGCCGCGCTCCACCAGCACGATGAAGGCCACCACCGCCACCATCATGATCAGAATTACGATCATCTGCAGCACGTTCCACTCGCGCAGCACGAACGTGTTGCGGTAGATATTGGAAATGGCGTTGGGCAACCCTACCACGATGCCGGCAAAGATAATGAGCGACATGCCGTTGCCGATCCCGCGATCGCTGATCTGCTCGCCCAGCCACATGATGAACGCCGTGCCGGTGGTCAGAGAGATGATGGTCAGCAATACGAATCCCCAGCCCGGGTTGATGACGAAACCCCCATTACTGTGCTGCAAGCCTTGGGCGATGCCGAACGATTGGACGACCGAGAGGATAATGGTCAGGTAGCGGGTCCACTGGGTGATTTTGCGGCGGCCCAGCTCGCCTTCCTTCTGGAGCTTCTCGAGCGTAGGCACTACCACTGTCAGGAGCTGCAGAATGATGGACGCCGTGATGTAGGGCATGATGCCCAAGGCGAAGATGGTGAACCGCCGGATGTTGCCGCCCGCGAACAGGTCGAAGAAGCCGAAGATGCCGCCGGCATTGCGGGTGAGGAAGTCTTCCCACCGCTGTGTGTTCATGCCCGGCGTAGGAATGTGCCCGCCCAGGCGGTAGACCGCCAGCATGGCGAGCGTGAACAAGACTCGCTTGCGCAGATCGGGGATGCGAAATACGTTGGCGAATGCTTCAAAAAACTTCATGGTTCCTTCCAAACCGCTGGCTTACGCGCGCGGCTCAGTTACCTTGCTTACGCGCGCGGCTCAGTTGCACCGATTATGACGGCTTCACCGCCGGCCGCTTGAATCTTGTCCAGCGCGGATTTAGAAAACAGGTGCGCTTCGACGCGCAATTTGCGCGTCAACTGGCCGGTTCCCAGCACCTTCAGCCCTTCGTGGAGCTTCTTGATGACGCCGTGCTCGAGCAGATGGTCGGGCGTGAACGTGTCCCCTTCCAGCTTCTCCAGTCTCTCCAAATTGACGATGGCGTACTGCTTCTTAAAGATGTTCGTAAAGCCGCGTTTGGGCAGACGGCGGTGCAGCGGCATCTGGCCGCCCTCGAAGCCGCGCTTCTGGCCGAAGCCGGTGCCGGCGCGCTGTCCCTTGCTGCCGCGGGTGGCGGTCTTGCCGTGGCCCGATCCCATGCCGCGCCCGATACGCTTGCGCACGTGCTTCTGTCCGGCGGGAGGTTTCAATCCGCTAAGATTCATACGCTCGACTCCTATTCCACTACCTTCAGCAGATGCGGGACTTTGTTGACCATGCCGCGGAAGACGGGCGAATCCGGCCGCACCACGACTTGATTGACCTTGCGCAGCCCCAATCCGCGCACCACGCGCTTATGCTTCTCGGGCGTGCAGATCGGACTGCGATACAGCTTGATCTTAATCATGCCATCCATAAAACAAAACCTCTAACCACAGATGCACACAGATAAACACAGATGAAAAACCGACAACCATCGCGTGCTTCTTGCTTATCTGTGTGCATCTGTGTCCATCTGTGGTTCCATTCAGAGTTTTTCGACTGCCAGGCCCCGCATCTCGGCTATTTCATTCTTGTCGCGCAGTTGCTCCAGCGCCACGATGGTGGCCTTCACCACGTTGTGCGGGTTGTGCGTACCGATCGACTTCGTCAGCACGTTGGGGATGCCTACCGCGGTGATCACGGCGCGCACCGGCCCGCCGGCGATCACGCCCGTGCCTTCCGGCGCCGGTTTCAGCAGCACCAGGCCGCTGCCGAAACGGCCCAGCGACTGGTGCGGAATGGTGGTCCCCAGCATATGGATCTTGCGCAGATTCTTCTTGGCCGCTTCGATGCCTTTGCGAATGGCCGACGGCACTTCCTTGGCTTTGCCCACGCCGAAGCCCACCACCTTGGCCGCCGGGTCTCCGATCACCACCAGCGCGGAGAAGCTCAGGTTCTTGCCGCCTTTGACCACCTTGGTCACGCGATTGATCGACACCACCTGCTCTTTCAGATTGAGCGTCTGCGGATCGATCCGTTTTTTCGTGATTGCCGCCATCAGAACTCCAGTCCGGCTTCCCGCGCGGCATCCGCCAGGGCCTTCACCCGGCCGTGGTAGATATAGCCGCCGCGATCGAACACCACCTTCTGAATTCCCTTTTCCTTGGCCCGCTCGGCGACCAGCTTGCCGACCGTCTTGGCCGCGGCGAGATTGCCGCCTTTGGCGCGCTTGCCCTTTTCAATGGTCGAAGCCGAGACCAGCGTGGCGCCCTGCGAATCGTCGATCACCTGCACGTAGATGTTGGTCAAGCTGCGGAACACCGCCAGCCGCGGCCGCTCGGCGGTGCCGCGCACCTTGTGCCGGATGCGCTCGTGAATCCGGTGACGGATCTCGTTCTTTTGAGTTACGTGGATCATTTTGCGCTCGCCCCCGTCTTGCCGACCTTCTTCCGCAAATGCTCGCCCGTATAGCGGACGCCCTTGTTCTTGTAGGGATCCGGCTTGCGCAGCGCGCGAATGTTGGCCGCCACCTGGCCCACCATCTGCTTGTCGTAACCGCTCAGCACCAGGTGCGTCTGCTTATCGATCTTCAAATCCACGCCATCCGGCAACAGCACCTCGATGGGGTGCGAATAGCCAAGCGTGAAGGTGGCCACTTTACCCTTGACGTCGGCGCGATAGCCGATGCCCACGATGTCCAGTTCCCTGGTGAACCCGGTGGAAACGCCCTGCACGGCGTTAGCGGCCAGAGCGCGCGTGAGCCCGTGCAGCGCGCTGTACTTATCGTCGTCGCGCACCACGTCCAGGCGGCCATCGGCCGTCTTAAAGTGTACGCCGCCCGGAATCGGCACCGTCAAGACGCCTTTGGGTCCGGTCACTTCCAATTGCTCGCCGATTTGGACCTTGACCCCTTTCGGCAGGGGGATCGGCTTTTTACCTATTCGAGACATAGTTCAAAATCCTTCGGATTTTGGGTGATGGGTTTTGGGTGATAGGTGATGGGTTGTTCCTGCGGCGTCAGCCGCCCCCATCACCCACAACCCACCACCCATAACCCGCTTCATCACCAAACCCGGCACAATAGCTCTCCGCCGATCTTCTCTTTGTGCGCGTCCCGCCCGGTCATCACGCCGCGCGGCGTGGTGAGAATGTTGATGCCCAGGCCGCCCAACACGCGCGGAATGTCCTGCTGCCCGACGTAAACCCGGCAGCCGGGCCGCGAGATGCGCTCGATATTCGAAATCACCGGCGCGTTGCCGGTCGAGTATTTCAAGTAGATCTTGATGGTCTTCTTGGGGCCTTCTTCGGCGACCTTGAAGTTCTGGATGTAGCCCTCTTCCTTGAGAATGCGGGCGATCTCCGTCTTCAGCTTGGAAGCCGGCACATCCACCTTGGGATGGCGCGCGCGGATGGCGTTGCGCACCCGCGTAAGCATGTCGGCGATAGGGTCACTTGTCATTCCTGCCCTCCAACGATTCTCCACGCGCAAAACGGGGCTGCGGCCCGCGCCGCCAAAATCCCGCGAGTTCTGCTCCGTACGGCGGCGCGGGACACGCGCCCCTTTGCGCTCTTCATCTCGGCTCTCACCAGCTCGCCTTCGTGACGCCGGGGATTTCCCCGTTCAACGCCAGTTGGCGGAAGCACAGCCGGCAAATGCCGAACTTGCGCAGAAAAGCGCGCGGCCTTCCGCAGCGCCAGCAGCGGTTGCGGTGCTTCGAGTAGTGCAGCCCCGGCGTTTTGGCGCGGTGGGCCTCTTCCATTTTCCGATCTTTGGCTCTCTTGGCGGTGGTGGCCATGTTTCTTTTCTTTCTCTCCCTTACTGCCGGAATGGCATGCCCATCTGTTTCAACAGGGCCATGCCCTCGGCGTCGGTGCGCGCGGAGGTGGTGATGGAGATATTCATCCCTTTGGTCTTCTCCACCTTGGCGTAATCGATTTCCGGAAAAATCAACTGCTCTTTAATGCCCAGCGTATAATTGCCGCGGCCGTCGAACGACTTGCTGGAGACGCCGCGGAAGTCCCGTACGCGGGGCAGCGCCACGTTCACCAGCCGGTCGAAAAACTCGTACATGCGGTCGCCGCGCAGCGTCACCATGCAGCCGATGGACATGCCTTCGCGCAGCTTGAACGCGGCGATGGATTTGCGCGCCTTCGTGACCACCGGCTTCTGGCCGGCGATCTGGCCCAACTCGGTGACCGCGCCATCCATCAGCTTGGCGTTCTGGGTGGCTTCGCCCAAGCCGATGTTGACCGAAATCTTGGCCAGCTTCGGCACCGCCATCACGTTCTTGTACCCGAACTCCTTGGTGAGCGCCGGGACCACCGTCTTTGTGTAATGCTGCCTGAGTCGTGCCGCCATTTCTTATTTCCTGTCCAAAGTCTGCCCGCACTTGCGGCAAACGCGGGTGCGCCGCACTTTGCCGCCCGTCAGAGTTTCCACATGGTGCGCGATGCGCACCGGGCCGCACTGCGGGCACATGATCTTCACGTTCGACACCGCGATGGGGCTCTCCCGCTCGGCGATACCGCCCTTGATTTGCTTGGCCGGATTCGGACGGGTGTGCCGCTTGATCATCGACACATGCTCCACCAGGATCTTGCCGTTGGCGGGATTCACGTCCAGCACGCGGCCCGTCTTGCCCGCGTCGCGCCCGGCGATCACCTTCACCTGGTCGTTCTTCTTCAGCAAAATTCTTACCGGCTCTGCCAGCTTCTTCTTCGGCATTTTCAAATCACCTCGGGCGCCAGAGACACGATCTTCATGAATCTCTTTTCGCGCAGCTCTCTGGCCACGGGTCCGAACACGCGCGTGCCCACCGGCTCGCCCAACTCGGTGATCAGCACCGCGGCATTGGAATCGAACCGGATGTAAGTGCCGTCCTTGCGCCGGGTCTCTTTGCGCATGCGCACGATCACGCAGCGCACCACTTTACCCTTCTTGATCGCGGAATCCGGAGCCGCTTCTTTCACGCTGGCCGTAACCACGTCGCCCAAGCCGGCCCGCAAGCCGAGGTCGCCGCCGCGCGGCAAAATGCACGCCAGACGGCGCGCGCCGCTATTGTCGGCCACCTCCAGAATTGTTCGCATCCCTATCATAGGTCGCTTCGCTCCCTGTCGCTTCGCTCCGGTCATGGGTTATAGGTTATGGGTGATGGGGATCGAGCACCCACCACCTATCACCCAACACCCATCACCTAGACTTTCACGTCCAACTCCTCCGGCTGCACACCCACCTGCGGGGCGCGCCGGACCACTTCGGTCAGCCGCCAACGCTTCATGCGGCTCAGCGGCCGGCACTCGGTAATCCGCACGATGTCGCCCATCTTGGCGTTGCCTTCTTCGTCGTGCGCGTGGAATCTCTTGCGCTTCTTCACAATCCGCTTATATAGCGGATGCGGCACGCGCCGGCTGACTTCCACGATGATCGTCTTGGCCGTCTTGGTGGAAACCACCTGGCCGATCTTCTCGTTCTTCAACGGCTTCTGTGTTTGTTCGGCCATGTTACTTCTTCGCCCCCGCCAGTTCCCGCTCCCGCATGATGGTGTAGATACGGGCGCGGTTTTTCTTCATGGCGCGCGCCTTTTTCAGGCCTTCCATGGTGCCCATCGACATTTGGAAATGCAGCCGGAAAAGCTGCTCCTCGATGGTGCGCAATTCATGCTGCAGCTCGATGTCGTCGAGGTCCCGAATCTTCTGCGACTTCATGGTCTACTCCGCCTGCTCCCGCGTTACGAATTTGGTCCGGATGGGCAGCTTGTGGGCCGCCAGGCGCATGGCGTCGGCCGCCACATTCAACGGCACGCCTTCCATCTCGAACAGAATCTTGCCCGGCCGCACCACCGCCACCCATTGCTCGGGCGCCCCTTTGCCCTTTCCCATGCGGGTCTCGGCCGGCTTCTTGGTGATGGGCTTATCCGGGAATAAACGAATCCAAACTTTGCCGCCACGCTTGATGGAGCGCGTCATGGCGATACGGGCGGCTTCGATCTGCCGGTCGGTGATCCAGGCGCAGGACATGGCCTTCAGACCATACTCGCCGAAAGCGACGGACGAACCGCGCCACGCCTTGCCACACATGCGGCCGCGCTGCTGCTTGCGGTATTTGACCTTCTTCGGCATCATCATGGCTTACTTCTCTCCTTCGGGCGTCTCGCCTGTGGAAGGCGTCTCGGATGCCGGCGCGGGTGTCGGCTCGGCCTGCGGCTCGAGATCCGGGCGCACTTCCTGTTTCCAATGCGGTTGAGGCGCCATGAGCGGCGGCAGGATCGGCCCGCCGCTGCGCGCCGGATGCGCCATCTCGGGCGGCGGAGCCTGCCTGGCGGGTCCCGTGGGTTCGGCCGCGGGAACCGGCGGCGGTTCGTGGTGCCGCGCCGCTGGCGGGCGCCGGTCGCCGCGGTCGCCACCGCGATCGCGACGGTCGCCCCTATCGCCCCTGTCGCCGCGGTCGCGCCGCGGTTCCGGTTCCGACGATAGCGACTTCATGCGGTTGCCGGCGTCCAGGATCTCGCCCTTGTAGAGCCATGCTTTCACGCCGATCACGCCATACGTGGTGTGGGCTTCCGAAGTCCCGTAATCGATATCCGCACGCAACGTGTGCAGCGGAAGCTGGCCTTGCAGATACCATTCGCTGCGCGCGATCTCGGCGCCGTTCAATCGGCCCGACACGCGCACCTTGATGCCCTTGCAGCCGAAGCGCAGCGCCGAATCCACGGCTTTACGCATGGCCCGGCGGAACGCCACGCGTTTCTCGAGCTGCAAGGCGATCGATTCCGACACCAGTTGCGCATCCAGCTCGGGCTTGTGCACCTCCTGGATGTCGATGAAGACCTCGCGCTTGGTGCGCTTGGCCAGATCCTGCTTCAGCTTCTCGATCTCGGCGCCCTTGCGTCCGATGATGATGCCGGGCCGCGAGGTGCGGATGGTGACCCGCAGCTTGTTGCCCGGGCGATCCACTTCGATCGAGCTGACGCCGGCCGACTTCAGCCGCTCCCGCAGCGTCTCGCGCAGCTCCACATCTTCCTGCAGCAGCTTCGCGTAGCCCTGCTTGGCGAACCAGCGGGAACGCCACGGCTTGTTAAAGCCCAGCCGGAAACCGTAAGGATGAACCTTTTGTCCCATACATTAAACCTTTAACCACAGATGGACACAGATAAACACAGATAACAAAAATCTCTCCGCCCAACCACTGTCCCCCGATGCCACAAGCGAAATCCGTGTTCATCTGTGTCCATCTGTGGTTTCATTCACTCTTTCTCCGCATGCGCGCCCTTCTCCGCAACTTTAATCACGATATGCGCCATGCGCTTCTGGATGCGGTAGGCGCGGCCCATGGGGGCGGGACGGACGCGCTTCTGGCGCGGCCCTTCGTTCACATACGCCGCCGACACCACCAGCCGGTCCACGTCCACGTCCTCGAAACGTTCCTTCGCGTTGGCAATCGCCGAATCCAAAACCTTCCGCACGGTGGGCGCGATGCGCTTATTGGTGGAGCGCAGCGTGGTGCGCGCCTGGTCGGCACTCTGGCCGCGGATCAGATCCACCACCAGCCGCGCCTTCTGCGGCGATACCCTGATATATCTCGCTTCTGCCTTGGCTTCCATGTTTGCTCTCTTAAAGCCCGCCTCTTCAGGCCGGTTTCGCTGCCTTCTCCGTAGCGGCCTTCACCGAGTGCCCCTTGAAATGCCGGGTGGGGGAAAACTCGCCCAGCTTGTGTCCCACCATGTTCTCGGTGACATACACCGGAATGAATTTCTTGCCGTTGTGCACCGCGATGGTGTGGCCCACGAACTCCGGAAGGATGGTCGAGCGGCGCGACCACGTGCGCACCACGCGCTTCTCGTTCTTCGCGGTGAGAGCCGCGACTTTCACTTCCAGGTGGCCATCGGTGAACGGCCCTTTCTTGACTGAACGCCCCATAGTTATCTCTTCTTACTCTTCCTGGTGACGATCCACTTATTGGTCCGCTTGTTATTGCGGGTTTTGAAGCCGCGGGTAGGCTGGCCCCAGGGTGTGACGGGGTGCCGTCCGCCGGAAGTCTTGCCCTCGCCGCCGCCGTGCGGATGGTCCACCGGGTTCATCGAGACGCCGCGATTGTGCGGCATCTTGCCCAGCCAGCGTTTCCGCCCGGCCTTGCCCAGCGAGACGTTCTCGTGGTCCACGTTGCCCACCTGGCCGACCGTCGCCATGCAGTCCAGCGGCACGCGGCGGATTTCGCCGGAGGGCAGCTTCAGCAGCGCGATCTCGCCTTCCTTGTTGACCAACTGCGCCTGCGCGCCCGCCGACCGCGCCATCTGCGCGCCCTTGCCCGGCCGCAGCTCGATATTGTGCACCACCGTGCCGGCCGGCATATTCTTCAGCGGCAGCGCATTACCCACCAGAATGTCGGCCGCAGGGCCCGACGACACCGTCATGCCCACCTTCAATCCGTCCGGCTGGATGATGTAGCGCTTCTCGCCATCCTTGTAGTGCAGCAGCGCGAGGCGCGCCGAGCGGTTGGGATCGTATTCGATGGCCGCCACCACCGCCGGCACTCCGGTCTTGTCGCGCCTGAAATCCACCAGGCGGTACGCCTGCTTGTGCCCGCCGCCGATGAAGCGCGATGTGACGCGGCCCGTCGAGTTGCGGCCGCCCGTGCCCTTCTTCGATTCCAGCAGCGACTTCTCGGGGTGTTCCTTGGTAATGTCCTCGCGCGACACGACGGTTTGGAAGCGGCGCGTGGGGGTTGTCGGCCTGTAACTTTTAATTGCCATTGTCGATAACTCCGGCTGACGCGGAGACACGGCGACGCGGAGACGCGGGGAGTGCCGTTTCTCCGCGTCTCCGTGTCTCCGTGTCCCCGCGTCTCATACTAAATCTGTGCAAAGTCGGGCACCTTTTCCCCGTCTTTCAACTTTACGTACGCCTTCTTCCAATCCGGTTTATATCCGACGAAGCGGCCGCGGCGGCGCATCTTGCCGTCCAGATTCGAGGTGCGCACGGCAGCAACTTTCACCTTGAACAGCTTCTCGACGGCCTGCTTCACCTGGGTCTTATTCGCGCCCAGCGCCACCTCGAAACACAGCGTGGCATGTTCATCCTTGGCGGCCACGCCTTTTTCGGTGACTACCGGGCGCCGGATCACTTCATGTATGGTCATTTTGCGAGCGCCTCCGAGAATTTGCGGGCGGCCGCTTCGGAAAGCAGCACGCGGTCGTGGCCCAGCAGGTGATACGCGTTCACCTCGCGCGTGGGCATCAGGGTGACGCCGGGGAGGTTGCGCACGCCCAGCGTCAGGTTGCGGTTCTCGCCGTTCTCCACCACCAACACCTTGCGCGTGGCTTCCAGGCGCGTCAGCGCGGCCTTGGCTTCCTTGGTCTTCGCCCCGCCCAAATCGAACGCCTGCACGACCTTCAATTCGCCGTCGCGCAATTTGGCCGATAAGGCCGAACGCAACGCGCCCAGCAACATCTTGCGCGGCAGTTTGTAGCTATAATCGCGGGGCTGGGGACCGTGCGCCGTGCCGCCGTGCCGCCAGATCGGCGAACGAACCGACCCCACGCGGGCCCGCCCGGTGCCTTTCTGCTTCCACAGCTTCTTGCCGGAACCCGCCACATCGCCGCGCACCTTGGTCTTGTGCGTGCCTGCCCGCTGCCCGGCTTGATAGTGCCGCACGGCTTCATAAAGCAGGTTCTCGTTGACTTCGGTTCCAAAAACTTCGTCGGCCAGTTCCAGCTCGCCGACCTTCTGATTATTTAAGTCCACTACGTCCACTGTCGGCATGGCGTTACCTCTTGGCCCTCCGGACTACGACGTAGCCGCCGTTGGGGCCGGGCACCGCGCCCTTCACCATCAGCACGTTGTCCTCGGTGTCCACTTCGATGATCTCCAGGTTGCGCACCGTGACCTGTTCCGAGCCCATGTGTCCGCCCATGCGCATGCCCGGCCAAACGCGCGACGGGAAGCTGGATGCGCCGATCGATCCGGGCGCCCGGTGGAACATGGAGCCGTGCGAGCCTTCGCCGCCGCGGAAATGATGGCGTTTCACCACGCCCGCGAAACCGCGGCCCTTGCTGACCCCGATCACGTCCACTTTTTCCTTGGGCTTGAACTGATCGACCAACACTTTGTCGCCGGCTTTGAAATCGTCGTCGCCGGGGCGCAGATGGAACTCACGCATGAAACGCGCGCCCTCCACACCGGCCTTCTTCAGATGCCCGGTCTGCGGCTTGTTGATGCGCGCCGGCTTGATAAACTCCATCAGGCCGAGCTGCACCGCATCGTAGCCGTCGCTGGTGGGCGTCTTCCGCTGCACCACCATGCAGGGCCCCGCCTTGAGGAGGGTGACCGGCACCACCTGCCCGTCCTCCCGGAACACCTGCGTCATGCCGATTTTTCTGCCAAGAATTCCTGGACTCATGTTTCAAATTCCTTGCACTGCCACGTCAAGCGAACTGAGCGGGCGACGGGGAGAGCGGGCGAGCGGGCGAAAAAAAGCCGCGGCGTTAAGTCGCCCCCTCGCCGTTTCGCCCCCTCGCATCTACTTGTGATCTTTCCCAAACGCCTTGATCTCCACATCCACACCCGCCGGCAGATCCAGTTTCATCAAGGCATCCACGGTCTGCTGGGTCGGCTCCAGTATGTCGAGCAGCCGCTTGTGCGTGCGGATTTCAAACTGCTCGCGCGACTTCTTATCCACGTGCGGCGAGCGCAGCACGGTCGTCACGCTGCGCGACGTCGGCAGCGGAATGGGACCGGCTACACTTGCGCCCGTGCGCTTGGCCGTATCGACGATCTCCGTCGTCGATTGATCCAGTACACGGTGGTCGTACGCCTTCAGGCGAATGCGAATGCGTTCTCTTAGCGCCATCTTGAACCTATTCGAGAATCTCGGTCACGGTGCCGGCGCCCACGGTGCGTCCGCCTTCGCGGATGGCGAAGCGCAACCCCTTTTCCATGGCGATGGGCGTGTTCAGTTCCACGGTCAGGTTCACGTGGTCGCCCGGCATCACCATCTCCGTGCCTTCCGGCAGGTACACGTCGCCCGTCACGTCCGTGGTGCGGAAGTAGAACTGCGGCCGGTACCCCTTGAAAAACGGCGTGTGCCGCCCGCCTTCTTCCTTGCTCAACACCACCACGCTGCCCGTGAACTTCTTGTGCGGCGTGATCGACTTCGGCTTCGCCACCACCTGCCCGCGCTCTACATCGTCTTTCTCGATGCCGCGCAGCAGCAAGCCCACATTGTCCCCGGCGCGCCCTTCGTCCAACAGCTTCTTGAACATTTCCACGCCCGTCACCACCGTGTTGCGCGTGTCCCGGAAGCCCACGATCTCCACCGGCTCGCCCACCTTGATCACG
>Ga0181536_10000567_pt1 | contig 44863 bp, 45 predicted proteins | sample PEATcosm2014_Bin_41_FD_121105 | JGI IMG/M metagenome (GOLD analysis project Ga0181536, IMG submission 121105) | Peatland microbial communities from MTU Mesocosm Facility, Houghton, MI, USA - PEATcosm2014_Bin17_60_metaG | ecosystem: Environmental > Terrestrial > Soil > Wetlands > Peat | place...
ATCAGCGTCTGGTCGAAAGTGACATGCTGCCACTTGCCGCGCGGATCGGTGAAGCGAAGATCAACATATTTGACGTCATTGTCCTTGATCGCCTTGAGCACGTCACTCGCGGTCTTCATGTCTGTCCCTCTCGTCTATGATGACCCAATCCCCGCGACCGGCGCGGCCTAAGGCGCGTCAAATCGCATCCAAACCGGTCTCTCCCGTGCGGATACGGACCGCACCTTCAATGTTAGAAACAAAAATCTTGCCGTCGCCGATCCGGCCGGTCTGAGCGGCCTTGCGAATGGCCTCGACGGCGGCATCGACCCCGCCGTCCGCCAGGACAACCTCGATTTTCACCTTGGGAAGGAAGTCGACGACGTATTCGGCGCCGCGATAGAGCTCGGTGTGACCCTTCTGCCGTCCGAAGCCCTTGGCTTCGGTCACCGTGATGCCGGATACACCTGCTTCGTGGAGGGCCTCTTTGACGTCATCGAGCTTGAACGGCTTGATGATTGCCTCAATTTTCTTCATCTCTGCCCTAAATAATGGTGCTTTATTAGGCGCAGCAGCCGAATTCGTCCGCAGCGCGGTGACGTTTCGGCCTCATAGCACCCGCCAAGCTCATCGCCTATGCAAAAATGAGAGGAAAACCATCAGCTGAGACCGAAAGCCGCGAAATGCCATAATTCGGCTGCGCCGCAGCATGAGCTGCGATCTGCGTTCGGCAGTGAGAATTGCTCAAGGGCTGAGCATCGCTTCGGGAGGGGAGAACGACTGGGGAGGCGGGAGGTCGCCCGCCGGCGCCGGCTTCTCAAAGCCCGGCGTCGACAGCGCGGATCTCTGGGCGGGTCGCGCGAGCGCGACGCGTCGTTAGGCGATCGGCTCCAGCACTTCGGTCTTGTGGGCGACCGGAGGCGCGGCATGCGCGGCGATGAGCGAGATGCTGACGCCCGCGCCCAACAGCTGCAAGGAGACTTCCTTGCCGTTGCTGAATTTCAGGCCATCGCGATAGGCGCCATGCTCCAAACGGGCGAAGACCACATCTTCCGTGGGCTTCACGCCGAGACGAGCCTGCAAATCGTTCGAGATGTTATCGAGCCTCAGTTTTGTGTCGTATTGAACGCAAACAGCCGTCGTGCAGTCACCCGGGGCCGCAAGACCAATGCTGCCTGAGGGAAAGCGGGTCGTGACGTATTTCTCTTCTTCGCGCGCAGGCCGAGAGGCATACATTTCTAGCGAATAGTCACACATGGCAGTTCACTCCTGAAGTCTGTCGATGAGTGATCCCCGTCCGAGCAAAGTGCGACCGCCGCATCCACACGGCGCATAGCAGAGTCGGTCGGAACAAGCGGGATCGGCGGCTCCCCAACACAGGGGAGGATCGGGGACGGCACAAGGGCCGGCCGGCTCAGCTTCTCAGGAGTCACGAAACGGCTTTGCGCCGCATCGAGAAGCCAAACGATGTTCGGCGGACGCCGAACGTTCCCCACAGACACGAACCAATGAAACCCAAGTTGGTTTCCAGGTTGGTTCCAATGACTCGTGACGTTCAACTATGCTAGCGCCGTCACTTCACCCGTCAAGTTACATTGCCGGCGAAGAGGCCTGTTTTCCATTCCATCATAAGTCAGTGACTGCCGAAGAATCGCCCACATCTGGCGCTCGCAGGAGAAATCCGTTTCTTTCTGCCCGAAAAATGCCTGGCGGCCGGCGTGATCCTTAAAATGCGCGCTCAGCCCGTTTCGATCGGCAAATCTTTGCGTCCGGCCCATTCCGACCATGAGCCGTCATAAAGGCGCACGTCTTTTTTACCGGCCGTTTCGAGCGCGAGCAGCAAAATGGCCGCGGTCACGCCCGAGCCGCAGCTCGTCACAATCGGTTTATTGAGATCGACTCCCGCACGCGTAAAAATGTCGACGATCTCATGGCGCGCGCGCGTCACGCCATTCTCGATGACATCGCGATAGGGCACGTTAAAGCTCTTCGGAATATGGCCGGAGCGCAGCCCCGGCCGCGGCTCCGGCACTTGCCCAAGAAAACGCGGCGCACCGCGCGCATCAACAATTTGTGCGGAGCCCGATTGCGAAGCGGCAAGAACATCGGCGCCCGAGCTTACGCGTGAGGCATCGAAGGCAACGGCAAAGGTCTGCGGCGGACGCTTGACCTCGCCGCTTTCGAGCTTGCGGCCTTCCTCCTTCCATTTGGGGAGGCCGCCGGCGAGAACCTTGACGTCCTTCGCTCCGAAGGTCCGTAGCGTCCACCAAACGCGCGGCGCCGAAAAGAGACCCGACGCGTCATAGACGACGATATGCATCTTCTCATTGATGCCGAGTTTGCCCATCGCTTCGGCAAACTGCGCCGGCGACGGTAGCATATGCGGAAGATTGGTCGAATGATCGGCGATGGCATCGATGTCGAAGAAGACGGTGCCGGGAATGTGGCCCGCATGATATTCGCCCACGGCATCGCGGCCCTCATCCGGCATGAAGAATGTGCCGTCGATGATGGCGAGATCCGGCTTCCCCAAATGCGCGGCGAGCCATTCCGTCGTGACAAAATAATCCGCACTGCTCATCGTCGACCTTCGCGAGACGTTCAGATGAAATCGGGTTTGATTGTTTGCGGCCGCTCAAGCCAGGCCGGCACAGGCAGATTCTTTTCGCGCAGGAAAACGGGATTATAAAGTTTCGACTGATAGCGCGATCCGGAATCGGCGAGAATGGTCACGATCGTATGGCCGGGGCCCATGATCTTCGCCAAACGGATCGCGCCGGCGACATTGATGCCTGACGAACCGCCGAGCAACAGCCCTTCCTGTTCTGCAAGATCGAAAAGAATAGGCAGTGCTTCTTCGTCCGGAATCCGGAAGGGGATATCGATTGGCGCATTTTCGAGATTGGCGGTGATGCGGCCTTGGCCGATGCCTTCGGTGATGGACGAGCCTTCCGCTTTCAACGTGCCATGGGCGTAATAGTCATAAAGCGCGGCGCCCATCGGATCGGCGATGCCGATTGTGATCTTTGGGTTCTTCGCTTTCAACGCCATGGCGACGCCGGCAAGCGTCCCGCCGGTGCCGACGGAGCAGATGAATCCATCGACCGTGCCTTCGGTCGCGTCCCAGATCTCGGGACCGGTGGTATCGATGTGACCTTGCCGATTGGCGACATTGTCGAACTGATTGGCCCAGATCGCGCCCTGCTGATTTTCGCGCGCCAGCTTTTCGGCGAGGCGGCCGGAGAGTTTCACATAATTGTTCGGATCGGAGTAGGGGACGGCGGGCACTTCGATGAGCGCCGCGCCCTGCAGGCGCAACATGTCCTTCTTTTCCTGGCTCTGCGTATCGGGAATGACGATCACCGTGCGATAGCCGAGCGCATTGGCGACAAGCGCGAGGCCGATGCCGGTATTGCCCGCTGTGCCTTCGACGATGAGGCCGCCCGGCCTCAGCGTGCCGCGGGCGATGGCGTCATCGATGATGGCGCGCGCGGCGCGATCCTTGATCGAGCCGCCGGGATTCATGAATTCCGCCTTGCCAAGGATGGTGCAGCCCGTGAGCTCTGATGCTCGATGCAACTTAATGAGGGGCGTTTTGCCGATTGCTTCGACAACGCTGTCCGGAGAACGCATCTTGGCCTATTCCTACAAAGACGGTGGACTATATAGGTCCGGCCAATAGGACCTGTCGAGCCCGCTCCACCGCAAACAATGAGAATGACCGGATGTATCGCGCGAAAGCTGAGGATGGGATTGCCTTTGTCACGGGCGCGAGTTCGGGGATCGGCTACGCCACCGCGCTCGAACTCGCGCGGCGCGGCTATCGTGTTGCAGCGATGGCGAGACGGGCACGGCCGCTCGCCGATTTGGCGGCGCAGGCGCCTGGAAAGATCTTTGCCACTCCGGGCGACGTGACCGATGAAGCCGCGATGGCCGCAACGATTGAGACAATCGAACGGGATCATGGCTCGATCGCCTTGGCTTTTCTCAATGCCGGCGTTTCTCTGCAGGCGGATCGCGCCACATTCGATGCCACCGTCGTTGCCGAAACCTATGCCGTCAATGTGACGGGCACGGCGAACTGTCTGGCGCCGCTCATCAAGACGATGCTGGCGCGGCGCAAAGGTCAGATCGCGATCAATGCGTCGCTTGCGGGCTATAACGGCCTACCGGCGAGTTTCGGCTATGGCAGCTCCAAAGCGGCACTCATCAATATGACGGAGAGTTTGAGGCTCGCTTATCAAGACCAAGGCCTCACCTTCCAGCTCGTCAGCCCCGGCTTCGTGCGCACGCCAATGATCGAATCCGAAGAAGACTACGACACTCCCGGTGTGATTGAGGCCGATGAGGCCGCGAGGATCGTCTGCAACGGCTTCGAGCGTGCGGGTTTCGAGATCGCTTTTCCCTGGCAGCTCGCGATACTGTCGAAAATCGTGCGGATTTTGCCATACCGGCTACGGTTGCCCGCGATCGCGTCCTTAGTCGAGCACGCCAAGCGCAAACAATGAGGGTCAAGGATCGAGGGGGGCGAAGCTGGCTCCCTGAGCAGGACTCGAACCTGCGACCGATCGATTAACAGTCGATTGCTCTACCAGCTGAGCTATCAGGGAATAGGCCGGTTTTAGGGTGAACGGCCGGCATATAGCAAGCCCAGACCGGCTTTGCCAGCCACCTTTGTTGCGCCTGCGATCCGCGGTTGAAACATGGTGACGATAGCGGGAAGCATTCCTTGCGGGCGTCCCAGCGCCTTGCTATAGGCGGGGCCGCCGGCGCCATGTCGGTCGATGGCCTCGTGGCGGAGTGGTTACGCAGAGGACTGCAAATCCTTGCACCCCGGTTCGATTCCGGGCGAGGCCTCCACCTTTCTTTCTAAAAGCGAGATTTAAGACGCGTCTCGTAGCGGTTAGCCAGCCGTCCTACCGAGCTAGCGCCGAGCCGCGCAAAGGACTTTAGTCTGCGACGGAAGTCATTGTGAAAAAGGACGCCGGACGCAACCGATAAGCTCTGCCGCAGAAGGCAGCGAAAATTTGCGTCCCCTCTAGTCAGAGATTGCTTTCGCATCTACTCGCGACTTGTCTCGTGTGATCTTGCGCTGGACTTGCGCGAAGATTCTCTTTCGGCGGTTTTGCTTCGATTCTTCACCGGCTCTTGTGAGCGCAACTTGCAGCGCCGTGTTTTGCGAATTTTTTGCGTTGTTTTCGGCGCCCGGGCAATCGCGCGAGATGAAACCTCTCTCGCGTCGAGCGGCAAAGTTCAAATCTGCTTTCGAATCAATTTGGATTGCAGGCGCGCGTAACATCTTCGCCACGCACAAGAGAGTCATCCACAGGTGAGGCAAAATTCCGCTGTTGCGCGCCGCACGCGATGCTATCCTGTTAAGAGATAGAGACTGATTCGTGCTTATGACAAGGCCCGCACCGACCGACGTCGTGAGACATGAATGGCGTCATCGTATTGGGAGCTGGTCCGTTGGGCAGCAAGGATTCGCTCGTGCCGGGCGGCGAGAGTCGCAGCGAAGCTGAGGCGGCCGCCGGTCAATCGACAGCGGCGTCCCTTGAGCTGATTGAGGTGGCTGGCTGTATCAAATGGTTCGACGTCGCCAAGGGCTATGGCTTTATCGTTCCCGACAATGGAATGCCCGACGTCCTTCTGCATGTTACGACATTACGCAAGGACGGTTTTCAGACGGTCCAGGAAGGCATGCGGATCGTCTGCGAAGCGGTGATGCGGGCCAAAGGCCTGCAAGTCTTCCACATCGTCTCGATGGATGAATCGACCGCAACCCATCCGGCGCAGTCGCCGCCCGCACGTACCCATTTGCAGGTCGTGCCGAGCAGCGGCTTCGAAATCTGCGTTGTGAAATGGTTCAACCGCGTGCGCGGCTTCGGCTTTCTCTCGCGCGGCGACGGGACGGAAGATATTTTCGTCCATATGGAAACGCTGCGCCGCTACGGCATCGCCGAATTAAAGCCGGGCGACGGTCTTCTCGTCCGTTTCGGCGATGGGCCGAAGGGCTTGATGGCGGCCGAAGTGCGTCCGCTTGAGGCGGCCTTGCCATCGTCACATTGATCGTCCAGTGACGCGGCGGCCAAACGGCCGCCCACCTGGAATGCCTCCTGCTTCTCGCCTCGTCAATGACCGCGCTCTCCCGTCTTGTCTTCGCTATTGCCTTGGCGCTCTCGCTCGGCTTGGCCTTCGCGCCGAAAGCCGGAGCGGACGATGTGCCGACGCCGCAAGAGCAGGCGGAGGTTCAGCCGCTGACCTTCATTACGGCAAGCGGCCCGCACAAATTCGTCGTCGAGGTCATGCGCACCGACGCGCAGCGCGAAAGAGGCCTGATGTTTCGGCGCTCTCTCGCCGCCGACCACGGCATGCTCTTCGCCTTCGCCACCGAAGAGCCGGTGATGATGTGGATGAAGAACACCTATATTCCGCTCGACATGATCTTTATGAACAAGGCCGGGAAGGTCGCCTCGATCATCGCCAATACGGAGCCGCTCTCGGAGCATATTCTGACCTCGGGCGCTCCAGTCTATGCCGTCGTCGAAGTCAACGCGGGTACGGCCGCGAAAATTGGCCTTAAACTCGGCGATCAAGTGCAAAACGCGCTGTTTGGCAACTAGCACGCGCTCTCTGTCATATCGCGGTTGCGCGCGCCATTCGCCTCGAGAAATTGCACCCGATTGGCGCCCATGCTACGGGGAGGGCGAAGCAAGTTCGACGATGATCAGGCCGGCCGGTTTCCTGGCTTCGATGCTCGCGGGGTATAGCGCAGCCTGGTAGCGCGATAGTTTTGGGAACGCGACGTCCACACCCTTAACTACCTGAATTTCCATAATGTTTCTGGTTTAATCCCTGTTTCATTTGTGCAGATTTGTGCGCTTTGTGCAGCACAAATCGCACACACAAACGGGGACTAACCATGGATCAAATGAGAAAACTCCACAACCTCTGCGAGCTTCAGACCGAGATTTTCGATGAGGTGAAGCGGCTCTTTCTCAAAGAAAGACTAAGTCGTAGAGAGATCTCGATGAGGCTGAAAGATCGGGCCAGCTATTCGACGATTTCATCTTATATCAAGAGGGTTGTAGCGACCTGCGAAGAACGTGGTGTCTGTATCCCACCCAGAGAAACACAGATCGCGCACACTGAATTTCCGCAGATTTTGCGTTAGAGCGTTCGGCCCGTTGAGGGCCACACACTCGCAAGGGTATGCGACTTTTCGAAAACGCGGAACGAGATTTCAGTTCTATAACAATCGAGACAATGCCGACATATTCGGAACGGCTATGAGCGAGTGTTAAATGTCTAGAAATAGACGCCGCTTGGGCAGCAGCCAGGAACCCCAAGGCGCACATGCCCATGCGGAGAAAGAACCGCCAAGGGCCGTTAGCGGGGTTGGCGATGAACAAACCTGCGAAGCGAAACAAAACCCCAAAAAGTCAAATTGGGTTGAGAAAGGGACTCTCGGCGTCTTGTTTCTCACGTTCGTGGCTGCTTGCTATGCTGGATATGAAGCTGATCGACTGGCTAATCTGACTCAAACGTTGGTTTCTGATGGCGCTGAGGCTGCCGCAACTCAGCTTCGAGCATATGTTGGTATCGTAGGTGTCGATGTAGGCTCCGACGATAATATCAATAATGGAGATCTTCATGAAAGCGACGCCGGATATGTCTTCCCCGATTATATTAAATTGACGTTGAAAAATTTCGGGGCCACGACCGCCTTCGATGTTTTTGATTATATGACCGTCGCAGCATTCCCATATGGAACCGGGCCACGCGATGATTTCATATTCCCAGATACGCCCGCTACTTTCTCGCTGAATCTGCCTCATCCAATTATCGAAACTGGAACCATCGATCACGAGCAAACCTTTGTCGATAGACATGTGCTCAGGAAAAAAGACGTGGCAGCCTTCACGGCCGCAAAAGCGAAAGGAAACGCCATTTACATTTGGGGCCACATCAATATCTGCGACATATACAATCGAAAATGGATTAGAAACTACGCTTTCGCTTATGTGCCCTGGGAAAAACCCGGGCGGCAATTTGAGCCTTTCGGTCACCACCATCAGAACGAGTACCAAGAAGGGGATTGTCAGTAACTTTAGAGCGATATATGCCGCGCCAGTCTGTCAAGTCCGGGATAATCGCCCAAATCAGGACACGAGCTAACCCACTGTCTTGTTCAAGGCAGAGATTTGTGGGAATCTTCTAGCGTTCCTTGGTCCGCGGTCGAAGCGAAGTCGAGAGTTGAAGGTACGACAATGCAAGCGACAAAGTCTGCCGAGCTTCTAGAAACCGGAAAGGTTTTGGCCGAAGTTGCGGAGTGTTTGGCACACGAGATTATCTCCGAGTACTCTGCGGACGAGTATCGGGAGTTATTGGAGGGGTTTGTGGCGTTGGATCGTGCCGTAAAGCAGCTCGTAGCCCTGGGCCTTCCGGTGCCCCCTGTAGTTGAAATGGTTCTGGAGAACTTCCGGAGAAACGCCCCTTCAACTCTTAACGGCTAGTGGCTCGGGCTAGTCGCCGGAGACTTCGCCGTGGCGGATTTGCGTCCTTCTCGCATTCTTCTGTCATAAGAAAACGAGACCATCCGCGGGTGAACATGACTTTGCGCGATTGTATGCATACATAAATCGAGCAAGCTGGGGGACGGGAGAACAAGTGAGGCGTGCGGTAGGACTTGAGTTCCAAGTCCATCGCACGAGTGAGTTAAATATGACCTAGCTCAAACACACTTCTCACAAACGACCGAGAGTGCGGCTTGGGCAAAGCGGGGGTTCAAAAGGAAGCACTAGGAAATTCAGGACATTAGACCATGCGGGGTATAGCGCAGCCTGGTAGCGCGATAGTTTTGGGAACTATAGGTCGCAGGTTCGAATCCTGCTGCCCCGACCAACAACCCGTTCATTGTATTATTAGTCGCTCAGCGAGGCGGTCTGAGGAAGCATTTGCCAGGAATGTGGCTTCGCGTGCGACTCCTTGAACCAGAGGTTTCCGTAGATTTGCGAACGCTGCGTGTGCAGATGATCATAACGGGCTTTCACGGCATGAATAGTGTCGTCGTTTGGCGCAAAAATTACCATTGAGTTGTTTTTGGTTTGCTGAACGCGTGTCACGCACCACGACCACGGCACCCAGCATCGATCAATTTTGGGATTGGCGCGCCAGAATTCTTCAACATGAGCTCGTTCAGGCTTAAATTTCATATAGTGCGTGTGATAATCAAGCTGGTCTGCTTGGACCGATGGGTTGATATTCACCATGAAGGTCAGCGCTTTGCTGCGAATGTCCGGGTGTGGACTGATCTCGTAGCCGTCGAGGTATTTTTGGATACCAAAGTCGGGGCGAGTCATTGAGCGATCAATTTTGAATTTCGAGTAGAGGGGCCCCCAAAATGTCTCTGACGCTAGGAATCTTAAGAGCTGCTGGACGATAGAGTTTTTCCGCGCTTTTTGCAGGCGCATGGTGACTCCGAAGCCCTCGCACGTGTCTTGGTTGAGGACATTGGAGTTTGTCCGGTCTTTATGCCACGCAAGATAAGCTCGAATATCTGTTGTCGTTCCTGGAAAGCTGATCTCCTTGAATGAGGCTGCATGCAGAAGATTGATTAAGTCATTGTCGTCGTGGGCATCCTTGAGTTTGATCTGCGGGTCATTCACGAGCGCATGAAAGTCGATGGGTTCAAAGAGATCTTCGATATAGACGTGCCTGAACGGTTCCGAGCGGAATGGCGCCGCTGTGATTTTGGGAGCGATGTATGAGAAGTCGCGCAGTTTCGGCCTAGTCCAAAAGAACATCGCCGCTTTCCCCATTTAGTGCTTAGTTTCGCGCGGCGAAGACTATCACGGGCCTTCGCCTTGAGAATAGAGCGTGATCCATGCGGAGGCAGTGTCCAACGGGTTCAGTACCGCGATCCTTGCGCGTAATAGGCTTATCGTTTATCTATTGAAGGCAGAAAATCAGACACTGCGTTTGTGAAATCAAAGACTTGATCCAGGTTCCGAATCCTGCTGCCCCGACCAACTTTGCACTGCTGTGGAGCGATCGCATGACCGCACGAATCTATCGCCCGTCGAGAGCCGCCACGCAGTCGGGCCAAGCCTCCAGTCAATTTTGGATTCTGGAATTTGCGCCCGAAGAGCCGCAGGACATCGATCCGCTGATGGGCTGGACCGGCTCCGGCGACATGAAACGGCAAATTCAATTGCGCTTCGGCAGCGAGGCAGAAGCCGTCGCCTATGCCGAGAAGCGCGGCATTGCCTATCGTGTCGAACAGCCGGCGAAAATCACGCGCAAGATCCAGGCCTATGCGGATAATTTCAAACCGACGCGTCTTGGTCTCTGGACCCATTGAGGGCGAACGGCTTCGCGCTCAATATCGGTGCGTCAAGCGTTCGACCCCGTAGCTCAGCTGGATAGAGCAGCCGCCTTCTAAGCGGCAGGTCGCAGGTTCGAGCCCTGCCGGGGTCGCCAGCAATCCGCTTTCACAACAGAGTTCGGCGGCCGCGGCCGCGCGCTCGACTCTGCACTCACCGACTTAGGGCGTCTGAATGACCGACGCTGAAGCGCGCTGACATCTCTTTTTCTGTTGTGCGTATCGGCCGCTCAGAATAATGTTTTCGGAATGGCTGATCTGGCGGCGCGTAAGACCCGGGAGCGGGTAACCGCGTATGAGGCACTTAGGGGCGGTGCCGCATTGGCAGTCGTCTTTGGGCATTCTTTCTTCGGTTTCGGCTCCGGCTATTTTGGCAAGTTCGTTCCGGAAATAATCCTAAGAGTCATTTCGAACGGCAACTATGCCGTCGCATTCTTCTTCGTTCTCTCCGGTTTCGTCCTCACTCGCCATTACTTTGCGGATGGGCGTGCGAGCTATTTGGTCGTCGGCGCCTTAAAGCGTTGGCCGCGTCTCGCGCTCTTGACAACCATCGCCACGCTCACCTCGTGTTCAATGCGCACGCTCGGTTTGTTTTGGTACCAGCAAGCGGGCGCCCTCGTGAATTCCAGCGGTAAGGAATGGCTGAGCCATTTCGGATTCGGCGACGGCCTAAGTCCGCCTTACCAGCCCGATTTTTGGCAGGCGTTTCAGCAGGGTTCGTACGCAACGTTCTTTTATGGCTATGCAAGCTACGATTCTAGTATGTGGACCATGTCCATCGAGTTCTATGGCAGTTTCGTTGCCTTTGCCCTGGCGTATTTGCTGGGACGCAACCTTGTGTTGGCCCTGCTGATCTCTTTTCTCTCGTTGCCCTTTCTCATGTCCTGGTCCACGTTTTCTCTGTGTTTCGTCGCCGGCGTGCTTATGGCCTACGTTCTTGCCATCGCCCAACCGCGCTGGCCCTTTCTTGTCAGCATCACTTTGCTGATCATTGGACTTGTGCTGCCGGCGACGCATTTCGCTCAGGATCATTTTGGACCGAAGGGATCGTTAGCCGCGATGGCCATAAACATTCCGTGCAGCCTCCTCGCTATCGCGGCCATTGCGACTTCGTCGAGGACGGAAGCTCTGTTGAGTGGACGGGCTGCGGCATTTCTGGGGAGGATTTCTTTTCCGCTCTACCTGATCCACCTGCTCGTGCTCATGTCCCTCGGATGCTGGCTCTATGTCGTTATACCGCAGCCGTATTCGGCGGTCGCGGCAACAGCGGCGACGGTCGGCGTTTCAATCATCTGCGCCGCACTCCTCGCGCCCATCGATGCGGCGTGGTTGCGAGTGCTAAACGGCCTCGTGAAACGGCTGCTTGTCACATCGCCTCGAGACGAACTGGCGAATCAGCGACAAGCCTCCGAGCCAGTCCTGTCGCGCTCTGATTAGGAGCTCCGGCCTCGCAGCACGCGGTGGATATGATGGAGCATGTCGCGATGTCTCGCGCGGCCTTCTAAGCGGTAGGTCGCAGCTTCGAGCCCTGCCGGGGTCGCCAGTCCTATTGCCCGCGCTTCGCCTTGGTCGCGAAGCGCACCGCTTCTTCCGCTGCGCGAAACAGCGCCGCCGCCTTGTTGATGCATTCGCGCTGCTCATAGGCAGGATCGGAATCATAGACGACCCCGGCGCCGGCCTGCACATGCATCAAGCCGTCCTTCACGACGGAGGTGCGCAGGATGATGCAGGTGTCCATGTCGCCATTGGCGGCGAAATAGCCGATGCAGCCGGCATAGATGCCGCGCTTATCGGGCTCCAATTCATCGATGATCTCCATGGCGCGGACTTTCGGCGCGCCGGAGACCGTGCCGGCCGGAAAGCCGGCCGACAGCGCATCGATCGCGTCTTTTCCGTCGGCAAGCCTTCCTTCGACATTCGAAACGATGTGCATGACATGGCTGAAGCGCTCGATGACGAATTGCTCCGTCACTTCGACCGTGCCGATTTTGGCGACGCGGCCGACATCATTGCGGCCGAGATCGAGCAGCATCAAATGTTCGGCGCGCTCTTTCTCGTCGGCGAGAAGTTCGGCCGCGAGCTGCTCGTCCTCGGCCTGCGTCTTGCCGCGCCAGCGCGTGCCGGCAATCGGCCTGATCGTCACGCGGCCATCGCGCAGGCGCACGAGAATTTCGGGACTTGAGCAGACGATCTGAAAGCTGCCGAAGTCGAGATAGCAGAGATAAGGCGCCGGATTGATCCGCCGCAGCGCGCGATAAAGCGAAAAGGCCGGCAGCGGGAAGGGCGCGGTGAAGCGCTGCGACAGCACGACCTGAAAAATGTCGCCGGCGCGAATATAGTCTTTCGCCCGCTCGACCATCTGCAGAAACTGCGCTTCGGGCGTATTCGATTTCGGCCGCTGTGCCGCGAGATGCGGATCTGTGTCGGCCGGCACATGCGTCAGCGGGCTCTCGAGAATGGCGACGATCGCATCGATCCGCTCGCAGCCTTGCTCAAAGGCTGCATGTGCCGAGACGCCCTGCGCTTTGCGCACGGGCGTGACGACGCAAATCTCATCTTTCACCGTATCGAAGACGACCATGATGGTCGGGCGGATCATGATCGCGTCCGGTACGCCGATCGGGTCCGTGTGCGGCGGCGGCAGCTCTTCCATCTGCCGCACCATGTCGTAGCCGAGATAGCCGAAGACGCCGGCGGCCATCGGCGGCAGGGTTTCATCGATCGCGAGCTGCGAGGCCGCAGTCAATTTGCGCAGCGCTTCGAGCGGCGGCTCGGGGCAGGGGACGAAATCGTCGGGCGCTGAGAGGGCATTGGTGTTGATCTCGGAGCGCCCGGCGGTGCAACGCCAGACGACATCGGGATCGAGGCCGATCATCGAATAACGCCCGCGCGCCGCGCCGCCTTCGACGGATTCGAGCAGGAACGAACCGCCGCTGCGTCCGACCGACAATTTCAGATAGGCGGAGACCGGCGTCTCAAGATCGCCGACGAGACGCATTGAGAGAACGCCGCCGCCCGCCTGATAACGGGCTTCGAAATCCGCAAAGGAAGGCTCGATCATCGTCACTCGCTCGAGATCGCCGTGTGCAAGGCCTGCTCGTTGACGCTGACCCCGAGCTTATGTTCCCAATCGGTGAGATATTGGGCGAGGACATCTTCGCTGAGCCCAGTCGCCACTTCATCGACTGTCTTCGCATAGTCCGTGTCTTTCGGATCGACCGGCGGCACTTTGGCATCGACAATCTTGAAGATGAGCCGATCGCCTTGCGCGGTGCTCGCCGAGCCGAAGCTGCCGACTTTCTGATCGAAGATCTGCGTGACCTCGGGCTGAGACAGGCCGGCGCCGCCCGAGCGTTTGATCCCATCCTTATGCGCCACGGTGAGTTTTAGCTCCGTGGCAAGCGCCGCCAGCGTTTCGCCGCCATTGAGCTTCTTGATGTCGTCATCGGCCTTGGCCGAAAGTTCTTTGGCGCGCTCGTCGTCCGTCCAGCTGTCGGTGACCTTTGACTTCACCTCGTTGAAGGAGAGCTGACGCGCCGGTTCGACATTGGCGATCTCGAACCAGATCGTGCCGCCGTCCTTGGTCGAGAGCGGCTCATTGTCGACGCCGACATCGGAGGCGAAGACGGCCTTCACCAGGGCTTCCTCGTCCGGGACGTCGGGAACGGCCTGGCCGGCTTTGTCATAGCCCTGCGCGTCGATCGCATCGATGGTGCGCACGGTCAGACCCGCGGCGGCGGCGGCATCGGTGAGCGATTTGCCGGAGGCGCGCTGATCTTCGATCAGATCGTGCAGCCGATTGATCTCGTCATGCGCGCGCACAAGTCCCATCTCCTGGCGCAGCGGCAGCGCGACCTGTTCGAACGGAATGACGGTCGCGGGGATAATCTTGTCGACGCGCACGAGAACCCAGCCGAATTCGCCTTTGATCGGCTCGGAGACTTTTCCGGCGGGGAGCGCAAAGGCGGCGTCGGCAATGGCCTTATCGACCATGGAATCCTTGGCGACCGTGCCGAGATCGACGTCCTTGGCGCTCAATTTGCGCTCGGCGATAAGCGCCTCGAAGCTTTCCCCCGCCGCGAGCTTTTTTGCCGCCGCTTCGGCCGCGGCCTGATCGGGAAACGGAATTTGCTCGACGTGGCGCGTCTCGGCTTGCGTGAAGCGCTGCGCCTTCACGTCTTCATAGTGTTTTTTGACATCGGCGTCGCTGATTGGATTTTTCTTCGCGAGTTGTTCCGAAAGATCCATCAAGGTCAGCGGCAGAATAACGATCTTGCGGAATTCATGGGTGCGATAATCGTCAAGGCGTGCATCGTAATAGGCTTGGAGGTCGGCGTCGCTCGGCGGTTTGACTGTGGTGATGCTGGCCTTCGGTAGAACCAAGAAATCAATGCTGCGGATCTCGCCATAAAAGCGATGAATGGCGTCCTTCATCGCATTCGGCACTGTAAGACCATAGGACAGAGCCGTGATGATCTGCCGGCGGAGATAGGTCAGGCGCTGTTCGGCAATGAAACGCTGTTCGGTGAAGCCCATTTCCTGCAGACGGTTGTCGAAATCCTGCTGATCAAATTTGCCGCCCGGACCCTTGAACGCCGGGTCCTGGACGATCTCCAACGCGAGATCATGGTCGGAGAGCGCGAGACCGAAGTGATGCGCCGTCTGATCGAGAATGGCATTCGAGAGGAGGCGGGCGAGCACTTCGTGATCGAGACCCATCTTCCGCGCTTCATCATTGGTGATGGCGCGGCGCTCGCGCTGCTGCAATTGCTGGAGCTCGCTCTGATAGGCAAAGCGATAGGCATCAACGCTGATCGTCTGCGAACCGACACGGGCGAGATCATTGGCGCCGAAGCCGCGAAAAATATCGGCGATGCCCCAGAAACCGAACGCAATGATGAGCAAGCCCATCACAATGCCCATGATGATGCGGCCGAACCAGCTCTGCGTGGCGGCGCGCAAGGCGTCGAGCATATTTTTCCTCTCCCATAGCGCGAGCGGTCATTCGTCCCGCTCGGCGGCGCGGACTATAGGGAGGCCCCTTCGGCCATGCAACGCCGCTTCTCACAGTTTGTTTATGCATTGGACAGCGCCGCGGGGCCCGGCCTCTATGCGGCGCGGGCCCGCGATGCTAACGGATGCGTCATGTTGGGAGTGAACTGAGACCATGCCGTCGCCGCGCAGGCCTCTCGTGGCCGGCAATTGGAAAATGAACGGACTCGTCGCCGATCTCGGCGAGATCGCGGCCATTCGGGATTCGGTCCCCGCGATCGGGGCTGATGTCGCGCTCTGCCTGCCGGCAACCCTGATTTCGCCGGCAGCCGTGCTTTGCCGGGGCTCGGCGCTCGCGCTTGGCGGCCAGGATTGTCACTGGGAGCAGAGCGGCGCGCATACGGGCGATCTCTCCGCCACCATGCTCAAGGATGCCGGCGCAACTTATGTGATCCTTGGCCATTCCGAGCGTCGCGCCGATCATGGCGAGACGAGCAGCCTCGTCTTCGCCAAAGCGACGGCGGCACTCAGCGCGGGCCTCACCGTCATCCTCTGTGTGGGGGAAACGCGGGCTGAGCGCGAAACGGGCGAAGCCTTGGCCAAAGTCGGCAGGGAGCTTCTCCAATCCCTCCCGAAAACCGTCGCGGATCCGCAGCGGCTCACCATTGCCTATGAGCCCGTCTGGGCGATCGGCACGGGGCTGACGCCGACGCCGCGCGATGTCGCGGAGATGCATGATTTTCTGCGCGCTGAGTTACGCCAGAGGCTGCCGGCTGAGGCGGACGGCATTCGCATTCTCTACGGCGGCTCGGTCAAACCCAGCAATGCGGCGGAGCTGTTGGGCGCCGAGAATGTCGATGGCGCGCTCGTCGGCGGCGCGAGTCTCAAAGCGGATGAGTTCTTGCCGATCGCGCGTCATTATCGAAAGGCGGGCTAGCTCGATCGTCTCTTTAATAATACATCTTAGGCATTTGTTTTAATGGAGTGTTCTGGTTCAAAAAAGCCGCTCTCGACGGCCTGCCGCCTGTCCACTCTGGCAAACTGTGGGGATGCATAATAACTGGAGGATTGGCTAGTCAGCTTGCGCGCCTCGGTATAAGAGCGGGGCGTTGCGCGACGGCCATGGCCGCATGCGGAAGGGCAAAACGAGACTATGCAGACCGTTCTGATTGTTATCCATTTGATGATCGTGATTGCCCTCGTCGGCGTCGTCCTGCTTCAGCGCTCCGAAGGCGGCGCGCTCGGCATTGGCGGCGGCGGCTTTATGACGGGCCGCGGTCAGGCCAATGTCCTGACCCGCGCTACGGCCATTCTGGCGGCGCTTTTCTTCGCGACGAGCCTCACCCTGACCGTCATTGCCAATGTGACGCGCGCACCGAAATCGATTCTGCAAGGCGTCGCGCCGCCCGCGAGCACCGCGCCGGGGCCCGCTTCGGCCAACAGCACGCTGATCGATCAGCTGAAGAGGCTCGAGCAGCAGCGCCAGGCGGCGCCACACGGTTCGCAGGCGCCCAATCCGGCGCCGCTTGCGCCCGCCGTCCCGCAGTCTCAGTAACGAAGCGGGCGAAAATCGCGGGGGCGGGATGAAACGAGTATCGGCCAGTGTCCTTTGCCTCATCGGCATTCTCATGCCGCTCGAGGCCAGGGCCACAGATAAGGCCGACATTCTCGATCTCGGCGCTGTCAAATGCAAAGAATTCCTCGCCGCGGATAAGGATGAGATCGGATTCACCATCGCCTGGCTCGACGGCTATTACAGAGATGAAGATACCCCGGCGATCATCGACTTCGACAAGCTGAAAGAGGAAGCCGCCAAGCTCGGCGCCTATTGCGGCGCGCATCCCGATGTGAGTATCGGGGCCGCGGCCGAAGACGTCCTCGGCAAATAAGACACACGATCGAGCCGAGACGACCGATACGATGTGGATGAGGCGGAAACGCCGATAAAAAAACTCCCCTTTCCCGGCGAAAAAGGATATTTCTCAAGGCCCATGGCGCGGTATATTTTCATCACCGGCGGCGTGGTCTCGTCTTTGGGTAAAGGGCTCGCTTCGGCGGCTCTCGGCGGTCTTCTTCAAGCCCGCGGCTATACGGTCCGGCTCCGCAAACTCGATCCCTATCTCAACGTCGATCCGGGGACGATGTCTCCCTATCAGCACGGCGAAGTCTTCGTCACCGACGACGGCGCCGAGACCGATCTCGATCTCGGCCATTATGAGCGCTTCACGGGCCGGCCGGCGCTGCGTGACGACAATATCACGACCGGCCGCATCTATCAGGAGATCATCGGCAAGGAGCGCCGCGGCGATTATCTCGGCGCGACCGTCCAGGTCATTCCGCATGTCACGAATGAGATCAAAGACTTCATTCTGCGCGGCAATGAGGGCTTCGATTTCATCTTGGTCGAGATCGGCGGCACGGTCGGCGATATCGAAGGTCTTCCATTCTTCGAGGCGATCCGCCAGCTCGGCAATGAATTGCCGCGCGGCCATGCCATCTACATTCATCTGACGCTTTTGCCATTCATCCCAAGCGCTGGCGAACTCAAGACCAAGCCCACGCAGCATTCGGTGAAGGAGCTGCGCTCGATCGGCATCCAGCCGCAGATCATCCTCTGCCGCACGGATCGCGAAATTCCGCGTGAGGAGCGCCGCAAGATCGGTCTCTTCTGCAATGTGCGCGAAAGCGCGGTGATCGAAGCGCGCGATGTCGAGTCGATCTATGACGTGCCGCGCGCCTATCACGCGGCGGGATTGGACCAGGAAGTCTTGTCCGCCTTCGGCATCGAGCCGGCGCCGAAGCCCGATATGAGCCGCTGGAACGCGGTGACCGAGCGCGTTCATAATGCGGAAGGCGAAGTCACGATCGCCATCGTTGGCAAATATACAGGGCTGAAAGACGCCTATAAGTCGCTCATCGAAGCGCTCGCTCATGGCGGCATGGCCAATCGCGTCAAGGTCAATCTTGATTGGATCGAATCGGAAGTCTTCGAGGGGCGCGATCCAGCGACGCGGCTCGAACATGTCGATGGCATTCTGGTTCCCGGCGGTTTCGGCCAGCGCGGGGCTGAGGGCAAGATTCTCGCGGCGCGCTTTGCTCGTGAGCGAAAAGTGCCGTATTTCGGCATCTGCTTCGGCATGCAGATGGCGGTGATCGAGGCGGCGCGGACGCTCGCCGGGATCAAGGATGCGAATTCGACCGAATTCGGCCCGACGAAATCGCCGGTCATCGGCCTGATGACGGAATGGATGCGCGACAATGAATTGCAGATCCGCGCGGAGGAGGGCGATCTCGGCGGCACGATGCGGCTCGGCGCCTTTCCGGCGCATCTGAAGCCCGGTTCAAAGATCGCGTCGATCTATGGCGTCACCGAGATTTCGGAGCGCCACCGCCATCGCTATGAAGTCAACATGAGCTACCGCGATCAGCTCGAAGAAAAGGGCATGGTCTTCGCCGGACTTTCGCCCGACGGGCTTTTGCCGGAGACGGTCGAATTCATCGATCATCCCTGGTTCATCGGCGTGCAATATCATCCGGAGCTCAAATCGCGGCCGTTCGAGCCGCATCCGTTGTTTGCGAGCTTCATTGCCGCGGCGGTGGAGCAGAGCCGGTTGGTGTGAGGCCGCATGCAGGATGATGCTGAAACTGGCGGCGACCCGGGGAATGTCGGTGCGCCACCGTCTCGGAGACGATCCGGTTTCGGCTCTGCACAGATTTCAAGACGGGATTTCCTGAATGGATGTCTGATCGCATCCAGCGGTCTGGCTTTCGGTCAGGGCCCGCTCTTTCCTGTCTTGGCTGCCGAAACAGGCGGCGCCTGCAACGATCTTGTCGGCAATGATCCCCGCGTTCTGCGCAGCGGCAATCTCCCGTCCGCGTTCAACGTGGCGCATTGGCTGAGAGATGAACGATTGAATTTCCAGCCGCGCATGGTGACCGTGGCGCCTGGGTGCGATGCTTATGAAGACACATTCGAAATCTCCGACGACGGCGTGGATTTCGACATCATCATCCTTGGGGCCGGTCTCGCGGGCTTGTCTGCCGCATTTTATCTTCTGCACCAGCGTCCCGGAACACGCATTCTGCTGCTTGAAGCGAATGATTATGCGGGCGGCAATGCCGCGCGCGATGAAGGCCTGCCATTGCCGGTTGCTGCCTCGACTGCCGGAGCTTTTTCCTCACCCCCATACGGCTTTTTGCATCAAATTTACGGAGCGATCGGCATCGACTGGGAGAAGTACATTATTGAATCTCCCAAAGACTGCTATTTTTTCGACGAAAATGCGCCTCGCGTGAAAGTGGGATATCGCGGCTGGCTGGACGAGGGACGACTTTTGTCGCCGGACCATGTCAAAGACGGTCCATATAGCGAGAAAATCATCCATGACATCATTCGCTCTGTTCAGGCCTGGAAAGATTGGGGGGATAAAACCGGCGGACCGGATGATCCGCCCGATCGGAGCGACCCGCGCTATGATTACCTGTCAGAGATGACTCTGGCCGACTATTTGAGCAACGTGCTGCACTGTGATCCGGCGGTTGTCGACATCTACACAAATTATACGATTGACTGCATGGGCGGCACGGCCCATAGCGTAAGTGCGCATACCGCTATCAGCTTTCTGAGTTCGGAATACCAAAAGTCTTTTGCCTATCCGGGCGGGACATCGGAGATCGCCGCAAAGCTCGTGAATTGGCTGACAAATTCAGGCGCATCGGATCGTGCCGCCGAGATCCGGCTGCGCGCGGTGGCTTTGAGAGTCGATATGGACGCCTCTCTTTCGACGCCCAAAGTCAGCGCCACTTATTTCAAGGATGAAAAATTTCATCGGGCAACCGCGAAAGCGATGATTATTGCGACGCAGGCTTCAAGCGCGCGGCAACTGATCAGACGTCTCAGCGATGCCGAAAGAAGCGCGGCCTGGGACGAATTCAATACGGTGCCGGCTCTTGTCGCCAATGTCGCTGTGCGGACCATGGCGCCGTTTGTTGAATTGGGACTGTGTTACGCCAATTATTTTTGGGGCAGCCGATATTGGTCGAATTTCGAAATCGCCGATTGGACGACCGGGAATCGCGATAAGCCGGATCGCGCTTCGGTTCTGACTTTTTATGGCGGAATCACCGCTCCTCCGGAGGAATTCGCCGCCGAACGCATGAAGCTGCTGCAAACTCCATTCGAAGATTATGAGAAATCCTTGAGGGACGATCTAACGCGCGTGACGCGCGGCACCGACTTCGACTTCGACAGAGACGTGAGCGCGATTTTTGTCTACAGGTGGGGACATAGTATGATCCTGCCGACCACAAAATCAGTGTTTGGCAATGTGCGTGGCCCGGATGGGCAACTCGATCGGAGCAAGGCGCCGCGTCGCGTCGCCTGCCGGCCGCTGGGGCCCATCTCGTTTGCCGGCCAGCACACTGAGGGAAGTCCGTCGGTCGAGAGCGCCATCGGCTCAGGCTATCGGGCCGCCGGCGAAGTGCTTGCCCGGCTGCGAGGCCCGCTTCAATGAGACAAGCGACATCGCTGCAATGGACATCCAATCTGTTTCGGCAGGCATTAAGTCAGTGTGTCCAGAATAGGCCATAGGTCTGCATGCCGAGGACGAGAAGCTCTGCAGCGATGAGAAGCGCGATCCATTTCTCGGCCAAGTGGGACTGCCTGGCATATTTGTCTTCGAGCAATCGAGAGTTCGCCAGTTCGTAGACATCGCCAGCGTATTCGACGGGATCCTCCAGGATTTCAAGCCGCTCGTAGATGGCGCCCTGCTGAACGAGTTCGGCGAACAGGCGCTTTGATGCGGTCTGAAGGATTGGATCGAGCTGCTCGAGACAGGATTCGAGGCGGAGCAGCATCGCCATCATGCGGGACGCCCTGAGCGTCATCGCATTGACCACCGGCTGCAGCCGTTGCTGGCGCGCCGTGATCGCGTGGGTGAGCGGGGCGTGTTCGGCGAGTGACGGCCAAGTGGCCGCCATTGTCTCTTCGAGCTGGCTTGTAAGCCGGGCGACGACCGTGAAGCGAAGCACGGCATCCATGGCCTCGTTCATCTGCTCGGGGCCGGCATAGATGACGGCGCGATCGGCGGACCAGACGACACGGCTGGTACGCAGGCCCGCGCGAACCGGCGGCACGGCGTTGCCCTCGCGCAGCCATGTTTCGAGGCGGGATTCAACATCGGGCGAGAGGCCGCTGCCCGGCGGCAGGCAGAGCAGAAGCAGGGGCCGCTCCACCGGCTCGCCTTCGACCTTCCGGGTCGTTGCAGCGCTCTTAGCGTTGGTCGCCTCGGGCGGCGCGTCCAAGATGTCGCTGAATGTCGCGGCTTCGGCGACAGCGACAAGATTGGCCGGCTCGTTGATGACGACGAGTGGCTCTTGATCCTTGAGGGAACCGGGGTGGAAGCTGATCCGCCAAGCATTACCCCGGATCAAAGAATTCTCGGCAGCAGGCTGAGACTCCGGGCCGGGAGCAGCCCTCATCTCTGCTGTCCTTTCGCAAGGGGCATTGCGAAACGAAGCGCCACAACGGCGGCATGCTCATCCCTGTCCACATTTTCGGCGGCCAAGGAGAGCGACATTGCCGGAGTTCCGACTTCGTAGAAGCAGTAGAGCAGGCTTTCGGCGTCTTCGTACCAATGGCCGTCACCGGCGCCTGCGGCTTCCGCGCGCTTCCACGCTTCGGAGAGAAGCGCTGGGTCGTTGAGAGCGTGCTCAAAACCCACGGCATAGAGATATTCCGACCAGTCCCACCGCGAGGCGACGGTCTTCACGCCGGCGAGGAAATCGTAGCGTTCGATGAGATCGATCGCCAGATCGGTGGTGACCGAGCCGAGGATGACGCCGCGCCTCGTGACGCGGCGCAGTTCCTCGATCACGCCGGGAATTTCCTCGCTCGGCAAATGGCAGAGGCCTGTCTCGATCACGACGTCGAAATATTGGTCGCTGAACGGAAGCTTGGTGAACTCGCCATGGAGATTGAACTCGCGGAGCGTCTCCGCTGTCTGCTTATGCGCCAGCGGGCAGTTCTCAATGCCGAAGGCGTCGAAGCCGGCGGAGCGCAACGCCCCGACGAGCGTTCCCGCGCCCGAGCCGATGTTCAAAATCCGCGCGCCCGGCTCAAACCCCCAGGTGATCTTCAGCATGTCGGCGATAAAGGGCGGTGCGAAAAAGTGTTCGCGCACCTCTTCGCTCGCGCCTTTGGACCAGAGATCGGTTCCGACAATGGTTTCGAGGGTCTTTTGTCCCGAGCGCCGCCGGACAAGAACGTCGGCCAGAATCATGTCGGTTGCGGTGTCGGCGGAATCGAGAACGCCGTTCAGCGTCGCGTCGAACATATAGTCGCCGACCATGAAGATGCCGGGCAAATTGACCGGATCCAGCCGATGGTTCTCCCGGCGCGTGCGAACCGGGTAGCCGCCGGGAATGGCATTGACCGAGGCCATCCAGCGGTGGATGCGGCGATCGAGAATGAGGTGGCGGCCTTCCTCCATGCACGGCGGCAGCGCGTCGAGGCACAGTTCCTCGATGCGATCGTCCGATATGTTGGCAAGGCTCAAAGCTGCATTGCCGGCGATCAAGAAGCCGAGCGCACCGCAGGGGCCGAGATCGTGACGCGCACCCTCGTCATAGACGCAACATCCGTCGAAAGCGTCCAGCATCCACCAGGCGCTCTGCACGTGTTCGCGCCAGAACGGCCGCTGGAACAGCAGGGTCGCGCGCAAATAATGTCCGGGCCGATCGAAATAGCCGATATGTTTGCCGAGGGCGCGCTGCAAATTGGCCGATCGCCAATCGATGACGGAGAGTGCCGTCAGCGGCAGGGCGACGATGACGTAATCGGCGATGACGGTCTGCGCCGTGCCGTTCGTCCCGACATCTAAACGATAGGTTCCATCGGCCAGCGGCTGCACGGCGCGGACCGGCGTATTGTGACGAACGTCGGCGTCGAGCTCCTCCGTCAGGCCACGAACGATCTCCTCATTGCCGCCGACGACCGAGTAGATGTTGAGATATCCGTCGACGTCCATCAGCGCGTTTTTGAGGAAGTTGAGTCCGTTCGTCAGATGCGGAGGGGCCGCCACATCGCTATGGCTCATGATGCGGATGTATCGGCGCGCGGTCTCGTTCTCAATTTCGTTGGCGAGCATGTCCTCGGCAGGAATTTGCCCCCAAGAATGGGTGTTGTCCGCTTCTCGCACCGATTTATAAAATTCGCGCGGGCTCAGAAGATCCGCGCATTTGGCGCGAAAGCCGACGGCGGCATCGCGAACCTCAGGCCCGAAATGCTCGGCGAGGTCATCGGCGCTTTGCAGAACGTGGCCGTCGAGAATGCAGGGGCCACCCTCGATATGCTTGATCTTGAGGCCGAGCTCATTCTGGATGATGTCTCGGAGAGGATCGGGGCCAAGGTGCGAATAATCGTAGATTTCCGCCACGCCGGCTTCGTAGAGACCCGCGCCGGGGAATTTACCGGTCACGATCTTGCCACCGAGCCGGTCGCTCGCCTCATAGATCGTGATCTTGCACGTCGTGCCGAGTTTGCTGGCCAGGTGCCAGGCCGAGAAGAGGCCGCCCGGTCCGCCGCCGATAATTGCTATGCGGAATTCAGGCTCGACAGGCTCGGCACGATTGAACTCGGATCCATCATATTTCATGGTCATCGAATGCCCCCGCACTCACGACCTGCTAATCGATAGCGTCTCGCTATTTGGCGGCTCAGGATTGGCCGCAAATTTCGCGTCTGAAACAAGTCTTTGACGCCGAATCGATTGGCCCACAGGGTAACGGCCGTTCAAGCTGAATTGATCGAATTGCGCGTGAATAGGACATGAACGGAACCCCTTCCCGGACGCAGCGAATCGCCTCTGGCGAAGGGCTGATATCGCCTACAGAATGGGCAGAAGGCGAAGACGTAGGGTCCGTACGAAAAGGGGCGCGTGAGCAGTAGATGAAAGAGGGATGGGGCACGGTCATTGTCGGGCAGGGCGCGGCGGCGGTCACATTCGCGCAGCATCGGCCTTTTGCGCTCATTGCCGGGCCCTGCGCGATGGAAAGCCGCGATCACGCGCTTGAAATGGTAATTGCAATCAAAGAGATCGCGGGTGTTCTTCATCTAGACCTTGTGTTCAAAGCCTCCTTCGACAAAGCCAATCGAACCTCGGGGGCGAGCGCGCGCGGATTGGGCATTAAACAGGCACTGCCGGTCTTCGCGGAGATCCGCGAGACGCTCGGCGTCGCGGTCACCACCGATGTGCATGAGACGATTCAATGTGCGCCGGTCGCGGATGTCGTCGATCTGTTGCAAATCCCCGCGTTTCTCTGCCGGCAGACCGATCTCCTGCTCGCGGCGGCGGCGACCGGAAAGCCGGTCAACATCAAGAAGGGTCAGTTTCTGGCGCCATGGGACATGGTCCATCCGGTGGAGAAAGTGCGCAGCGCCGGCAATCCCAATGTGCTCGTGACCGAGCGCGGCACCAGCTTCGGCTACAATGCGCTCGTCGCCGATCTGCGGTCGCTGCCGATCCTTGCCGAGACCACGGGTGCACCCGTGATCTTCGATGCGACGCATGCCGTGCAGGAGCCGGGCGGGCAGGGCGCGGCCTCGGGCGGCGAACGCCGCTTCGTGCCGGTGTTGGCGCGTGCGGCCGTATCAGTCGGCGTTGCCGGGCTCTTCATCGAGACGCATCGCGATCCCGACCGCGCGATTTCCGACGGGCCAAACATGATCGCGCTGAAAGACTTGTCTGCGCTGCTCGAAGAGCTGCAAGCCTTCGACCGGCTCGCCAAGAAACGTTTTGTCTGACGCATGATCTTATCCGAAAAGTCTGAAACTTTTCGGGATCATGCTCAGCGCCCGCGATAGGGCGCAACGCCCTGATCGGGCACCCAGACGCCGTCGGGCAGCGTGCCCGTCTGCCAGAACACATCGATCGGTATGCCGCCGCGCGGATAGAAATAGGCGCCGATGCGGAACCAGCGCGGCTTCAAAAGCGCGACAAGATCCTTGCCGATCCTGAGCGTGCAGTCTTCGTGAAAGGCGCCGTGATTGCGAAACGAGGCGAGATAGAGCTTCAGTGACTTCGATTCCACCAGCCATTCGTCCGGCAGATAATCGATGACGATATGCGCGAAATCGGGTTGCCCCGTGACAGGACAAAGACTGGTAAATTCCGGCGCGGCAAAGCGGGCGATGTAATTGGCATCGCGATGCGGATTGGTAACGCGTTCGAGCCGCGCCTCGTCGGGCGAGGCCGGTATCGCCGCGTTTTGACCGAGAAGGGTTAAATCCTTTGGGGCCTTGGCCATGAAGGTCTCAATTGGGGGTCTCAATGATTTCAGGGCGATTTGCCTTGAGAAAGACGCCCCCGTCAAACACTCCCTTTAAAGTCCTCCCCACAGGTCTTTTGACCTCAAAAAGACCGCCTGTGACCTTGGAAGCCGCCGGGCGATTTTTCTTCGCCGCCTCGGAAGCGCCCCTTTTTTCCGCCGCCCGGGCAGCGTAGAACCCGGCCAGACTTCAGCGACGGATTTAGAGGGAACAGGAGCCACCATGACCGCGATCATCGACATCGCCGCCCGCGAGATTCTCGACAGCCGCGGCAATCCCACCGTCGAGGTCGATGTCACCTTGGAGGAAGGCACGGTCGGCCGTGCGGCCGTCCCGTCAGGCGCCTCGACCGGCGCCCATGAGGCGGTCGAACTGCGGGATGGCGACAAGTCGCGTTTCGGCGGCAAAGGCGTGCTGCGCGCCGTCGAGGCGGTCAATCGCGATATTTTCGATGCGGTGAGCGGCATGGACGCCGAAGACCAATTGGCGATCGATCAGGTCATGATCATGCTCGACGGCACGCCCAACAAGGCGCGCCTCGGCGCCAATGCCATTCTCGGCGTCTCGCTCGCCGTGGCGAAGGCCGCGGCCGAAGTCAGCGGTCTGCCGCTCTATCGCTATGTCGGTGGCGTTTCCGCGCGCACTCTGCCCGTGCCGCAGATGAACATTCTGAACGGCGGCGTCCATGCCGACAATCCGATCGATTTTCAGGAGTTCATGATCCTGCCGGTCGGCGCGCCCTCGCTTGCCGAGGCGGTGCGCTGGGGCTCGGAGGTTTTTCACACGCTGAAGGCGCAGTTGAAGTCCGGCGGTCACAACACCAATGTCGGCGACGAAGGCGGTTTTGCGCCCAATTTGCCGGCGGCCGAAGTGGCGCTCGATTATTGTCTTGGCGCGATCACCGCCGCCGGCTTCAAGCCGGGTGAAGACATCGCTTTGGGATTGGACTGCGCGGCGACCGAATTCTTCCACTCTGGCCAGTATAATTACACGGGCGAGGGCAAGGTCCGGACGATCGAAGAGCAGGCGCAATATCTCGCCAAGCTCGCCGCCGACTATCCGATCGTGACGATCGAAGACGGCATGTCGGAAGACGATTGGGAAGGCTGGAAGATTTTGACCGATCTTCTCGGCAAGAAGATCCAGCTCGTCGGTGACGACATTTTCGTCACCAATGTGACGCGTCTGTCGAAAGGCATCGCCGGCGGCATCGCCAATTCGATCCTCGTCAAGGTCAATCAGATCGGCTCGCTGAGCGAGACATTGGATGCGGTGGCAATGGCACAGCGCGCCGGCTATACAGCGGTGATGTCGCATCGTTCAGGCGAGACGGAAGATTCGACCATTGCCGATCTCGCAGTGGCGACGAACTGCGGGCAGATCAAGACCGGCTCGCTCGCGCGCTCCGACAGGCTTGCCAAATACAACCAGCTGATCCGGATCGAAGAGGAATTGGGCCCCCAGGCCGTTTACGCGGGACGCGGTGCGTTGAAGGCGCTCGCGCGCTGAGAGATGGATGAAGACGAGGTCGTCGTCCGAGTTATCGTGCGCGGCCGCGTGCAAGGTGTCGGTTATCGCGCCTTCGCCGAGACCGAGGCGCTCGCGCGCGGCATCAAAGGCTGGGTCAGAAACCTGAGGAGCGGGGAAGTCGAAGCGATCTTCGCCGGCGAGGCCAGCGCGATCGAAGATCTCTGCGCGCTGTGCCGGGAAGGACCGCCGCGTGCCCTTATACTTGCCGTGGACATTCTCCCGGCGGATCGCTCACTCTTGGAGGACAGCGGCTGGCGGGGCGGCTTCCACCAACTCGCAACCTTGTGATCCTCAGTCCGCCGCCGTTCCCAGAACATTGCGCAGAATAGCGGCGAGATCGTCGATGTGAAACGGCTTCTGTAGAATAGCGCGCCCCCCATGGCCTGCGGGAACGCCGGCATTGCCATAGCCCGTCGTGAAAACAAAAGGCGTGCCGCGCGCCGCCAGCAAATCCGCTACCGGATCGATCTTCTGCGTGCCGAGATTGACGTCGAGGAGCGCCGCGTCGATCGAGATCTTCTCGATAATGGCCAGCGCCTCGGGGACCTGAGTGACGCTCGCGGTGACGGTAAAGCCAAGTTCGTCGAGCATATCGGTCAGCATCAAGGCGATCAGCGGTTCGTCTTCGACAATAAGGATTCTAGGCTGCCCCGCTTTTCCCTGATCGGCTGCGCCCACTGCGTCCCCACCTTCGCTGGCGAAAGACTAAGCTTGCCGTGCACTGCAGCGGAAGTCCAGATGTTCGTCTTATGCAATGGTAAAGATGCGGGTGATGGAAATTGCATCACCCGCCCTTGCGGCCCGCGATGGCGCAGCAAACAGCCGCGACGGCTGCCACGAGCCAGCCGACGATCATCGCTGTTCCGCCGATCGGTGCGGCGAAGGGAAAGAGCCGGTGGCCGCTCGCGACGCGTGTGGTCAGATCGGCGCAGAAAAGCAACCCGCCGCCGAGAAGAATGGCCGCTGCGATCAGAAAGCAGAGCCGGCCGCGCGGCGCATTGAGACCAAAGCCGATGATCGCAATGCTCGCCGCCGCATCGATCATCAGGAAATGCGCGGAGCTGACGAGAAGCGGATCGTGATTGCCATGCGCGGCAGCGGCGGATTCGATGACGCCGGCCGCGCCCGCCGCACTCGCAAGGGCCATCAGGGCATAGGCGCTGCGCGACATAGATCCTCCTCATCGAATGCGACGGCAGATGAGGTTGGCTTCTGCGTGGCGAGCCAGCGCAAACGCGCTGCCTCAAGTCCCCAGACCGCGCCGAAGCAGAGAAACAGTTGCCGCCAGTGATCGATATCGATTTGGAAGCCCTGCAGCAACCAGGAGAACAGCACGGGCGAGAAAACTTGTGCCAGGCGTTGATAGGGCGATCTGGCAAACATCAGGCGCAAACCAACGAAAAAGGTCGAAACCACAATGATGATCCAGGTGAAGCCGCCGAACCATCCATCGTTGGCAAAAGCGCCGATATAGGAATTATGCGGCTCGGCCTCGAAATAATCGCGAAACCGGAGCGGCCCAAAACCTAGCGGCCGCTCCAGCAGCATCGGAATCGATCGGGCCTGATTGCCGAATCGGCCGGTCGCGCCAACGTCGTAGGATTCCGTCAGCTGCGCGCGCTCGACCAGCAGTTCGCGCGTGTTGGGCTTCCCCAGCAAAACCAGAACGGCGCCAAAACCCAGCGCAAAAGTCACGGCCGCGATCATCGCGATGCGGCGGCGGCTCCGACTTGAACGGACCGTTACAAATCCGGCGACGGCCATCAGCAGAGCCGAACCGACCAAAGCGCCGGTAGAGCCGCGCGAGAGCGAGGCGAAGACACCGAAGATAAGTATCGCAAGCGTCACGACCGATAAAATCGGTCGTTTTGTGGTGCCAAGCAGCAGCCCTTGCAGCACGTAAATTGCTCCAAGGACGAGATATGAGCCGTACAGGTTCGGATCGTCGAAGGTCGCTGAGGCCCGGCCTTCGTCGCGGCTCAATGCGAGGCCGACGCCACCAATGTCGAGATATCCGAGAATGGCGCTGACGACGGCGCCGAACGCATAGGCCTTCAGCGTCAATTCCGCTCGTTCGATTGAATACTCCGAAAAGAACAGCGTGAAAAAGAAGACGGTGCAGATGATGTAGAGCGATTGCAGCTGATAGAAGCGCGGTGTCGCCGTGTCCCAATGATGCGCCGCCTGATCCCAATAGGGCATGAGGGCGGCAAATCCGAAAATCAGGAAAATGATCCAGAGCGAGAGAATGAAGAACACGCTGGCAGGAAATCTGAAGCCGCCGCCGAAGAACCAGAGCGGGAAGACCAAAATGAACAGGAAGTCGTAAGGCGATGGCCGAAACGCCGCAAAAATCCCGGTAAAGATGAAGACGGCGTAGACGGCATCGAACAGCCGCCGGTAATTCAAGGTTGGCCCATTCGCAGGCTCGCTCATGTTAGGAAAACCCACCCGACGCTAATACGCGTTCTCGGTCTTCAAGAGGGTGAAGGGAGTGGCAAAGAGAATGTAGAGATCGAGCAGAATCGACCAGTTCTCAATGTAGTAGAGATCGTGCTCGACGCGCTGCTGAATCTTCTCCTGCGTATCCGTCTCGCCGCGCCAGCCGTGGATCTGCGCCCAGCCGGTGATGCCGGGCCGAACTTTGTGGCGGGCGAAATAGCCGTCGACCGCTTCGTCATAGAGACGCTCGGCGGCTTTGGCGTGAACGGCGTGGGGGCGCGGTCCGATGAGCGACAGATTGGCCTTGAAGACGACGTTGAAGAGCTGCGGCAGCTCGTCGAGCGATGTCTTGCGGATGAAGCGGCCGACGGGCGTGACGCGCGGATCGCCGCGGGTGACAAGCTTGGAGGCGGTCGCATCCTCCTTGTCGACATACATCGAGCGGAACTTATAGACTTCGATCAACTCATTGTTGAAGCCATAGCGTTTCTGCTTGAACAGAATCGGACCCTTGGAAGTCACTTTGACGGCGAGCGCCGTCGCCAGCATCACCGGCGACAGAACGAGCAGGCAGAGGCTGCCGACGATCTTGTCGAAACAGAGTTTGAGCAGAAGGTCCCAATCGGCGAGCGGGCGCTCGACAATGTCGATCAGTGGCACGCTGCCGATATAGGAATAGGAATGCGGCGCGAAATGCAGCTTGTTCATATGGGCGGCGAGGCGAATGTCGATCGGCAGCACCCAAAGCTTGCGCAGCATTTGGAGAATGCGCTGCTCGGCCGTGATCGGCAGCGCGAAGATGATGAGATCGATGCGCGTGCGGCGCGAGAACTCGAGCAGATCGTCGACCGTGCCGAGTTTGCGAAAGCCGCCGACCATGGGTGGTGAGCGATCATCCGCGCGATCGTCGAAAAGGCCGAGGATTTCGAGATCGGCTTGCGGCTGTTCGGCAAAATGTTTCAGCAATTCGTCGGCTGCTCCGCCGCCGCCGACAACGATGGTGCGTCGCGTCAAGCGTCCGGCACGCCGCATGCGGTCGACGGCAGCACAGAGGACAATTCGTGCAACGAGCATGATGGCGAGCGTCGCGCCGAACCAGCTCAGCAGAAAAGATTCGGCCGCCGCTTTGTCGAACTTGAGAAGCAGCGCGACAAGATAGGCTGTGATGAAAGCGGCACTGACGCCGGCGAAGAGCCGCAGAGCGCCGGAAAAGACTCTGCGGAAGGCGCCGAGGCGATAAAGACCGAGGGATTGCAAAACAAGCACGACGCCGAAGGCCATCGCCGGAATAAGAATGAGGCAGGGCCATTCGAAGCCGCGCTTCGGCACCACGTTCAGAAAGTAGAGAGCAAGTCCCGCGGCGCCGATGAGCAGGAGTTCGCCGACGCGAACGAGAGCTTCGAGAACGGAACTCGAAAAGGCCGCTTCGCCCGGTGGCGCATACATGCTCTGCGCAAGGTCTGCAATGCGTTCGCGACGCGCGGCGTCACCGTCTTTCGCCTCCGGCGCGTCCGCGGATTTGACGAGCGTTGTGATGTCGCGTGCGGCATATCTAGCCATGGTGCTCTTCCTATTGCGAAGGCATCGCCAATGCTGTGGTGTCGGCACCGCGTCGGGCATTGCGCATCGCGATGGCTTCGGCGTAACCGTTAAGGACGGCGTCCGTCATTGCGTCGATCGTGTATTTGCTCGCGACATAGGCCGAGAGCAGCGCCGCGTTGTGTTCGAGTTCCGCGCGGGGCCGTGCCAATGTTGTCTCGAGAGTCGCGGCGAGCACTTCGGGATTGTCGCAAGGGATGAGCCGGCCGCTATAGGGACCGAAAATTTCGCCGATGCCGCCGACATCGGTCGCGACCATCGGCATATGCGCGGCGGCGGCTTCGAGGACGACATAGGGTAGCGATTCCGCGCGGCTCGGCACGACAAGGATACGGCCGCGGTTAAAGGCTTCGCGCGCCGGCATCGCGCCCGGAAAACTGACGAGATGGCGAACGTTGCGGACGACTGCATGGTCGGAAAGCTTGCGCTCTTCAGGTCCTGTGCCGACGAGAAGGAGACGCGGTGGCTCTCCCGTTGTGCTGCGGCGGCGCTCGACGACGAGCGCAAGCGCATCGATCAGCGTGTCGATGCCTTTAGTGGCACGCAACTCGCCGACGTAGAGAAGATCCGTCGCATCGGCATTTGGTACGATCGGCTCGAATTCCGCAGGCTTGATGCCGTTGGCAACGATCCGGATGAGCTTATTCGGCTCGCCGATCTTGTCGCGGAAGCGATCTGCAATGAAGCCGCTTTCGAATAGGAAGATGTCTGTTGGATAGACGAGCAATCGTTCCGCTAACATCAGCGTCGCTTCAACCGCCGGGTGGGCGCGATAGTTGAAACTCCCTCCATGCGGCGTATAGGCGCGAACGGGTCTACCGAGGCCCGGGAGAAATCCCGAGGCGCGGGCATAAACCCCGCCTTTCGAGCCGTGACCGTGAACGACATCGGGATCGAGCCGGCGGATATGGGATGCGATGCGGAGCGCCGCCGCCACATCGCTGACATGAGGCTGGCGGTGCATAGGGAGACGCAACAGGCCGAGTTTGAGAAAAGGTTCGAGCCGGCCGAGTGTGGCGACGGCACTGTCGCCACCCGTCGTGGAATCGGCGATCAAGCCAACGGCATGGCCGCGGGCGATCTGCTCATAGGTGAGATCGATGACGTGGCGAAAAAGGCCGCCCAAGGGCGCCCGCAGAACATGCAGAATCCGTAGCTTCGAGTCTTTTGCTTGGTCGCGAAGCGCGGTCGTCATTAGGGTTCCTGTCAGAAGAAGCGTTCATGGACGAGGATCGTATCGCCGGGGCGAATGAGTTGGGTAATTGGCACATCGAAGGTGACGGGCCTTCCGTCGATCACGCGCGTGAGTCCAACGCTCGCTTGATACCCGCGCGGCGTGAAGCCGCCGGCGACCGCCACCGCGTTCTCTGCCGTCATGCCGTTGATGTAGGGATATTGGCCTGGCGTGGTGACCTCTCCTAAAACGAAGAACGGCCGGTAGGCTTCTACCTCGACGGAAACCTGCGGGTCGCGCAGAAAGCCATTGCGCAGCTTTGCTTCCACGGCGCGCGCGAGTGATTCGGTTGTCTGTCCCATCGCGCTCACGACCCCGATCAGAGGCATTGAAATATTGCCGGAGCCATCGACCGCGTAGGAATTGCTGAGCGATTCCTGGCCGAACACAATCACGCGGACTCGGTCGCCGCTGCCGAGCGTGTAGGGCGCGTTCGGGCTAGCAGCCAGAGAGACCGTGCTGGTAGTCGCACAGCCTGCCAAGCTCCAAGCCAAGGCCAGGAGAAAGACAGAAGCCAGGAACCGCCGCATCATCACCACCGAATGGTTGAAATCCGACTAAGGCAACCTCAATCAATCGGTGCGATCCTAAGCAGCTATGGTTAACAATCCTTAAGCCTAACTCTCGGATTTAAGTGACCTATTAACCTCACTTCAAGATTCCCAAGGCTTGATATGACAACGGCATCGAGGGCCCGGCGTTCGCCCGGGGCGGCGCCACACAAACGTTGTCACGACTCGTCGTAACCGGGCGCCGATTCGCTCGGATGGAATGCGCAATGAAACAGCCGTTCGAACCCGATGTTATTACCTACGACGAGCGCACGAGCGAATTAGACCTGCGCGCGCTGCGACGCGCGCTCGGCCGAAAGAAGAAGTGGATCATCTGGCCGACGCTGCTGGCCTTTCTGGGGGTCGGCGCCTATGTGACGCTGACGAAGCCCATGTACACGGCAGAAGCCCAGGTGCTGCTGGAGAATCAGGAAAATTTCCTGACCCGGCCCCAGCGCGCCGATGTCGGAACCGACAACAACGCGGCGCCCGATCCGGAATTGGTCGCGAGCCAGGTGCAGCTCATTACATCACGCGATCTCGCCGCGCGAGTGGTCGAAAAGCTGGGGCTTGTCGGCAATGCGGAACTCGATCCCGTGGCCAAGGGAATTGGGCCGATCTCCCGCGCTTTGATCCTCACCGGGCTGATGCGCGACCCGACGGGGGTGCCGGCGGAAGATCGCACCATCGACACGTTCGAGAAGCGACTCACCGCTTATTCGCCGTTGAAGACACGCGTCGTGAACATCGATTTTGAGGCGCATGACGCCCAGTTGGCGGCGCGCATCGTCAATGAGATCGCGAACGTCTATCTTGAGACGCAATCAGGTGCCAAGCGCCAGGGCGCACGAGAGGCGGCGGTGTCCTTGGCGAACCAGATCTCCGAGCTGCGCGGCAAGGTCAATATCGCGGCGGATGCCGTAGAGCGCTATCGCACCTCCTCGGGCTTGCTCGCCGGCAGCAACAATATGACGATCAGCGGCCAGCAGCTTGCCGACCTCAACGGCGAACTCTCTAGAGCCCGCACGGAACAGGCGGACGCGCAGGCAAAGGCGGCGCTTATTCGCGACATGATCAGTGCCGGCCGCCTTTCCGATGTGGCCGACGTCGCCAACAACGATCTCGTCCGCCGGATTGCCGAGCAAATCGTCGCCGCAAAAGCGCAACTGGCCTCCGAATCGCGAACCTTGCTTCCCGGCCATCCGCGCATAAAAGAGCTGACGGCGCAGATTGCCGATCTCGATGCGCAATTGCACGATGCGGTCGCTAATACGGCGCGCTCACTCGAAAACAATGCGCGCATCGCGCAGACGCTTGTCGTCAATCTGCAAACCGCGATCGATCAGCAGAAGACCTCTGTCGCCACGGCCAATGTCGATGAAGTCCATTTGCGGGAACTCGAACGCGTCGCCCAAGCGCTGCGCGATCAGCTCGATGCCAGCATGGAGAAATATCAGGAAGCGGTGGCACGCGAGTCCTCGCCCGCGACTCCGGCTGACGCGCGTATCATCGCCCGCGCGGTTGCGCCCGATCAGCCCTCATTTCCGAAGCAGATTCCCATGCTGGCCTTCGGCACGATTGCCGCTTTCGTGTTTTCGAGCGCCGCGGTCATCGGCAGCGAACTGCTAGCCGGCTCCGGCAGTCCGCCGCCGCCGAATTATCCCGTGCCGCGGCCGCTGGCCGATCTTCAGGATTCGGAAAAATCGCGTGCGCCGGCCATTCGGCCCATGCGTGAGTTTGGCCACTCTGCCGTGGATTCAAATTTGCGCGCGGAACAAGCGCCGACGTTCGAGACAAGCGCTGAGCCGGTTCCCATTCGACGGGAACCGACAATCGTCTCTTTGCGCAAGAACAAAGACGAGGCGACGCGGATCGTGGCGACTTCTGTCATCCCGTCACCCGTGGCGATGGCGGATCTTCTCGCCTTCGCGCGCAATCTTGCCCGCGATCACCGGCCGATCATCATTGATCTCGATCCGAAGGGCAGGGCGGTCGGCGCGCTCGTCGCAACTGCAGTGACGCCGAACGGCCGAAACGTCCGTGGCTTGACCGATCTCTTGAGCGGCACGTCCGCCTTCGCCGAAGTCATTCATCGCGATGCGGGCTCGCGGCTGCATTTCATTGCCTTCGGTTCGGGCGCGGCCTTCGATCCGGGCGACCTCGATCTCGTCTTGGATGCTCTGGGCCAGACCTATGATTTCATCATCCTGGCGGCGCCGGCTCTCTGTGAAGGCGGCAAAGCGAAGGCCTTGGCGCCCTTCTCCGATTTCGTCGCGCTCGTCGGCGCAGGCGCCTCGGCGCAAGATTCCAGCGAAGCTTACGATGCGCTGCTCACAGCCGGCGCGCTTGACGTCGTCGTTGTCGGAACAGCCGGCAAGATGGAACGCCAAAGCCTGCATGTCGCCTGAGTGACAGCGCGGCTCTTCCAGGCATTCGCCGGACGGCCGACAAAATCTGTCAACCTTTATCGGCTAACCTGTCCGCCGGGACGTGAAACATGGGCGTTTTTTCGAGGGCTTACGCGCGGTCTTGGATGTCGCCCGTCAATGAGGTTTAAAGAGTCGGCTAATGGATAAGCAACCGTCGCACCGTTTTCAGATTTGGTCTTTGGCGAATCCAAAGCCTGCGGAGGCGAAGCCTGGTGTGTCGGCGCGTCCCACGCCGGCCGCTCCGGACAAGACTGCCACCCTTTACGAGAAGCTCGGCCGCAGCAGCCTTCTCTACAGCGATCTCGGCGGACGTCAGCGCGCCCATTCGATCGAAGAAGCCGCGATGTTGACCTCGCTCTACGATCATCGGCTGCCGATCGATGTCGAATTGCCGGGCCGCTGCACCATGCCCAACGGCCGCTCGACGACGTGCAAGACAAAGAAGATCAGCTCGGAGTCGGTTGATCTCGTCTATGATTTGCAGACCGCCGGCTATCCGATCCGCTATCCCGAAGAAATTCCCGCAGGCTCGACGATCCATCTCGATCTCGAGCAGATCGGCAATTTCCACGGCGTTCTCACGTCGCAGAATTTCGAGGGCTTTCGGGTTGCCGTCGATGTCGAATGCAAGGGCATGCTGATCAGCAAGCTCGCGCAAGTCGCCGCCGCGATCCGCAACACGAATTTTGTGGAGCCGCCCCTCGAAGTCAAACGCAACGTCGTCCGCATCGAGCCGAATGTGAAGAGCTGCAACTACACCGACAATATGGGCATGATGCGCAAGGGCAAGATCATCAATGTCTCGCCGCTCGACGCGCTGATCAAGGCTGCGATCATCCCGCCGATCGGTACGCATATCGTCTTTGGTGGACCGCAGGCGCGCGTCGCCGAAGTGACGCGGACGTTCGAGATCGGATTTTCGGTGCAATTCTCCGCGCCCATTCCGGAACACGAATTCTCGCCCAACATCAAATTCCTCGACGAATAGGCTTCGCCTCGGCTTGACGAGCGCCGGTTTTTCCCAGCATTGAGTTGCATCCGCAACGATTTTGGGGACAGCGATGTCAACGCCGGCCGAAGCTATTCCTAGTCGGCGTCAGCTGTTCCTAGTCTTTCTTAAAATCGGCGTCTGCGGCTTCGGCGGCGTTGCGTCCTGGGCGCATCGCGTCATCGTCGAAGAACGTCGCTGGCTCTCGGACCAGGAGTATGCGGAGCTGCTGGGCATTGCGAGCGTGCTTCCTGGCGCGAACACGGTGAATATCGCCGTCATGCTTGGCGACCGCTATCGTGGCATCACGGGAAGCATCAGCTCCGTCGCCGGTCTCCTTCTGATGCCGCTACTCATTCTCATCGGCATTGCCCTGTTGTATGAGAAATATGCGCTCCAGAGCGATGTCAAAAACGCGGTCGTCGGTGCGGCCGCGGCAACTGCCGGTCTGGTGCTCGCCACCGGATGGAAAATGCTCCGCAATCTGCGGCCGGATTTTTTGGCGGCGGCGTCCTGCGCCATCGTCTTCCTTGTCGTCGGCATTTTTCAGTTCTCGCTGACTTACACGCTCATTGCCGTCGTAGCGGTTGCGCTCGTGATCCGCTTGGTGCGCAATAGGGAAGGGAAGCCGGAGGACGAAACCCCGTGACCTCCGCACCTCTTCTCGTCGCCATCACGCGGCTCTTTGCCGGCATCTCGCTCGTTGCCATCGGCGGCGCGAATGCCGTCGTTCCCGAAATCCACCGCCAAGTCGTCGATCAGCTGCATTGGATGGACGATCGTACCTTCATCAATCTCATCGGCGTCGCGCAGGTCGCGCCCGGTCCCAATGTGATGATCATCAGCCTCATCGGATGGCATATGGCGGGGGCGGCGGGGCTCGCGCTGGCGACTTTGGCGGTGGTCCTTCCATCCTCGATCCTGGCATTCGGCGCGGGCCGCTTGGCCCGCGCGCATGACGAACGGCGATTGTGGCGGCTGGCAAAACTGGTGCTGGCACCAATGGCCGTCGGCCTCATTTTGGCGAGTGGGGCGGTGATGGCGCGTGCCGCCGACCGCGGCGCCTTGACCATCGCCCTGACAGCCGCCATGACCGTGCTGGTCCTGCGCACACGCCTCAATCCTCTGATCGGCCTTGCCGCTGCCGCAGTCTTCGGCATCTGTGCAGGGCGTTTTGGCCTCGCGTTTCAGTAACGGAGAGAGATTTGGCGCGGATAGCCTATGTCAACGGCGCCTATGTGCCGCAATCCCAAGCGACGGTGAACATCGAGGACCGTGGCTATCAGTTCGGTGACGGCGTCTATGAAGTCTGCGAAGTCCATGACGGCGCTCTGATCGACGAGGCGCGTCACCTTGCCCGTCTTCAACGCTCGCTGACGGAATTGCAGATCGGGCAGCCTTTGTCCGCCGCCGCGCTGCCGCTCGTGTTGCGCGAAGTGATCCGTCGCAATCGGCTGAAAGACGGATATGTCTATCTTCAAGTGACGCGTGGCGTCGCGCCGCGCGACCATTGTTTTCCGGCGACGCCCGTGCGCCCCGCTTTTGTGGTGACGACAAAGGCCATCGATCCGGCGAAAGGGGAGGCGCTCGCCGCCAAAGGGATCGCGGTTATCACCTTGCCGGATATCCGCTGGAAGCGGCCCGACATCAAGACCATTGGACTTTTGCCCAATGTTCTTGCTCGCCAAGCCGCCAAGGAGAAAGGCGCGCAGGAAGCGTGGCTGATCGATGCCGATGGCATGGTGACGGAAGGCGCGGCGTCTAACGCCTGGATCATCGATCGCACGAATACGATCGTCACACGGCATATCGACAGCGGCATTTTGAGCGGCGTCACCCGCGCCACGCTGCTCGATCTCATCGCCAAGGAAGGCCTACGGCTCGAGCAGCGGCGATTCAGCCTAGACGAGGCCAAGGCGGCGCGCGAAGCTTTTGTGACGGGCGCGACAAACCTCGTCATGCCCGTCGTGAGGATCGACAACGCGCCTGTGGGCGATGGCCAGCCCGGACCCTTGGCCCAAAGATTGCGTGCCCTCTTCCATAGCGTGGCACAGCGCAGCGTTTAGGCATTCGCCTAAGGTTAGGGCTCATCCGACACCGTTGGGGCGCGGCGATCCGACAACGCCGACGCGACGGATGCTTTTGTAAGCGGGCACGAGTCTGCGCTTGGGCAATTCGTATAAATTCATGACCGTTCAAGAGCTTGTGAGACTAAAGAACAATCCGAATTCGATTTCGACATCAGTCTATTGTGATCCTATATAGGACCGGCAACAGCTTTGCGGACGGCAAATCGGTTGACGTCAAACTTGCGGCACCACTTCGGGCGAGCCTGGGAGGATGTTTTTTCGGAGTGCGAATTGCGGCGCCTTGCGAGCCGGCGCCATGGGCAGTTGGTTAACACAAGAGCATTGCGAGTTGCGCTGCAGCCGGCCGCCGATCGGGCGGTTCTAAGAAAAAGGAATTTAAAAAATGGCAGCCGAACGAACTCAAAATCTGCAGGACACGTTTCTGAATTTCGTCAGGAAGAACAAAGTCCCGCTCACGATTTTTCTGGTCAATGGCGTGAAGCTGCAGGGCGTCGTCACCTGGTTTGATAATTTCTGCGTGCTGCTGCGTCGTGACGGCCACTCGCAACTGGTCTATAAGCACGCAATCTCGACGATCATGCCCGGCCATCCGATCCAGATGTTCGAACCGGGCGAAGAAGGACCGGCGGGTTCTTGATGATCCGCCGCACAGCGGGAACGATGCCTTTGGGATCGATTTGACACGCGTAAAATCTTCGAGATCCGCAACGACCGTGGCCACGCGTGCGCTTGTGATCGGTCCTTATCTCGCCCCGCGTAAGACCCACGCCGCTCTTTCCTTCGATCTTATCTCGGCCACGCGCTCGCACGACGCCCGCCTCGCCGAGGCCAAGGGCCTTGCCGAAGCGATCGGCGTCGATGTTGTCGGCGCGCAAATCGTCTCGCTCAATCAAATTCGCCCGGCGACCTATTTGGGCCTGGGCAAGGTGACGGAGATTCACGATCTCGTCGCCGCCGAGGAGGTCACGCTCGTCGTCATGGATTGTGCTTTGTCGCCGGTGCAGCAGCGCAATCTTGAGAAAGCTTTCAATGCGAAGGTCATCGATCGCACCGGCCTCATTCTGGAAATTTTCGGTCAGCGCGCGCGCACGAAAGAGGGCGCTCTCCAAGTCGAACTCGCGCATCTCGCCTATCAGAAATCGCGCCTCGTGCGATCCTGGACCCACTTGGAGCGCCAGCGCGGCGGCTTCGGCTTTCTCGGCGGCCCGGGCGAAACGCAGATCGAGACGGACCGCCGGCTCATCCAGGACCGCATGCGCCGCATCGAGCGCGATCTTGCCTCTGTCAAAAAGACGCGCGGCCTGCATCGCAAGAGCCGGCGCTCCGTGCCTTATCCCATCGTCGCGCTCGTCGGCTATACGAACGCCGGCAAATCGACGCTGTTCAATCGACTGACCAAAGCGAATGTGGTGGCCGAGGACATGCTCTTTGCGACGCTCGATCCGACTTTGCGCGCCGTGCATCTGCCGCATGGCAGCGACATCATTCTCTCCGACACCGTCGGTTTCATTTCCGATCTGCCGACCATGCTCGTCGAAGCCTTCAAGGCGACGCTCGAAGAGGTGGTCGAGGCCGATATCATCCTGCATGTCCGCGACATGGCGCATCCCGATAGCGAAGCACAGCGCGCCGATGTCAACGCGGTCTTGGACGAGCTGGGCATCAAGCCGCAGGGCGGCAAGCCGGTGATCGAAGTCTGGAACAAGCTCGATCTCATCGAGCCGGCGCAGCTTCTCGCGCTCAACAATGCTGCGCGGCTGCCGCCTGCGAAGGATCGTCCTCAACTGATCTCAGCCTTGACCGGGCAGGGCACGGAGGAGCTTTTGCAGCGGATCGAGGCGACGCTGGCGCATGAACGCAAGACCCTCGACCTCTATCTCGATCCCGCCGACGGGCAAGGGCGCAACTGGCTTTATGAGCACACGGAAGTGCTCACCCGCAGCGAGGATGGCGACGGGAAGGATCGCTTCAGCGTGCGCGCCGCGCCGCAGCTCGTCGATATGCTGCGTAAGCGCTTCAGCGAGGCGCCGGCGCGCCGCAGGCGCGTTCATAGCTGACGTTTAGACTTCGTGCGTCTTAGCCAAATTCCACAGCGCATCCATCTCGTGGAGGCCGGCATCCTTTAGCGCAATGCCGCGGCGCGCGAGTTCCGACTCGATGAAGGCGAAACGGCGTTCGAATTTGGCGTTGGTGGCGCGAATGGCGGCCTCTGGATCGGCGCCAAGATGACGCGCGAGATTGGCGACGGCAAAGAGAAGATCGCCGATTTCGGCGCGCGCCTCGGCGTTGTCGCCGGCATCGAGCGCGGCTTCGATTTCGTTCATTTCTTCACGAAGCTTGGCGAGAACCGCGCGCGGATCGCGCCAATCGAATCCGACGGTCGAAGCCTTGTCTTGCAGTTTGACGGCGCGTGTCAGGCCGGGAAGGGCAAGCGGCACGTCCGCTAAGAGCCCGCTGCGTTCGATAGCTGCTTGATCGCCCCGCGCGGTGCGGCGCGCGGCTTTTTCCTTGGCTTTGATTTCCGCCCAGCGCACCGACACGGCGTCGGGCGTGGATAAGTCATCGGTGCCGAAGACGTGCGGATGACGGCGGATCAGCTTGTCGCTGATGGCAGAAACGACGTCCGAGAAATCGAAGGCCTTCTCTTCCTCGGCCATGCGGGCGTGAAAGACGACCTGCAAAAGAAGATCGCCGAGCTCGTCCTTGAGATCGAGCAGATCGCCGCGCGCGATTGCGTCGGCGACTTCATAGGCTTCTTCGATGGTGTAGGGCGCAATCGACGCGAAGTTCTGTTCGAGATCCCACGGGCAACCGGTCACCGGCGTGCGCAAGGCCGCCATGATCTCAAGAAGACGCGCGATGGCAGGAGGGGATTTGTCGGAAAAAGATTTGTCCATGCCGGGCCATCCGCGGGACGACAATGCGGGCGGCAGGCCCAAAGGGCCGGCCCGCGCGGAATGCGGGCCGGGTGTCGCTGTTTTCGATTAGCCGAGCGTGATCGAAAGGGCTTCACGACCCTTGGGCGTATCGACGACCCGCATCGTCACCGGCTGGCCTTCCGCCAGATGCTGAACGCCGGACGGCCCGAGGATGGAGATATGGACGAAGACATCCTTGCCGCCATCGTTCGATTGAACGAAGCCGAAGCCTTTGTTGTCATCGAACCATTTGACCGTGCCCGAGACTTCCACGGCTGTTGACGGGTCGGGATGACGACGCTGAGGCCTGGGAGAATCGCCGAAGCGGGGCGGCGGAGCGCGTTCCGATGCGCCAGCCGTATCGACTTCCAGCACACGCGTGACCTGCGCGCCCTTGGCGCCATTGCCGACGTAGACTTTCAGCTTGGCTCCAGGCGGGACGGTTTCATAGCCGGCGGCCTGGAGCGCACCGATATGCAAGAAGGCGTCGCCGGTGCCGTTGCCCAATTCAACGAAGCCGAAGCCCTTGTCGCTCTTGAACCATTTGACGATCGCATCGACCGGTGTGCCAGTTACGGGCGGAGCCATGTCAGGACCACCGCCAAAACCGCCACCACCACCTCCGAACGCGGGCCGCGAACTGCGGCTCGGGCGCGGGGCATCGTAAGGAGAAGGGCCGTCGTCGTCGAAACCACGCTTTTTGGGCCCTCGGAAATCTTTACCTTTGCTCATGTTCAGCCTGCTAATAAGTCCATCAAACGCGCCCGCCTCAAGTCTTCAGAACCACTCCCTCTCGACAGGCAAGTGATCGCCAGAGGGTTCCGTAGGCGTGCGTTTCGGCCGAGCGCCCAGAGGATTTCTCCGAAGTGCGATCGGTCCGAATAGTGCTGCGATCGTATCGAATATGAATGCCGAAAGTCCCGCGCTATTTGTAACAATAGCAGAAAAACCGGCTATTTGGCTACCGCTTTCGTTTGATTTCGCGGCGGGCCGTCCCGATCCCGAAGACGCGCAACGGCACGCTGTGTCAGTGCCGGTTGCAAGCGGCGGGAAATCAAACGCTTCCGTTCCGCTTTTCAACTTGGGCGCGTCTTGAGGCGCGCGTTGCGGCCGCGAACGCGCAGGCGGTTTCGATTGTCCGCAGATCGAGGCGGCCAACACGAATGGATGCTGGACTCAGGGGCCCGAAAACGCCCCGAGAGCGCTATACCTGCTATTCGCATAATCAATATTATGGAACTCAGCCCGGTGATGTTTCACTTGACAAACCCACCGCAACGGGTAGGATTTTCCCCATTGGAGGTGAATGACAATGGCATCGGTTCTTTCGGCCGCCCATTTTCATCGCGAAGAAGCCGCGTTCGAATACGTCGAGGCGCACCTTTGGCCGAACGGCCCAGTTTGCCCTCACTGCGCCAATATGAGCCGCATTTACCGGCTAGCGGACGTTCGCTCGAAGGCAAGCAAGAAAAATCCCGAAGGCACTGTTCGGCATGGCCTGCGCAAGTGTGGCGCTTGCCGCAAGCAATTTACCGTTCGAATTGGGACCATTTTTGAAGACAGCCACGCGCCGCTTCGTCTGTGGCTACAAGCAATTCATCTTCTATGCGCGTCGAAGAAAGGCATCTCGACTCGCCAACTCCAACGAATGCTGGGCGTTGGAATGAAAACGGCTTGGTTTATGGGACATCGCATTCGGCTTGCCATGACGCCCGATTCGACGCCAAAGCTAGGAGGCGGCGGAAAGACTGTTGAAGCCGATGAAACTTTCCTCGCCAAGTCTCCTAAGACCCGCAGGAAGCCCGAGGAACGCGGCATGGGCCGTATAAGCCTGCGATGCAGTTCTTGACCCTTGTGGAGCGCGGCGGTCCTATCCGTTCGATCTCTCTCGATCACAAGACGGTTGGCCCGCTTCTGCGCAAGCACATTCACGAAGAAAGCCGCCTCGTTTCCGATAGCGCGTCCCATTACAAGCATCCGCCGGTTGCCGAGCATGAGAACGTCGATCATTCCAAATACGAATGGGCGCGCGGCGACGTGCACGTGAATACGCTGGAAGGCTTCTTTTCGATCTTTAAGCGCGGCCTCATTGGCGTTTATCAACACATGGACCAAAAGCATTTGGACCGTTACTTGGCCGAGTTTGATTTTCGCCAAAATACTCGCGCCAGATTTGGTATCGACGATGTGGAGCGAATGAAAATTGCCATTCGCGGAATGGCAGGCAAGCGATTGACCTACATGGACTCACGATGAGTGAATCGCGCGGTCATCGAAATGATCCTCTACTTGGCGGCTTTTATACAGTCGCAGAAGCCGCACGCCTACTCCGCATCGGCGACAAGAAGCGAATCTACCGGTGGTTAGGCGACGACGATGAGCCGGTCATTCGACGCGACTATGATCCAGTTGACGGACGACAGGAACTTAGTTTCTGGGATTTATTTGAGGTTCGATTTGTTGAGGCATTTCGAGCCCAAGGGCTCAGTTTGCAATTTTTGCGGAAGGTCGCCGCTAAGGCTCGTACCGACTTTAGAACGCAACATCCATTTGCTTTGGCAAGCTCGAAATATTTGACTGATCGTCGGCGCATCTTTCTCAAGACAGCGGAAGAAATTGGTGAGAGAACGCACGACGTACTTAGCGGCCAATATGAGATGTACGTAGCGATAGAAAACTTCTTGGCGAATGGGGTCGAATTCAACCCGGACACTCTTCTTGCGGAAGAATGGCCGCCCTACGCCGAGTGCCCCAACGTTATCATCAATCCCAGATATGCTTTCGGTCACCCCGTGATCGGCGAAAAGCATATTCCTACGGCGGCGCTATACAAACTCTGGCGCGCTGAAAAGGACAATGCCAGGGTCGCGGGATGGTACGGGGTGACAATTGGCGAGGTTGAGCAGGCGATAGATTTTGAATTGAGGTTGGCGGCTTGATAGTCCGCGCTGACGAGCACGTTTCAATTGAGATTGTACGTGCCGTTCGCGCGATGGCCCTAGATCGGGCGTGGCAATTTACGAGTGTAACAGAAGTGGGGTGATCGCTCTTCCGAAGATGTACACTGGATTACGCGATTTTCGCAGGAAGGCGGTGACGCCATTATCTCGGGCGATACCGATTTTCTGAAGCGTCCGCATCAAGTTCTTGCAGTTAACCGGACTGGCTTACGTGTCATTCACATGCCGTCCAAATGGTCCAATGCACGCGGTGATCTCCAAGCCGCTTTTATGTTGCTGTGGTGGCGGCGCATTGAGCGCACCATCTCATCTATGCAAGGCAGGGAATGCTATCGGCCACCGTGGAACCTAACCGAAGATGGCGACCTGCAAAGGGTCAAGGTGGATTATCAGGATGCAGACAAATGGCAAAAGCGGCAGGCCAAGCGCGCCGCACAAGC
>Ga0181536_10000568_pt1 | contig 44863 bp, 37 predicted proteins | sample PEATcosm2014_Bin_41_FD_121105 | JGI IMG/M metagenome (GOLD analysis project Ga0181536, IMG submission 121105) | Peatland microbial communities from MTU Mesocosm Facility, Houghton, MI, USA - PEATcosm2014_Bin17_60_metaG | ecosystem: Environmental > Terrestrial > Soil > Wetlands > Peat | place...
CCCTTGGAACCCCGCCAAGGGCATTGCCCTTGGAACCATTCATTTTGGTTGGTGCTCTGAGGCGGGCCAACCCGGACCTCGCAAGGTCTCGGTCGGCCCGCCTCAGAGCACCAACCAATGGACGGATTGCAAAGGGCCTCGCCCTTTGCTGGGGGTCCAGGGGGCAAAGCCCCCTGGCGGGTCCGAGGGTGGAGCCCTCGCGCTCCCTCCGGTCCCGGCGATCGCCCCGACGCGCGAGGCCGCGCGATGAGCGAGCCCATCCGGGTCTGGGGCGCGCCCGAGGGCTGGGACGCGTTCCTGCTCGCGCAACGCCGGCGGGAGTATTCCGGGCCAATCCTGCACGTCACCCGCGACGACGCGAGGATGGCAAGGCTCGCCGAGGCGCTGGCCTTCGCCATGCCCGAGGCGGAGATCCTGCGTTTCCCCGCCTGGGACTGCCTCCCATACGATCGCGTGTCACCCAACGCCGCGCTGGTCTCCGAGCGGATCGCCACACTGACCCGGTTGCTCGACCAGCCCACCGGCCCGCGCTTCGTGCTCACCACGGTGAACGCGTTGGTGCAGCGGGTGCCGCCGCGCTCCGCCTTCGCCGGGGCGCGGCTGGACCTGGCCGTCAACGGTCAGGTGAAGCCCGAGGACCTGGCGCGCTTCCTCGAAGCCAACGGCTATGGTCGCGCCGGCACCGTGATGGAGCCCGGCGAATACGCGATCCGCGGCGGCATTTTCGACGTCTTCCCGGCCGGCGAGAGCGAGCCGCTCCGGCTCGACATGTTCGGCGACACCATCGAATCGATCAAACCGTTCGACCCGTCGACGCAACGAAGTGCCGCCGCGGGCCGCCGCGCGCTGTCGCTGCGCCCGGTCTCCGAACTGGCGTTGGACAAGGATTCCATCTCCCGCTTCCGCACCGGCTGGCGCGACGTCTTCGGACCCGAGGCGGCGCAAGACCCGATGTATCTGTCGATCTCCGAGGGGCGCCGCCATCCCGGCATGGAGCACTGGGTGCCGCTGTTCCATCCGGTCATGGAAAATCTGCTGGATTATCTGCCCGAGGCCTCGGTCAGCCTGGACCACCAGGCGAACGAGGTGCTGGAAGCGCGCCTCGAAATGATCGCCGATCACGCGCAGGCGCGGCAGGCGCCGCCGCGGGACGGGGAGGTGCCGTACCGTGCCTTGCCGCCGGGGCGATTGTATCTCGATCGTGACGAATGGGATGAGATGCTGGCGTTCGGTCCGCTGCTGGCGTTTACCCCGTTCGGCCGGCCCGACAATGCGTCCGGCGTCGATGGCGGCGGCCGGCCGGGACCGGTGTTCGCCCAATCCGCCAGCGGGCCAGGGGTCAACGTGTTCGACCAACTGCGTGCGCAGGCGGACCGTTGGCGGGCCGAGGGACGCCGCATCGTGGTCGCCGCCTGGACCCGCGGTTCGCGCGAGCGCCTGGCGCATCTGCTGAAGGAGCATGGCTTTAAGGACACCGCGCAGGAGGAGGATTGGGCGTCGGTTCGCCGCAAGGAAGCCGGGTCGGTGTCGCTGATCACGCTTGGCGTGGAGCGCGGGTTTGTCGCCGATCGCCTGGCCCTGGTGGGCGAACAAGACCTTCTGGGCGAACGGATTTCGCGTCCGCCGCGGCGGCGCATGCGCGCCGATCAGTTCATCGCCGAGGCCACCGAAATCGCCGAGGGCGATCTGGTCGTGCACCAGGAATACGGCATCGGCCGTTACGATGGGTTGACGACGCTGACGGTCAGCGAGGCGCCGCATGACTGTCTGCGGCTGATCTACGACGGCGGCGAAAAACTGTTCCTGCCGGTCGAGAACATCGAGGTGCTGTCTCGCTACGGCAGCGACCAGCAGGGCGTCGCGCTGGACAAGCTCGGCGGCGTCGCGTGGCAGAGCCGCAAGGCGAAGATGAAGCAACGCATCCGCGACATGGCGGGTGAGTTGATAAAAATCGCCGCCGCGCGGCAACTGCACGACGCGGAAATCATGACGCCGCCGGAAGGCACTTTCGACGAGTTCTGCGCCCGCTTCCCCTTCGCCGAGACCGAGGACCAGTCGCGCGCCATCGCCGACGTGTTGGAAGACCTCGCCTCGGGCCGGCCGATGGACCGGCTGATCTGCGGCGATGTCGGCTTCGGCAAGACCGAGGTCGCGCTGCGCGCCGCCTTCGTCGCCGCCATGTCGGGGGCTCAGGTGGCGGTGGTGGTACCGACGACGCTGCTGTCGCGGCAGCATTTCCGCACCTTCTCCGAGCGGTTCGCCGGCCTGCCGATCAAGGTCGCGCAATTGTCGCGCATGGTGGGAACCAAGGAAGCCAACGAGGTCCGTCGCGGCCTGACCACCGGTGAGGTCAACATCGTGGTCGGCACGCACGCGTTGCTGTCGAAGTCGATTCAGTTCGCCGACCTCGGCCTGCTGGTCGTTGACGAGGAGCAACATTTCGGCGTCGCCCACAAGGAGCGGTTGAAGGCGCTGAAAGCCGACGTGCACGTGTTGACGCTGACCGCGACGCCGATCCCCAGGACGTTGCAACTGGCGCTGACGGGAGTCCGGGAGATGAGTTTGATCAGCACGCCGCCGGTCGATCGTCTCGCGGTCCGCACGTTCATCATGCCGTTCGACTCGCTGGTGATCCGCGAGGCTTTGCAGCGCGAGCGCTTCCGCGGCGGCCAGGTGTTCTGCGTCGTGCCGCGCATCGAGGACCTGCCGCGCATGGCCGAACGCCTGCGCGAGATCGTGCCGGATGCCAAAATGGCGATGGCGCATGGCCGTCTGGCGCCCACCGAACTCGAACGCGTGATGACCGAGTTCGGCGACGGCAAGTTCGACATTTTGCTGTCCACCAACATCGTCGAAAGCGGGTTGGACATGCCGGCGGTCAATACGCTGGTGATCCATCGCGCCGACATGTTTGGCCTCGGCCAGCTCTACCAGTTGCGCGGCCGGGTCGGACGCGGCAAGCAGCGCGGCTATGCCTATCTGACCTGGCCCGCCTCGCATCGGCTGTCCGCCGCGGCCGAGAAACGCCTGACCGTGATGCAGACCTTGGATACCCTGGGCGCCGGGTTCACTTTGGCCTCGCACGATCTGGACATTCGCGGCGCCGGCAACCTTCTGGGCGACGAACAATCCGGTCACATCCGCGAGGTCGGCATCGAGTTGTACCAGCAGATGCTGGAAGACGCCGTCGCCGATATCCGGGCCGGGGAGGGCAGGCGCACCGGCCAGGAACGCGACTGGACGCCGAGTATCTCGCTCGGTCTGCCGGTGCTGATCCCCGAGGTTTACGTCCGCGATCTGCCGGTTCGCCTTGGGCTGTATCGCCGCATCGGCGCGTTGGCCTCGGACGCCGAGACCGAGGCGATGGCGGCGGAACTGGTCGATCGTTTCGGCGTCCCGCCAAAGGAGGTCGACAACCTGCTGGGCGTCGTCGCGTTGAAACGCGCCTGCCGCGACGCCGGGGTGGAAAAACTCGATGCCGGACCGAAAGGCATGGTGGTGACCTTCCGCGGCAATGTGTTCCGCAATCCGGCCGGCCTGGTGCGCTGGCTGTCGGGGAAGGGCGGGCTGGTGCGGTTGCGTCCTGATCACAAGCTGGCGATCGCGCGGGACATGGACGTCGCGGCACGGCTGAAGTTCGCGCGCGATACGCTGGAGGCGTTGGTGCGGATTTCGAACGAGGCGAAGGCGGCGTGACTGTCGGCACCTTGTGGCGCTCCAGGAATATCGTCGCCACCGGGTCCTCGCCCCCTGTCATTGCGAGCGCGGCGACGCAATCTCCGTCCGTGGGGAGAAGAATTTGGCGTCAGACATGACCAGGGCAGCGTCGGCCCCTCCAGGCCATCCGCTCTTTTCCTCTTTCATCCGCGGTTGAATTCTTAATTTGTCAACAGCCGTGACCGTGCCAGTTCAGCTTCTGCTTCGCTACCGAAGGGAAAAGAATTTTAACGCGGATGAACGCGGATAAGAAGGGATAAATTGGAATGGCGGGCGAGGGCCATTTGGCGTGCGATCGCGCCTCCCTCGCATTCCATGACACTGAGGTCAAGGTACATCATCTCGCCCGATCGTCGAATTCGTTCCGGTACACGATCCAAGGAGCCTTTGTCGCCAACCTTGTGAAAACGATTACAGCCCTCAGGCGATCATGCTGGCCCGACGTCCGGTCTTTCAGGAATTTGAATAACCACATTTGGGCATGATTTTCCTCCGCGCGCGGACGCCCTCTCCGACCAAGAAAATATTTCCTCCAAGCGATCACTTTCGCCAGGGCGCACTTCGTATCCCTTGGCAAGCCAATATGGCGCGGGGGGATAATCAGGTGATACGCCCGCGGAGAATATCTCTTCTGCTTTGTCATGGTCGCGGTTGTCTAAGTAAAATCTGCCAGGCTGGTACAAACCTTCGTCCAATCCCGCAGCGTAAGCTTTGCGAAAATGGTTTTCCGCCCTTGACGCATCGACTCCTGTTCCTAGACCACATGAGAAAATTCTCCCCCGGAAAATGTGATTCCAAACAGAGCCTCGTTCCGCGAGTTCTTGCAATTCTGTTCGGGCCTTCATAAGCTCCTTGTCCATGAGTCCTCGGGCGTGAGCCAGCCGGTCAGGGTCCGGTTCCATCGTCACCCGAAATCGTGCGACCCGAGATAAAGATCGTGGCTCATGGCGGCGAGTCGTCCTCGTGGTCGGGCCCGTCCTGTCGCGGGTGCGCGGGAGTTCGCTGTACGGGCTCCAGGACGATCGTTTGGCCGTCTCGACGGACGCTTACCACGTCCGAATCGAATTCGAACCCCTCTGGGAACCAAACGATTTACTCGTCGCCGCGCCAAATCACTTTCGCCAATGCCACGATCAAGCCTTTGTACCAAAATGACGCCAGGCACGTATACCGCGAAACGCACCAGAGCACATCCTGCCAGGAAAGCATCTGGTCGATCTCGGTATGTCGAACGCCGATGATTCTCGCTCGCTCTTGACCCCGTTCACCGCCTATGGCCCTTGCTCAGCAAGCCCACCCGAGGAACCGCCCCATGGCCCCGCGACCCTTCACCCTCAACGTCCCCGACGCCGCCGTCGCCGATCTGAGGACTCGCCTCGCCCTCACCCGCTTCCCCGACGCCGCCCCCGGCGAGCCCTGGGCGTTTGGCACCAGCGTCGATTACGCGCGCGAACTCGTCACCTATTGGCACGATCATTTCGATTGGCGCGCCCAGGAAGCCGCGTTGAACGGCTTCGCGCAGTTCAAAACCCCGCTGCACGACATCGACTTGCACTATTTGCACGTCCCCGGCGTCGGCCCCAATCCATACCCGCTGCTGCTGCTGCACGGCTGGCCCGGCTCGGTTTACGAGTTCCTCGACATCATTCCGCGGCTGACCGATCCCGCCCGGTTTGGCGGCGATGCAAAGGACGCCTTCACCGTCATCGCCCCCTCGCTGCCCGGCTACGGGCTTTCGTTCCGGTCTGGCCAAAAACGTTTCACCCTGCAGGACATCGCCGCCTGCGTGCACGAGCTGATGACGCAGACCCTCGGCTTCGCGAAATTCGCCGTCCAGGGCGGCGACTGGGGCGCGGGCACCGCCTCATTGATCGGCAACACCTACCCCTCGTCGGTTTGTGGCATCCACGTCAACCTGCTGTTCGTCCCGCGCGACCGCCCCGATGGCGAACTCACGGCGGAAGCCAAACGTTACGCCGACGACCTCGCGCACTGGCTGCGCGAAGAAACCGGCTACCAGCAAATCCAGGGCACCAAACCGCAAACTTTGGCCTTTGGCCTGACCGACTCTCCGGCCGGCCTCGCCGCCTGGATCGCGGAAAAATTCCGCGGCTGGTCCGACTGTGACGGCATCCCGGAAAACGCCATCAGCCGCGATCGCATGCTGGCGAATATCTCGCTTTATTGGTTCACCGGCGCCATCGGCTCTTCGTTCTGGCCGTATTACGGCAGGCTGCACACCACCTGGCCGATCTCGCCCGCCAACCCGATCACGGTCCCGACCGGCTACGCCGCGTTCCCAAAGGAAATCCTGCTGCCGCCGCGCGCGATCGCGGCGAAGACCTACACCAACATCCAACGCTGGACCGAAATGACAAAAGGCGGGCACTTCGCGGCCATGGAGCAGCCCGCCGCGCTCGCCGGGGAAATCCAGGAGTTCTTCCGCCCGCTTCGCTAACGTTTACGATCAGCCGGCCGCGGCCAGCCCGCTCATCGAAGCGGCCGCGGCAAACCAAAAGGACACCATCATGGCTCACGACGGCCTCCGCTTCGGCGTCTTCCTGGCCCCCTTCCACCGCGTCGGCGACAATCCCAACCTCGCGCTGCACCGCGACCTCGAACTGGTGCAATGGCTCGACCACCTCGGCTACGATGAAGCCTGGATCGGCGAACATCATTCCGCCGGCTGGGAGACCATCGCCTCCCCGGAAATCTTCATGGGAGTCGCCGCCGACCGCACCCGCACCATCATGCTCGGCTCCGGCGTCACCAGCCTGCCGTACCACCACCCGCTGATGGTCGCGCAACGCTTCGTGCAACTCGACCACATGACCCGCGGCCGCACCATGCTCGGCGTCGGGCCGGGCGCCCTGGTGTCGGACGCCTACATGATGGGCATCGAGCCCGAGACCCAGCGCCGCCGCATGGACGAATCGCTGGGCGCGATCGTTGCGTTGCTGGAAGGCAAGGCGCCGGTCACCCTGAAGACCGACTGGTTCGAACTGAAGGAAGCCCGCCTGCACCTGAAGCCGTACACCAAAGGCGGCTTCCCGATCGCGGTCGCCAGCGTGACCACCCCCGCCGGCTGGCTCGCCGCCGGCAAATACGGCTGCGGCATCCTCTCGATCGGCGCCGGCGTGCCCGGCGGTCCCGCCAAACTCGCCGACAATTGGCGCATGGCCGAGGCGGAAGCGGAAAAGTACGGTCGCACCATCAGCCGCGACAACTGGCGCCTCGTCGTCAACATGCATTGCGCCGAGGACGACGAGCAGGCGTTTCGCGAGATCCGCCTCGGCGAACGGGTCGAAACCGTCGAATACTTCTCCGACACCCTGGGCCGCCCGCCGCTACGCAGCGAGGACCCGCTACGCGAAGGTCTCGCCGCCGCCACCACCCTGGTCGGCACCCCCGACACCATCATCGACGGCATCAAGCGCATGCTGGCCTATACCGATGGCGGTGCCGGCGCGATCCTGTTCCGCAGCCACGAATGGGCCAATCGTGAGCAAACGTTGCGCAGTTACGAATTGTTCGCCCGCTGGGTCATGCCGCACTTCCAGGGCAGCCTCGACTCGACCACGGGTTCCCGCGATTGGTGCAGCGAGAATCGCGCCGGGATTTTCGGTCCGGCGATGGGGGCATTGAAGAAGGCGTTCGTCGACGCGGGGAAGGATGTGCCGGATATGATGCGGATGCGGTTGCACACCGGCAAGACCGAGGTCAGCTGAGGCTTTCTGAGCCGCGCCCCAGGCGTCCATGCGCACCAAGGGGCGGCGGCTCAGCTCGCCACGTCGCTGATCTTACAGTGTTGCCAGTAAGGGTCGCGTGGAACCCGCCTGGAATCAAGGGAGCGGCCCATATCCCATTTGGATCGGCCAAGCGGTTTCACATAACCTGGACGAGGCATTCTCCACCTTGTGGCCGCGGATTGTTTCGGGTTGGTTTGGCACAGATACCGTTGTCATGAGTTCAACGAGAAAAAGTGCTCAGCCGTCTCGTCACCTGGCCGAGGTCCAATACCGTGCAGTCCGCATAGCCGCGTTCAGCGAGGCCGAAACCGTCGCCTCGGGCCCTTTCACAATGCCAATCAGGCTCACAATCATAGCTCCGGACGCCTTGGAGGCATACCACCAACAATGGCAAGGTCATTCCGATCGCCGGTATGCCTGGCCGTGGGACGATATGGTCTCCGATTTCCGGCGCGGGGAGCCCGGCCGCTTCGAGGTCGCGGTGTGGAGCGGGCAAATCCTTTGCGGTCTCGCGATTGGCCGCACACGGACGGAATATTGCCGCGTGGACTATCTTGAGGGCTCGCCCGATCCAGTTCATCCCCTCAAAGGAAATGTGGTCGTCGTCGTAGCTGGTGCGGTGGTTGCCTATGCGACCGCTCTGGGCAAGAGGGAGGTCCGGCTCGTCGACCCGCTCCCGGCGGTGGTGGCGCACTATGAGGCTTTGGGGTTTAAGCTTGCCAATCCAAAGGGTGCGTCCCCATATTGTTGGCGGGAGATCAGGAGATCACATGAACACGAAACCACTCCGACACCGCGCCGCGACGCGCTCCACAGCCAACGTGGAGAAAAAGAAGGTGCGCGTGGGTAAGGTACCAGTGCCGAGCGCGAAGCTGGTGGCGAGCCGTCTGGCGACCCTCACCGCGGCCAGTACGCCTTGGTTTCGGCAGGATGTTGACCTGACTCCGCCGGACGGCGGACAGGAGGTCTGCGGCCCAGAGGCCTACCAGGCCCCGAAGCCACGGAGTTGAACGTCGCTCCTGTTGAGCCGAATCACTTTTCCCGAATGGCACGGGCGAGTGCTTCCAGGCGGGCCTGGCTGTTCGTCTGACACTCCCAGATCACCAACACGCGCCAGCCGTCCGCCTGCAGCGCCGTCTGTTGCCGCGCATCCCGCGCCACGTTCTCGGCGAACTTCGCGGTCCAGAAGTCGATCCGGCTCTTCGGCGTCCGCGTCAACGGGCAGGCCGGGTCCGGATGCCGGTGCCAGATGCAGCCATGCACGAACACCACGGTCCGCCGCGCCGCGAACACCAGATCCGGCCGAGCGGTCCCGACCCGCTGATGCAACCGGTAGCGCAGCCCGGATGCGTGCAGGAACCGCCGCACCCGCAGCTCCGGCTTGGTATCGCGGCTCCGCACCAGCGCCATGCGCGCCGACCGCTCCGCCGGCGAGAGTGTGTCGCGCCTGATCTCCACCGCCGTCATCCGACTCGTGTCCCTCATTTGTCGATCATCATACCATGGTGGCCGGAACCCGTGTTGCGTGCCTGGGGAACCCCTGCTAGAGGGTCGCGCGCCGGTTCGGGCCGGCTTCTGTTCCCGCCCATGCCCGCGCGACCTGCTTGTACAGTGGGGCGCGTGGCCAGCAAGATGGAAACGCACGTGGCGTCTGAAGCTACGACGATCGCCAAAGGCGGCGGCCTCGCCGACCGCTATGCTGCCGCGCTGTACGCGCATGCCGACGAGTCCGGCGCCCTCGATGCCGTCGTCTCGGAAATGGAGTCCCTCGGCTCGTTGATCGACACCAGCGCCGACTTCCGCCGCCTCATCGAATCCCCCCTGATCGACGTCACCCTGGGCACCAAAGCCGCGCTCGCGGTACTGGAGCAGCAGGGCTTCGGCAAGCCGGTGCGCGATTTCGTCGGCGTCATCTCCGCCAATCGCCGCTTGCGCGCCTTGCGGGAGATCGTCACCGCCTTCTCATCACTGATCGCCGACCGCCGCGGCATCATCACCGCGCATGTGCTGTCGGCGCAACCGCTGAACGATCTGCAGCGGCAACAATTGCGCGCCCGGCTGATCGAGGCCGGCTACGGCAACGTCAACATCCAGGAGCAGATCCAGCCGGATTTGCTGGGCGGTCTGGTCGTCCGGATCGGCGCCCGCCTCTACGATACCAGTTTGAAATCCCGGCTGCAGCGCCTGCAGTACGCCATGAAGGGAGCCGCCTGATATGGAGATCCGTCCCGCCGAGATCTCGGAGATTCTGAAGAAACAGATCGCCGCGTTTGACACCGAGGCCAACGTCGCCGAAACCGGCCAGGTGTTGTCCGTCGGTGACGGCATCGCCCGTGTGTTCGGCCTGCAAAACTGCATGGCCGGTGAGATGGTGGAGTTCCCGACCGCCGGTCTGCGCGGCATGGCGCTGAACCTGGAAACCGACAACGTCGGCGTCGTGATCTTCGGCGACGACCGCGCCATCCGTGAGGGCGACACCGTCTCCCGCACCGGTTCGATCGTCGACGTCCCCGCCGGCATGGGCCTGCTCGGCCGCGTGGTCGACGGGCTCGGCACGCCGATCGACGGCAAGGGTCCGCTGGTCGATGTCCACCGCATGCGGGTCGAGGTGAAAGCCCCCGGCATCATTCCGCGCAAGTCGGTGCATGAGCCGATGCAGACCGGCCTGAAGGCGATCGACGCGCTGATCCCGATCGGCCGCGGCCAGCGCGAGTTGATCATCGGCGATCGGCAGACCGGCAAGACGGCGGTGATCATCGATACGATCCTGAACCAGAAAGCCGTCAACGCCGGCACCGACGAGTCGAAGAAACTGTATTGCATCTACGTCGCCGTCGGCCAGAAGCGCTCGACGGTCGCGCAACTGGTGCGCACGCTGGAGGAAAACGGCGCGATGGACTATTCCATCGTGGTCGCCGCCACCGCCTCCGACCCGGCGCCGATGCAGTTCCTGGCGCCGTACACCGGCTGCACCATGGGCGAGTTCTTCCGCGACAGCGGCAAGCACGCGGTGATCTTCTACGACGATCTGTCGAAGCAGGCGGTGTCGTATCGCCAGATGTCGCTGCTGCTGCGCCGCCCGCCGGGCCGCGAAGCGTATCCGGGCGACGTGTTCTATCTGCACTCGCGCCTGCTGGAGCGGGCGGCGAAAATGAACGACGCGTTGGGCGCCGGTTCGCTGACCGCTTTGCCGGTGATCGAGACGCAGGCCGGCGACGTCTCGGCCTACATCCCCACCAACGTCATTTCGATCACCGACGGCCAGATCTTTCTGGAGACGGAACTGTTCTTCCGCGGCATCCGCCCGGCGGTGAACGTCGGCCTGTCGGTGTCCCGGGTTGGCTCGGCGGCGCAGGTCAAGGCGATGAAGCAGGTCGCCGGCCGCATCAAGCTGGAACTGGCGCAATACCGGGAGATGGCGGCGTTCGCGCAGTTCGCCTCCGACCTCGACGCCTCGACGCAGCAGTTGCTGGCGCGCGGCTCGCGGCTGACGGAGCTGCTGAAGCAGCCGCAATACAAGCCGCTGCCGATCGAGGAGCAGGTGGTGGCGATCTTCGCCGGCGTGCGCGGCTATCTGGATAAGTTCGCCGTCGGCCGGATCGGCGCGTTCGAGGCGCAGTTCGTCACCGAACTGAAGGCGAAGGACCCGTCGATCATGGAAGCGATCCGGACCGATGGCGAACTGAAGCCGGACACCGAGAAAAAGCTCATCGCCTTCCTGGATAATTTCACGAAGTCGTTCTCGTAAGGAAGCTGACGCATGCCCAGTTTGAAGGCGTTGCGGATGCGGATCAATAGCGTCAAGTCGACGCAGAAGATCACCTCCGCGATGAAGATGGTGGCGGCGTCGAAGTTGCGGCGCGCGCAGCAGCAGGCGGAAATGGCGCGGCCCTACGCGATCCGCATGGGCCGCATGCTGAACACGCTGGCCGCCTCGGTCGCCGAGTCGCCGAACGCGCCGCCGATGCTGGCCGGCACCGGCAAGGATCAGGTGCATCTGCTGATCGCGGTCACCGCCGATCGCGGCCTGGCGGGTGCGTTCAATTCGTCGATCGGCCGGGCCACCCGTACCCGCGCGCGCGCCCTGGAAGCTCAGGGCAAGACCGTCAAAATCCTGGCGGTGGGACGCAAGGGGCGCGATTTCCTGCGGCGGGAACTCAGCAGCCGCATGGTGGGCGACATCTCCTATGCCGGGAAACGGCGGATCGAATACGCCGACGCCAAGGAACTGGCCGAGCGGATCGCGGCGATGCTGGATGCCGGGGAGTTCGACGTCGCCACCTTGATCTATAACCGGTTCCAATCCGTGATCTCGCAGATCGTGACGGAACAGCAACTCATTCCGGTGCCGGTGGTGAAGGACGCGTCCGGCGCGGATGCCAGCGCCGCCTTGCCGGAATTCGAACCGGACGAGGAGACCATCCTGAGCCGTTTGTTGCCACAGGCGCTCGCGGTGCGGACCTATACGGCGCTGCTGGAAAGTTCCGCCGGCGAACATGGCGCGCGCATGACCGCGATGGATAACGCGACCCGCAACGCCGGCGATATGATCAAACGGCTGACCTTGAACTACAACCGGGCCCGTCAGGCCAACATCACACGCGAACTGATCGAGATCATCTCGGGCGCCGAAGCGCTTTGAGCCAGAAGGACCGTAGACATGGCCAGTAATATCGTTGGACGGGTGACACAGGTGTTGGGCGCCGTGGTGGACGTGCAGTTCCCCGGCGAACTGCCGTTCATCCAGAACGCGCTCCGCTGCAAGATCGACGAGCGCACCTTGGTGCTGGAAGTGGCGCAGGAACTGGGCGAGCGCACCGTCCGCTGCATCGCCATGGACAGCACCGACGGCATGGTGCGCGGCCAGGAAGTGGTCGACACCGGCGCGCCGATCAGCGTTCCCGTCGGGCCCGGCACTCTGGGCCGCATCCTGAACGTCATCGGCGATCCGATTGACGAACAAGGCCCGGTGACCGCGATCCGACGCATGCCGATCCACCGCGATGCGCCGACCTTCGAGGAGCAGGCCACCTCGGCTGAGATCCTGGTGACCGGCATCAAGGTCGTGGATCTGCTGGCGCCATACCTGAAGGGCGGTAAGATTGGCCTGTTCGGTGGCGCCGGCGTCGGCAAGACCGTGCTCATTCAGGAACTGATCAACAACATCGCGAAAGCGCATGGCGGCGTGTCGGTGTTCGCCGGCGTGGGCGAACGCACGCGTGAGGGCAACGATCTCTATCACGAAATGATCGACGCCGAGGTCATCAAGATGGACGCCAACGGCAAGATCGCCCCCGGCTCCAAGGTGGCCTTGATGTATGGCCAGATGAACGAGCCGCCGGGCGCGCGCGCCCGCGTCGGTTTGTCCGGTCTGACCATGGCGGAGTATTTCCGCGATGACGAAGGCCAGGACGTGTTGTTCTTCGTCGACAACATCTTCCGTTTCACCCAGGCCGGCGCCGAGGTGTCGGCGCTGCTCGGACGCATTCCCTCGGCGGTGGGCTATCAGCCGACGCTGGCGACCGACATGGGCGCGTTGCAGGAGCGGATCACCTCGACCAAGAAGGGGTCCATTACCTCGGTGCAGGCGATTTACGTGCCGGCCGACGATCTGACCGACCCGGCGCCCGCCACGTCGTTCGCGCACCTTGACGCCACCACGGTGTTGTCGCGGCAGATCGCCGAGCTGGGGATTTACCCGGCGGTGGATCCGCTGGACTCGACGTCACGTTCGCTCGATCCGCGCATCGTTGGCCAGGAACACTACGAAGTCGCGCGTGAGACGCAGCGCATCCTGCAGACTTACAAGTCGTTGCAGGACATCATCGCCATTCTGGGCATGGACGAGTTGTCGGAAGAGGACAAGCTGGTCGTCGCCCGCGCCCGCAAGATCCAGCGCTTCCTGTCGCAGCCGTTCCATGTGGCGGAAGTGTTCACCGGCTTCCCCGGCAAGTTCGTGCCGGTTGCCGAGACGGTGCGCAGCTTCAAGGCGATCTGCGCCGGCGAATACGATCATTTGCCGGAAGCCGCGTTCTACATGGTCGGCACCATCGAAGAGGCGGTCGCCAAGGCGGAAACGCTGAAAACGAACGCGTAACCAACCGAAAGTTCTCGTAGCATGCCCGTCAATCTGGAAATCGTCAGTCCGGAGAAGCTGCTGTTGTCACGCGAAGTGGACATGGTGGTGATCCCGGCCTCGGAAGGCGACATGGGCGTGCTGGAGGGCCACGCGCCGATGATGGTGACCCTGCGCGGCGGTATCGTTTCGCTCTACGAGGGCGATCGGTTGACCGACAGCCTGTTCGTCGCCGGCGGCTTCGCCGAGGTGACCCCGGAACGCTGCACGGTGCTGGCCGGCGAGGCGATGCCGGTGAACGAGATCGAACGTTCCGCGGCCGAGAAGCGTCTGCGCGACGCGGAAGAGGCGATGGCCCAGGTGGATGGGTCTAATCCGGTTGAAGAGGAACTGGCGCTGGAGCGGGTGCATTCCGCCCGGGCGATGCTGGAGGCGTTGGACGGACTGCTGACCGGGCACTGACAGCACCTGCCACCGGTACGCTGCGCCATTTCCACCGTCACGGCCGTTCCGCCTCTACCGTCACGCTCGTTCCGCCGTCACCGTCACGGTCGTTCCGCCGTCACCGTCATGCTCGGGCTTGACCCGAACATCAGTTGCGGCCCGCGATCGAAATTCGACTCCCCCAGGCGTGGTGCGTGCTGACAGAGCTCCTCGGGTCGGCTCCGGGGATGACGAAGCGCCGCGGATCGTCACCGGGCCGTAACGTTACCCGCCTCAAATCGTCCGCCACAACCGCCACGTCACCGCCAGCGCCAAAAGTCCGACCGCCCCCGTCACCGCCGTCGCGTTGTGCGCGCCGATCGTGTCCGCCAGCCAGCCAAGCCAGACAAATCCGATCGGTCCCGTACCGATGCAGACCGACAACACGCCCAATATCCGCGAGCGCATGTCCGGCGGCGCGGCGAGGTAAACCAGCGTCGCCTGCATCGTCGAGAATCCGGCGCCGCCAATCCCGGTCAGCAGCAACGCCGCTCCGGCGAGCGCCGGCGCCGTGACGACCGCGAACACGATCAGCATGATCATGTAGACAATGACCCCGCCGACATAAGCGCGGCCGTACCACCGCGGCGTCAGCCACAGCGCCAGCAACATGGCTCCGAAGAACGCGCCGACGCCATCCAGGCTCGCCAGAATGCCGACACCTTCGGGGCCGAGCAGCAACCGGTCGCGGCCGATCACCGGGATCATGCTGGTGAACGGCCACGCGAACACGTTGAAGATGATCGTTACGATCAACGTGCCGATCAACCGCTTGTCGCCGCGCACGATCGCCAGCCCCTCGGCGATCCGCGCCAGCATGGCGCTGGAACCGGCGGCGCGATGGATACGCGACCGCACCGTCACCGCCGCGGCGACGGCGCCCAGGTACATCAGCACACTCAACAGGAACGCGCCCTCGATGCCGATGGTCGCCAGCAGGAACCCGCCGACGCTCGGTCCTACCATGCGGCTCGCGTTGTTGGCGCCGACATCGAGCGACATCGCGGTGCCCATGTGCTCGCGGCCGACGACCTCGCCCATCATCACGCGGCGGACCGGGTTGTCGGTGGCCCAACCGCAGCCGTTGACGAAGCTGGCGAGCGCGAGGTGCCAGACCTCCAGCCGGCCGGTCCAGGCGAGCCAGGCGAGGGTCGCCGACGTCGCGCCCATCAGGACCACCACGCCGATCAGCGTCCGCCTTCGGTCGAATCGTTCCGCCAACGCGCCGAGAAACACGCCGAACAGGCCCATCGGCAACAGGCGCAGCATGGTCATCATCGCGACCACGAACGCCGATCCGGTGCGCTGGTAGACGACGACGCCGACCGCGACCGTCTCCAGCCAGCGCACGGTGAACACCACCAGGCCCACGAACCACAAACGCCAGAAGTCCGGCGCGCTCGCACGGATCATCCGCCGGAACGGCGAGTCGCTCACGCTGTCGTTTCCTCCCACCCGGCGCACCCGACCACGACGCGGCGCGCGGGGCAATCGCCGGAGCCGGGGAAAGCATCGGGGCTTTGCCCCGAGACCCCACCAAGAGGCTCTGCCTCTTGGAACTCCGCCAAGGGCGGTGGCCCTTGGAACCACTCATTTTGGTGGGTCCTTTGAGAGGGGCCTACTGAGACCTCGCAAGGTCCGTGTTGGCCCCTCTCAAAGAACCTACCAATGGACGGATTGCAAAGGCTATCGCCTTTGCCGGAGGTCAAGGAGGCAGAGCCTCCTCGCGGGTTTCAGGGCAGCGCCCTGATGCTTCCCCGGGCCGGGGATTGCAGCCAGGCGCGCGGCGAGGGACGATCAGCCGGTGACAACGGGAGTGAGGCGATGACCGGACGTGTGGCGATGGTGCCGCTGGAGCGCGCGCGGCAACTCGGTGAGGAAATTGGCCTCCCCGCGCCGATGACGACACGCTCGGCGTTTCGCACGCTGGCGAACAATCCGCCGTTGCTGAAAGCGGTATTCGGGCAACTGACCACGCTGTTGTTACGCAATACGTTCGATACGCGGCTGCGCGAACTGATGATCATGCGCATCGGTTGGGTCACCGGCTCGGTCTACGAATGGACGCAGCACTGGCGCGTGGCGACCACCGCCGGCATCCCGCCGGAAGACGTGCTGGCGGTGCGCGACTGGCGGGCGTCGGACCGGCTGACCGCGGCGGACAAAGCAGTCCTCGCCGCCACCGACGAATCCCTCGCCGGCAAATCCATCTCCGACGCCACCTGGGCCGAGGTCACCAAACACATCACCGATCCCGGCCAGCAAGTGGAGTTCGTCGTCGCCATGGGCAACTGGACGATGTTTTCGATCCTGCTACGAAACCTGAAAATCCCGGTGGAGGATGGCGTCGCGGTGTGGCCGCCCGACGGTCTGCCCTCGCCGGCGGCGGAGGCATAACATCATGGCACGCACCATCGCCGTGGGTATCGGCATCATGGAATACCCATTCGACACCACGGACGGTTTCTGGCGTTGGGTCGATCTGTGCGAGCAAGGCGGTATCGATTCGATCTGGCAAACGGACCGGATGATCAGCCGCTCGCCCATCCTGGAGTGCATGACCGCTTTGGCCGCGATCGCCGGGCGCACGCGGCGGATCAAGTTCGGCGTCAACGTCGTGTCGGTGGCGATGCGCGATCCCGTGCTGCTGGCGAAACAATGCGCCACGATCGATGTGCTGTCGCAAGGACGCCTGTTGCCGGGCTTCGGCATCGGCAGCCCGCGCGGACCGGAATGGACCGCGATGCATCTCGATCCGAAGACTCGCGGCCGCACCACCGATGAGGCGCTGGAAATCATCCACCGGCTGTGGAGCGGGGAGAAACTGGATTACGACGGCCGGCACTTCAAATTGACCGGCGCCTCGATCGCGCCGCTGCCCGTGCAGGCGGATTTGCCGATGTGGATCGGCGGTTCGTCGGAGGCGGCGGTGCGGCGCACGGCGAAGTACGGCACCGGCTGGCAGGCGGGGGCGGAGACGCCGGAAACGGTCGGCCAGGTGATCGCCGACATCAAGACGGCCGTGGTGGCGGCGGGCCGCCATATCGACGAGGATCATTACGGTGCCGCTCTGGCCTACCGGTTCGGCGGGCCGGACGATCCGGGCGTGGCGAAGGTGATGGAGGAATACAAAACCCGCACCGGCCGTGACGCGCGCGATCACTTCGCGATGGGTGACGCCAACCTGATCGCCGCGCGGATCGCCGAATATGTCGAGGTGGGAGCCTGCAAGTTCATTCTGCGCCCGGCGGCGCGGGGGGACGCGGACATGTATCTGCAGACGCGACGCCTGATCGAGGAGGTGCTGCCGATCGTCGCCGCCCGCTGGCCGAAGCCGGCCAAGAAGATCGCGGCGGAGTGAACGGTGCTTGACCTCGGGCCGCGCCGCCCGTAGTCAGGAGCCAGGACAGGGGAGAGGCGCATGGCCGATACCGTGCAATTGAAAGCATTCTGGCAGCCTGGTTGAACGAGTTGTTTGAAACTCAAAGAGTTTCTCTCGGTCCGTGGGATCGAGTTCGAGTCGATCAACGTTCTTGAAGGCACCGAAGGCCTCGCCGAACTGCGGCGATTGGGCGCGCGCTCGGTGCCGATCCTGTCGCGCGGCGACGAATGGGTGTTCGCGCAGAACCTGGGACATGTGGTCAAATTCCTCGGCCTGAACGAAAAGACCGGGCCCGAACTGTCCCCGGACCAGCTTGTCGCGCGGATCGATCTGATCCTGACGGCGGCCGCGCGGTTGATCCGGCAAATGCCGGACGCCCATCTGACGACCGAGGTGCCGAACCGGCCGCGCACCTACAAGGTGCTGGCGCATCACATCTTCCGTATTCAGGAAGTGTTCCTGGAAATGGCGAACGGCGCGACCCTGACCTACGAAGCCCTCGCGGGTGCGCCGCCCGAGACGATGCGCACGTTCGCGGACATCGCCGCGTTCGGGGAGCGGATCAGGGCCAATGTCGCGACCTGGTGGGCCGCCAAACCGGACCATTCCGGAAAGGATACGGTGCAGACCTATTACGGACCGCAGACCCTGCATGAGACGATGGAGCGCGCGACCTGGCACAGCGGCCAGCACGTCCGGCAATGGATCATGCTATTGGGGATGCAAGGGATCACGCCCGACCGGCCGTTGACGCCCGAGGATTACGCCGGATTGCCGATGCCGATGAACGCCTGGGACGGCTAAGCTTTCCCACCAACCGCGACTGGTGCCTCACCTCGTCGTGCGGCTACCAATCACGTCGTGGCGCCGTCTCTTCCACGTCATGGCCCGGCGTGTCCGGGCCGACTGGCCCGGAAACGCCGCGCCATGAAGGTCGGGGGGTGGCGATCGTTCACCCCGCGCCGATCGCCACCGACAATTTCGGCGGGTTCTTCAATGTCTGCAGGATGACGCAATAGCGTTCCGTGGTCTGGATCATCCGCTCCAGCTTCGCCGCGTCCGCGTCGCAGTCGATATCGAAGCGTAACGTGACCTCGGTCAGTCCGACCGGCGCGGCGCGGTCGATCGCCAGCGTGCCGCGGGCATCCCAGATCCCATCGGCGGAAACCTTGCCGGCGCGGATCGTCACCCCCATCGCGGTCGCCACCGCGCGCAGTGTGACACCGGCGCAGGCAACCATCGCCTCCAGCAGCATATCGGCCGAACACGCGAGTTCGCCGCTGCCGCCACCCGCTTTGTGCAACCCGGCGGTGACGTCGCCATGCCAGGAACGGACCTTGATGGCCACGTCATCCAGGTCGAGCGTGCCCTCGGCATGCGCCGGGATCAGCGCGGCCTCGGGCTTGTCGCGGTACAGTTGCTTCAACGGCGCCTGTTTGGCGCGCAGTTCATCGGCGTTCATGGCGTCCCCCTCACTCTCACCCTCGCCGCCGGATGGCTCTCCGGCAACCGTGCCCGTCCTGGGCCGTATAGTTTCTCCCGTAACGTACCGGGCGCGTACTCGGACTTATACAGACCGCGGCGGCGCAATTCCGGTACCACCAGATCGGCGACGTCGACAAACGTCTCCGGCGTCACCGCGTACGCGAGATTGAAGCCGTCGACATCGGTTTCCCGCACCCAGGCTTCGAACTCGTCCGCCACGTCCTGGTAGGATCCGACAATCACCGGTCCGCGGCCGCCGATGCCGGCATGACGCGCGATCTCGTCGACGGTCCAGGTGCGGTCCGGATCGGCGGTGGTGAACGCCTCCAGCGCCGAGGTCATCGCGTTCGCGGATTGAAACCGAATTGGTTCGTTCTTCGGCAGCGCTGAAAAATCCACGCCGGTCCAGCCGGACATCAGCGCCAGCGCGCCATCCGGACTGACGTAGCGTTGATAGTCGCGGAATTTCTCCAACGCCGCCTCACGCGTCTGGTCGGTGATCACGGTCATCATCGTGTAGATCACCAGATCCCGCGGGTCACGCCCGGCCTCGGCGGCACGGCGGCGAATGTCCGCGACGATGCCGCCGATGACTTTCTTCGATGGACCATTGATGAACACGCATTCCGCGTGATCGGCGGCGAACTGCCGCCCGCGGGTGGAGGCGCCCGCCTGGTACAGCACCGGCGTTCGTTGCGGCGACGGCTCGCACAGATGGATCGCGTCGACGGTGAAATACGGACCCTGATGCGTGATGCGGTGGATCTTGTCCGGATCGGCGAAGCGGCCGCTGACACGGTCGCGCAACATCGCGCCGTCCTCCCAACTCGCCTCCCAGAGTTTGTAGACCGCGACCATGTAGTCTTCGGCGATCGCGTAGCGTTCGTCGTGGCTGGTTTGCTCGGACCGGCCCATGCCGCGGGCGGCGCTTTCCAGGTAGCCGGTGACGATGTTCCAGCCGATGCGGCCGCGCGTCAGGTGATCCAGCGTGCTCATGCGGCGGGCGAACGGGTAGGGGTGTTCGTAGGACAGCGCGCAGGTGACACCAAAGCCAAGGTGTTGAGTCACCACCGCCATCGCCGGAATGACCATCAATGGGTCGTTCACCGGCACCTGCACGGCGTTCTCCAGCGCGGTGCGCGGCGAGCCTTTGTAGACGTCATAGATCCCCAACACGTCGGCCAGGAAAATCGCGTCGAACTGCCCGCGTTCCAGCGTCCGCGCCAGATCGGTCCAGTATTCCAGCGTATTGTAGGAATCCGCCCGGTCGCGCGGATGTGTCCACAGCCCCGGCGACTGATGGCCGACGCAATTCATGTCGAACGCGTTCAGGCGGATTTGTTTTGCCATCGTGATGCTGTTCAGGACCGCGGAAACTGCATCGCGATCACATCGACGCCAGCCTCGCCGGCGAACGCGTTGAACGGCGGGTCGTCGGGATAAACGAACACGCAGGACAGCGGCGGGATGGTCTGGCCGTCCCGTGTCATCGAACCCTCGACCACCACCCAGTACTGGCCCAGGCCCCAGGCGGGATCCGGACCGATCAGGCGTTCCCCGGCCGCCGCCCGGTAGCGCCAGGCGCCCATGCCGTCGGGTTCCGGACCGAGGATCGCCCCGGTTTCATCCGCCAGAGGCCCCACCACGGCTTCCCGGTGCCGCCGGCCCGGAACCGAGCGCAGCGCGGCGCGGTTCTCCGGCATCGTCATGAAGCGCGCGCCCGGATCGAAACCGTTGCGCAGCGTGAAATAATTCACGCCCGCATCGGTGCTGGCCCGGATCGGACCATAGGCGGTGTGCTTCGCGGCGAAATGCACGGTCACCGGCCTCGCCTCATGCGTGCCCATGGTGCCGTGACCGCCGACGATCAACTGGAACTGATCCGCCTGGTGATAATGCGCGCTGGCGGTGCTGCCGGGGTCCTGCTCAACCAGAAAGGCCATCGGGAACAGTTTGCCCATCTCCGGGTCCGGCGTGCCAGGCGCCATGTTGTAGCGCGAGGTCCCGAGATACAGCGTGTGCCAGAACGTCACGCCATCGGCCGCGCTGCCGCGGCGGCGGTTGACCCGTGCATCATCAGCGGTCGCGATAACCGGCATCGTCTCAGGTCTCCGTTATGTTTCTCACCCTCATCCCTGGGCCAGGCCCAGAGATGACGGTGAGGCGCTCAACGCGCGCAGCTATGCCCGGGCGCATGAAGCGCAACGCCCCTCCGCCTCGATCGTCGCCTTGCCCACGGTAAAGCCGAGGCGCTTCGCCGCGTCCTCCAGCGCATGGGCCAGTTCGTGGTCGTCCAGTTCGGTCACCTGGCCGCAGGTCCGGCAGATCAGAAACTGCGCCGCGTGGTCGGTATCGCCGTGGCTGACGCAGCCGACGTAAGACGACAGGCTTTCCAGCTTGTGCACCAGGCCGTGCTCCAGCAGGAACTCCAGCGCCCGGTACACCGTCGGCGGCGCCGCGCCATGGCGGGTCGCGCGCAGCCGGTCCAGCAGGTCGTAGGCGCCGGTCGGCGCCTCGGCATCCAGGATCAGGCCGAGCACTTCGCGCCGCAGGTCGGTCAGGCGGGCGCCTTTCGCCTCGCAGATCTGGCCCGCGTGGTTCAGCAAGGTTTCGGTCCGGGGTGAAAACCCCATCTGGCGCTCCGTCGCGGTGTCGGCGCAGAATAGCACCCATGACCGAGGATGCCACCACCGCCATCGCCCCCGCTACCATGGCCAGCGTGCTCGACGCGCTGTGTTTCGACGCCAACGGCCTCGTGCCGGCGATCGCGCAGCAGCACGACACCGGCGAGGTGCTGATGATGGCCTGGATGAACCGGGACGCGGTGGCCGAGACGCTGACCACCGGCCGCGTCTGCTATTGGTCGCGTAGCCGCGGCAAGCTGTGGCGCAAGGGCGAAACGTCGCACCAGGTCCAGCACCTGAAGGAGTTGCGGATCGACTGCGACGGCGACACCATCCTGCTGCTGGTCGACCAGGAGGGCGTGGCCTGCCACACCGGCCGCCGCGCCTGTTTCTACCGCGCGGTGCGCGACGGCGCACTGGTGGAGATCGCCGCGCCGCTGATCGACCCGGAAAAACTCTATGGCTGAAACGACCCCGGTCACCGTGCTGACCGGCAGCCTCGGCGCCGGCAAGACGACGGTGCTCAACCACCTGCTGCGCCAGCCGGCGCTGGCGCGAACGGCGGTGCTGGTCAACGAGTTCGGCGAGATTGGCATCGACCATCTGCTGGTCGAGAAACTCGACGAGAACACCGTGCTGCTGAACGCCGGCTGCCTGTGCTGCACGGTGCGCGGCGACCTGATCCGCACCTTGCGGGAGCTGCTGCCGCGGGCGCGCCGCGACGAGATCGGCCGCATTGTCATCGAAACGACTGGGCTGGCCGAGCCGGCGCCGATCCTGGCCACCCTGATGAGCGATCCCGCGGTCGCCAGCGCCTACCGGCTGGATGGCGTGGTGACGGTGATCGACGCCGTCGGCGGCGCGGCCAACCTCGCGGAACGGCCGGAGGCGATGCGGCAGATCGCGGTCGCCGACCGGATCGTGCTGACCAAGACCGATCTCGCCGATCCGGCGTCCTTGCTGCACCGTATCGACGCGCTGAACCCGGGCGCCCCGGTCATCACCGCGCTTCATGGTGCGGTCGATTCGGCGGCGATCCTGCATGCCGGCCTGTTCAATCCCGCCTCGAAAATCCCCGACGTCGCCGGCTGGCTGCACGCCGAGGCGCACGCGCATCACCACGATCATGACGCGCGCGTCACGTCCTTCTGCCTGACCTTCGACCGTCCGCTGCATTGGCAGGGCGTCGGTCTGTGGCTGGAGATGCTGATCCAGACCCGCGGCAAGGATTTGTTACGCATCAAGGGCATTCTGAACCTGGCAGGCCAGGACCGGCCGGTCGCCATCCACGCCGTGCAGCACGTGCTGCATCCGCCCGCACTGCTCAGCGCGTGGCCCGAGGGCGACCCGCGCACCAGCCGGATCGTGTTCATCACGCAGGCCCTGCCGCGCGCGGTGATCGAGGCCGGGATGCGCGCATTCGAGGCGGCGGCCGGAGGGTAATACCGTATACCAGCGCGCCTAAAGACTGACACACGCTGTCTCTTCCACGTCATGGCCCGGTTCGTCAGGGCCACCTCTCGCCGCACGGCGCTGGTGGCCCGGACGAGCCGGGCCATGACGTGAAGGGCGAGAGCCGAACTTTAGGTGCGCTTGTATAATACCGTTCCAGCCGCCACGACAGCGAGTCGTTGTTTTATCCTCACCCACACTCAGGGCTTCGCCACCCCGCTCACGTCGAGACGATGCCACACGATCAACTTCGGCGAGTCCGGCACGCCCATCGGTATCAATGTTTCAAGGATATCAAGCCAGGTCCGCCCGTCCGGCCCCTGAAATACCGCCGGGGCGGCCGCGGGAAACCGCGTGCTCAAGGCGAATTCCGGCGTCTTGCGGTCGATCGATGCTCGAATGAACTGAGAAACCGGCAACGGCTCGCCTCTGGGCTTGCCATCCCAAAGCGGCACCAGAGCCGCGTCGAAGCCTTCCCATTTCTCGCCGTTATCGACGTTATAAAAAACCGTCGCCAACGCCCGTTCACCGTCAAGCGTGAGTGACGGCGCGAAGGAAAATTCGATGCCGCGGGCGGCATCCGGACGGAGCAGCGGCACTGGTTGGCGCCATTCGCCGCCGCTCGCCCGATAGGTATAATTCGCCTGGTCGTTGCCGTAGATATGCGACGCGGCCGTGCCATGCCAGGCCAGATGGATACCGCGGGCGCGGTCGACGGCTACTCTGGCCCAGTCGGCGAGCACATCCTGGGCGGGCAGCGGCTCACCCCAGATCGGGAATTCCGCGAGCGCGTCGCTGGCGCCGATCCAGCGTCCGTCCGGCATTCGCTGAATGATACGCAATTGCCAGTAACCGCCGGAGCCCTCATTCTTGTCGCCGTTCTTCGGATCGCGAATCACACTGCTGAAGGCGATCGTCACGACGCCGGCCGGATCGAGCGCCAGCGAGGCGGTTTTCACCCGTTGCCCCGGCGGGACCGGCAGCGGTTCGGTCTTCCAGCTTTGGCCGCCGTCGTTGGAAAACGCGTAGCCGCCGGACGGAGTGACGATATGGACCCCGGCGGCGTCCGTGGCGATTGATGGGCCGACATCGCGGCCCTCACTCCTGGCGCCGGTGTCGCGCGGCGGCCCCCAGACATAGCCGGACGGCCTCAGGCTGAGGCGCCGGGTCCAGGCCTTGCCGCCACCCTGCCAGGCGACATCGACGGTATCTCCGTTGGCCGCGAGTCCGGGATAAGCGTTCCATTCTGCCGGCGCGCCCTCGGCGAGCGGGATCGGCGGAGTCTCAAACCGGGCGACGCCGTTGTCACCGAAAACGCCCCGGCGATAAACCGGCCCGGTCCGTCCCCCCGCGCGTCCGCTATCGACCCACACCATATGGACGCGGCCGTTCCCGTCACGAGCGATGTGAACGGCGTTGTTGCCGGCGGTCGCGTTCTCGTCGCCCGACACGCCGGCCTGGGTCATGCCGTTCGGCAGCACGAACACCGTCGCGGTGTGCGTGGCCACCGGTGTCCCGCTGCCGGGCTCGCCATTCCAGGCACTCCAGGTCACCTGCGCGGCGCCGGCCTCAAGGTTGCGTCGCAGGTCGGTGGTAATACGCCGTTGCTCACTGGTGGCCGAAGTCAGCAAGTCACGCAGCGGTGGATCGGTTGGCGCCAGTTCCGAGACGCCGGCGGGCAATTCGACCGCCATCAGCTCCGGCAAGGCGATCTTCGGTGCCGGCTGAGCGCGTGCATGACCGGCCGGCGCGAGCAGCGCCAATCCCAGGCCGCATAACCAGAGCCCTCGGACCAATAAAATTCGTCCGGCCGATTGTCGGTTCATGACATCATCGCTCCATCGTAACGTCAGTAACGTTCTATCTCGCCAATCGGCGTCCCCACATCGGGTTTCCCGGACCATTCGGCGGCGGCCGGCAACGGCCGGATGTCGCGATCCTGACGGTGATCTTTACGCTCCCACGCGATAAGCCCGGCCAAACATACCAGCAGGAATACCGTCTCCAGCCGCGGCGCCTCCGACGGCTGGTTGAACAGGCCTGAGATCAGGAATGAAACGATCGCACCGATCACCGCGGCACCCGTCGCATGGCCCAGACGTATCGCTCGTATGCCGCCCAGGGTCGCGCCGGCGCATAACGCCGCGAAGCAGCACATCCCAACCAACCCGGTTTCAAAGAGCAGCATCAAGTACAGACTCTCCATCCTCCAAGCCCAGTGATCATCGTCGGTGAAGCTCCAACGGGCCATTCCGTCCTGGAAATTTCCGTTGGCCAGGATTTCCCGGCCCCGTGCATCCGTCAGGGACAGGCCATTGAAGGCGACGGTCGCTCCCGGAGTTGCATCGAACAGCGACAATTCTATCGGCCGTACCGGCAAGCCGAACAAGACCGTCGAGCCCAGACCATTCGTGGGGAGCATGATGGAGACCGCCTCCCAGCTTCCGGGTGCGTGAGATGGAATGGTCTGGCCACGACAATTGTCGGAATAAAGCAGGATCTTCTCACAAAGGATGATTCCCGCCGCGGCGTCCCGTGACGACGCGCGCCAGCGAAACTCCAACCGAAGCGGCCCTGACGGACGGAAAAATAGCTTCTGCCCGATGTACAGGGGCGTCGTCGAGGTCAGCGTGAGATACCGGTTCGCACCGCTTCCCACGAGCCGGAAATCGCCTGGCCTGTCGCCGGTGACACGCGCCAAATTCAGCCGCGGATAGGTCCCGAGCCCCATGCCAACGGCGAAGTGCCAGCGATCGCCGTCAAACAAGGCCCAGCCGTCGCGCCAGTTGTGTTCCCTGGCGGGCAGGTCAGACGATGCATGTACGAAACGTTCACGCATATAACCGGACGAGGCGACCACAAGAAGCCCACCCACGACCGGGACCATCAGCAACACCGTCACGAGCTGGCGGCCCGGTCCTCCGGCGTCGCGGGGGCGAAACGCCAGCCATACGAAAAGCGCCGTCAGCAGTGACGCGAGACCGGCGGCGTAGGCGGTCCTCGCGAACGTCACGGTCAGCGCGTACGCGGCTGCGGAGGCCGGCGCGAACAGCGCGACACGGGTATACCACCGGCGGGCAATGAGGCCCGCGCTCAGCAGGAACGGCAGCGCCATCGCCAGGTAGGCGCCAATGTGCCCCCCGCCGATATGCATGCTGGAGAATAACGCCGTGACGCGGTAGTCGGAGGTAAAGTCGAACACGCCGGGAAACGCCGCGCGCTCGGCGATGGTCTCGAACGCGACGGCGCCGACGCCCGCGACCATGCCCCAGCCGAGCCAGGCCGCCACGTCGCCATGCGTGCGATCACGGTGGCTCATGAATGGCAGCAGGGCCAAAGCTTCGGCGAGCGGTTTGAACAGGCGTAGCGCGTTGTCGGGACGCAAATAGGGGTTGTTGGAAAGCGGACCATCCGGGGTGACGGTCGAGAGGCCGATTACGGCGCTGATCCCGAACGACGCGACAAGTAATGCCAGGACCGCGCCGGAGCGTCCGCGCGGAAACAGGTCGCGCCACGCGGGTGGATCGCGGCAAAGCAGGACACCGATCGATGTCAAAATGACCAGGTCGGACTCGCCCACCATGATCCAGCCGGTCCACATGCCAAGATCGAGCGCCGGCAGCGTCGCGGGCACGACGACGAGGTAAAGCGCCGGCCAGCGCCACAGCGCGATCGCGTAGACGAGCAGCGCCACACCCAACGGCCATGCCGGGAGCGGATACGACCAAACGCCCCACCCGGCCGCGGCCAGACACAACAGTGCCAGCATCAGCCCAACCACACCCGGCCAGCCGTCCCCGCGCAGCCCGTCTCTGTGCGGCCCGTCCCTGGGCACCAACGTCACCACGGGCGCGCCAACGGCCTTGTGGCTGGCTCAGCCTTACCGGGTCGCATGATCGATGGGTTCGGCCGCCGCCCGGAGACGGCGGCAGGCGCCTGGATAAGGCCCGGTCGGTCAGGATCCGCTCGCCGCCGCGGGCGTCCGAGGATGCCTCTGTCCTCCAGCAACGCCCGGTATAATGTCGCGGCCTGGGGCAGGTCAGTAATCCTCGACGTCGCCGATTACGGTGCCGCGGTCTCGCCGGCGCGAGCGGCGGTTGGTTTCGCGCTCTCGCCAGCCCATGGCGGGCGCGTGGATCGTGGCTTCCGCCGGTGGCAACGGGACCGCGGCCAGGCCACCGATGGCGACCGCCGAGAGCATGCGCCAAAGCACCGGCATCGCCACCAGCGCGGCCCACGCGGCGGCGCCCGCCAAGGGGATCGCGTTGATATCCGGCACCAGGCCCGGCCGCAGGAACCGCCCAAACTCAACGATCGCCGACAATACAGCCGCGAGGACGAACGCGGTCAGCTTGCCGCCCATGTGCTTCGCGCGCAGCCAGATCATCACCCCGATCGGTGCGTACATGATCGCATGCCCGATGAGGTTTTTCGCCGCCTGCGGCTTGGTAACGATATAGTAATTATACAGCGGGATCAGGCCGTACCCGTAAAACCCGTTCGCCGCCTCGGCGGGGGTGCTCCAGTCGAGCGAGAGCAGACCGTTCACGGCGGCCAGTGTCACCAGATAGACCGGCACGGCCCAGGGCACGAGCCGTCCGAGGTCGTGTTTGATCTGGTCCGGATTCTGCCGTGTCAGCCAGTGCATCGCCCAGGCGCCGAACGCGATGCCGATGGTGCGGAACCCGATGGCTGGCAGGGACGGCACGGCGCTGATCACCAGGCAGCTCGCCGCGTAAACACCGGCCATGGCGCAGAACCCGATCCAGGTTGCGTCGACGGTGGTGCGTCCCACATAGACCCGCCCACGCCCCATGATCGTCAGCATCGCCCCGGCGGGCGCCATGGCCAGGATGCCGCCGAGGACCACGATGAGTCGCACCACCAGCGGACGCCCGGCGCCGCTGATCGCGGTGAACGAGTCCGGCAATTTGCCGAACTGCGTGGCGAGATCCTCCGGACTCAACGCGAAGTCGAGCGGCATCAGCAGAAACAGGATCAACAGCCCGGTATAAATCCGCAGCACCAGCCTCAGGCTTTCCAACCGGCTCAGGCCATGCCCCAGCTGGGCCAGCGGCTCGCGAACGATCCCGAACAGCGCGATGCCGGCCACCGTCCCCAGGCTTTGCGCGATGACGTAGTTCAGGGTCACGGTACGCGGCGGGAAATATAACTGCGCGTATTTCACCAGCAGAATGAACAGCAGGCACAGGCCGAAGGCGCCGATCGCCGCCGCCAGGGACGCCCGCGCCCGCGGCGACAGCCAGCCCGCCACCAAAAATCCCAGTGGCACCAGCATGATCACGTTGCCCATCCAGTCGGAGCGCTGGTCCGAACCGTGCTCGACATAGGGAATGTGGATCAGCCGGTGCAGCGCCTCGGATGGGTCGATCGGGACGAAATGCGGGCCGAGCACCCCGACGAACGTGCTCGCGTACGCCATCACCAACGCATAGAGCAGCGCGGCGAGAGCGAAGCGGGAACGGGACACGGGCCGGCCTCAGGCCTGACGAAGTTCCGGGAAATCCTCTTCACGAAATTCGCCGGCCTCGCGCGTGCCGGCGGCGGCGCGGTCTTCCTCGGTCTTGCGCAGTTCGACGCGGCGGATTTTTCCCGAAATCGTTTTCGGCAGCTCGGTGAATTCCAACCGGCGGACGCGTTTGAATGGGGACAAGCGGCCGCGCAGGTGCTCGAAGATCGACAGCGCGGTGGCCCGGTCGGGCGTCGCGCCGGCGACCAACGTCACATAGGCCTTGGGGATCGCCAGACGCATCGCATCCGGTGCCGGCACGACCGCCGCCTCGGCCACGGCGGGATGTTCGATCAGTACGCTCTCCAGTTCGAACGGGCTGATGCGGTAGTCGGAGGCTTTGAACACGTCGTCGGAGCGGCCGACATAGGTGTAGTAGCCATCGGCATCGCGTGTCGCCACGTCGCCGGTGCGATAGGCGTTGACGCCGAGTGGCGCGAAGGAGCCGTCGTCGTTCTGGTAGCCGCGCATCAGCCCGATCGGCGCCGGGTTCAGGTCGATGCAGACCTCGCCTTCCTCGACCGCGTTGTCGCCGGCATCGAGCAGCCGGATGCGATAGCCGGGCGCTTCCTCGCCCATCGAGCCGGGCTTCACCTTCCGGCCCGGAAAGCAGCCGATCTGCAAGGTCGTCTCGGTCTGGCCGTAGCCCTCGCGCGGGGTCTTGCCCCAGACTTTCTCGACCTGGTCGATGATTTCCGGATTGAGCGGTTCGCCGGCGGAACAGACTTCGCGCAGCGCGGTTTGGTATGACGCCATGTCTTCCTGCACGAACATGCGCCACACCGTCGGCGGCGCGCAGATCGTGGTGACCGCGTTGGCGGTGATGGCTTCCAGCATGCCGCTTGCGTTGAACCGCGGCTGGTTGGCGATGAACACCGTGGCGCCGGCGTTCCATGGCGCGAAGAAGCAACTGTAGGCGTGCTTGGCCCAGCCGGGCGAGGAGATGTTCAAATGCATGTCGCCGGGCCGCAGGCCGATCCAGTACATTGTGATCAGATGGCCGACCGGATAGCTTTGATGGCTGTGCTCCACCAGTTTCGGCCGCGACGTCGTGCCGGAGGTGAAATAGAGCAGCAGCGGGTCGGTGGCGCGCGTCGGCGCGTCGGGCGTGAAGGCCGTGTCGCCGGTCAGCAACGCCTCGTAGCTGTGCCAACCCGCGGGCGCGCCGCCGACGGCGATGCGCGTGACGCCGGGATCGAGACCCTCGAACTTCACCGTGTCGGCGGCGGCGGCGATCAGATGCCGGACCCGGCCGCGGTCGAACCGGTCCTTGAGATCGTACGGCGTCAGCAAAGTGGTGGCGGGAATGACCACCGCGCCGAGCTTCATCGCCGCCAGCATCACCTCCCACAGCGGCACGACATTGCCGAGCATCAGCAGGATGCGCTCGCCGCGCTTCACCCCGAGCGCGCGCAAGCCGTTGGCGACCTGGTTGGAGGCGGCGGAGAGCTCCGCGAAGGTGCGCGTCGCCGCGCCGTCGCCGACGATCTTCAGCGCGAGACGTTGGCCGCTGTCGCCGCGCGCCAGTTCGGCGTCGAACCAGTCCAGCGCGTAATTGAAATGATCGAGCTGGGGCCAACGGAATCCGGCGTGGGCCGCGCGGTAATCGTCACGATGCGTGAACAGGAAATCGCGCGCTGCCTTGAATGCGTCCGCCGCCATGGTTTCATCCTTTCTCTTCCGCTGTCCGTCATGGCCCGACCACTTTTTTCGTCATGGCCCGACCCTTTTCGTCATGGCCCGACCCTTTTCATCATGATCCGACCCTTTTTCGTCATGACCCGACCCTTTTCGCCATGGCCCGACCCTTTTTCGTCATGACCCGACCCTTTTCGCCATGGTCCGACCCTCTTCGCCATGGTCCGACCCTTTTCGTCATGGTCCGACCCTTTTTCGCCATGGCCCGACCTTTTTTCGTCATGGCCCGGCTTGTCCGGGCCACCTGATGCGGCACGGTGCTGGTCACGACAGCGATAACGGCCCCTCGATCCTAGCCGCGTTTCTGTCCCGCCAGCCAGCGAAACACCACCGAAAAATCCTTGGTCGCGCCGCCTTCCGCCATCGCCTTTTCATAGAACGTCAGCGCCAGCGCCGCGAGCGGCGTCGGTGATCCGGTCGCCTCCGCCGCCGCCTGCGACAATTTCACGTCCTTGACCATCAGCTGGGTCATGAACCCTGGCGCGTAATCCCGATTGGACGGCGCCGCCGGCACCGGTCCCGGCGCCGGGCAGTAGTTCGACAGAGCCCATGAGTTGGACGTGGCGGTGGAGCAGATCTCATGCAATTTGCCCCAGTCCAGACCGAGCTTCTGGGCCAGCAAAAACCCTTCCGCCACGCCGACCATGTTCACGGCAAGCATCATGTTGTTGCAGATCTTCACCGCCTGACCGGCGCCCGACCCGCCGGCGTGGAAGATGTTCTTGCCCATTGCCTCCAGAATTGGCCTGCCGGCGGCGAAGGCGGCTTCGGAACCGCCGACCATGAAGGTCAGCGTGCCATTGAGCGCCCCGATGGTACCGCCCGACACCGGCGCGTCGAGCATCGCCAGGCCCGCCGCCTCCGCCGCCGCCGTCACCACGCGGGCGCTGTCGACGTCGATCGTCGAACAATCGATCAGCAGCGGCTTGGTGTCTTTCACCGCCTCGATCAGGCCGCCCTGGTGTAGCCAGACTTCGCGCACATGTTCGCCGGCGGGCAACATGGTGATGACGATGGTGGCGCCCCTGGCGGCTTCCGCGGCGCTGGACGCGGCCTTGCCGCCGGCCGCGGTCAGCGCCTGGAGCGCGGCGGGGACGAGGTCGAACCCGGTGACGCTGTGGCCCGCTTTGACAAGGTTGGCGGCCATCGGCGCGCCCATGTTGCCCAGACCGATGAAGCCGATCGTTGCCATATCACAGCACCTCGAAGATTTCGTAGACGGGACCTTCGGGCGGGCGGCTGCCCGTGCCGACGGCGATGATCCGGTTCAGCCAGTCATACTTCGGCGCGGCGGTGTCGAACGCGACCGCGGTGCGGAAATAATATTCCGCCGGATCGACCCATTGCCCCGTGTTGACCTGTTCCATCGCCGCCGCCGGCCCATGCCGCATGCCGCGATAGGTCATGCCGATCGCCGCCCCATCATCGGTCTCCAGCACGATCCGCACATCCAGCGTGGTCGAGCCGTCGGGCCGGCCAATGATCCAGTCCGCGCCGTCGGGCAGCACGATGCCGCGCAGCTTCGGCCCCGCGAATTTGCCGCCGGCGACGAGGCCGACGCGGCGATTGCCGTTCGGGGTCGCGCCGATCGGCTGCATGCCCGCCACGGCCAGGGTGAGGCTCATCAGATGGGTGGTGCGGAGCTCGGGCATGGGTCCTCGCATGGGGTTGTTGGGTGCTTCATGCCGGGTCCGGGGGACGGGGGCAACCGGGAGCGGGACGGCCACGGTGTGCTCCCACGAGCGGTGGGATCAGACGTCCGTTCCGGTCAAAGCTTCCGTCGGCGACGCGCCATCGAAGGAACCGACCCAGCGGCGCACGCGGGCTCGTGCCCGCGGCGGCGAACGCCAGCGATAACGCGGTCTGAATCGTCAGGCGATCGTCGCGCGCGCGACGTCGTCGCTCAATGAAACGTGCGTCCGGAATCGATGACGACCGTCTGCCCGGTCATCGTCTCGGTGCGGCACATGGCGACCACCATGTCGGCGCAATCGTCCTTGTCGGCGGCCTTCTTCAGCAGCGAGCTGGCGGCGGAGCGCTCGATCATCTCGGGCCGGAGATTGGCGGTCGCGCGGGTGCCCTCCAGCAGTCCCGGCGCCACGCAGTTGACCAGCGTCTCGGGCGCCAGCGCCACCGCCATGCACTTCGTCAGATGGATCAGGCCCGCCTTCGACACCGCGTAGGCGATGGACGAGCCCTGCGGCCCGAGCCCCGCCACCGACGAGATGTTCACGATGCGCCCCCGTCCTTGCGCCTTCATGATCGGCGCCACCGCCTTGATCATGCGCATCGGCCCGGTCAGGTTGACGGCGATGATCTTGTCCCACACCTCGAGCGTGAGATTGTCGAGATCGGTGAACGGGATCGCCATGTTATAGGCGGCATCGTTGACGAGAATGTCGAGACGGCCGAAGCGCCTGGTCACGTCGCCGACCAGCCGCGCCACCTCCGCGGCCTCGGTGATGTCGCAGGCGAACGCGGCGGCGTTGATCTGATAACTCGTTGTCAGCTCGCGGGCGACGCTCTCCGCCTGGTCGCGGCTCTGGGCATACATGACGGCGACATGGACGCCCTCCTTCGCCAGCGCGTGGCAGATGCGCTGCCCGAGCCCGCCGTTGCCGCCCGTCACCAACGCGACCGCGCCCCTGAGGTCCATGAAGTTTCTCCCGCCTGCCGGCGCGCGCTCGTCTCGCGGCGCCTCCCCGCAGTTTGCTCACTTACCCGCGGAGCGGGCAACCCATTGAGCGGGAGGGTCTGGCGGGGCTTGCGTGGGTCTTGAGTTATGGAGCAACGGCGACCTTTCACCCCCCGCGGGGCCTCCTGACTTCACGGGTCTCCCGCCGTTCTCGGGTTCTCACGCCGACCCGCGGCCGAGGCAGCCGATTGCGGCCTCTCCCTCCGGTTGGCGTCCATCCGCCCCCGGCGTAGCATCCCCGCCACACGCAACCTCAGGGAGACGCGACCATGTCCGGGACCTATCCGCTGCCGACCGGCGACCTCAAAAGTCTTGGCTTCGCCGGCAAGCCGCTGGACCATCTGGATGCGCTGATTCGCTCGCACATCGACGAGGGCCGTTATCCCGGCGCGCAGATCGCCCTGGCACGGCACGGCAAGCTGGCGCTGTTCCGCACTTACGGCGACGCCAAAACCGCGGGCGGCAAAGTCCCCGCCACCAACGAAACCCTGTTCCTGCTGTTCAGCCAGACCAAGGTGCTGACCTCGTCGGCCGTCTGGACCCTGGTCGAAGAAGGCAAACTCTCCTTCATGGACAAGGTCGCCGACTTCCTGCCGGAGTTCGCCGCCCGCGGCAAAGCCGACATCACACTCGAACAGGTCATGTCCCACCGCGGCGGCTTCCCGAGCGGCGACGTGACCAGATCCACCTGGACCGACCACAAGAAGATGCGAGCCGAGGTCTGCGACTTCTCGCTCGACTGGACCCCGGGAACCCGGCTGCAATACCACGCCCGCGCCGCGCATCTGACCCAGGCGATGGTGCTCGAGGCGGTGACCGGCCAGGATTATCGCGATGTCATCCGCACCCGCGTCCTCGAACCGTTAGGCCTCGCCAACGACATTTTCGTCGGCGTGCCGGAATCGCAACAATCCCGTTGCGCCGATACCTACGCCAAGGAACCGCGCGACAATTCCGCCGACTTCAAGGCGGCCGGCATGCCCAGCGGAGGGGGCTACGCGACGGCGCGCGGCATGGCGGCGTTCTATCAGATGCTTGGCCATGGCGGCCGTCTCAACGACGTGCGCCTGTTCTCACCGCGGCTGATCGCTTACGTCTCGCGCAGCCACACCGGGGAGATGGGCGACGCCCAGATGGACGGCATCCCCATGCATCGCGGCCTCGGCCCGCACGTCCGCGGCGAGAGCGAACGCATCCGCGGCCTGGGCGCCATCGGCGCGCCGGTCACCTTTGGTCATGGCGGCGCCGGAACGTCCTACTCCTGGACCGATCCGACCAGCGGCGTCTCCTTCGCGTATCTCACGAATTACATGCAGGAGGATCCGTGGCATTCCTCCCGCCTGGACCGCGTCTCGAACCTGGTGCACGCCGCGATCGACTGAACGATCCCGCGACCGGGGAGGGGGCGAGGCTTCTCCCCCTCCCACGGCACCGTGCCATCGCGCGCAATTCCCCCGCGGGTGACCGTCGCCGATGCAACCGATGCTCCCGCGGTTCCGGATTGGCGGTGTCGCGCCTATCATCGCCGGATGGACACGGTTCGCCAACAGCTTCCCCCGCGCGTGGTCGCCGCGTTGGCCACGTACGAGGCGTTGCTGCGCAAGTGGAACGCCACCATCAACCTGGTCAGCGCCGCCGATCTGCCGCTGCTTTGGCCGCGTCACATCGAAGACAGTCTGCAATTGGGTTCGATCGCCGGCCCCCTGCCACCCCGCGCCATCGACCTCGGTTCCGGCGCCGGCTTTCCTGGGCTCATCCTGGCGATCGCGTTTGGCATCGACGTCGAACTGATTGAACAGGACCAACGCAAGGCCGCCTTCCTGCGAGAGGCCGTGCTGGCCACCGGCGCCCATGCGCGGGTCCACGCGATGAAGATCGAGCGCGTGACGCTGCCACCCGCGCCGTTGGTTGTCAGCCGCGCTTTGGCGCCGCTGCCCGTCCTGCTACGGCTGGCGAAACCGTTGCTGACCGAGGATGGATTTTGCCTGTTCCCCAAATCCCGCGCCGCCGAACCGGAGATCACGGAAGCGGAACGGCATTGGTCGATGCGGATCGAGCGCATTCCCAGCCGAACCGATCCGAACGGCCTGATCCTGCGGGTCAGCGAACTGCGTCCCCTTGGCTGATTTGGTAATGCCGGACGGTGTTTGTAGACTGCCGCGCCGTGACCGGTGAGGGACCGATGAACGACACTGTGACCCCTGATCCTCAGGCTGTGTTGGATAGAGTGCAGAGCCAGTCCACGCGGTATGAAACGCCGTGCGGCGACGGCAGGATGATCTGGCATCTGTGGGACAAATCGGGCGGTCGGGCGCCGGCCGTGGTGTTGTTCCACGGCGGCGCCGGCTCCTGGCGCCACTGGGTGCGGAACATTCCCGCGCTGGTCGAAACGTATCGGGTGCTGATCCCCGATCTGCCGGGGCTCGGCGAGTCGGATTATCCGCCGGAAGAAACCGCGGAATCGATCGCCCGCATCGTCGCCGATGGGATCGACCAGATTATCGGCGCCAACACCGATTACGACGTCGTCGGTTTTTCGTTTGGCGCGACCATGGCGGCCTGCGTCGGCGCGTTGCGCGGGCGGCGCATTCGTTCCGTTACGATCATCGGCGCGTCCGGGGTCGCGGCGGCGGGCGCCACGGTACCGATGGAGAAGGTGCGCCATCTGGAAGGCGAGGCGCGGCGCGAAACGCACCGGATCAACCTCAGTCGGTTGATGATCGCTGATCCGACGAAGATCGATGATCTCGCGCTGGTGATCCAGGACTGGAACACGGTCCGCTCGCGGCTGAAAACGCCGCCGATTTCGCGTGGCGGCGCCGTATTGCGGGCAATCGACGCCGTAACCTCACCATTGAACGGCATCTGGGGGGCGTGCGATCCGCCGCCAGATCCGCATGGGGCGGAGCGCGCCGCCGCGATGAAGGCGCGCCGTCCCGAGGCCGACACGCGGCTGATCCCCGGCGCCGGTCATTGGGTCGCCTACGAGGCGGCCGATCGCGTCAATGAAACGCTACTGGAAATGCTGGCCCGAACACGGCCCGCTGGAGTTTGAACCGATGACCGATGCAAGCGAAATCGCCACAGGTCCCGGCACCACGATGGGCAACGCCGGTCCCGGCATGCTCGACGGCGTGCGGGTGATCGAAATCGCCGATGAGCGCGCCGAATATACCGGCCTGCTGATGTCCGGCCTCGGCGCGGAAGTGATCAAAATCGAACCGCCCGAGGGCAACGCCACCCGTCGCATCGGCCCGTATCTGGACGATCAACCCGGTCCGGATCGCTCATTGTTCTTCTGGCACTACAACCGTAACAAAAAATCCGTCGTGCTGGACTTACGGGAGAAGTCCGGCCAGGACCGGCTGCTGCGCCTGCTGGAGGGCGCCGACGTGTTGCTGGACTCCAGTTGCGGCGCGTTGCACGCGGCGCTCGGCCTGGATCGCGCGGCACTCGAAAAGCGCTTTCCAAAGTTGGTCATCGCGCGCATGACCCCGTTCGGCGATGACGGACCGTGGAAGGATTTTCACGGTTCCGACCTGATCCATCTCGCTCTCGGCGGGATCATGATGAACTGCGGCTACGATCCCGATCCGAACCTGGAATACGACACGCCGCCGATCGCGCCGCAGGCCTGGCACGCCTATCACATCGCCGGCGAGCAACTCGCCACCGGCGTGATCGCCGCGCTGATCAACCGCCATCGGACCGGCCTCGGCCAGGACGTTTCGGTGGCGATCCATGAGGCGGTGTCGAAAAACCCCGAGCTGGACATCATGCACTGGGTGATGCGGCGCGTACCGCTGTGGCGCCTGACCAGCCGGCATGCTTTGGAGACGCCGAATGCCTCGCCGAGCATCGTGCACACCAAGGACGGCCGCTGGTTCATCTCGCACGGGATGGGTGCGCGCGATTTAAAGAACCTCGTGCCGCTGCTAAGCAAATATAAGATGCAGGCGGACTTGCAGCCGCCCGGTCCGGATGTCGATCTGAAGGCCCGCGCGGTGCCCGGCTCGACCGCCTCGGACGAAACCCGCGCCCATATGCTGGACGTCGTGCAGCGCTTCGTCCGCGCCTGGACCTATGCCGACATGCCGTGGCGGGAAGCGCAAGACGCCGGCCTGCTCTGGGCGCCGATCCGCAAGCCGCACGAGAACGCGCTCGACGAGCACTGGCTGCAACGCCGCAGTTTCGCCGATGTGCATCACCCGGAGCATGGACGGTCGTTCCGCTACCCGACCAGCAAATGGCTCGCCACCAAAACCAGCTGGAAAGTCGGCCGCCGCGCGCCGCTGATCGGTGAGGACACCGAAACGGTGCTCAGCGAGGCCGCCCGCCGGCCCTTCGTCCCGGCGCAACCGAAACCGTACGAACGTCAGGTGACCTCGGCGCTGCACGGCAAGCCGTTTCCTTTGCAGGGCATCAAAATCCTCGATTTCGCGTGGTTTCTGGCGTCGGCCGGCGGCACGCGGTTCCTCGCCGCGATGGGGGCGGAAAGTTACAAGGTCGAATGGAAAGACAATCCGGACACCCGCCTCGCCGCGATGGCGCCGGTTGGCGGCCGCGCCGCCCGCGATGCCGCCACCGGGCCGCTGAAGGGGGTGACCGACCTCAACATGGGCGGCCAGTTCAACAACAAGAACGCCGGCAAGCGCGGCATCTCGCTGAACATTCGGCATCCGAAAGGCCTGCAAATCGCCAAGGACCTCGTGCGGATCTGCGATGTCGTCGCCGAGGGGTTCTCGCCCGGCGTGCTGCAACGGCTTGGCCTTGGCTATGACGTGATGAAAAGCATCCGTCCGGACATCATCTATATTCAGCAATCCGGCATGGGCGCGCATGGCACCTATGGCCGGATGCGCACCGTCGGACCGGTCGCGGCGGCGTTCGGCGGGCAATGCGATATGTCGGGCCTGCCCGAACCGGCGATGCCGGTTGGCTGGGGCTATTCGTATCTCGACTGGATGGGGGCGTATGGCTACGCGCTCGCGCTGCTCGGCGCGATCTATCACCGCGAGAAGACCGGCGAGGGCCAGTGGATCGACGCCTCGCAGTGTGAATCAGGGCTGTTCCTGACCGGGGCGACGGTGCTCGACTGGTCCGCGAACGATCGCGAATGGCGGCGTTACGGCAATCGTTCCCCCTACATGCCGGCGGCGCCGCATGGCGCGTATCGCTGCCTCGGCAAGGACCGCTGGGTGGCGATCGGTTGCTTCACCGAGGCGCAGTGGCAGGTCGTGGCCAACCTGGCCGGCATCAGCGAGACGCGTTTCGCCACGCTCGCCGGCCGGTTGGCGCATCAGGACGCGCTCGACGCCGCCGTCGGTGCCTGGACCGCGACGCGAACCGCCGAGGACGTCATGCTGACCTTGCAAAACGCCGGCGTTCCGGCGGGGGTCTGTCAGAACGCCGAGGACCGGTGCGACAACGATCCACAATTGCGGCACCTGAAATGGCTGACCGAGGTCACCGGCACGAAGATCGGCACCTGGCCGATTTATGAGTTGCCGATGAAATTCTCCCGCACGCCGGCCTATATCGGCGGGCCGACCAACCGCGGCGCGCCTGGCTACGGTGAAGACAACGAGTGGCTGCTGACCAGCATGCTCGGCATGTCGAAGGCGGATGTGGAGAAACTGGCGGAGGAAGGGGTCATCTGACGCCACGGATCGAAGCCGGGCGACCGCTGGGTCAAAACAGATCGAGGATGCCGAGGTTCCGGCAATTCGGGTCGCGCGTGAAAATCAGGTTCCGGCAGAACGCCTGGGTTCGCGACCAGGTTCGGCCGGACAAGATATCGGCGATCATCGCCTGGGTGCGCGACGCGATCCCGCTTTGGGATTTCATCGCCTCCAAAGCGTTTCTGACCTCATCGCCGCGGTAGTTCTTTTGCAATTCCACCGAAAACGCGGCGGGAACGGTCACGGCGAGCGCCAGCATATCGTCGTCGACCGCGTTCCGGCCGCGGAGTGCGACGAGCTCCTTGAGGAAGGCACAATATTCGTGCACCGGCAATGGATACATCGAGATAATGGCCATTCGCTTTTCGGCATCGGAATGCGCTCCGTTCGCCAAAAAGCTGATCGCGTCATCCACGCTTTGCCGCCCCTTCGATGACAGCGCCATGAAGGCTTTGACATCCCACAGGCCGGCGAGGGATACCGTCTCCTCCGACGCCAGCGATGTAATTGTCGCGTCGTATGTCGGATCGGCCGCGATGCGCGGCGGGCCGGCCAACAATCCAACCACCGCCGCGATCCCCGCCGCGACGCGGACAACGGGGCGCGCGGCGACCGTCATTTCAACGGATCCCATCGCCGGAAGACCTCCGGTCCGTGGTCGGTGGCCGGGTCGACGATCATCGGCTTTTGTGGAATTTGCGCGACAACACCTTGCGGGTTGTAATTCGGCCCGTCCGCCGTGCCAACGAACGTAACCGTGCCGCCGCCGCCTGGGCCCACGATCATGACATGGCCTGTCGCGTCGGCATAATGCGCCGATTGCGCAACGACATCGCCCGGTTCCGGGTGTTCGCCAGCCGTTAATGGCCGCCATTGCGGGATATCGTAGCTGGGATTCGCCCAATCGCTCGCCATGGGTGGGGAGGGATGCCGCCAGCCATGCGGCAATCCGGGATCCGCTCCGGCGGCCGTCAATACGTCGTGCACGAACAAATTGCATTTGTTCGTACCTGGACCGTAAACACCGTTCGTCACCCCCTCCGACCACTCGGTGGCACCGATTTTCGACACGGCGATCTTGGCGATACGGTCCCGCATTTCCCGCATCGCATGCCAAATGACGTTGGTATCGGCGACAAACACCTGGTGACGCCGATACGCCGAAATGAGCAGATCGCGCGTGTCGTCTTGCGACCGGAGGTCAACAATGCTCCACGCCACCAGCCGCGTCCGCAGTTCGATGATGTCAACTTCGCTGAGCGGCGTGTGCGTCAACTCCGAGAGGGTACTCGCGTACTCGGATGCACTCAGGCCGCTGACCTGAACGCGGCGGGCGAACGGCGAGTCGACCTGCGCGACATAAAGCGGCCGCAACTCAGGCCCGATCGCGATGACATCCTGAAACAACAGATGCATGTGCCGCCCCTGGCCAGCCGCGTTCGCCCGTCCACGCGATCGCTGCGCGGCCAGGTCACGGGTGCGATAGTGGACCGTCCGGCCAGATCAGCCAAGACGGCGGCGGCCGATCAATCCACCGGTCCCGGCGGCCACAGCGTCTGCTGCATCACCCGGGCCATCACGTCGATCGCCTGATCGGCGGCGCGGATGATGCGGCCCATGCTCAGGAAGCCATGGATCTGATCCGAGTAGTGCAGATGCACCACCCGGACGCCCTCACGCTCCAACCGCCTCGCGTAGTCGATCCCCTCATCGCGCAACGGATCGTGCGCGCAGGTCAGCACCAACGCCGGCGCCGTGCCGGCGACACTGGCCACCCGGCCAGGAGAGGCGCGCCAGTCGGTTTCATGCCCTTTCGCGTAATGATCGATGAACCACTTCATCGTCGCCGAGGTCAGCAGCACACCTGGGCCGATCGTCGTCGAGGACACCGTCGTCATCATCATGTCGGTCGCCGGATAGATCAGCAACTGAAACGCCACCGGCGGCAACGCCCCATCGCGCGCCATCAGCGCCATCACCGCGGCGAGGTTGCCGCCCGCCGAATCGCCGCCGACCGCGATCCTGCCCGCGTCGACGCCCAGAGCGGCGGCGTTGTCGAAGACATATTTCGTCGCGGCGAAGCAATCATTGACCGCCGCCGGGAACACATGCTCGGGCGCCATGCGGTAATCGACCGCGATGACCCGGCAACGTGTCGCGTTGGCGAAGCGGCGGCACGCGACGTCGTGCGAGTCGAGATCGCCCAGAAGCCAGCCGCCACCGTGATACCACACCAACGCCGGCAACACGTCCGAGGCTTCGGTTCCGGCTGGCCGGTACAAGCGAATGCCGATTGGACCCAGAGGACCGGGAACAGTGGTGTCGCGCGAGTCAGCGACGTCCTCCGGCGGCAACTGCAAGATCTTGCGGCTGCGGGAATAGGTCTGGCGGGCTTCCGCCGGGGTCAGTGTTTCGAGTGGCGGCTGGCCGGCCGTGCGGATCATGTCGAGCACAACCTGGGTATCCGGATCGATCGCCATGCGGCCGATTCCCTTGATGCTACGCCGTGAAATCCAGGATCGCCTTGGCGACCTCGGCCGGTTTGTCGAGTTCGGCCAGATGGCCGGCCCCCGCGATGATCTTTGTTTCGGTGCGGCCGGCGATGCCGCGGGCGAATGTCTCGGCATAGGCGCGCGGTATGACCCGATCGTTCTCGCCCCACAACAGCAGCACCGGCGCCTGGATCAGGCGGAGCCGCTTCTCGATCCGCGTGTTGCCAAGCGGCCAGAAGATGCGCGCGGCGGCCTCGGCGGCGCGGGTTTGCTCGATCGGCCACTCGATCGAGTTGGCGCCTTCGGGCGTGGCCTTCATCGCCTTCCAGATCTCGGGATCGGCGCACATCAGGCCTGCCACCTGGTCGGCGCGTTGCGCCCATGGATCGGTGGGCGGGTTCTTTTCGTCGAACAGACCAAAGGGCGCGATGGCGGCGACGCGGCGGACCATCGCGGGCCACAGCGCCGCGATCTCCAGCGCGAGCGAGGCGCCCACCGAACTGCCGGCGAGATCGGCGCCCGCCAACTCGGCCTTCTCCAGGATTTCCCGCACCGCCAGCAGCCAGTCCAGGTGCGAATCAAGCACGCTGTGGCCGCGATCGCCGCCCGGAAAACCAGGCAGCGACGGCACGATCAGGGTTCGGCTCTTCGCCAGCTCATCGAGCACCGGCATCCAGCGCGGCAACCCGCCGAAGCCCGCCAGAAAGCCGAGTTTGGGCCCGGAGCCCTGACGCCAGACGCGGGTGGAAAAGCCGTTGACGTCAATGGTCAACGTCTGAGGTTCGCTCACTGTGAAACTCCGTTATTCGGCGGCGAGGCGTGGTTGGAAGGCGGCGATTTCAGCTCGTTCCGCCGCCTGCATCGGGTTCGGCCACCAGCGGTCGTCCCAGCCGGTGTGCAGATCTTTCAGTTTCGGCATCACCTGTTCCACGAACAATTTGGTGTTGTAGCGGGTCAGGTCCTTGCTCATGTTGCCATACTGCAACAGCAGCATCAGGTGGCCGACATTGAGGTTGACCGCGACTTCCCGAAGCTGTTCGGCGACCTCATCGGGGGAGCCGACGATGACATAGCCGTTGTCGACGATCGCTTCCATCTCACGCGCCACGGAGGCGAACCGTTCGCCGGTCGATTTGCCGCGCACGTTGGAATCGGCGGCGCGTTTCACCTGACTTTCGATGCCGGCGCGCTGGCTGCCTTCGCTGGTGTAGCCCGGCGGGGTGGCCCATTTCGGGTCGACATGCAGGCAGCGGCCATAAAAGTATTCCGCCGCCTCGGCGTAAAGCTCGAAGGCGTGCTGGCGGCTTTCGCCGACGCCGACGAATTGCAGGAAGCCCGCCTGATACGGATTGCGCGGCTTGCCCAACCGGTCCATTTCGGCCCAGAAACCGTCCATCGTGGCGCGGCCGGCCTTGTAGCCGTAATACGACAGGTAGCAGTACACGTAATCCATCTCGGCGCACCAGCGCCACGTCTCGACCGAGCCGCCGCCGGGCACCCAGATCGGCGGATGCGGCTGTTGCACCGGCCGCGGCCAGATGTTCACATAGCGCTGCTGATTGAATCGGCCGTTGAACGCGAACGTGTCCTTCTCGGTCCAGGCGCGCACCACCAGGTCGTGCGCCTCCATATAGCGCTGGCGCAACTGACTCGGGTTCGTGCCGTAAGCGTAACACGTGTCCATCGGCGTGCCGACCGGGAACCCGGCGATCAGCCGGCCGCCGGAGATGACGTCGATCATGGCGAATTCCTCCGCCACGCGGGTCGGCGGATTGTACAGCGCCAGCGAATTGCCCATGACGCAGATCGCCGTGTCCCGGGTGCGCCGCGACAGCGCGGAGGCGATCAAATTCGGTGACGGCATCAGGCCGTAGCCGTTCGAATGATGCTCATTCACGCAGACCGCGTCGAAGCCGACCTCGGCGGCGTATTCCAGTTCATCCATGAAATCGTTGTACATGTGATGCGCGCGTTTCGGATCGAACAAGGATGAGTGGATATCGACCCAGACGGATGGGTTCGCGTCCCGAAAATCCTCGGGCAGTTCCGTGTATGGCATCAGGTGAAACCACATCAGCTTCATGCGAGCCGTCTCCAATCGAGTTCAATCCGTAGCCGCGATGTCGCCGCGCGCCGGCGGAAGCTACCGGTGAGTATTGCGGGGACCCAGAGGGTATGTCAATCGAGGGAAATCCCGTCCGGTGCGGCGGGGACGAGATACAGGCGCGAGGGAGCAGGCGGATGGATGACGCGGTAACGACCGGACCGATAGCCGGTTTGGGGACCTCCGGGGCCGAGTGCCTCGCCCGGGCGCGGGCGCTGATCCCGTTGCTGCAGGCCGCGGCGCCCAGGATCGACGCGGGGTGTGAACTGCCGGGGGACGTGCTGGACGGGATGCACGACGCGGGCATGTTCCGGCTGCTGCTCCCGCGCGCCTATGGCGGGTTTGAGTTGAAGCCGTCGGACTATGTGCGCTGCGTCGAGGCGATCGCGATTGGCGACGCCAGCGCGGCCTGGTGCATGAACCAGGGCTCGGGCTGCTCGATGACGGCGGCCTATCTGGCGCCCGAGGTTTCCCGCGAGATCTGGGGCGGCAAGCGCGACGTGCTGGCCTGGGGGCAGGGGCCCGGGACGAAGGCGATCCGCGCCGAGGGCGGCTGGCGCTGCACCGGCACCTGGAGTTTCGCCTCCGGCTCCCGCCACGCCTCCTGGCTGGGCGCGATGAGCCCGTGTTTCAACGCGGATGGCTCGCCGGTGCTGCATCCCGACGGCAGGCTGTGGGAGCGGACCATGCTGTTCCGGCGCGAACTGGCGAAGATCGACGACCTCTGGCAGGTCGTCGGGCTGCGTGGGACGGGCAGCGACAACTATACGATCAAGGATCTGTTCGTCGACGACGCGCACTCGGTGACCCGCGAGTCCCCGGCGGAGCGGCGGGAGCAAGGGTTGTTGTATCGCTTCCAGGCGATGCAGCTTTACGCGGGCGGCTTCGCCTGCGTGGGATTGGGCACGGCGCGCGCGGCGCTGGACGCGTTCATCGGGCTGGCGAAGGGGAAGAGCCAGGCCTGGACCACCGACAAGCTGCGCGACAATCACGCGGTGCAGCGTGTCATCGGCTACACCGATGGGGCCCTGAAGGCGGCCAAAGCGGGCCTGCTGACCGCGTTGGACGACAGCTGGGACCAAGTCAGCCGCACGGGGCAACTGTCGATTGAAAATCGGATCGCGGTGCGGCAGGCCTCGACCTTCGCGATCCACGCGGCGCGCGACGTTGTGCACCAAGTTTATCATGAGGCGGGTTCGACGGCGATCTTCGACAATCGACCGTTCGAGCGGCGGCTGCGCGACATGAACAGCGTGTCGCAGCAGTTGCAGGGGCGGCGTACCAATTTCGAGACGGTTGGGGTGTATCTTCTGGGCGGGGAGCCGAATATGCACTGGTTGTGATTTTTTTCGCGCGAGGCGGGCGCATGGCTTGGCGGCGGCGTGCCGGATGCGCGGTAGGCCGGGAAGAACCGCGTATTTTCAATGGGTTAAAAGGGTTTCGAAAAAATTACCGGAGGGAGCGTAATCGCGTTGACACACCCGGGGCCGACGCCTACAAGGCGCCTCCCGCGACGAACCCCAGGGTTTGCGGCGGGCCGGGTTCTCCCGGCGTTCTTTGACAATCGCATAATCTATGGAAGGGATACGTTGGCGGCGCCCCTGTATCTTTCGCTTTTGGGCGAAGGGTAGTCTGGGCACCGGGTCTGATTGTTGACGGGGTTTGGCTATGAGCTCTGTCTTTGATTGGTTTCGG
>Ga0181536_10000569_pt1 | contig 44800 bp, 43 predicted proteins | sample PEATcosm2014_Bin_41_FD_121105 | JGI IMG/M metagenome (GOLD analysis project Ga0181536, IMG submission 121105) | Peatland microbial communities from MTU Mesocosm Facility, Houghton, MI, USA - PEATcosm2014_Bin17_60_metaG | ecosystem: Environmental > Terrestrial > Soil > Wetlands > Peat | place...
AGCGGGACTAACGTCCCGCAGGGCGAACTGAAGTTCGCCCCTGCACGCTAAAGCGTGCGCCACGTACCGGAGTCAAGTTCTCTGACATTGGTGACGGCCCGCAGGGTCGTTCGCGCTGAAGCGCACCACAATTAACCTGGAATCACCCGAGTCTTACGAAACAGTTCCTCGGCGCTCCCGAAGTAGACTTGGCCGTCAAAGTGGAACGCGGCCAGTTTTGGATCTGTGCGCGGCAGGCCCGGATGCTCCGGCCCTAAATGGACCTCGGTCAGCCGTGCGCCCACCGGAATCTGCCGCGGATCGCCGCTCAGGTTCAGGGCTGGAAAGGCCTCGACGGCTTCGCGGATTTCTCCGGGCGGGGGGCTCCACTTTTCATTGAAGAAGCTCCAGATGGCGTCGGCGCAGCGGCTGGGACATGTGGGCAACGTCTCTCCAGCGTTCATCGGGATCATGACGCCGCACGTCGTGCAGCGATAGAGGCCGGAATGGGAAACCCGCTCTTTTACCTTGTACAAAGCCTACCCGGCTCCTCCAGAGGTAATATTAGACTATCAGAATAAACTCGCCGCGTCTCTGCTGTCTGCAACGGGGCTGAAGGCCCGCGCGGGCTAAAGCCGCCCTCCTATGTTTCGGCTTTGTCCGGTTTCTCCGTTTCCTCGGTCTCGGAACCGGCCTTCCGCACCGTAACGGTGCCCCGCTCGGTGACCACGTGGATGCTGGCGCCTTGCCCCACCGTGCCCTTTAACGAGGAGGAACGTCCATCGGTCTCTTTCTGTATGGGCGCACCGAAGTCGTTCACGGCCTCGCCGTGATCCGTGGTGGCGACCAATTGGAAGGCGGCTTTATCCGGCAGCACCAGGCTGATCTGGCCGCTGCGCGACCGCGCATCGATCTTGGCCAGCGGCATGTGCTTGGGCTGCAGGTCGATGTCTCCGCGCTCGGTTTCCAGCTCCAGCGAGTTGCTGAAGTCTTCGATCTTCACATCCTTGGACTTGGTCACCAGATGCACGGGTCCCACCAGGTTATTGCCGGTAAGCTCTCCCAGATCCATGCTGATCTGTCCGGGCAGCGCCGCCACCTGCAGGTCCGTGTTGGGTGATTCGAAATGCAGCGGCTTGGCCAGGTTCTTGAATTCCAGGTTGCCCGAATAGGAGCCATTGATGGTCACCTGTCCGGCGATGTTTTCCAGCTCGATATCCGAGCCTTTGCCCTGCAAATCCATATTGCCCTTCAGATCCGCCGCGCGGACCAGATCGCTCCGCTGCAACTCGACACGCGCATTGCCGCCGATTTTGTTCAGGCGCACATCGGCGCGATCGGACTGCAGATCCACACTGCCGTTCACTTCGCTGACGTCGAAGTCGCCGTAGTTGCCGTGCAGTTCCACGCTGACACGGCTGGGGACGGTGATCTCCAGATCTTCGGAGATCTTGCCGCTGGTGGGATTGCGGTCCTGGTTGGTGCGCACCGTGATGGTATCCCCTTGCGTCACGATCTCGAGCGGCGTGCGGTCGTTACCGCGGTCCGCCTCGGTTTGATTCATGGCCTGGATGGTCTTGCGTCCAGTGACTTTGACCTCGGTGGTGTCGGCGCCGACCACCTTCAGGTTGCCGCGATTATTCTCGAACACCACGCGGGTGACGTTGCCCGCCGGCTTCTGGTCTGCGACATTGAAATCGTAGTGCTCGCCGAAAGCTTCCCACGCGGGCCGGAAGTGTACACCGTGGTTATGGGCCTCGAAAGCTCCCCAACCGATGAAGCAGATGAAAACGATCAGCACGACTTCCCCGCCGGTAAAGCCGGACGCGTTCGCCAGGCTGCCGCGGAAATAATCCACCAGCACTTCCACCAGGCGCAGCGATCCCCAGGCGATCAGCAGAAACGGCCAGTACTGTGACAGCAGGTCGAAGAACTCGATATCCGGCCGCAGATTGTAAATGAGGAATGCGACGCCGAGCAGGATCAGCAGGATCGGGCCGGTCAGCGAGCGGCGTTTCATCGCGCGCCTCCAGCGCGGGTCCCATATGGGGGCGCCCCCGCGGGCGGGCCTGCAGTTGTGCGTCCCAGCAGGCTCAACAGGCCGAACACGATCAGCAGCACAGGCCAGGTCCGATCGAAGCCGTAATTTGTAAAGTTGTTCAGGGCGAACAGCGTTCCCAGCGTGATCAGGGTCACGGGCCAGCGAATGGCCCGGAGCAAATTGGCATCGTTAGCGTTCATGGCGCACCTCGTGCCGTATGGAGTTCTCGCCGCCGCCCTCCAGCCGCACGTAGAGCATGTAGGCGCCCATCAGAATCAGCAGAACGGGCCAGTATTTCAATAGGTTGCGGAGTTGGATGACCTCCATAGTATTGAGCAGCAGCAGCACGCCCAGCGCAATGAGAGTGATGGCGCCGATCGGAAACCCGGTGCGGCGGCCATGCACATCCAGAATGCTGGAGAACTCGTCCACCGGCTCGCCGGCGCGGCGCTTGCGCGCGGTGTGATAGGCCTCCAGCGCCATGTACATGACCCACACGCCGATCAGGATGCCAAAGAGCGGTTCCAGGTCGCCCGCCGTGCCCGAGCTGGTGATCGAGACCAGCAGTCCGAAAACGATGGCGTGCACCAGGCCCTTGGCATATTGGCCGTTGTAGATGGCGCCCACTCCTGGAATGAAGCCCAGCAGGCAGGCGAGGCCGGGAGAGACGTCGTTAGTAGCGACGGATCCCGTGGGGATACCGCTCCCTGACGGTCGCGGCTCGGTAGACAGTCGCGGCTCGGTAAGCGGTCGCGGCTCGGTAAACGGCTGCGGCTCGGTAGCGGCGGATGCGGCCGCGTCGTCCGGCGCATGCTCGTCGCAGAAGATGGTGCCTTTCGCGACGCGCTTGCATTCGGTGCAGAGCGGCTTGCCGCAGACGCGGCAATAGGCGACGGCGGGTCTTTCGGGATGGTTGAAGCAGTTCATAGCAGTTTCCCTAACGTTTCCGCTCCCTTACGGTCGCGGCTCGGTCTTTCTTCCGCTCCCTTACGGTCGCGGCTCGGTTCCCTTCACTGGCAACCGGTGCGTGTCCGGAGTGTGGCCGGATTTCTCCGTATCCGCCGCCGGCTTGGAATCCTCTTCCTGTTGCTGCTGCCAGTCGTGCAGCTTGGATTGAATCTGGTAAACGACCTTGAGACTCTCGTAAAACTTTACCGTGCGCTGCCAGCCGCGGTATACGCGGTCTTCGAGCGACGCCCAAACCTGGGCCGGCGCCAGGTCCGCCGCCCGCAACTGGCGCGACGGCGTTACGAACCGCGCCAGCATGGCGAACGACAGGATGGTCATGGCCATTCCCATGGCGAAGCGCGGCTGCAAAACCGGGTGCAGCACCTTGCGGAACCAGTTCCTTACGCCCGTGGCGGCGGTCTTGGCATTGGCCCAGGGAGCGTGGAACAGCAGCCGGGTCATCAGCTCCGGCGGAGGCTCCACTTCGACCGCGCGCTCCATGAATCCCACGGCGGCGGCCCCGTCGCGCGCCAGCTCGGCGCAATTCCGGCAGCCGGACAGGTGCTGTTCGACCGTAGTTCTGGCGTCCGGCCCCAACGTGCCGTCAACGTAGTCGCAGATGAGGATTTCGAATTCCGCGCACGTCATACCAGTACCTTCTGCCTTCGCAAAACACGGGCCAATTCGGCCCGGCCCCGGTTCAGCCGGGATTTCACGGTTCCTTCCGGGATACGCAGGATGTCGGCGATCTCCCGGTACTCCATGTCCTGCAAGTCGCGCAAGATGACCGCTTCGCGCAACTCGGGCGACAGCTTCTGCAAGCCCGCCTGCAAAATCTCGCTGGCCTCGCGGCCGGCCACCATGGATTCGGGCCGGGACGCCGCCGAGACCGATTCCTCGATCCGGGGAAGCTGCTCTTCGATCGAATCCGTAAGGCGCTCCTGGCGCGTGCGCCGGTAATTATCGATCAGCAAATTGCGCGTCAGGCGCGCCAGCCAGGTGGTGAAAGCGCCTTCCGCCGCGCGGAACGATTTCAGCGTCCGGTAGACACGCAAGAACACCTCCTGCGTGAGATCCTGCGCCTCGCCGTCCTTTCCCGTAAAACGATAACAAAGCCCGTAAACGCGGCGGGTGTGGGTTCTGAGCAAATCCTCCCAGGCGGCTTCGTCGCCGCTCAGACACCGCTCCACCAGGCTGTGATCGAGGTCCAAACTCTGTTTTATCCAATATTGGCCGCCGCTGTCCGCTCTTTCTCTAAACGGAGCGCCCGAAACTATCGCCACGGCTGCGGCCGCCATGATGCCCTCGTGTCCTCCTCCGGAACCTCTAACCGGCGTATCGTGTTCATCCGGCTTACATTTAAAGAAACGAGGCATTCTCATGATAGGTTCATTTTTTCCCGGAAGCTAGTGGGCCGCATGACCGCGCCTCGCGCGGCGGGGCTGGGGGCTAGGGGCTGGGGGCTCCGACGGCTGCGAGGCGGTGGAAAGGGTTCATTTTTCAGTGGTTAGCAGCGCAATGAGTGCCGGCACGGCTTGGAGCGCATGCATCATGGGAAGGTGCGGGCGGTCTCCTGGTTCCCGAGGGCCTCGTGCAGGCCGCATGGGACGGCGTCCAGAAAGGGCGTGCCAAACCCACCATGGATGTTTCTTCCGGGTTCTCGACGGGCAAGGCCCTCCTGCGCCGGGGGAGCGCACAACTACTCCGTCAAGAACAAGCTGATTGGCGGGTTCGGTCTGGTGGCGTGGCCGTCCGAATATGGAGTGACGGGAATTCACACGTTTATTCGGCCCCGACGATTTCTGGGAACTGGTGGATTAGACCCGGCGATTTTGCTCCTGGTAGCGCCGAGCCTGCTGAACGCTGCCGGTAGCCAAGATCGGCTGCCCCACCGTTGTAACAAGCCTATTGATTCGGCGGCGCCGTTGCGGGCGCAGCGTGAGGATTTACCGGCGGCATAGCGTGTGGCGCCGGTGGCGCGGTCGCCCCCCGGCCCAGCCGCAAATTCTGAAAATCTTTGCCGCCGATCACGTAATACCAGTCGGCAAAGCGGTCGTTGAGCTCACGCGCGGTGCGCTCGCCGGCGCTGGCGTCTCCTCCATAGGCCGCGGCTTTGGCGGCGTCGAAATGCACCATCACAAAAAGATTGCGATTGTCCGAAGGCGCCCCCGACTTGGTATCGCCCGCGGCCACTTCGCCGAAACGCAAAGAATACATCAGGCCGTTGTTGGTCTCCACCGTCATGTCGCCCTCGCTGGAGAAGACGCGGCCCTGCGGCGTGAAGAAGTAGCCTGCCTTCTGCAACGACAGCGCGGTTTCGAGCGTGAGCTGCAGCTCCTCGTGGCGCAGGCCTGCGGCCAGACCGGGCGGCTTCGGGCGCACGTCCACGATCTTCAAACCATCCAGCGCGGCGGCCATGGCATGCACCGCTGGCAGGTTCATCTTCTCACCGGCGGCGGCTTTCCACTCGCCTTTATCTTGCGTAAGGACGGTGGTTTCCGCATTGCTCATACGGCCCGCGGTGGCGTCGATGTTGTACCGGTTGACGGTCACCTTGCGGATGGAAGCGCTGGCGATGCGCAACAGGCCCGCGTTGACCCAATCGGCAAAGCGCGCCGACGGATTGGCGTCGGTCTTCACGGCGTAGGTGCGCTTCTGTCCAGGCACGCGCACGTAGCGATAGCCAGGCTTGCCCTCCACCGGCTTGCCCAGAATGAAATCGGCGAGAACGCCGCCATTCGCGTCGCGCAGCGTGACGCGCTTGCCGCGCCCGGTGAGACCGCTGGCCTTTTCATCCAGCGGATCGACGACGCCATCCTTGGCCTGATCGAGCGGCGAATCCGAGCGCACCATATCCTTCTTCAGATACATGAGCGCAGCGGCGGTCTTGGCCAGCCGGTCGCCGATATCGACGCGGTAATTGTAGCGCGAGGCGATCACCCACTTGCCTTGCTGGAGCTGCACCTTGAGCGGCAGGGCGGTGGCGGTCGAATCGTCGTAGTCCACCACTTCGATGGTACGGGGCGCCTGTGCCTCGGTGAAGTTCGGATAAAAGGCCTCGCCCTGATCGCTCATGATGGCCGGGACGCGGGCCTCCGGTTCGATGACGGCGGCGGAGATCGCCAGCACCAGCGCGGCGCCTGCGAACGCGGCGGTTTTCAGGCTCTCCGTCATGCGGCCTCCTGCGGCGAGCGATGCTCGCCTGCGAGCGCAAGAGTGCGCTCGCGGCAGGCAGGAGTGCCTGCGCCACGCCGGCCACTCATGCGGCCTCCTTGCCTACCAGGCGATCCACGGGCACGCCGATGCGTTCGCGGCGCAGGCGGCGCACGGAAACGATCAGGAAAACGAGGAACGCGGGAATGGGCGGAAGGGCCACGGCCATCAGCTTGATGGTGTTCTGGATGCCGCGGATGGAGCTCTCCATCTCGGCGCGGCTGTCTTCGATCTGCCGCTGCTTCTCGTCGTCGATGTTGGCGCGCGCCACTTCCAGGCGGCGGTTCTCGGCCGATTTGAGGTTCGCGATCATGACTTCTTTGGTCTGCTCGTCGAGGTCCCCGCGCTGCTCGACCTCGCGCACGGAGCGATCCAGGCGCGCCTGGGCTTCCTTGAGGCGCTGGTCGGCCAGGGCTTCGGCCTGCTCGGATTCGTGCAGGCGTTGGGCTTCGTAGGTGCGCGTGCGCGCCTCGACCGCCTCCAGCGTGCGCTGCTTCGGCCGGCGCTTGCGTAGCGCGATGAAAGAGGGATCGCCGGCAAGTTGATCCACGCAGTTCAGCAGGAACGTGACGTTATCGAAGTTGAGATTCTCGACGCCGTGGCGGCGCAGCTCGAAGAACTGCTCGCTCATCAGGTCGGCATCGGCGATCACGATGGCATTCAGCGGGCCGCTGCTTCCCTTCCCCTGAATGCGGGCGGCCAGCACGTGATTGCCGTCATCCGGGTTGTGCGGCGCATCCTGATTGATGGCGACGCCGAACATGCTGCGCTCGACGATCTGATCCCAGCGGACCAGGCCGGAATCGGCGCTAGTCTTGAGCAGAGGTACGAAAGGCGCGCCCCCCTGGCTCTTCAGCACACCTGGGTACAGCAGCACCACCTCCTGCAATCCGGCGGTGATTGGGTCTTTCTGGTTGAATCCTTTGGCGACGAAGACGACTTCCTTGGGCAGGCTCTTGAGCTGTGGGTGCGGGTTGTAGTTGTCCCAGGCGATGCGGTTGGTTTGCCATGCAATGCCCAACAGGTCCATGAGCGGGCGGAGATTGGCTTTCGGCGGGCCGCCGGATGCCTGCTCCTGCGGCGCGAGATCCAGATCGAAGGCCGGCATGGGATCGACCAGCAGCAGAGTGGGCTTGCCGCGCCCCACGTAGACCGTGAGCCGGTCGGCTTGCGCCTCGGTCAGAGACGAGGGCAGCGCCACCAGAAGCGCATCCAGATCCGCGGGATAATCGGCATCGGGCGAGACTTGCGCGACTTCGTACTGTTTTCTCAGTTCGGAAACGATGGACCACTCCGGGGACTGCGCGCGGCTCTGAAAATCGAGTCCGCCGAACAGCTTGGCAGGTGTGTTCAGGATGCCGATCTTTTTGCGTTTGGCGCGCGACACCACGCGAATGGACCGCATCAGCTCGTATTCCACCGGCAGGCCGCGATCGAAGAATGGAATTACGAACTCCTCGGATCCGCGCGTGAAGGCCAGCCCCAGGAAGATCTCGTTCACCGCGCGCGCGCTTTCTTCACTGGCGGGCACGCGAAACGGCTTAATACCGAAGCGTTCCTGCGCTTCGCGGGCCTGCGGCGAGTACTTCACGGTCTCCACGATTTTGGCGTTGACTCCGCCATCGGAGACCGCTTGAAATTCGCGCAGCATGGCTACCAAGCCGCTGCGCGCTTCCACGTAGCTGCGCGGGACATCCGGGCTGAAGTAGGCCTGGATGAAGACGGGCTGGCGCCGGTCGATAGAGCGCAGCAGGGTCCTGGTCTCGCCGGAGAGCGAATGGATCTGCTCGGACGTGGCGTCCAGGCGCAGACGGGAGTTGGACGCCAGCAACGTGAGGCTGGCGACGATCGCGGCCAAGGCCACCGCGCGGACGGCCAAGTGTGCGCGCATCGGGGGCGTCTTGGGTCCGGTGCGCCAGCGGCGGTGTCCCAGGACGACGACATTCAGGTAGAGGGTGGCCGCGGCGAAGGAAGCAAAGTAGACCAGCGGCGCGAGCGTGATGACGCCGGTGGAGAGATCGCGAAACTGTTCGACCACCGACAGCTTTTCCGCGAGGCGCTGGGGAGCGCCGGCCACGATGGAGCCCGCGTAATTCAGAAACACCGGGACGGAACAGAAGACCGCGCCGAGGATGAAGGCGACGGTCAGGTTATCGGTTAGGGCCGAGGCCAGCATACCGGCCGTGAGCAGGGCGGCGCCCATCAGCCAGTAACCCAGGTAAGTGGAAAACATCAGGCCGGGATCGGGACTGCCGAGCCAGCGCAGCACCACGACGTGACTTAGGGAAAACAACAACGCCACCGAGTAAATGGCCAACGCGGCGAGATACTTTCCGAGCACGATTTGTAAGTCGGTGGCGGGCAGTGTGAGTAACAGCTCTTCGGTGCCCTGCTTCTTTTCTTCCGCCCACAGACTCATGCTGATGGCGGGGACCAGGAAGATGAGGAGATACGGGAAGAAACGGTTGAGTTGATCGAGATTGGCCAGGTTGGTGGCAAAGAAGCGCTCCTGCCAAAAGGCGGCCATGGCGCTCAGGAAGACAAACAGCGTGATGAAGACGCAGCCGGTGGGCGTGGCGAAGTAAGAGGCCAGCTCGCGCCGCAGGATGGCTTGGATAACCTTGTGAGGCAGGCTCGTAGCCTGCGGCGGCCTCGCAGGGCGCCAGCCGCTATCTCCCGTCATCCTGACACTTCCTGCACAGCGCCTTCAGTCAGCGCTTGGAATGCGTCGTCGAGCGATGCGTATCCGGCCTGCATTTCGGCGGGCGTACCGTCGAAAACCACGCGTCCGCGATTGATGAAAATGACGCGGCTGGCCATGGCCTCGACCTCCTGCAGGATGTGGGTGGAAAGCAGGATAGTCTTGCTTTGGCCAAGCTCGCGGATGGTCTGGCGGACCTCGCGGGTCTGGTTGGGATCGAGGCCGCTGGTGGGTTCGTCCATGATCAGGACGTCGGGTTCGTGCAGCAGCACCTGGGCCATGCCGGCGCGCTGGCGGTAGCCTTTGGAGAGCTTTTGGATGGGCTTTTCGATGACGGCTTCGAGAGCGCAGCGGGCGACCACGGCGTCGATGCGCTGCTGCAGGTAGGCGCCGGTGAGGCCGCGCGCGCGTCCGAAGAATTTGAGCAGGCCGAGCGGCGTCATGTCCGGGTAGAGCGGGCCGTTTTCGGGCAGGTAACCGAGGCGTTCGGCGGCGGCGATACGGTCGGAAGCCACGTCCAGGCCGGCGATGCGCGCGCTGCCGGAACTGGGCGCGAGGTACCCGGTGAGGATCTTCATGGTGGTGGACTTGCCGGCGCCGTTGGGGCCGAGGAAGGCGGCCACCTGACCTTGCGGGATGGAGAAAGAGACGTCGCGAATAGCGGCGAAATCTCCATAGAATTTGCTGAGGCCGGCGGCCTCGATCATGGGTGCGTTACTGGATTCCGGCATGCTTCGAGGGGCCCTGCGAGACATTCATTACCCAGATTTACCACATAACGTTTGCATCTTGTGGGCAGTCATGAAGCACGCGCCATCTACAGGTTAATACCCTAACAGCGGCTCCAGCCTCGCCAGCACTTCGTCTAACAACTCACCGGTCGAGCGCCCCAGCTTCTCCGCCCGGCGGGCCTTCCAGTCCACACTCTTCACCTGATCCGCCAGGATGACGCCTGTCACGCCATGGCCGCTGGGAACGGTTACTTCGAACGGATAGCCTTTTGCCTGGTTAGTCACGGGACAAACCAGCGCCAAGCCCGACTTCTGGTTGTAGATTTTGGGACTGAGCACCAGCGCGGGACGCCGCCCAGCTTGCTCGTGTCCCGCTTGGGGATCAAAGGTCAGCCAGATGAGATCGCCGCTGTCGGGTACGTAGGTGGACGTCACCACGATTCCTGGCCGGTTGGCGGTCCCCAGTCTGTCTCCGAGTGCCGGTTCTTCGTGGTGATTCGCGATACCAGTTGCCGCAACTCGTACTTCCGGCGAGCCGGCCGCAAGACGATGCTGCCATCTGTTGCAAGATTGAGCGTCAGCCGGTCGCCTTCCGCGAGCCGTGCCTCTCTCGCCAGTGCCAGAGGGATCCGCACAGCCAGGCTGTTCCCCCACTTGGAAATCTGAGTGTCGTTCGGCATACGTATCTACATAGAATATACATCCTCCCCGGCCGGCAGTCAACTCGAAGAGCTTCGCTCAACTGGCGCCAACCTCTGGCAAGGGCTTGTGCGTTACTTTGGTGTCGATTCGTCCGAGTTCAGCGCGCGATAATATCAAGACATGAGCGTTCCCCTTCGCGGGCACCAGCGGATTGATCGGCGCAGCTTGGCGCTCCATCGCGCCATCGCAGAGAAACTGCGCGACGACCCGTCGCTGATCGCCATCGCGCTCGACAACATCGAGCGGCGGACCCGCGCGGGAGGCCGCTCGCAGCCTTATTGGGATGAATGGCGGGAAATTCTGAAGCGCTCTCTGCCGGAGATCCTGGACTTGCTGGTAGAGGAAAGCGAGCGCATGACGGCGCTCCGGCAGGCGACTCCTTTCGCGGGGGTTTTGACGCCCGCGGAGCGCTGGGCCGTCTACGAGAAGTTCAATCCGGAGCGGGCCGCGAGTTCATGACACGCGCGCAATTGGAACATGTGATCCGGGCGGCGGGAACCATCGCGGACGTCGCGGACGTTGTCGTGATCGGCAGCCAAGCGGTGTTGGGCGAGTTCCCGGATGCGCCCGCGGAGTTGCTGGTGTCCAACGAAGCTGATGTCTTTCCTCGCGAGCACGTCGAGCGGGCCGATTTGATCGATTCCACGATCGGCGAAGGCTCGCCGTTTGACCGCGCGTTCGGCTACTATGCCCACGGTGTCGACGAGACCACTGCGATCTTGCCGCGAGGATGGCGCGATCGGCTGATCCTGGTGACCGGGGAGAACCCAGGTTCGTCAGAGGCTGGTGCCTTGAGGTTCACGATCTGACGATTGCGAAGTACGCCGCAGGGCGCGAAAAAGATCGGGCTTTCACAAAGGCGTTGGCGCGGCATGCGATGGTCCAGCGCGAGGTGCTGGAGCAACGTCTTGCCTGTACGTCGTTGGACCCGCAAATACGAGCGGTCGTATCTAAGAGAATTCAAGCGGATTTCAGCATAGCACCGTAGGGATAGCGTCGTGGTCCAGCGCCATGCCTCCGTCGTCTTTCGAGTGCCGTCCGCGTCAGTTCTTCGAAAAAACCCTGCCTCAACCTCGCACAGACCAAGCCGCCATGGGCGACGGCTGTCACGCTATCTTGCGCGGCTCAAAAGCCGGCGCCGGCGCGCCCGCTCGCCAGTAATTCTCCCAGTAATACGCGGGCGCAGGCCTGCCCAGCAGGAACCCCTGGACCTGATCGCAACCGAGCGCCTGAAGGACCGCCAACTCGTCTTCGGTTTCAACGCCTTCGGCCGTGGCCGTCAGGTTCAAGCCGTGCGCCAAGCCCACGATCGCCTGCACCAGAGGTTGCATGCTGGCGTTCCGATCAATGTCCTGTAGGAAGCACCTGTCGATTTTCAAGTCGTCGATCGGCAGACGCTGCAAATAACTGAGAGACGAGTAACCCGTCCCGAAATCGTCGATGGAGATGCGCACGCCCAGAGCCCGCAATTCGGCGATCTGCCGGGCGGTGTCCTGAGCGTCCCGCATCAGCACTCCCTCGGTGAGTTCCACCTCCAGATAGCACGGCTCCATTTCGTGCGCCGCTAAGACCTGCGCGACTTTCTCCGTCAAGTTCGAGCGCATGAACTGGGTGGCCGAGATATTCACGGCGATCTTGACCGGCGGATATCCCGCGCGCCGCCACGCTTGGTGCTGCCGGCAGGCCTCCTGCAGGACCCACAAGCTGATGGGGATGATGAGCCCGCTCTCTTCGGCCACAGGGATGAACCGGCCTGGCAGGACCAGACCCCATTTCGGATGATTCCACCGCAGCAGCGCTTCCATCCCCCCGAGCTGCCGGGAAGGGAGTTGAAACTGGGGCTGATAGTACAGTTGCAGCTCGCCGCGTTCCGAGGCGCAGTGAAGCTGGTTTTCGATTTCCAGCCGCTCGCTGGAAGCGGAGTTCATCTCGGGCGCGAATCGCTGAAAACGGTTCCTTCCCCGGTTCTTGGCCTCGTACATGGCCACATCGGCGTGCTTCTGCAGAGTGGCGGCGTCTTCGCCATCTTGCGGGAACAGGCTGAGGCCCACACTCGCGCTGGCGAACAGCTCGTGTCCGTCTAGCTGGAATGGATCCCGCAGGGCCTCCATGATCCGCTCCGCTACGATTTCCGCAGCGCGGACTGTCTCAATACCGGATAGCACCGCCACGAACTCGTCTCCGCCCGGCCGCGCCAGGGTGTCGGATTCCCGCACGGTACTCTCCAGCCGCTTGGCCACCTCCCGCAGCAGCCGGTCTCCTACGTCATGCCCCAGCGTGTCGTTGATGACCTTGAAGCGATCCAGGTCCACGTAGAGTACCGCCGCCATCTTCGCTTGCCGGCGCGCCAGAGTGATGGCTTGCCGCAGGCGATCCTCGAGCAACATGCGGTTCGGCAAACCGGTCAGAGGATCGTGCTGTGCCTGATACGACAGCCGGTTGGTCAGCTCGCGGTGCTCCAGCGCGATCGCTGCCAGCTTCGCCCCGGCATCCAGGAACACCTGTTCGGCTTCGGTGGCTTGCCAGGGCTCCGGGCGAAAGATCTCCAGTTGCCCCAGCACCTGGCCGTCGCCAGCTCGGATGGAAACCGCCAGATGTCCCTGGTAGTTCGCGGTGGCCGCGCTCTGGCTCCGCGACCCGCGATCCCCAGTAGCGCAACCGTCCTGCAGCAGAATGCGCGCGACGGCCCCCGGGTAGTAATGTTCGACCATCTCTTCCACGCGGCCCAACACGGCGTCCAGAGGCTGGTTCTGGGCAATCATCTCGAGGACCTCGCGGCGATTGTGCTCGAGCCGTTCCACTCGCTTGCGCTGGCTGATATCCCGCGCGATGCACAATATTCCCACCGGCAAGCCGTTCCGGAGTTGCACCCGGCCGTTGATCTCCATGGCGACCCGGCGGCCATCCCTGGCGATCAGCTCCGCCTCCAGCGCCAGGGGGGGTTCGCCTCGCAGCCGCGCCGCCATGGCGTGCCGAATGGCGGTGAGAGATTCGGGCGCGGCGAGCTGCAGTAGATTCATGCAAAGCAACTCTTGCCGGCGATACCCCGACATCTGCTCTCCAATGGCGTTGACCGAGGTAAAGTGCCCGTCCAGATCGACGGTGAAGATGATATCGCTGGCGTCTTCTATCAGCGTGCGGTAGCGCTGCTCGCTGTCGCGCAACGACGTCTCGACACCTTTCAGCTCCGTGATATCGCGGAAACTGGTTGCCAGCGCGCGGACTCCCGGTTCCTCGAGCAGGTTGGTTGCCCAACTGTCGCACCACCGCCAGCTTCCATCGGCATGCCGCAACCGCAGTTGCGCGCGCATCCTGGCGCCGGGCACCCGTACCAACTCTTCGTGCAGCATCCGGATATAGGACACGTCGTCGGGATGTATCCACTGGGCGGCGTCGCATCCCAGGCGTCGCTCGGGCGAGACACCCAATAGCTCGGAAACGCCCGGACTGTCGTACAGAATGATTCCGGCGGGATCGATCAGGGTAATGACGTCATTGCTATTTTGCACCAGCGCCCGGAAGCGGTTCTCGCTTTCCATCAGCGCTTCTTGCCCACGCTTCTGCTCGGTGATATCCCGGACGATGGCCGAAGCGCCAACGACCTTGCCCCTGGCGTTCAGAATAGGCGAGGCCATGATGCTGACCGGGAACATGGCGCCGCCCTTACGCTGGTGCTCTGTTTCGAGGGATGGAATGTACGTGCCTCCCAGAACCGATGCGATGTTCCGCACCGCGTCCGCGCGCCGGCCGGACGAAATCAGTTCCCCTGCCGAATGGCCCAAAATCTCCTCCGCCGAATAACCGTAAAGCCCCTCCGCCGCCGGATTCCAGGTTTCGATGACGCCATGCAGATCCAAAGACATAATGGCGTCGTTTGAACACAGCACGATGGCGGCCAGCCGCGCCCGCGCTTCTTCGGCCCGTTTGCTCCTGGTGATATCCCGCAGTGTGCCGATCCATCGGCCATCGCACTCCGGCGCGCCGCGATCCGCGTAATACCGGACCGTGCCGTCCGGGTGTACCAGGCGGTACTCTTCCTGGAATCCCTGGCGATCTGCCCGGCGCCGCTCGATCGCCGCCATCACCCGCTCACGGTCGTCCGGGTGGACCGCGCCCGCCCAGCTATCAATCGTTCGCAGGCCGCCCAGAAACAGGTCCGAACCGTCGATCACCGTCTTGCCTGTGGCCAGATCCGCGTCGTAAACGCAAATCCCGGTGCCCTCGGCGGCGATGCGAAATCGCTCTTCCGACCTGCGCAACGCGGCTTCCATGCGCTTGCGTTCGGTGATATCTTCCTTTACAGCGACGAAGTGCACCGGTTTGCCGAATGCGTCGCGGATGGGACAGATGGAGGCCGACTCCCAGTACAGCGCGCCGTTCTTTTTCCGGTTGTGGAATTCGCCCCGCCATTCGCCCGTCTGAATTGTCCGCCACAGGTTTCGATATTCTTCGGCCGGCATCTCGCCCGACTTCAGAATCCGGGGATTCTGGCCCACGGCCTCGGCGAGCGTATAGCCTGTCAGCTCCGTGAACTTGGGGTTGATGTACTCGATCGATCCGTTCAGATCGGTGATGACCACGCTAGCCGGACTCTGCTCCACCGCTTTGGACAGCCGCCGCAATTCGTCTTCGGCGTGTTTGCGTTCGGTGATGTCGATCGCCAAGCCTACGTAACCATGGAAATCGCCTCGCGTATCGAACTGCGGCGCGCCTTGGTCCAGCATCCAGCGGTATTCTCCATCCGCCCGGCGCAGCCTGTACTCCGTTTCGAATGGCGCGCGCGACTGCCATGCCGCCTGGTGCGCCGCCAGGCGCCGCCCCACATCATCCGGGTGCACCGCGGAGACCCACCCTCCATCCAGCGCTTGCTGCAAAGTACATCCGGTGAATTGGAGCCAGCGCCGGTTGAACAGCGTGGCTTGCCCATTTGTTCCGCACATCCAAATCATGGCGGGCAGAGAGTTGGCGACCTGCCGCAGAAGCGCGTCCCATTGCTTCGCCAGACGGTGGCCGTTCACCGGCTGCGAGCCGGCCGCAGGTTGGAAATGGCCTTGGGGAGGCGGCTCTTGGAGCGGAAAACTCACAACCTCCTGATCGGCAAATCCAAGGGGAGAGTTTAGCTTAGTCAATTATCCCCAATCACCATCGAATCGGTGACAGCGTACCCGGATATCTGCGGCGCATCAGTCACTTCGCTGCGGAAACGAACCAACGGCTGAGGGTCCCAACCGACAACTTCACCCTCCTGGCACTTATGATCGCCCGGATCTCCGAGTGTCGCCTGACAGATCGAGTGGTTCGGCGCCGGCAAAAAACGTGGTAAAGATCCAGATTCGGATTGCGGTGCCCGGTTATGTCCTCGCCGCCAGAGTGGAAATATCTCGGGTTAGAGGCCAGCCTCTACCAGATCCTACGGATTTTCGTCACACTTTTTGAGAAAAATGCCCATTTTAAAGGAACCTCACGCACGGACTCTTGCGCCGATTGATTCGATCCTGGCAAGCAGTTGATTTTATTAGACTTCTAGCCGGATGGAAGAGATTTCCCATAAGGGTTCGCCGGATTATGGCCCGCATCGTAAGCAGAACTAAAGTCCCGTATTAGGACTAAAGTTCCTAAAACTGGCAGTACTAAATACTGTGTTTTTTCCTGAAATAAGTAGTTGACCTGAGTTCCAGAAGAAACTAGGATTACCTACAGTGGAACAGAGACGAAGCCGGCGGTTTGCTCTTCACTTGCCCGTTTCCATCACCCGCAGCGGGACGGAACACATCATGCAATCCGGTCTGACAAAGAACATCAGTTCGGGTGGGGTCCTGTTCACTGCCGGGAAAGAACCGGACATCGGGGTGTGCATCGAATACGTCATCAGCCTCGGCGGACCATCGGACCAGATGGTTAGTTTGCGCTGTATTGGCAAGGTGGTACGCGCCAACCGGTCGGCCTCCGGCGAGTCCGACTACGACGTCGCCGCTACCTTGGAACGCTACGAGTTCGTCCGCCGCGAGGGATAATCGGCAAGTCCGGGCAGTCCCCGGCAATCACAGGGTTGTCATCGAGCCGCTTTTCGTGTAAGGTAGCAAAGAAAAGGCGAAACTCGATGGATCTGACCCTGGCTTCTCCGAAATCCCCTACGCTCGAAGCGGCGCTAACCCGCTTTCAACACGCGGCCATCCGGCACGAGCCGGCCACCAGCGGCACCTATCGAGATGTGCCCGGCAGCGTGAACCCCGCACTACGGCGCGCGCTGGCGGACCGCGGCATCGGCCAGCTCTATTCCCACCAAGCCGAAGCTTTCCAGGCGATCGAACAAGGCCAGAACGTGGTGGTGGTCACGCCTACCGCGAGCGGCAAGACGCTGTGCTACAACCTGCCCGTCTTGAACCTACTGCTGGCCGATCCGGGCGCCCGCGCGATGTATCTCTTCCCGACCAAGGCCCTGGCCGAAGATCAGCTCCACGAACTGCAGACCGCCATCGACGAAATGGGCTCGGAAATCCGGGCATTCACCTACGATGGCGATACGCCGCAGGACGCCCGCAAGGCCATCCGGCAGCGCGCCAACATCGTGCTCACCAATCCGGACATGCTGCACGCCGGTATTCTGCCGCACCACACGCGCTGGGCCAAGCTGTTCGAGAATCTGCGCTATGTGATCGTCGACGAGCTGCACTACTATCGCGGCGTCTACGGCAGCCACCTGGCGAATCTGCTGCGGCGGCTGAAGCGCGTCTGTGAATTCTACGGATCGAAGCCAATCTTCATCTGCTGCTCGGCCACCATCGCCAATCCGCGCGAGCTGGCCGAGGCGCTCACCGAATCGCCTTTCCGCCTGGTGGATTCGAACGGTGCGCCGCGCGGCGAGAAATTCTTCGTCTTCTATAATCCGCCGGTGGTGAACCGGCAACTGGGGATCCGGCGGAGCTACATCGGCGAAGCGCGCCGCCTGGCGCTGGAGTTCATCGAGCACCGCCTGCAGACGCTGGTGTTCGCCAACAACCGCCTGGCCACCGAGATTCTGGTCACCTATCTGAAGGACGCTGTGGAGCGCGGCCCGCTGCCCAGCGACGCGGTGCGCGGCTACCGCGGCGGATATCTCCCGCGCGAACGCCGCGAAATCGAGCGCAAGCTGCGCGATGGCGAAATCCGCGCCGTAGTGGCCACCAACGCGCTGGAGTTGGGCATCGACATCGGCTCGCTGGATGCCGTGGTGATGGCGGGCTATCCGGGCACCATCGCATCCACGTGGCAGCGCGCCGGGCGCGCCGGACGCCGCCAGAGCGCATCGGCCGCGGTGCTGGTGGCCTCCAGCGCGCCGCTCGACCAGTACATCGTCGAGCACCCCGATTACTTCTTCGGCCGCTCGCCGGAACACGCATACATCAACCCGGACAACCTGGAGATCCTGCTGGCGCACCTGAAGTGCGCCGCCTTTGAGCTGCCCATTCAGGATGGCGAGAAGTTCGGCGCGCACAATACTACGGAGATGTGCCGTTTTCTGGAGGAAGCCGGCTTCCTGCATCATTCTACAGCCGCCGCGGGCGCCTGGCACTGGACTTCGGACTCCTATCCCGCGGATGCCACCAGCCTGCGCTCCATCTCGAGCGACAACTTCGTGGTGGTGGACATCACCGGCGAGCCCGCGGTAATCGCCGAAGTGTCGTTTACAACGGCGCTCACCACGCTGCACGAAAAAGCCATCTACCTGCACGAAGCCCGCCAGTATCACGTGGAGCGCTTCGATTACAAGGAGCGCAAAGCCTACGTGCGCCGCGTGGATTGCGACTATTACACCGACGCCATCGATTACACGCAGGTGAAAGCGCTGGAGCAGTTCGAGGGCGAGCCGTTCGGAGGCGCGCGCAAGTGCCACGGCGACGTGCGCGTGAATCGCCAGATTGTGGGCTTCAAGAAGATCAAGTTCTACACCATGGAAAACGTGGGCGCTGGCAATCTCTCGATGCCCGAACAGGAGATGCATACCACGGCCTTCTGGCTGCACTTCCCGGCTGAATTCATGGCGCGCTTCCCGGATCTGACGCCCACGGAAAAGCAGAGCGGTCTCGCGGGATTGGGCAACGCGCTGCGCACGGTAGCCGCGCTGCTGCTGATGTGCGATCCGCGGGATTTGGGCGTGGCGTTCAGCGAAGAGCCCAACTTGTACCTGTACGATTGCTATCCGGGGGGAGTGGGACAAAGCGCGCCGCTGTACCGCATGGCGGACCGGCTGGTGCGGCTGACGGCGGAGTTGCTGGCGGGGTGTGAATGCGAGGCCGGGTGTCCATCGTGCGTGGGGCCGGTGGGCGAGATCGGGGAGCGGGGCAAGGAAGCCGCGTTGCGGATTGCGCGCGCCCTCGCGGGGCAGTAGGGACGACCAGCCGACGGGGCCGCGGCGCTACGGAAGCTCGTAGCCCGACTGAGAGAGGCCGCCAACCTTCTCCCACATTTCGACCCATCTGTCTGTGACTCTCTCGCAGACGGCCTTCAGATCTACTCGCTCGCCGTCAGGCAAATGCTCCCCTAGCTTGGCTGCTGGCGGCCTCGCGTGTGGCGCAAGCTCGAGGTCAGGGCAGATTCAAATCTCAGTGGCCTTCACGCTGCGGCTCTGCCGGCATTTCGCTGCCGCTGGGTAAGGGTAGGAGCTGCAGCTCCGGCATGGGGAAATGCTTCCGGTTGTCGGTGAGAAGCGGAACTTCGTTGCTTAAAGCGACGGCGGCGATGGTCACGTCGGTATAGGAGAGGGTTTGACCCTTCTTGTGCCAGCCCCGGCGCAACAGGCCGGCTTGCTTCGCAATTGCCGCGGTCACCGGCAAGCATTCCAGGCTATCCTTGAAAGCCTCGGTTGTGGTTTCCTCGCCAGGCCGGAGACCGGCTTAGACCTCCGTGATGTTTACCGGGCAACAAGCGAGAACATGGCCCCGCTCAATGAGCCGCTCCAGGTAGGCGGTACGCCCATACCGTCCGTTGAGGTGATCGAAGATAACGGACGTGTCCAGCAGGATTGTGCCCATCAATCGTCGCGGTTTTCGATGGCCGCCTCAAACCGTTCATCGGTTTCGGAGCGGATTTGATCTACGAAGGCCGCGCCGCCCTCAGCCAGTTCAGGGTGCACGGCGGGATTCCAGGTCCCGGAGGACAGCCGGAGGGCTTCGCGCTGTTTGTTACGCCGGACGTCGCGCCAGAGGAGATCGACTACATAGGCGGCGCGCGGCTTGTGTTCGGCTCCGGCCATACGGTCGAGCTCGTGGGCAAGTTCTTCCGGTATCTTGATGACGCTTTGCATGGTTTCCTTTGGCAGGCACCTCGATTGGTTACCCGCCCGGTACCTCAATTAGATCTTACCGCCACCCGAGCATCAATTTTAGACGGCAAGAACACTCCGTCAGCCGTTAGCACATCCGTGCTAACATGCAGGCAGGAGGAAGGTATGGCAAAATCGAAACACGCGCAAACCGGCAAAGCTCCTGTTTATCGGGGGCGGCAGGCCAAAACGGGCAACTCTCTTGGGTTGCGCTTCGACAAAGCCCTCTTCCAGAGTCATCCCGAGTTCTCCGGCGAGGTGCGCGCGCATGTGATCGCGCCCGGTCGGATGCTGGTGATCGCCCATCCCGCAACGAAACCCCGGCGTCGCGACAATGACCCGGTGATCGAATCTTTCCTGAGCTTCCTGGCGGAGGACATGGTCCGATCCCCAAAACAGATCAAGCCGCTGGACCCAGCCCTAGCCGCGCGCATCGATGCGCTCGTCGGTCATATGTCCGTTAACCCGCAAGAAGACCTCGGCAAAGAGCCGCTCGTCTGATGCAGTCCGGCGGTTGGCACCTCTTCGTTCACCCGCTTTTCCAAGTGCAATTGGAAAAGTTGGCGGCGCGCGTTGACCGGCTGGCATCCAAGGACCCGCGGGGATACTCGTCACATCCCGCGGCGAAGATCCTGGCCACCATCAATCACTATATCCGGGAGGTGATTCCGCGCGACCCGAATAGCCCCGAGTTCCGGCAAGGGAACACTCTGGGACCCGGCAACCGTCATTGGTTCCGCGCCAAGTTTCACGGCAGGTATCGGTTGTTCTTTCGCTTCTCGACCCAACAAAAGCTCATCGTCTATGTGTGGGTTAACGACGAGTTGAGCCTGCGCAAAACCGGGGCGAGGACCGATCCGTATGCCGTATTCAAAGCGATGCTCGAAAGCGGCGATCCCCCCAACTCCTTTGCGGAACTGCTGCGAGCCGCCAGGGAGATGAAGTGAACGGCGGCCGCACGCCAGGAGCGCGAGTCATCACGGTGGCGGGCGACGGAGCCGCCATCCGGGCGCGAACCCTCTCACGCTTCAGGATTGCTTCTCCACGGGGTGAAGCGTGGAATCCACCTCGGCACTTCAGCGCAGAAAGATTTATACTCGGATCCAAAACTCGTTCTGAGGGTGGGCTCCTCGTAAATCAGAACGAACACGTGAAACAGCAGCCAGACAAGGCCGCCGTATTCAAGCAGCGCGACGTTTCCGAAAAGCAAACCTTGACCGAGAATCGTGATCGCCACTGCTACGTACATTGGATTACGCACATAACGATACAGACCGGTAACTACCAAATGACGGGTTGGGAAAACAGGCGCCGGTGTGCCCACGCCTTGAAGAGCGAATCGGACGAACGAATCCAGGAGGCCAATGACTCCCAGAGTAATCAGCATGCCCCCGCCAACGCGGAAGAGCCGCGTCCCCAGGAATGGAGCTTCGACCCGCCAATGGGAGATCCACCAGGGCACCAAGCCGGCTACGAATCCGGGGGCAATGACCAGGAAGACGGCAGAGCCGACAATCGCCAACACCTTCCTCATCATGCCCTGATATAAGCAGGTCTCTCGGTCATGTGCAAACGCGGCGAGTCGTTACCCAACCGTGTCCTGCCCTACCGGCCTGCGGCGCCTCACCTGCGGACCAATGTTGTGATAATCTTGGCAATCGCCATCAACATGCGATTTGCCGCTATTCTCGCCCTCTTTGCGTGCTCCCTGCGGGCCGAGCCGTGGCCGCTGGAGCGGCTGTTCAGCCGGCCGTTCGCCTGGGGTACGCAGCCGGCGAAAGCGGCATGGTCGAAACAGGGGCACGTGCTTTTGTTCTTGTGGAACGCCGAGGGGCGGCACTTCATGGACCTGTACGCGTATCGGCCCGACGGACAGCGCCTGGCGCGGCTCACGAATCTGGAGCCGGCCGACGACCCCATCAACCGGCCGCCGGCCGAGAAAGACGAGCGGCAGAAGCAGTACCTGGAGCCACCGGAAGGCATCGGCGATTTCGACATCTCGCGCGATGGTTCGCGCGCCGCGTTTTCGTATCACGGCGATCTTTACTTGGTGAATACATCAGGCACGCCGGGCACGTCGGGCGATGCCTCGCCCTTCCGGCTCACGCGCACCAAGACCGCCGAAACCAATCCGGCTTTTTCGCCCGACGGAAGCAAGCTGGCCTTCTCGCGCGAGGGGCAACTGTATGTGCAGGATCTGCACACAGGCGCACTCTGGCAGGTGACCGAGATCGAGGGCGAGGGCGCATCGCTGGGCGGATGGCGCTGGTCGCCGGACGGCAAGCGGTTCCTCTATACCGTGCGGGCGGGGGCCGGGCGGAAGCTGCTGCTGCCCAATTATGCGGGGCGTCTGGTGACCGCGAATAGCTTCCCGCGCACGCTGCCGGGCGATCCGGCGACCGAGGTGAAGACGTACGTCACTCCGGCCGAGGGCGGCGCGCCGGTGGCGATGGAGCCGGGACCCTGGGGCGAGAAGGTCCTCTCGTTCGGCACGCCGCAGTGGTCGCCCGATTCGCGCTGGCTGCTGCGCAATGCGGTCGATCCGAATCTGAAGCAGGCCGCCCTCCTGGTGAACGATGCGGTCAGCGGCAAGGCGCGCGTGGTGGCGGAAGACAAGGACGCCGCTTGGGTCGAGCCGTTCTTCGCGGCATGGTCGCCCGACTCCAGCCGGATTCTGTTTTTGAGCGAGCGCGATGGTTGGGCGCACCTGTATATAGTTTCGAAAGACGGAGGCGCGCCGCGGCAGCTCACGCGCGGCCGATGGCAGGTGGATAACGACCGCTCCTTCGGGCACGAGCCGCAGTGGGCGGGCGACTACATCTATTTCTCATCGACGGAGGCCGGCACCGCCGAGCGCCAGTTCTATCGCATCCATGCGGACGGCTCCGGCAAGGAGAAGCTGTCATCGCGCGAAGGGCTGAACATCGGCATCGTTTCCGAGGACGGGAGCGATCGAGCCATGATGATGGCAGACGTGAAGAATCCGTTGGACCTGTACGTGGCCGGCCACCGGGTCACCACATCGCCGCGCGCGGAATTCGCCAACTACGCGTGGCCGGAGTCGCGCTTCGTGAACTTCCCTTCGCGCGGCGATGGCAAGCCGGTAGCGGCGCGGCTGTTCCTGCCGCAGGGTTATCGGCCCGAAGACCGCAGCCAGAAGCCGCGCCCGGTAGTGTTCTTCATTCACGGGTCCGGCTACGCGACCAGCATATTGAAGCAGTGGGGCGCGTACCAGGAGCTGCGTTATGTTTTCAACTGCTCGCTGGTGAATAAAGGATACGTGGTCCTCGATCTGGATTACCGCGGCAGCTCCGGCTATGGCCGCGACTGGCGCACGGGCGTCTATCTGCACATGGGCGGCCCGGATCTGGACGACGTGTTGGGCGGAGTGGATTATCTGCGCGGCCTGGGCAATATCGATATGCAGCGCATCGGCATGTGGGGATCCAGTTATGGCGGCTTCATGACCGCCATGGCGATGTTCCTTGCGCCGGACACATTCCGCGCGGGCGCGTCGTTTTCGTCGGTGAACGACTGGGAAAACTACAACGCCTCTTACACCGAGCAAAGGCTGGGCAAGCCGCAAGAGTATCCCGAAGCTTACCGGCGCAGCTCGCCGATCCATTTTTCGAGCCTGCTGAAGAACCCGTTTCTCATGGTGCACGGAATTGTGGACAATAACGTAATGTTCCAGGATACGGTGCAGCTTAGCGAGAAGCTGATCCACGAAGGAAAGGATTTTTCGGAAATCTACTATCCGGAGGAGAGCCACATCTTCGTGCGGGATGAGACGCTGATCGACGCGTTCCGCCGGGCCACGGAGTTTTTCGACCGGAACCTGGGCCATGAATGAGGCTGCCGCGGATCTATCCGATTTTAGATACGGGGACGCTGGCGGCGCGGGAGTTTTCGTTCACGCGCGCGGCGGCGGCGTGGTTGGAGGGAGGCGCGGGGATTCTGCAATTGCGGCACAAGCAGCACTGGGGGCGGGCGGTGTTCGATGCGGCGCGCGACATTGCGCGGATGTGCCGGGAGGCGGGCGCTTTGTTCATGGTGGACGATAGGGCCGATATCGCGATGCTGCTGGAAGCGGGCCTGCACGTCGGGCAAGACGATCTGCCGCCGCGAGATGCGCGCCGGCTGCTGGGTTCGGACGCCGTAATCGGATTCTCCAGCCATAACGTGCAGCAGGTTTGCGCCGCTGGCGGCGAGCCGGTAAACTACGTGGCATTCGGTCCGGTATTTCCGACCGCATCCAAACGAAACCCGGATCCGGTCACGGGGATCGAAGGTTTAAAGCAGTGCCGCGCGCTGGTGGAGAAACCGCTAGTGGCGATCGGCGGCATCACGAGGGAGACGGCAGCGAGCGTGTGGGCGGCTGGCGCTGATTCCGTGGCGGTGATCGCAGACCTGCTGCCCGCCGAGCTGACCAGCGTATCCTTGCGCCAGCGGATGGAAGAATGGCAACGGCTAGCAACGAAGTAAAGACGGGACTGGGCCTCATTAAAGGCCTCGGGCTGCTGGACTCGACCACGCTGGTGGTGGGGTCGATGATCGGCTCGGGCATCTTTATCGTATCCGCCGATATCGCGCGGCAGGTGAATTCGCCCGGGTTGCTGCTGATGACGTGGGTGGCCACCGCGGCGCTCACGCTGATCGCGGCGCTCAGCTACGGCGAACTGGCGGCGGCCATGCCGCAGGCGGGCGGGCAATATGTTTATCTGCGCGAGTCGTTCGGACCGCTGAGCGGCTTCCTGTACGGCTGGACGCTGTTCCTGGTGATCCAGACCGGCACGATCGCCGCGGTGGCGGTGGCCTTTGCCAAGTTCGCGGGCGTATTTGTGCCGTGGATCTCCGCGCAGAACCATCTGATCGGCAGCGGGAAGGCCGGGCTGACCACGCAGCAGCTTGCAGGCATCGCGATTGTGGGACTGCTGACCGCGGTGAATATGCGCGGCATCCGCACCGGCGCGGTGGTGCAGAATGTTTTCACATTTGCCAAGACCGCCGCGCTGTTGGGCCTGGTGGCTATCGGGTTTCTGCTGGGCCGCAACCCGGCAGCCATCGCGCGTAATTTCGGTCACTTCTGGGATGGCGCTGGCTGGACCATGCACGCAGTGCGGCTGGTGGGCGTGGCCATGGTCGGATCGCTGTTTTCAGCCGATGCCTGGAACAACGTCACGTTCACCGCGGGCGAGGTGCGCAACCCGCGCCGCAACCTGCCGATTTCCCTCGCGCTGGGCGTGGCCATCGTGATGGCGCTATACATCTCGGCCAATTGCGTGTATCTGAACGTGCTGCCGCTCGAAGCCATCCAGCACGCGCCGGAAGACCGCGTGGCCACCGCCGCGATGAAGCAAATTCTGGGCCCGGCTGGGGTGGGGATCATGGCCGCGGCCATCATGGTTTCGTGCTTCGGCTGCGTCAATGGCCTCATCCTGGCGGGCGCTCGCGTGTATTATGCGATGTCGCTCGATGGCCTGTTCTTCCGCAAGGCAGGCACGCTGGATGCGCGCCATCACGCGCCGGTGTTCGCGCTGGCAATCCAAGGCGTCTGGGCCATGCTGCTCACTTTGAGCGGCACTTACAGCGACCTGCTGGACTATGTGATCTTCGCCGTGTTAGTTTTCTATATCCTGACCATTGCAGGGATCTTCGTGCTGCGTCGCACGCGCCCCCAGATGGAGCGGCCGTATAAGGCATTCGGCTATCCGGTTCTGCCGGCAATTTATATCGTGGCGGCGGGGACGATCGAAGTCCTGCTGCTGGCTTTCAAACCGAATTACACCTGGCCCGGGCTGATTATCGTGCTGCTGGGAGTGCCCGTGTATTTTACCTGGAAACCGAAATCCCATCCGTAGAAAGGTCTGAAATGAATCTGTTCGCAACCAAGCCGATGAGCGCTTTGTTGAGCGAAGCCCAGGAGTCCGGCCAGCACAGCTTGAGGCGTACGCTGGGGCCGTTTCAACTGACGGCGCTCGGGGTAGGCGCGGTCATCGGCGCCGGCATCTTCGTGCTCACCGGATTGGGTACGCAGTATGCGGGACCGGGGCTGATGCTGTCGTTCGTGTTGTCGGGTTTGGGTTGTGCCTTCGCCGGTCTTTGTTATGCCGAGTTTGCGGCGATGATCCCGCTCGCCGGAAGCGCCTACACGTACGCCTATGCCACATTGGGGGAGCTGTTCGCCTGGATCATTGGTTGGGATCTGACGCTGGAGTATGCCATGGGCGCCAGCACCGTTTCGTCCGGTTGGTCGAACCACTTCATCGAGATGCTGAACATATTCCACATCAAGATGCCGCTTTGGCTGGCGTACGACCATTGGACCGCATTGCGGACGGCGGAAAACATCGTCGCGCGGCAGATGGCCCAGGCGGCCGACCCGAGCCTGGTGCCGGGCACGCAGGCCTTTCTCAACAGAGTCACCGATGTGGTCGGGGCGCACTCGCCGGAACTGATGCGGCGGGCGGCGGAACTGCTGAACGCCCCTACGATTTTGGGAGTTTCCATCGGCTTCAACCTGCCCGCGTTTGTCATCGCCCTGGTCATTACCGCGATCCTGGTCATCGGCATCCAGGAGAGTGCCCGCTTTAACACGGCAATCGTGGCGATCAAAGTTTCGGTCGTGTTGTTCGTGGTGGCCGTGGGAATCCGGTACGTGAACACGGCCAACTGGGGGACGAGCTGGAGCACGTTTGCGCCGAACGGTTTTTCCGGTATCGGCGCCGGCGCGGCCTACATCTTCTTTGCGTATATCGGATTCGACGCCGTGTCCACCACCGCGCAGGAGGCCAAAAACCCGCAGCGGGACTTGCCGATCGGCATCATCGCGTCGTTGCTGGCGTGCACCGTCTTGTATATTCTGGTGGCGGCTGTACTCACCGGAATGGTTCCCTGGCGCGAGGTGAATATTGAAGCGCCCATCGCGCGGGCATTTCTGGACCGCGGCCTCACCGCCGCGTCACACGTGATTACGTTCGGCGCACTGGCTGGCCTGACCAGCGTCATGCTGGTGATGCTGCTGGGCCAGACGCGCGTGCTCTACTCCATGGCGAACGACGGGCTGCTGCCGAAAGGTTTCTTCGCGGCCGTTCATACGAAGTTCAGGACGCCTTGGAAAAACACGATCCTGGTCGGGCTGCTAGCCGCGGTAGTGGGAAGTCTAACGCCGATCGACGATATCGGCAAGATGGTCAACATCGGCACGCTGCTGGCTTTTGTCATCGTGTGCATCGCCGTCATGGTGCTTCGCCGGACCAACCCGGGACAGTCGCGGCCGTTTCGGACTCCCTGGGTGCCGCTGGTTCCGATTCTGGGCATCGGTTTCAACGGATATATGATGTACAAGCTGGGGTGGATCAATTGGGCCCGGCTGATTGTATGGCTGGTGATCGGACTGGCCGTTTACTTCAGCTATAGCCGCCACCACAGCCGTCTGCAACAGCAAACGACGGAACCGGTTGGGAAGACATGAACCTTACCGCGACGAAGTCGCTCGAACGCATCAAATCCGAAGCCGACGACAGCGAGCACTCGCTCAAGCGCACGCTGGGGCCGGTGAACCTGATCGCGCTGGGTATCGGCGCCATTATCGGCGCGGGCCTGTTTTCGCTAACCGGCATCGCGGCGGCGGAGAACGCCGGACCCGCGGTGGTCCTCTCGTTCGTGGTGGCGGCCATCGGCTGCGCCTTCGCGGGCATGTGCTACAGCGAGTTCTCCACCATGATTCCGATTGCGGGCAGCGCGTACACCTATGCGTACGCCACCATGGGGGAACTGCTCGCCTGGATCATCGGATGGGACCTGGTGCTGGAGTACGCCGTGGGCGCCGCCACGGTTTCGGTAAGCTGGTCGAGCTACGTAGTGAAACTGTTTCACACGCTCGGCATCACGCTGCCGGCCAGCCTCGTCAATTGCCCCTTCGACCCGACTCCCGGCATCATCAATCTGCCGGCGGTATTCATCATCTGCGTGATGTCTACGCTGCTGATCGTCGGCATCCAGGAATCGGCGCGCGTGAACGGCGTGATTGTGGCGGTCAAGGTGACCATCGTGATCATCGTGATCGCGGTGGGTTTCGCGTATATCAACCGGGCGAATTATACCCCCTTCATCCCGCCCAACACCGGGAAGTTTGGCGAATTCGGCATCAGCGGCGTGATGCGCGCGGCCGCCGTAGTGTTCTTCGCGTTCATCGGGTTTGACGCGGTGTCCACCGCGGCCCAGGAGGCGCGCAAGCCGCAGCGCGATATGCCCATCGGGATCATCGGTTCGCTGGCCATCTGTACGATTCTCTACGTGCTGTTCTCCCACGTGCTCACCGGCATGGTGAGCTACAAGATCTTCAAAGGGGACGCGTCGCCGGTGGCCACGGTCATCAAGCAGTTCCCGAGCGCGGCGCTGCAAATTGCGATCGTCATCGGCATCATCGCCGGCTACAGTTCGGTGATCCTGGTAATGCTGCTGGGGCAATCGCGCGTGTTCTTCTCGATGTCGCGCGATGGGCTGCTCCCCGCAGTGTTTTCCGACGTGCACCAGAAGTTTCGCACCCCCTGGCGGTGCAACCTCATCTTTATGGTTTTCGTTTCTCTCTTTTCCGGCTTCCTGCCGATTTCCAAGCTGGGGCACATGACCAGCATCGGCACGCTGCTGGCGTTCGTGATCGTGTGTATTGGCATCATGGTGATGCGCCACACGCGCCCGGATCTGCCGCGCCCCTATCGTACCCCGCTGGTGCCGCTGGTGCCGGTGCTGGGCATCCTGGTCTGCCTGGCGATGATGGCCTCGCTGGATGTAGAGACCTGGTACCGGCTGGTGATCTGGCTGGTGATCGGGCTATGCATCTACTTCAGCTATAGCCGGCACCACAGCCACCTGGCGATCAGCAAGCGGCAGTAGCGGCTCAGACCGTCATTCGCGGCGCAGGCAACCCAGGACTTGCTTCACTGCGCGGGCGGATGGGAACTTTCCGGTGCAACTCCTGTCTAATATGCTCGACCTGCCGGTTCCTCTCCTGGGTGCCGCAAGCCTCCGGCCCTTAAAATCGACACTCTAGCTCAAAAAGCCTCTGTTCCGACGCGGTCGTTCCATCGGCGCGGTGCCCATGGCCTATCGGTACACAGTTCCAGAGCATGACGTTCCGACATTCCATCGTCGCCAAGTTATACAGTTAAACGTGCGGAGCAAGCTGATCGTGGCGGGTGTCGCAATCGCATTAATCCGCTCAGCGGGACGATGATGGTGTTGTTCCGGTGGCCCTATGGCTTCCGGTCCCAGGCGGCCACTGCTACGATGCGGTGTCTCGCGACCCTTGCGGGCGGGGGGTCTTCGCTAATCTTCGTTTTTGGAACAGCCAAAAAGATATGAGTGTTGTTTTCTGGTAAGATGGCCGGTCAAGGAAGGATGCGTTGGGCATGAGTTTCTGGGGAAAACTTTTTGGGACTTCCAAACACGGCGCGCCCGCGTCAGCCAAAGCTGCCCCGTTGCCGGTGCAGCAGCCCAAAGCTGCCGCCGCTCCAACAGCGCCGCCGACGAAGCCAAGCCCTAGTGCGGTAGCGGGAAGCGAAACCCTTCCGTCTGGCGCTTTTAAGTATCAGGTGGAGGAGGGAGGTGCGATAAACAAGTTGGCTGTCGAACACCGGATGTTCAGTGCCGGAGAGGGCAAGGCACTGCTCGTTACGTTTCTCTCATCCCCGCCGACACTGCGTTTGGCTGGAACTTCGGACGACTTCATTGAAGTGACCGGACGGCTAACGTGCCATCCTCCGTGCTTTAAGACGTTTCCCTTTGAGATGGAGTTCAGCGGGGCATCTGGTGGCGGTGAAGTTCGATGTCCGGCCTGCAGCAGTGGATACGGCCTTGGCCATGGTTACCGGCGTATTGGAGATCAGTGGAACGGAAAGATCGACGAAACTGGCTTCTTTTTTTGGTTTAGTCCCCATAATCGCGGTAAAGACAATGAGTTCGTGCATGCTCTGAAGGTACAAAACGTACAGGTGAAGGTGGTTTCCGAAAAGGCTAGTTCCGCATATCAGCAGCCACCCCGTGCGCCAGCGCAACCGGCCACAGCCCTAAAGTTCAAGGTAGGTGAATCCGTAAGGATTACAGGCTTGGTGGAGCCGCTTTTCGCAACGCGAGAAGGCGGCAAGGGGCGATTGACATTGGCACGTGGTCCGTTCGGTTACGTCGTCAAGAAGTATGGGGCGGTAGGTACAATCACCGAAGTTGATGAGAAAGCGGCTAGGTACAAAGTCCGCTTCCGTTGCCCGGAGAATTTTAGCGCAACAGGGGAAGGCTCTGGCGATTTCGTAAACATATTGCTTGAATTAGACGACCGATGCTTGGCACCAATGACGGCGGGACGGGGGCAGGGCTGAGCTTGTATTCAGCCAAAGAAACGGGCCATGATTGTCAAAAACCGGACAGTCTGTTTCGGGTCCCTTCCTCAACGGCAAGGCGGGCAGTCGCGTTTCGGTTGGGGTTCATTTCGCTTTTGTGCAACGGAATTTTTGAGCTGCGCGGTGCTGGCCGTTCTTGACGACAGAAAACGGACGCGCAGCGCACTACTTCCCTGACATGGCGAAACTCTGATCCCCTGCGTTCGCATTAAGAGCTGCGCGGGCGGTGCGCGTGGCCGGTAAGGAAATCCGCAAGCTCAATTTTGGCCGGTCGGATACGCCCATGGCACAACGGTGGTCGTCGAGTACAACGTCTTCTCCGGCTTTCGAGGACCACGCCGTCATACTGTCAGAGCTGTGAGTGGAATACCAGTAGACGATAGATTCAGACAAGATTCCGCATTGGTCCTGGAGCCTCGTGACGATGGATTCAGGGGCATCGAGACGGATTGTCAAGCATGGTTGGTCAACAACGGGTACCAAAGCCGTTGTCTTTTCGTAGATCGTTTAGCTTTAGCCTATCGACTCCCGCGAGCGAACGCGGCCCGCTCCGCTCGATATGGATGATTCTCTCGTCCGCCAATCTCTACCTCAACCACTTCCGTTTGGCGTTGCGCGCGGTTGCGTGGGCCTCGCGTGAGTCACGCTTGCTACCGGCCACTTTTCGAGAGTCCAGCCACCTTCGCAGCGATTCAAGGCTCTCACCTGACTGCCTCCCTGCCAACAAACCGGTGACTGTCAAGTCTTCGTCGAGGTCAGGCCAATGGATATAGCGTCCCTCTCCGAATATTTCAAAATGGCTGCGCTCGCGCGGAGTGCCATGCCACAGACGCGGAAACCAGACCAGAGGCACAATTATGGTTCGACCGTCGGCTAGGTCAACCGTTAAGGCTTCGCCGTTCACCTTCACGGACTGGGCTCGTGTTTCCTGCGTTTCAACGACCGAAGAACTCATTCCAGCTCTCGAGTAATCGCTCCCGATGCTCATTTACAAGCTTCGCAAGCACGTTCAGTTCATGCCGGCTGAAGCCCCCGGCTCGCTGAAGGGCGACTGGCTCCAACCAGAACTTCGCGACCATGTCCGCCCGTCTGACGTGAATATGCGGCGGCTCGGCTCGATCTAGTGAGACAAAGAAAAACCGATAAGGACCCGCTCTGAGAACAGTCGGCATGCCATCGCGAACATTCCAACAGATCCGAGATTAGCACGAGTTCGGTCCACCCGGGTAGCCTGCGGCTCCGTATGCCGCGCCCCTATCGTACGCCGCTGGTGCCGCTGGTGCCGGTGCTGGGCATCCTGGTCTGCCTGGCGATGATGGCCTCGCTCGATGTGGAGACTTGGTACCGGCTGGTGATCGGGCTATGTATCTACTTCTCTTACAGCCGGCACCACAGCCACCTGGCGATCAGCAAGCGGTAGCAGCGGCTCAGAAGGAGTCCGGCCAGCGCCGTGCGCCGTGGATGATCGCCATGACCTCGATAGCGTCCTTCTTCACGCGGTAAGCGACGACGAAGGGGGAAACGATGAACTCCCGCGTGCCCGCCACGCGCCCTTTGCGGCCCATTGCAGGAAACGCCCGACAGCCTCCAAGCCGGCAAGGATTCTTTCCACTATCTTCGCTGCGGCTTCCTCGCTGGCGTGCCGACTATCTTGCGCCACATAGGCGTACAAGGATTCGAGGTCGCGCAGACCAGTAGGCGTCCAGCGAACCGTCATTTGCGGCGCAGCCGATCCACCACCTGCTTGACGGTGCGGGCGGGCGCGAACTTCCCGGCCTCGGCTTCGCGCAAACCCTGTCGAATATGTTCGATTTGCCATCGCTGCGTTTCGATGTACGTTGTCAGGGCCTGGTTCACGATCCAGGTCCGGTCGCGATCCGCGGCCGCGGCGAGTGCGTCCAGCGCGCCGCGAACCTCGGGTTCGATACGAATCGTCATGGTTTGCTTAGCCATGTAATACATCGTAGCACGGCGCAACACGACACCGGCCAGCGGACTCCGGCGGGCATCTTCTCGGACGCAGTGCCCGCCAAATTAATCCGCCGCGGCCTTTTAGATGAACAGGCCCGCCGGGACGTGGAAGAACTCGGCCAGCTTACGCACGTGCGTCTTGCTCAGCGAGCGTTTCCCATTGAGTACATCGGAAGCGACGCTGCTGGACCCGAACACTGGAATCAGGTCGCGTTGCCGCAGCCCGCGCAACTCCGTCAGACACATCTGGGCATATGATTGGAAAGGGATGACGCCCTACCTCGCCCGCGCATTTTTTGCTCTCGTCCTGCTCTCCCCCGCCTTCGCTGCCGGACTCACGCCTTACGCCCTCGAAACCGAAACCCGCTCCGCGCCCGTCGGCATTGACGCGCCACGCCCTCGCCTTTCCTGGAAGCTCAAATCCCCCGTCCGCTATCAGAAGCAGACCGCCAATCAAATACTGGCCGCCACTTCCCCGGAGAATCTGGCGCGCGGCCGGGCCGATCTATGGGACTCCGGCCGCGAAACTTCCCCGGAGACCGGCTGGATCCCGTATGCCGGCGCGCCCCTCCGCTCGTTCCAGAGGGTCTGGTGGAAGGTGCGCGTATGGGACGCCGCGGGCGCGGCGTCTGCGTGGAGCGATCCCACGGAATTTACTATGGCCGTAACCGACCGCAAGGATTGGCACGCTTCCTGGATCGCCTATCCGGAATCGAAGCTCTCATCCGGCCCTCTTCCCATTTTCCGCAAGGAATTCTCGCTGCCTGCCGCGCCCACACGCGCGCTAGCTTTCATCAGCGGCATGGGCTTTCACGAACTCCGCATCAATGGAGCCAAAGTGGGGGATCACGTGCTTGCACCCGCGTGGACCAACTACCGCGACTCGGTCCTCTACGAAACCTACGATGTCCGGGCTTTGCTCAAGGCCGGCCCCAACGCGCTGGGCGTGCTGCTGGGCAATGGTTTCTACAACGTGGCGGGCGGCCGCTATGCCAAGTTCACCGGTTCCTTCGGGCAACCCCGGCTGTTCGTGCAACTGCACCTGGAGTTCGCCGACGGCACCAGGCGCGACGTAGGAACTGACGGTTCCTGGCGCACCCGCTACGGACCCTTGACCTTCTCTTGCATTTACGGCGGCGAAGATTTCGATGCGCGGCTGGAGCCGCCGGGCTGGGACTCACCGGGCTTCGATGCCACCGGTTGGCGCGCCGCGGCCGGCGTGGAAGCGCCCGGTGGCGTCCTAACCGCGCAATCCAGCCCGCCCCTGCGCGTGCAGCAGACTTTCCCGCCGGTGAGCCGGACCGAGGTCAAACCCGGCATCGCCGTCTACGACCTGGGCCAGAATCTCGCGGGGTGGCCCCGCATCGAAGTCAGCGGTGCGGCCGGCGACCAGGTGAAGCTCACTCCCGGTGAACTCCTCGACGCCAATGGGCTGGTCACGCAAGGCTCTTCCGGCGGTCCACAGTACTTCACCTACACCCTGAAAGGCGCCGGCCCGGAGGTTTGGTCGCCGCGCTTTTCCTATTACGGCTTCCGCTATGTCCAGGTCGAAACCACCGGCGCGCCCGTCATCCACAGTCTCACCGGCCAGTTCGTCCACCTCGACGCGCCTCGCATCGGCAGCTTTCGCTGCTCCAACGATCTGCTGAACCGCATCCACGCACTCATCGACGCCGCCATTCGCAGCAACCTGCAGCACGTCCTCACCGATTGCCCGCATCGCGAGAAGCTCGGCTGGCTGGAGGAGTCGCATCTCATGGGCCCCTCGCTGCTCTACAACTGGGATCTTCGCGCGTTCCTGCCCAAAATCATTCGCGACACACGCGAGGCCCAGACCATCGACGGCCTCATTCCCGATATCGCTCCCGAGTACGTAACCTTTGCTTCCGGTTTCCGCGATTCGCCCGAATGGGGCAGCGCGGCCGTGGCGCTGCCGTGGCTGGCGTGGACCTGGTACGGGGACCGCCAGCCGCTGGCGGATTCGTATCTCACGATGAGCCGCTACATGGACTACCTGGAGTCTCGGAGCGCGGACCATCTGCTCCGCTACGGTTTGGGCGATTGGTACGATATCGGGCCCGGCCGTCCCGGCGTTTCGCAACTGACACCGCAGGGCTTCACCGCCACCGCGTACTGGCTAACCGATCTGCGCACTCTGGAACAAATTGCGCGCCTCCTGGGCCGCACCGCCGAGGCCGCGAAATTTGCCGCGCAGGCCGCAACCGTTCGGGCGGCCTTCGACCAGACATATTTCGCAACTACCAGCCAGACCGCCATTGCCATGCGTTCCATCCTGGCGCTGGCGCCCGACTCTTCCTCCATCCCCGAACTGGTCGCCGATATCCGCCAGCGCGGCAACCACACCAGCGCGGGTGACATCGGCTATCATTTTGTGGTCCAGGCCCTGCTGGACGCGGGCCGCAGCGACGTGCTCTTCGATATGGCCACCCGCACCGACGCTCCCAGCTATGGCGCACAACTGGCGGCCGGCGCCACCAGTCTCACCGAAGCCTGGGACGCCGGCCGCGACAGCTCGCAGAACCACCTCATGCTGGGCCACATCGAAGAGTGGTTCTACGCTGGTCTCGCCGGCATCCGCCCCGACGTTGCCAGCCCCGGTTTGCGCCGCATCCGCATCCAACCCGAACCTGTGGGCGACCTCACCTCCGTGGATGCCACCTGGGACACGTTGCGCGGTCCCGTGGCGGTTCATTGGCGCTTGACGGGGGATGTGTTTCGCATAACCGTGGAGATCCCGCCGGGCATCGATGCCGAAGTTTCGCTGCCGGGCAAGACCGCGCGTGCGGTAAGTGAAATCGGCTCCGGCCGGTACGAGTTCGAAGTCAAGGGACTACGGTAAGTCAGCACCTGGGTGCCCCTGGGAACTCTCGGGGCCGCGTTTCCGGGAAAACCTGGGGGAGAGCGTAAACGCCGCTCGATGCGGAGGGCGAGCTGGCCATCGAAGGCGTGTTGCGGTACCAGGCCTGTGACGACAAAGTCTGCTATCCGCCCGACACCGTGCCTGTGCATTGGACCTTGCAGGTGGAAGGGCACGACCGCGAGCGCGCGCCCGCCGAGTTGCAGCGCCAGGCGAAATGAGCGGAGCGCGCGCCACCGGCCTCGTGGGGCCAGGACACAATCATGGATGCGGGCGCCCGCCGCGCGGTGACGGACAACGGGACGGCTGACGCGGGAACCGGCCGCCGGGAATCAGGATGCGCGGAAGCGCGTTATCTCCATCCGCACGACTTCCTCCCGCTCGCCTGCTATATGCAGGAGGAAAGTGGCATGCTCTGTGTTGAAGTTTTTTTGCCTAGCGTGGTCCTTCTCGTCGACTCCGAATTGCTCAAGCGCGTCCCATGACCACCGCACGATGGCCCGAACTTGTTGCCTATGGGCCAGCGACGTTTCAGCCACTACTGCCCCGACTTGTCCTGTGATTCCCATAACTGCGTACATGAAGATCTCCTTTGAGGTTATTCGTGATTGGCGTTCGGGCTCCGGATAATACCGGTGCCATTCTATCCGCAAATTGCGATATGGGGAAGGTCGCGAAAGTCTTGTGCGCCGGATCGATCAGCGTGACTTCCTCCTTCACAAAGTCGAAGATCTGGATCCAGTTGCCTCACGTCGTGTACGCCTTGTCCCCTCTCATGCGGATCGATGTCATGGATCCGGGCCGGCAGCAACTTCATGAACTGGCCCATGATGGGCGGCAACGCCGCGGACGGGCGTAATTCGGATTGATAGCGGATGGTTACGTCCGCGCGAAGTTCCCGGCGCTACCAAGATGGCCAGCGCCAAAACGATCAAGGCTCCGATGTCTTTCCTGCGGAGCTTCATCACTTTGGTCTAGCGCTTGGGTGCGGCGCATGCCCTACTAGCTTGCGCCGGCGAAAGAACTGTCGGCTGAAGCCGACAGCGGCACGCTAAAGCGTGCGCCACGGTGGCACTATCGCTGAATCGGAAACTCGATGGCAGCGAATCGCACGATGTGATTCGGCTTATTAGGCAGCAAGACCCGCGCCAGCGCATGAATCACGTGACCGGGCGGGCAGTCCGGCTTGATCAGCGGCAGAGAGTATTTGGCGGACGCGCCCACGTGATCGTAGTCGCTCCAATCGTCGAAGGCGCGCAGGGTGTTATCCACGCAGGAGTCGTTGGTGAACAACTCGGCGGCGCGGTAAACGTCGTCCTCCGGAAGCAGGATCGCAATCCTCTCGCCGGCATTAGCCTTTCCATCGCCATTGCCATCGCCCAGCGTCAGTTGGACCTTTTCGGTGGCGTGCTGGAAAATGCGGATCGGCTGGCCATCCACGATGCGGAAATCCGCAAAGGGCTGGGCGGGCGGGAAGAGCGGAATTTCGACCGGCATGCGCGTGTCGCCCTGCACACCCACGATCTTCACGATGGCCCGCTTCGGATCCTTCGCTGTCACCGTCAGCGCAATATCGGTCGATTGGCCTGGCGCGATGGCCGGCAATTCCGACGACATGGGCGCCAGATCGACGCCGGGGTTCGGGCTGAGCCACCGCAACGTGCCCGGCCGTGACGGTGCGGCGCCCTTGTTCCAGATGCGCAAGCGCGTGTGCACCGGCTCGCCCCCGGTGGCCCAGGCGGCGCCATCCAACTGGTATCCGGAGAGCGCCAACACGGGTCCGGATGAAATGCCCACCTCGTATTCTTCGCCATCCAGTTCGAGGCTCAGGCGGCCGTCGGCAGCGGCGGTGAGCGTCTGCCGCCGCACGTTGCCGTCGCGCAGCCGGACGATGGTTACAATTTGCGGCTTGCGCGGCGGGTACAGCTTGTCGGTTTCGATGGAGAGTTTCACGCCCGGAATCGTGGCGCCGCCCGGCAGCCACTCGCGCACCGACGAGCGGAAGCCCGCGGCCGATACATTCGAGAGCACGGTGAAGCCCGGCTGCTTGCGGTCCGATGCCACTTCCCAGCCCCAAACGGTGAAGTTCGGATAGACATCGGCATGGTTCCAAACCGTGGGGCGCGGCAGCGGGTGCGCGAACGCGTTCATGTGGAACTCCAGCGTCTTGGCCATGCCGGGCGTGCCGTGATCGAAGTCGAACTCCTCGGTCTCGTGCCAGTCCCGTGCGTATTTCCAGATGGCGTTCATTTGCGCGTGGTAGAACCGGATGAAATCGCGAGACCCGGTCACCAGGCGCGTGCGCACGCCCTCGTAGTTGCCGTACATCTCGTCGTGGCAGTATTCCACGGGAAAGTCGCGCGGGCCCACGAAGAACTCCGAAGAGCCCATGAAATTCGAGGCGCTGGACACCAGGTGCGGGTACTTGCCTGCGATCCAAAAAGACATGAATCCGCCCATCGACAGGCCTGCGGTAGCGCGATGCTCGCGGTCGGCAAAGGTGCGGTAGTTGGCGTCGATGAAATCGACCAACTCCGGGAAATAGAGCGGGAACTGGCGGTTGGTTTCGACCGGGCTGATATTGTACGGACGCTTGTAATTGTCGCCCGCGAAGCGCGGGTTGAAGCCGTCCACCTTCACCACGATCACGTCGTGCGTGGCGACAAAGTTGGCGATGTTATCGCCGCCGTAGTCCGTGCCGGAATCGTAATCGCGGTGGGGCGGGTCGTCGACCGGTTTGTTGAAGCGCTCGCTGAAGCCGTGAAACCAGTAGATGACCGGGTATCGCTTTCCGGAGGTCGCGTAACTGGGCGGCAGGAAGATGCGGAAGTTGCGCGTCTCCTCGAAAACCTGGCTGAATTGGACGCGATCCTGGATAGTCGCCTCGGCGCCGAAGACCGGGAGCGCGGCGAGCAGGAGAAGTAGGGAGCGGACGATCACTCCATCATGTTAACGCGTTGTGGCGCACGCTTCAGCGGGAGTGCCCTCTGGGCCCTGTCTGCTTCAGCCGACAGTTTTGCCAGGCTGCAGGAGGCGATCCATCACAAGGTCAATGTCACTCTCGCTGGTCCGGTAGTTCGTGATGCAGGCGCGAATGCCGTGGCGCCCACGGAGCTGAACCGGACCCAGAAGCGCGGTGCCTTCCTCCAACAGCCTTGCCAGAACCGCGCCGCTACTCGCGCCATTCGTGAACCGGAAACAGACCGCCGTCAGTTCCACTGGCGCAAGCAGTTCGAGCGAGGGCTCCGCCATCACGCGCGCCGCCATATATCGTGCAAGCTCCAACATCCGATCCGCTGCCATTCGAAATGCCCGGACTCCGAATGTTTGCAGCGAACACCAAATCTTGAATGCTTTGAAGCCGCGCGATAATTGCGGCCCGTACTCGAGGTAGTTCATCAACAGCGGGTCGTGTTCGACCGTAAGGTAGGAGGAGGTGAAATGGAACGTATTGCGGAGGCTATCATGGTTCCGAACGATCAGACATCCCGCCTCCAGCGGCGCGAACAACAACTTATGCGGGTCCAGCGCAATCGAGTCAGCCCGGCCGCAACGAGAGAGACAATCCTTCATTCGATTGGCGAGGATGAACAACGCTCCGTACGCGCCGTCGACATGGAGCCACAGGCTCTCGCGCGTACACAAATCCGCAATGTCGTCGATCGGATCGATTGCGCCGGTGTTCACGGTGCCAGCCGCCGCAACGACACAGAATGGAGTTGCGCGTGCCCGGCGGTCTTCTTCGATAACCCTCTCCAGCAGGTCTACTCTGAGCCGGAAATCCGCATCCACGGGAATCTTGCGCACGTGGTCCAAACCAAGACCGAGAATTGCCACGGCTTTCTCGACAGACCGATGCGCTTCCGCCGACGTATAGACCACCAGAGGTGAAGCGAGAGCTGAAAGACCGGCTTTGTGCAAATCAATAGGAGCTTTTTCGTGCATCGCGACGGACAGGGCCATCAGGTTTGCCATCGAACCGCCGCTGGTCAGAATGCCTCCGGCGGCTTCCGGATAGCCAAATAGCGAGCCGAGCCACGCGATAACCTTGCGTTCAATGACGCTCGCGGCCGGCGACAGTTGCCAGAAATTGCAGTTCTGATTGAGCGCAGCCGCCACCGCCTCGGCATACGGCGCGATGCCGTTCGGCGGTCCCAAAACATAGGCCAGAAAACGCCGGTGCGCGACTGTGGCGCAATTGGGCAGCACCTTCTCGTGAATATCCCGGAACAGCGATTCGACCCCGATGCCAACCTCCGGAAATGGCGCTTCGAACAACTGGGATAGTTGATTACGGTCCAGCACCGGCATGACGCGCCGGGCGTCGAGGGATTCTTCGAACGCGCGCAGGAATTCCGTCAGGAGGCTACCCGCGGTGGCTAGTTCGCGATCGCTCAAACTCAGCGCTCGTTCTTCTTCGGCTGGTTGCATGGCGGAATATTGTCCCGATTCTCCCACAAACTAGAGCGGGGCTAGAAGCCCCGCGCGGGCTCAAGCCCGCCCCCCATTACAATAGAGGTGATGGCTGCAATCTTCCTCATGGCTGCCCTGCTGGCGGCGCCCGGCGCGCTGGAGAGCGTCCGCGACCGTCAAGACCGGGCCGCGCTCGAAAAGAACATCTCAGAGCTTTCGGCGGCGGCGCAAAAAGCACCCCACGATGCCGATGCGCAATACCGCGTGGCGCTGGCCTCTTCGTACCTGGCCGAAGTCTCATTGGAATTGCGCGATAAAGGCCAAGCCGAACGTGTGGCGGAATCTGGGATTGAGGCGGCCGAGCGCGCCATCGCCATCGATTCCAAGAACGCCGAATACTATCGCGTGCTGGGCACGCTCTGCGGGCAGGTGGTTCCCGCGAACGTGCTGTTCGCGTTCTCGTATGGCAAGCGCGCCCGCGACGCCATCGGCAAGGCGCTGGAACTCGATCCGAAATTGCCGCAGGCGTATCTGGCGCGCGGCGTCGGGAACTACTATCTGCCGGATGCGCTAGGCGGCGGCCCGGCGGTCGCCATCCCGGATTTTCGCAAGGCCGCGGACCTCGACCCGTCGTCCGCGGAGGCCTACCTGTGGCTGGGGCTGGCCTTGCGCAAAGAGCATCACAACGCCGAGGCGCGCCAGGCCTTTGAGAAGGCGATGCGCCTGGATCCCGCACGCGTCTGGATCAAGCAGCAGTTGGAGAAGACGCCCGCCCAATGAAGAACCTCGCGGTGGCGGCGGGGATACTGGCGCTCACTGCACTCACGTGGTTTGAGTTTCCAGGCCACACGTGGCTGCAGCAGGATACCCAGATTTACGTTCCAATCCTGGAGCATCTGCGCGACCCCGCGGTGCTGCGGCGCGATATGCTGGTCGCGCGTCCGCACGTGTCGTTCACCATGTACGACGAGACCGCGCGCGGCCTCGCCCGCATCACCGGCCTGGGGTTTCGTGAGGTGCTTGAAGGCGAGCAGATCGCGACGCGCGCGCTGGGAATCTGGGGCCTGTACCTGATGGCTGCCGCGCTGGGACTCTCGGCGCCGGCTTCGCTGCTGGTGGCGGGCGCCATCTCGTTAGGCGCGACCATTGCCGGCCCGGCCGTGCTGTCGTTTGAAATCGAGCCGGACCCGCGCGGCTTCGCCGTGCCGCTGCTGTTTCTGGCGATCGGACTGGTCGCGCACGGTTGGGACTTGGCGGCCGGAATCGCCGGCTCGGTGGCGTTTCTGATGCATCCGCCGACGGTGATTCCGTTTTGGGGCGTGTACCTGGTGCTGGCATTGGTAGGCCGCGGGTCGACCCGCAGGTTCCGGGCGTTCGTGCCGTTGGCGGCGGCGTGCATCGTGCTGGCGGTCTCCGCGCGCTTCCAGGAGGGCGCCAGCGAAGCGCAGCTTTTCTTTGCGCGGATCCCTCCAACGATCGAAAAACTGCAGCGCATGCGCGCGCCCTATTCGTGGATCTCCGAGTGGTGGCGGGATTGGCTGCCGCACTATCTCGTCTTGTACGCCGCATCGCTCGCGGCGTATGCGCGGCTGCGCCTAAGGACGCCGCCCGCTCTGCGATTTTTCCTCATCGGCCTGCCGCTGATGGGCATCCTGAGCGTGCCGGTTTCCTACGTCCTGCTCGAGAGGATGAAGTGGGTGCTGCTGCCGCAAGTGCAGCCCATGCGCGCGCTGTTGTTCGTCACCGTCATCGCGGAGTTCTCCGCGGCGGCGGCCGGGATCGTGGCTGCGCAGGCGCGGCGCTATCCGGAAGCCTTCGCCTGGTTCGCGCTGCTGTACTTGGTTCCATTGAATACGAGCGTTACCGCGGCGCCCTCCTGGAACCGCGCATTGGCGGCCGCGCTGCTGGCGGCCGGCGCGGGCCTCGCCGCATTCGCCGAAGCGCGCAAATTCCGATGGAGCGGGGCGGCGATGGCCGGGGTAGCGATAGCCGGGTTCTTCCTGGTCCCCACCCTCGGCGGCGTGCGCACCCATCCGCGCCTGCACACGCCGGAGTTGGCGCAGTTGTCGGCATGGGCGCGCGCATCGACGCCGCGCGACGGGCTGTTTTTATTCGCCGATGCGGGCAGGCAACTGCAACCGGGCATCTTCCGCAGCGAAGCTCTGCGCGCTGTTTACGTGGATTGGAAAGGCGGCGGGCAGGTCAACTACCTGCCGGATCTAGGCGAGGACTGGTGGACGCGCTGGCAGCAGGTGCTGGCCGCGCCCTTTGACCCGCGCAACGTCGCGCGCTACCGCCCGTTGGGTATCGACTACATCGTGCTCTCGCCGCACAACCGCCTGCCGGACGGCGCGCCGATGTTTGAAAATGCGGGGTATCTGGTGTATGCGTTACCGTAAGAGATGCAGGGTTGAAAACCCAGGTAAACCTGCTGACAGCGCGGCCAGGCGGCCTGAGAGGCCGCACGCAGGCCGAGGGCCTGCCCCACAAGCCATTCGTCAGACGCTTCCGCCAGCGGTCGGCGCTCCCTGGATGCGATACGCCGGCTTCGTCGAATCCGGCGACCCTCGCTCCAGCCAGTCTGTAGACGATGTCGTCTATGGCGCGAAAGACTGAGTGCTACGTCGACATGTCCGCGCCGATCGCCTTCCTCGACCGCTCGGACAGCCATCATCCGCTCTTTCGCAGGCTATTCTCGGAACCGCCACCCATGATCGCCTCGGCGCTGGTTATCGCCGAAGGGCACGGATGGTTCCTCCGGCGGTATGATTCCTTTCGCGCGGTCCAGTTCCTGGCCTTCGTGCAGGAACTTCCGGCGCTCACCATCCAAGAGTTCGCGGCCCACGAGCTTTTGAAGGCAGCGGCGACGGTCGAGAAGTTTGCAGACCAGAAGTTGACGCTGGCAGATGCCCACGGTCTGTCGATGATGCGCGACCGGCGGACAGCGATATGCTGGTCCACAGACCGTCACTTGGGATTGACAGGCGTGCGGCTAGTGGTGTGAGTGGCCCCTGCGCTATTGCGCCAACCCGGACGACTCCCTGACTACCAGCCGGCAGTCGATCAAAATGTCGCGCACTGACATACCGGGCCGTTCGATGCGGGCGAGCATAGCCTCCATGGCGGCCTCGCCGATCTCGCGGCATGGCTGGCGGACAGTCGTCAGAGGCCCTGGCAGCAGGCTGGCATACTCCACATCGTCGATGCCCACGATGCGGACGTCCTGAGGCATCCGGTATCCCGCCGCGAGCAGAACCCGCATCAGTTGCCCCGCCGCGCGATACCAAAGACTATTTGTTCGTCAGCGATTTCGACCAGACCCTCAGTTTCAACGATTCCGGAATCGTATTGAGCGAATTGATCGGCGCGGTGGGCTTTGGCGAGAGGATTCGAGGCCTTTCCCAGATCCACCTGGTGCAACAGGGCGGAGAACTCGCCTATCTGCTGCTGCACGACCCCGAATACCGGCGGGTCCGCCGGGAGCACCTGATCGAGGCTGGGAAGCGCATCCGCCTGAAACAGAATATCCGGCTGCTGTCGCAACTGATCGCGGATCGGGATGGCCACCGGTTCTCGTTTTACGTGGTTTCGGCGGCCCCGCAGGAAGTGATCCAGTCGGCGCTCGAAGGCATCGTGCCTGACGATCATATCTTCGGCACCGAGTTCCGATACGATCCCGAGACGGGCGAAATACAGTCGATCGCGCGCGTGCCGGCCGGATACGGCAAGGTTGCCGTGCTCGATCAATTGCGCGCAGCGCTGCCGCTCAGCCGCGACCGGATCGTATACGTTGGCGATGGCAGTTCCGACGTGCAGGTCATGATGCACGTGAACCGCCTCGACGGTTTGACCATCGCGGTATCCGAGAATAAATACATCAACCAGATCGCACAGCGGACTGTGTTGAGCGACGATGCGCTGAGCGTGCTGGTGCCCGTTCTGGAGAACATCGTGGGATGGAATCCGCTCCGTATCCGCGAGTTCTTCGAAGGGCACGGCTTTGTGCTGCGCGAGTGGGACAAGGTTCAGACCGACTCGCTCACCATCTGCCGGGTGCCGGGTTCTTTGCCTGCGGCGGCCGGAGTTGCCTGATGCTGGATGCTATTGGGTGGCTCGCGACGGCGGTCTTCTCGGCCTCGTACTTCTTTCGCGAACCGGGAGCGCTGCGGCGCATCCAGGCAGTGGCCGCCTGCTTGTGGGTGGCATATGGCCTCCCGATCGGCGCTGTCCCGGTGGTGGCCGCGAATGTGATCGGTAGCCGCGGCGGCGCTCTACTCGTCGTGGCCGCGGCGCGTATCGGAACGGACTCGCGCTTCAACCGCGGGCCGCGCGCTTGATCGGGCCCGCCACGCGACCTGGGCCGATCCATGCCAGGGTTTCGGAATGCCCCCGGCCTGACTGCTCCGCCGAGGATCGGCGCGAACACGAGCCTGGGCACAAAAACGAAAAGGCGGCTGAAGGCGCAAAGGCTTCAGCCGCTGGAATCGAACGAAAACGCGGACCTTGAGGCTTCCGGAGGCACTGCGAACAGGAGTTCGGCGGGCGGGTCCGGCCATCATGATCCTCGTGTGCTCCGGGTATCCTCGGGTCATCGGGACTCCTATCATCGCGTGTGAAAGATCGTTTCTTGCAAGCGCAGCAGACTGGACCTGCCGGAACTCGCTCCACCTGTCAAATCAAATCAGTGCTCGCGGGGCTACTGAATGGCGGTGGTGAAGACCAAGTCAACCCAATAGTTGCTCGAGCTCGATGAGCTGGCCGGAAATTCGTTGCTGGTTGCGTAGGAGCCGTTCGGGCCGTATTGTCCGTTCGGCGGGGCGTACAGCATTTGGTTCGTGACGCCCGACGTGGCGAAGTATCCGGCGTTGGCATAGTGTCCTCTGGGAGACCAGTACGAAACCACATACGCGGTATTCGCGCCGATCGCCACGGGGGTCGCGAAGTTTGCCTGCTGCCAGCCCGAGGCCGATTCGTTGGTGAACGTGACCGACGCCAGCAGAGTGCCGGCGCTGGTCCACAGGTATCCATCGTGTGTTCCGATGTTCTTGGCGCTCTTGTAGAACCGTACTCCGGTAATGTAGCCGGGGACATCCGACAGGAACGTCAGACCCAGTTCCTCGGACCCCACACACGCCACAGCGGTCGTTCCAGGAACCGCCGTGGGCGCCCAAACCGAGACCGGGGGCGCCGTCCCGATAGTCGCAGACGTATTGAGGATCACATCGACCCAATAGTTGGTCGCCGAAGCCCCGCTCGCCGGAAAGGCGCTAGACCCATATTTGTACACGCCGTTGGGTCCGTCCTGACCATTGGCCAACGCTTGGATGGGCAAGTGGCTCACGGCCGTGGTGAACGAGCCGCCATCCGCGGCGTTGTGTCCCTGCGGCGCATGGTAGGAAATCACATACGTCGTGTTCGCGGTGATGGCCACCGGCGAGGGGAAATAGGCCACTTGCCAGCCCGAAGAGGTTTCATTGATGAAGGCCACCGTAGCCAGGTGTGTGCCGTTGGCGCTCCACAGGTTG
>Ga0181536_10000571_pt1 | contig 44743 bp, 41 predicted proteins | sample PEATcosm2014_Bin_41_FD_121105 | JGI IMG/M metagenome (GOLD analysis project Ga0181536, IMG submission 121105) | Peatland microbial communities from MTU Mesocosm Facility, Houghton, MI, USA - PEATcosm2014_Bin17_60_metaG | ecosystem: Environmental > Terrestrial > Soil > Wetlands > Peat | place...
CCCGGACGTAAACGCTCGCCACACCGATCTCCAACCGGCGGGCAATCTCGGTGCGCTGAAATCCTTCGGCGTCAAGCCGGATCACATCGTCAGCTTTGGCTCTGGCGGTAGGCTTCCGCCCCCTATATTTTCCCTGAGCCTTAGCCGCCGCCACGCCCTCTCGCTGGCGTTCCAACAGAAGGCCTCGTTCAAACTCAGCGATGGCCGCCAGCATGGTAATCATCAGCTTGCCGGTCGGGCTGCGGGTGTCGATGCATTGACCACCCATGCTGAGCATGATCAGGCCGACCCCACGGCGATCCAGGTCTTCCACGATCCGCAACAGGTCAGTGGTGCTTCTGATCCATCATCGTTCGGCAAGCCCTCTGATCCCATCCAAAAGAACCCGTGTAGCCCGACAGTCGTCCTCATTGTAATCCAGGATGCGCTGCCGGATCGACGGATCACCTGTCCTCACCCACTGGTCAAACCATTCGATAGACGCTGCGCCAGATGGATCGGTGTCACGCCACTGAAACCCCAGAAATCTGGCCAGCGTCTTGATCGAATGATCCCGTGTCGGCCACATAGTCGCTTTCTGAATCACGTCGTAATACAGATCGATGGAGCGAGATGGATGGAACAGAGCCTCGATGTCGTCCGCTGAACACACATCGGGATATTTCCGCTGCAAGACCCGCCAAATTGTTTGTTCGTACTTCGAATAGAAATATATGATCGCTCTTGGCCTGGCACATAGATAGGCCCATGCTGCTGCAAACGCATCACGTTCCGCTTCTACGCTCAAATCGGTTGCAAAAAATGCGTCGAATCGTTCTGTTGAATTGTCACCACCATGGCGTTCCAACATTCCATGAAGATAGCAAAAATCCCGCATGGGATCGGTCTCGATATCGAAGAAGACCTCGATGTCAGAATGGGGCAGCACAAGCGGCGCACTGAGATATGGTTGGGGATTTGTACTGGAAACCAGCCTCGCACGTTCATGGAGCTTCCGCAGGGTATCCGGGCCGATACCGGGGAACAGCGTCCTTTTGCCGTTGATGAAGCTCTCGACGTTGATCTCAGCGAACGCCGCCACGCTCTCGATCTGGGAAAACATTGCATTACGCTTTGTCCGACCGAGTTCCGGCAGCAGTGTCAGATCATCGTCGGCGGCCAACTTCTTCGTGCATGCCGAATACCACCAACAGAGCTTGCATGTGCTGCCGTACGCAGCAAGCGTTTCCTCTTGATGGCTCACGATGGCTCGGGCTTCCGCCAGCGCTGCTTGATATTCGGCCCAGAGCGTGGTGGGATTTCGTGTCCCATACGGTTCGTCCAGGTTGTACGTGACCTCCTGGCCATTGATGTCGATGATGAATGGCGTTCGTCCCGCTGACAGCCCCTTCCGTTCGAGGATGTCGTTGTAGAGCGCCACCTGGACGCCATAGTGGACTTTCGGCTTGGACAGGTCTTCACGGCCTTCTTCACCGGCACCAGATTTTATGTCCCCCGCCACATATCCATGATTGGTGAGCCGAAGGAGGTCGGGTTCACCAAGCAAATCATTGGCGGTGATACGCCCATTGTAGATCAGTGGCTCTCGCCGGATCATGGCCTTCGTGGTCAGCCGCTCTTTTTCATCCAATTGAAAACCGGACAGGTTGAGAAATGGGACGCCGATGCCACCAACGATGTCCCGTTCATGGCTCGCACCTTTTTCCCACAGCATTCTGATGAATGGGCTAACTTCATCCCGGTCGGCAGGATCGGCAAACAAATCCATCGTTACCCGGTGCGGGCAACTGATCAGGTCATAGAGCATGGAGCCGGTGATCATGGCATCGCTCTGGATATACCCCGTCAATTTGCCTCCTTTCGATTTGGATGGCGATCAATCTGGTTCATGCGGCGGCAGGCCAACCGCAAAGATCAGCACATCTTGTTCACTGGTGATTTTGGTGCGGTGCCCGCTTCCAGTTGTGTCTTCGACTATGAGGACGCTTCCGACAGGAAAGCGCCTCGAAGTTCCGTCTCCGGTGGTGACCTCATATTCACCCCGCACGGTCACGAATATCTGTCGGCGTGGGGTTGGGTGTGCAACATCGCCTTTCCAATCAACTGGTGCTCCAATCCAATAGCTTCCGTCCGTCCCCAAAAATGGTGCAACGTGGAGTGGTTCCGCAGGAGGCGCTGCGAAGCCACGAGTGAGTTCTGTACTCATGTCTTCAAATTGGGATTGGCCTAGGCTATCGGTGAAGAGCCGTGTGTAGGTCGCACGCACATCGTTCTCCGATCCTATCGTGATGGGTCTTTGGACACGGCAGGCATTCCGCCTCAGCAGCTACGGGGTCAGGTCATAGAGCATGGAGCCGGTGATCATGGCATCAGGCAGCGACCCGTTCTCCATCAGTCTGGCCAGCGAGAACTCTATACACGCTGGCCCGACCAATTCCCAATCGAGTGGCGATTTCTGTTGGCGATACACCATCCCCTTTGAGCCGAAGAATGTCGGCGGCCTTACGGCGAGCGGTCGGCGCTCGTCCCTTGTACTTCCCCTCTCTTTGAGCCTTGCTGATGCCCTCACGCTGGCGCTCCAACATAGTCTCACGTTCTGCTTGGCCCACTGCACCGATGACCGCCAGCATCAGCCTGCCGGTCGCCGTGCCGGTGTCCAGGGGCTGGCTGCCCGACATACTCAGCACCCGTAGACTGACCTTTTTGGTTTCCAACAGGGCGACGATGTTCAGCAAATCGCCAACCGACCTGGCGAGGCGATCCAGTTTTGTCACCAAAAATGAATCACCCTCTCGAACGTAATCGAGCGCCGCCTCAAGCTGATCTCGCTTGGCGACCGATGATACCCGTTCTTGAAAAATCTTCTCACACCCTGCGGCGAGGAGTTCCCTTTCCTGGCCTTCAAGACCGGCGACTTGGTTCAATGAAGACGTGCGTCCATAACCCACAAACATGGCATCTCCTGTCTCACATGAGTCTATAACGGAATGATACCACAAATCCCAAAAATGTCGAACTATTTGTGTGAGACACAGCGGGATGTACTCAATAGGGGATGGTCTATTGGGACAGCGTTTTTGTGAGACTGTAGCGAACGAACGGCGGGGCAGGAGCTTACGGGTTTGCTGGAAATAGCGTGGGGCTGCATCATTGCATGATCAAAGCTGCGGGGGACTCAATGGGCCGTCTTTACTTCGTTCTCGGCCTTGTCATGGCTTTCCCGGCATTTGCCCTGCAACCGGGTCAGCCACAGACAGATGAACAGATCAAGCAAGCCATGATAGAGCAGAGCATTGCCGCCTATGTTGCGACAGGGCATCCGTGTGCCTGCCCATATCAGACTGATCGAGCCGGTCATACCTGCGGGCGACGTAGCGCTTACAGCCGTCCTGGCGGGGCTGCGCCACTATGCTACCCGCAGGATGTGACATCTGGGATGATTGCTGATTGGCGCAATCGGCATCACTGATAGCAAGCCCAGAACAATCGCATAGGACAACCCTATTTGGAGGCTGGTTGGAGGCGATATTTCCACCGCCGTAGCCGCAACTGTTTCCGCTGACCCAGATTCCCCAGGTTATCGACAGGGATTTGCCGCTCGTAATGCCTGGGAGGCATGGTTTGCGAATTTGAGAGGCCCAGTAAGAGAGGGTGCAAGCTATTGTGCTGACCAGCGAAAATACAGAGAGAATGCCGCACCATGTAGAAGGTGATGTGCTCAGGAAGAAACCCTGCTCAGATGACCCGAGCAGGGATAATCAAAGGTGGGGTCATGCCTGGATGCCAATGTCGAGCCCCACACACTTCCCCGTCCCGCAATGGCCTATCGCCGTGCCCATATTTTGCTTCGCACAGATGTCCGGCAAACAGCCCCCTGATTGCATCCGTGGAACGTCAAGTCACGAATATAACAGACTATGTATCTCCGCACGAAAGGTCATTGGTGAGTGGCATGTCGTCCAGTCCTGTGGGAGCCACATCATCAAACCATCAAGATATCGTCGTGCCCCAGAACAGTGAATCCGGCCAGAACAGTCCAACCACGGCGTCAACATCGGCTGCCGTAAACGCTGTCAGGAACCTGTCGAAGACCGCTTGGGCGTCCTCCTTTGGGCCAGCATATGCAAGCATTGGGGAAGCGGCGAGAACAACGGCAAGCAGAACACGACGCAACATTGGAATCCTCCCGTCGCATCATCCGAGAAACGTCGGACGGCTCGAATTTTGATGACCAGCCTGCGCCTGTCCGGCCTCTGCCACAAGGTTGGGCGAAGAGTTTCCCATTGTCGCCACCATAGTTGATGTCATGATCGCCAGACCATGGCGGTCAATGGATTTGCTCGAATCCAGCCGATGCGGGCAGGTGTCCCGAACCATACCAGTTCAAGGAGATTGTCATGCCGTTAGACTCGAAAACAGCCGCATCCCCAGCCACCATTACGCTCAAGCAGATGGCCGCCGAGTTGGCTGAGAGCCATGATCTGACGAAGAAGCAGGCTGAAGGCGTGCTGGGCGACCTGATGACGCTGGCCACTCGCCATCTCAAGAACGGCGACAAAATCCGCCTGACCGGACTCGGCATCCTCCAGGTTCAGAACCGTCCCGCCCGGATGGGCAGAAATCCAGGGACTGGTGCGGCAATCGAGATCAAGGCGAGCAAGAAGATCGCCTTCCGGGCCGCCAAGGAACTGAAAGAGGCCGTATAGTCAGGGTTAGTCCGAGAGCGTTACGTGTTGCTCACCGGAACCAACCCGAACGGATGTTTCGCCCTGGCCCATAGGGCGTAGATACGGGCAATGCAGTCCCGTTCGATGGAATCGGTGAGCGGCCCCGTGCCAATGCCGAAAACATCGTAGCCGTCGTCAATCAGTCGGCAAGCGGCTTCGATGGCATCTTCAGGGCTTGGATGCCTGACGATGTGATTTACCGTGAGTTCACGATATTGGACGTGCCATGTCATTGCGCCACATGATCGGTCGTCAGTTTGCTGAATGACAAGGTGTGGAATCTACCTACGTCTTATCGCCATCGACGTTTCCGGCCTTGTGTCCGGTGAGCGGCATCGCAGTTGCAATGGACAGACTGCCTCGCTGCGGCGGCTCCGTGCTGGTCTGTTGGGCGACGGCGATCAGATCGTCGTCAATCCTCCCGCATTTGCATGTTTTTCGTCACCCTAAGCGTCGGTTGCTAATGGCCAGTTGCGCCGCAAGTGCCGCATGCTTTTCCGCAAGTTCCGTGTATAGCAGCCGCAGCCTACCGTCCGGCTCATGGTCGGCCAGCGTGCGGTGATGCTGCGCCAACTCTTGATGCTCCCCGGAGTCGTTCACGTCTTTCATGTAGTCTCTCTGATTTAGTCGGCGGGGCATATTTTGAAACTGAGGCCAAATCATGTGCCTGGGCCGAGCGGAAGATTGGGAATGTCTCCTATGAGACCGAGCAAACACGAGTTCCGAAACCTTGTCCGGGACGCTTCCAGCCAAGTGCTGGCGGCTGCGGAGGACGCCGAGATCGTCCGTCTGGAAAGACAGGCGGCAACGCTCAGGCGGCTCCGAGATGGCCTATTGGGCGTGGCATAGCGGGTTGAAGGACGGTGGCGGGATCGTCGCCACCATGATGGGCGTGAGGATCACGGGAGCGTGGCCATGCATGATGCCCATGAAGCCACATCGACCGGCAAAACGATGTCAGAGATAGACAGCCTTTTCCGGCAGTTCCTTGCACCATGCCGCAACCGGCTTGAATTCAGGATACGGCTTCAGTTCGTACCGCACACGGCCAACGAGGTCGTAGGGTGAACTGGCCTCATATTCCTTGACAGCACGGCGACCGTGCTTGTCCTCGATCTCGACCACGTAAGTCATTGTTTCCTCCGTTGGGACGGGCTTTTGATGGAGGGCAGTTCTGGTGTCAACGTCATCACCTGGATGGTGTGGCGGCTCCGTGATGGCTTGTCGGGATCGGCGTAGGCGGTGGGAGGATGGTCGGCGGTCGTTGCCATGGGCTGTCATTCATAGTCTGATTGCTGGCCTGTCGAGCATGAGAAAGGGATACTGAGGTGACCATCCCCAATGATCTGAGAACGCTTTCGGCAAAGCAGGCCGCATACCTGATCCATGATGGCAAACTACGTCCTGAAGACCTCACAGAAGCCTACCTTGCCCGGATAGCGGAGCGTGAACCTGTAGTGCGGGCATTCGCATGGTTCGACCCGGACTATGCACGGAAGCAGGCCGCCAATACCCGTCCCGGCCCACTTCAGGGCATCCCGATTGGAATCAAGGATGTGTTGGATACAGCCGATATGCCGAGCGAATACGGCTCCCCAATCTGGAAGGGATGGCGGCCAAAGGCAGACTCGGCACCTGTCGCATGGGCGAGGGCCGCAGGTGGTTTGTGCCAAGGCAAGACCGTGACCACCGAGTTCGCGACCCGCAAACCGGGGCCCACCGCCAATCCGGCCAATCCGGGACATACGCCGGGCGGCTCGTCCTCGGGTTCGGCGGCCGGGGTGGCGGATGGCATGTTTCCGGTGGCGTTCGGGACCCAGACGGCGGGCAGCATCATCCGGCCGGCGGCGTTTTGCGGCGTGGTCGGCTACAAGCCCACCTACGGGCTGATCAGCCGCATCGGCATGAAGATCATGTCCGACAGTTTGGACACGGTGGGGGTGCTGGCGCGCTCGGTCGCCGACTGCGCGTTCTTCGCCGGAGCCGTCGCCGGCCGCGATCTCGGCGACCCGGACGCCCATCCTGGGCGGCCGCCGCGGATCGGAATCTGCCAGTCGCCCGCATGGGAACTGGCCGCGCCGGAGACCCAGGCGTTGCTGGCCCGAGTCGCGGCGGCGTTGGCGCGCGCCGGCGCCGCGGTGCAGACACGGGAATTGCCCGCGCCCTTCGCCGCGTTGAAAACCGCCCATCCCATCGTCATGAACGCCGAGTCCGCCCGTGCGCTCGGCTGGGAACTGGCGACGTTTCCCGAGGGCCTCAGCGAGGGCCTGCGCGAACGCATGGCGTTCGGTCTGGGCCAAACCGAGGCGGCGCTGACCGAGGCGTACGACGTATTCGCCGCCACCCAGCACGCGTTCCCCGAGGCGATGGCGGGGCTGGATGTGCTGGTCACGCCAGCGGCGCCGGGGGAGGCTCCGGCGGGACTGGAGTGGACCGGCGACCCGGCGTTCAACTTCATTTGGACCTCGTTGCATGTGCCGTGCGTGACGGTACCGGCGGGGACGGGACCGCATGGCCTCCCGTTGGGGATCCAGATCGTCGGGCGGCGCGGCGAGGATCGGGCGGTACTGGCCTGGGCGCGGTGGGTGGAGGCGGCGCTGGGGTAGACGCCGGGAGCCAACTCGGTCCCCGCCAATGATCGTTCTGGTGCCAGGCGATAGAAAACCGCTGGCGGTGCGTTCGTATCAGTGAGCGGCCGCCGCCCCGTCAGGCCGCCGCCCCGTCAGGCCGCCAGCGCCGCGTAATCCAGCGTCGCCATCACCTGCAGCCGCCGCATATAGCGCGGCTCGTCCAGCGTGTAATCGGCCACCGCGTTGTGCACCGTGCCGATGTTGTCCCACATCAGCACGTCGCCGACCGCCCAGTGGTGCGCGTGGAAAAACTCGGCACGGGTCTGGTGCCGGAACAGGAAATCCAGAATGCCGTCGCTTTCGTCCCGCTCCATCCCGTCGATGGCGACCGTGTAACCCGGATTGGCATACAGCACCGGCCGCCCGGTGATCGGATGCGTCCGGAAGATCGGCTGCGAGACGGGCGGCTTCGCGCGGCGCTGCGCCTCGGTCAACGGCTTGCGCCCAGTGCCGGGACGCAGCAGCGCGAGCTCCCAATACTTGTTGAAATCATGCGTCGCCGTTCGCCCGGCGAGTCGCGACTTCAACGTCTCGGGCAATTCCTTATAGGCCAGATGCATGTTGCGGAACTGCGTCTCGCCCAGAGGCTTGCCGTGCCGCGTCGGCACCACGCGCGCGTGCAGGATGTTGGCCAGCGCGATGTCCTTCGAGTACGACATGTCGGTGTGCCAGTCCTGCCCCGCGTCGTGCAGGCCGAGCGGCTTGCCGTCTTGTTTCATGTTCGACAGGATCATCATCTCCGGATGGCCGGGTTCGTGGAACGCGGCGGCGGCGACGTTCACCTCCAGTTCGCCGAAGCGCGCGCCGAACGCCGCGTGGCTGTCCGGCGTGAGGTCCTGGCGCGGGAAGCACAGCACGCCGTACTGGCCCAGAGCGCGCAGGATGGCGCGAAAGTCGCCCTGGCTCAGCGGCTCGTTGAGATCGATCGCCTCGATCCGGGCGCCCAGAGAGTTGGTGGTCGGCGTGATCCGCATGGTGACAGTCTCCGTCCGTGGCGTGTGCTGCCGCGTGGCATGCCACCGCCGCGGCGGTGGGACAACCCGGCCGGTGTTTGCCGGCCGCGCGGACCGTGCGGTGGCGCGGATCGCGTTAACGTTTCCTCAGCCAATGTGGGCGCATCCTGCGTAGCGCGCTGACAACGGAGGCTCCCGCGGTGGCCCTGACCCTGTTCCGTCATTCGATGCCACCGCCATGCACGCCGGCAGCGCGCGCGAACCTCTGGGCTGGGCCGGGAGATCGCACGCCGGCCTCCGGGCGTGACCTCACAGGCGCTAAATTAACGGCCCAAACGCCCGCCTTTCGCCATCATTGGCCAGATCGCCATTACCGCACGGGCACATCCGCGTTCATCTGCGTTCATCCGCGGTTGAGTCCTTCTTTGCCTGAATACCGCATCAGCCGCGGCCAGTCCGGCTTCGGCGAAAGCGAATTTTACCGCGGATGAACGCAGATGAACGCGGATAAACACAGATGGTTCCAGGCAGGATTCGACCCTCCCCAGGGGATGCCATGGCATTCCACGGCGGATGATTTAGCGCCCCCAGCGGGCGTGGTCCCATGGGCGCCAAAATAATGGCCCAGACGTCGCGGCACGCCGTCTCCACGTCATGGCCGGGCTCCGACCCGGCCCTCTATAGCCGCACGTGCCGCGACAGATCACCGGGTCGGAGCCCGGTGATGACGTTGGAAGGGTGGCGGATCCCGTCCGCGTTTTTCTGGGCGCGGTTTATTTTAGCGCCCATCGGGCGTGACCTGGGGGCCGCCACACGCCGCGCGACGTCACCCGGACGAGGCCGTGTCGGCGCGCCACGAACAGCCCATGCCCGGGCGGGTCTGCGCTGGTCATGCAGGCCGCCGGCATGAAACGGCATCCGTTGCATCATCACGGCCCGGATCGGCACCGCCATCTCGTGCGGCACGTGGCGGACGCGGAGGCTCTGGGCAATCACGGCTGGGCGTGGCGCGAGAAACTCACGCTGCCGGACTGGACCCGCCGAACCCTGTCGCCCAGAGATTTCCTGGCGTTGATCGGGGGGAGCGCGGTTGTCCTGTTCGGTCTGGTCTGGCTCTGGATCCTGACCATGCCGATGGCGTTCCTCGACCCGGAATACCCGGCCTGGCGCGCCAAACAAACCCTGCTGGCGGACTGCGATCTTGGCGACGTCCTGATCCTTGGCGACTCCCGCGCCGCCACCGGGATGATGCCGGCGGGCTGGAGCATCCGGGCCACCAACCTCGCCGTCGGCGGCGGCGAGCCGATCGAGGCGCTGGCGGCGCTCAACCGCGCGCTGCGTTGCCCGGTGCCGCCGGTCCGGGTCATCCTGTCGCTCGACGCGGTGCATTTCACCGAGCCGGATCTGTTCTGGGAACGAACGGCGCGGTTCGGCTTCGTGGATGCCGGCGAGATCGCCACCTTGCGCGACGTCTCGCACGCTCTGGGCGATGTGTCGGTGTATGAACTGCGGCACACCGACGGTCTGCCGTCATGGGCGCGCGACGCGATGGTGCGGGTGCGGTTTCCCTCGCTTTACTTCACCAGCCTCGTGAAGGGCGGGGTGCTGCTGCGCTGGCCGCGCAACCGGGCGACCCTCGCCGCGAGCCTCGCCTCCCGCGGGCAGTATTTTTTTGGCACCGCGTCCGGCTCCGATACCGTCGCGGCCGAGGGCCATATCCGGGAATTCCGGCCGCTGCCGGTGCTGGCATGGTACTTCAATCGGGTCCTGCAACAATTGGCCGCGCACGGCATTCCGGCGGTGTTCATCGCCGTGCCGATGAACGACGCCACGGCGCGCCAGGTGGCTCCGGGCGTGCCCGCCGCGTTCCGGGCATGGCTCGCCGGGTACGAGGCGCGCTACCCCGGGTTCCGGGTGGCCGGGGAGGTGATGCCGCACTGGCCGGACGCGTGGTTCGGCGACGGGTTCGCGCATCTCAACCCGGACGGCGCGGCGCGGTTCAGCGCGGGGCTGGAACGCTGTCTGGACGCCTCAGTGTTGCGGGCCGGGTGCGTTCAGCGGCTGCAGGCCGCGCCACCCAGCACACAGAACGACGCGCAATAGGGGTGGTTCAACGCCACCGCGCCCGCTGCCTCCTTCAGGGTTTGGCCGAGTTCGAACCGCGGGTCGTACGGGATCAGCGTGCAGGCCAGCACCGCCGGCGCGGCCGCGCCCTTGCGCTTCACCACCATCCGCGCCGAGGCGCACATCACTCCATCGGGCGACTTTTGCAAGATGCCCCAGCAGGACGTGGTGATTTCCGGCACGTCGCGCCCAGGGTCCATCTCCGGGAACAGCATCAGGCGCACCGGATCGTGCGCGTCCACGGCGATGTTCAACGCCGCGAACAATCGCGCGTAGCCGGCGCGCAACTGGTCCTCCGTCTCGGTGGTGAAACGGCGCCCGGCGACGTCGAGCGCGAAGCCGTTGTTCGCCAGCCAGACCAGACCATCGATGGTCGGCGCCCAGGAGCGGCGGCCGCGCTCGGCTTCGTGGACCGCCTGGGTGTAGTGATCCAGCGAGACCCGGATCGCCAGCCGGTGCCCGTAACGGTCCTTCAAATCCAACAGCGGCGCGCGCAATTTGCGCATCGGCTGCATCGCGTTGGTCAGCACCAGAGCATGCAAGCCGCGCGACAGCACCAGCTCCAGCAACGCGATGATGTCGCGGTTCATGAACGGTTCGCCGCCGGTGAAGCCGATCAGCCGCGTCGCCAGGCGGTCGCGCGCGATCTCGTCCAGGTAGCCGCGGACGTCGTCGATGCCGAGCCAGTCCAGCCGGTCGTTGCGCGGCGATGACTCGATATAGCAGTTGGCGCAGGTCAGATTGCACAGCGTGCCGGTGTTGAACCAAAGCGTGTCGAGGCCGCGTAACGCGACGGTCGCGCGGGTCTCGCCGGTGGCGGTGGCGAACGGGTCGCGAAACTTTTCCGGATTGAGGCGGGCGGTGATCTGGTCCATGCGGCGACCATAGCCAGGTCCGGTGGGGGTTTCGAGGGGGTGGCCAGCACCGCATGGGCGCTAAAATACGGGTGCAAATCTTTTGGCGCTGTCCCTTCATCGTCGTGGCCTGGCCTGTGCGGGCCATGACGAATAAAGCACTGTTCCGAGCTACGGGTGCCGCTATTTAAGCGCCCATGGGGCGGCACCGCCCCCGCGATGGCCAGCCGCCCGTCATCAGCCGGTGAAATGGATGATCGGCACGTTACGGATGTTCGCCTCCGGCACCCGCCAAAACATGTCGCCCGCGAACCGGTCGAACAAAGCCGGCGGCAACACGCTCCGCCGTTCCACCCATTCCACGCGGCGGCGGACGGTGTGCAGCCCGCGGGAACCCAGTGCGAGGTCGAAATCATCGGCCTGGTAGTCGACGTTCTCGAAATCGTGCTCGAAATACGGCTCGTTCAGCATGGCGTAGAGGTGCCGCAGCGTCTCGCGCGGCGCCCGCGTCAATGCCTGATATTCCACCAGGATCATCCTGGCCGCTTCCTCACCGAAGAAGCCTTCCCGCAGCGCATCGAGCGCGTAGCCCACCAGCCCATCGCTGCTGGCGAGGCGGTTGACCCGGGTATAAACCGTGCCGCCCGGCTCGAAGCCGAAAATGCCGGACAGTTCGAAGGCGTTGCGGCGCACCAGGCGCTCGATCGAGTCAATGATCCAACCGATATCGCGCACGCAGCAGATGACGCGGGCGGCGGGGAACAGTTGCGCCAGGGCCGGCAGTTTGGTGCACCAGGCGCGATTGGTATCGAACACCACCTTTTCGGTGTGGATGGTTTCGTAATAGTTGGAGAACAACCCTTTCAGCACGGCGCGGCGCTGCGCGTCGTCGATGAACACGGCGGTTTCGTTGCGCCGGCTCATGGCGGTTTCGAGCGCCATGTACATCGCTCCGACCGGGCTCGTCATGCCGGCGTGGAACCGGGGGTTCTGGCGCAGAATGCCGGCGAGCAAGGTGCTGCCGGAGCGCGGCAGGCCGGAGATGAAGTGGATGCCGTGGTCCATTGCCGGCCCTTGCGCGTTGAGATTTCCAGACCGACCCCATCGCATGCGCGCCGGCGCCCGCGCAAGCGCCAAGGCCGGACCGTATCTGTTGACAAAGCTCCATTTCCCACCCCGGTCTCAGTTTTACGCGGCGTGGTCTTGCGCGCCGGGCCTGGTCTTGCATTATGCACAACGAAACAAGGACGCGCGTGCCCGGGGCCGCCGCGGCGTCTTGTCCTGACATGAGCTCCGGCCGGCATCCGCCCAAGGTGGCGCGGCGGGGGCACTCGAACGGAGGTTGTTTTGGACAAGAACATCTCAGGCATTCCCGGCACGATCGGCACCAGCGGCACCGTACTGGGCGAGCCCGGCTTGCCCGGTGGCGCCGGCCTCGGCGCGTCCTACACGAACAACGGCAATGCCGTCGATCTGGCCAACTCGACCGAGACGACCGGCGGCGTGGGCGGCGCCGGCGGCGGCGGCGGTGGCGGGTCCGGGCTCGGGGGCGGCGCGGGTGCCGGCGGCAACGGCGGAGCGGCCGCGTCGGCCACCAACACGACGATCAACTCCACATCCAACATCAAAGCCTATGCGACCGCGACCGGCGGGCGGGGCGGCAACGCGGGGACGCCCGGCAACTCCGGTACGGGGAACAGCGGCCCAGGAGCAAGCGGCGGGGCGGGCGGTGGCGCCGCGGCCTCGGCGACCGCGGCCAATACCCTGGGCGACGCGATTGCCTACGGCAGTGCCGTGGGGGCTAACGGCGGTCAGGGCATCGGCGTTGGCTATCACGGCGGGGCGGGTGGTATCGCGACCATCGGCACCATCACCGCGAGCGGCACGGCGGCCTCGGCGCAGGCAAAACAGACCGGCGGCTCGGGCGGCGCCGGGGTGCTCGGCGCGAGTGGCGGGGCGGGTGCCTCCAGTTCGCTGATCAACGTGCTCAGCGGCACCGCGACGAGCGGCGCGCTCGCGTTGGACCAGACCGCGAGAGCCGGCTCCGGCGGCTACAGCAATGGCGGCATCGCCGGGGCGGCGGGCACCGCGACGTCGAGCGAGACCTTCGACGCAACCACCGCCAGTTCGGTGGGGACGCCGGGCCTCGGCGGGTTTTCCCAGGCGTATGGCGGCGGCGGCGGCAACGGTGCGGGCGTCACCAGCGGGCAGGTGGGCGGTTCGGCCTACGCGAAGCTGTCGCTGACGGGCGCGGGTTTGGTCAACCTCGGCCAGGTCGAGGCGACCGGCGGCGGCGGCGGTTACGCCAAAGGCACCGGCATTGCCGCGGCCGGCGGCAATGCCTCGGCCGTGGGCGTGGCGATCAGCAAGACGACAGGGTCCGCCGACGCCAATGCCAATAGCCGGGCCGATGGCGGGAACGGTGGCGCGGAGCTTGGCAGCAGCGGCACCGGCGGGGCGGGCGGCGCGGCCACCGGGTCGTACGCCGCGGCGATCGAGGCGTCGGCGACCAACGGCTCGGCGGGCGCCAATGCCTTGAGTTATGGCGGCGCGGGCGGAGCCGGCGTCGGCGTCGGTAAGTTCGGCGGCGCGGGCGGCGCGGTGAGTGGCACGACAGCCAAAGCGGTCGGCTATTCGGCTGCCGCGCAGGCGGGTCAGACCGGCGGCGCCGGCGGCGTCGGCGGGGCCGGCGCGGATGGCGGCGCCGGCGCGTCCAGCAGCCTGAACGACGCGGTCAGCGGCACGGCGAGCGGCTACCTGCTGAGGTTGACGCAGTCCGCCACCGGCGGCGCCGGCGGCTACAGCGCCGGCGGTGTGGATGGCGCGGGGGGCACGGCCAGCTCGGTGCTGACCTACACCGACACCACGAACAGCAACTTCCGAGGTTATGCCAACGCGACCGGTGGGGCGGGCGGCGGCGGCAGGACGACCAATGCGAATGGCAACGGCGGGACCGGCGCCGCGGCGACGGTCTCGATCGGACTGACCGGTGCGAGTTACGTTCGCGCCAACGCCAAGGTGACGGGCGGGGCCGGCGGGGCCGTGGGCGAGAACGGTGCCGGTAATGGCGGCGTTGGTGGCGCCGCGACGGTCACCTCCGCGGCCGCCACGACGAGTTCGACGACAAAAAAGGCCAATACTTACGCTCGGGCGATCGGCGGCTTTGGCGGCAGCGGCACCGGTTCCGGCAAGATCGGCGGCGCGGGCGGTGCGGCCACGGCCGGCCCGGTATCGGCGACCGGTTACCAGGCCATCGCGACCGCGGTGCAGATCGGCGGCACCGGCGGCTACGGCTTCTCGGGCGCCAGCGGTGGTGCCGGTGCGGCGAGCAGCATGACCAATTTGGTCAGCGGCTTAACGACCGGCGGGTACCTGACCCTGACGCAGACCGCGACCGGTGGTGGCGGCGGCAGGGTTTATAACGTTGGCGGCACGGCGGGAATCGGCGGGGCGGGTGGCTCCTACCTGATATTCAACGATGTCACGGCGAACGCGACGCACACGGACATGTTGTCCGGCACCGTCACAGGCCAGGGCGGCGTCGGCGGCGAGGGTTTTGGCGTCGCCGGCGGGGCGGGTGGCGCGGGGAATGCTTCGATCACGCTGACGGGTGCGGCACAGGTCTCCGCCACGGCGGACGCGATCGGCGGCGCTGCCGGCACCGGCTCGACCGCCGGCCTGGGCGCCGGAGCGACGGCCGGCGCCATGGCGATTTCGATGGGAAGCGGCGCGGCCGCGGCCGCGAGTGCCACCGCCTCGGCCGCCGCGACATCCGGGCAGACCGGGCAGGCGTCGTCGACCGCCACGGGCGGCGCCGCCACGGCGCAGACGACGGCGAGTTCGACGTTCACCGGCCTGCTGGACACTGTCTCGACCACCACGACCGCGAGCGGCGCCGGCACGGTGACTTCGGTCAGCGATGCCAACGTCGGCGGCGCCGTGCCGATCCCGCAAGGCACCGCCGACAGCGACTATGCGTCCGTGAGCGGATTGCCGGGCGCCAGTTTCGTCGCGTCCACCCTGGCCGGCAACGCGGCGATCAACGCGGAACTGGGGACCGCCCAGGCGGTGGTACTGGGCTACGGGACGCAGGGAGGCTACGCGGAATCGGCCGCGAGCGGTCAGGAGACCCTGACCAGCAGCGAAGTCTACACGATCAACACCACACATTTGTCCGGAGATCTGATCGCCGGACTGGTGAGCAACGATGCCTTCGGCAACGGCTTCACCTCGCTGACATTCACCGCCGACATCGGCTTCACGCAGGTGGCGGACCAGACGTTCACCTCCCTGTCGGCGGCGCAATCGTTCTTCTCCGACAACGCCGTCAACCTGGGCACGTTCGCCGCGACGGGTTCGCTGGGCGTGACCCTCGACCTGACCTTGGTGACCAGCAGCAGCGGCGACGGGTTCGGCGCATCCATTCTGCTTGGCACCACGGCGTGCTTCGCCAGCGGCACGCGCATCGTCACCCCGCTCGGCGACATCGCGGTGGAGGATTTGCATCCGGGCGACGCGGTCGCGCTGGCGGGCGGCGGGACCGCGCCGATCGTTTGGCTCGGTCACCGGCACGTCGACTGCCGGCGCCAGAAGCGGCCGGAGGACTGCTGGCCGGTGCGTGTGCATGCCGGCGCGTTCGGCGACGCGACCCCGCGGCGCGACGTCCTGCTGTCGCCGGACCATGCCGTGTTCGCCGGCGGCGTGCTGATCCCGGTCCGCCATCTGGTGAACAACCGCACGATCGTGCGGGAGCGGCGGGACGCGGTCACCTACTGGCACGTCGAACTGCCGGAGCACGCGGTGATCCTGGCGGAGGGCCTGCCGGTCGAGAGCTATCTGGACACCGGCGACCGGGCGAACTTCCACCAGACCGGCGAAACGATCCGGCTGTTCCCGGATTTCGCGGCCCGGCTCGCGCCGGATGCCGCCCATGTCTGGGAGACGCGGGGGGCGGCGAAGCTGGTCATGATGGGAGAGGCACTCGAGGCGGCACGGCGCCGTCTTCCGTCAGGGCCCGGATCGTCCGGGCCAACGATCGCGGCACAGGGCTGACGAGGCGGCCGGGACGATCCCCCGATCCGGCCCGGCGAGGTCGATGACGTGGGCACGACGACCGGGCGTCAATCCTCGCCCTGGGTCTGGCCGCCATCCGCCGCCGTCAGCCGCGTGATCAGATCGTCGAGCTGGAACAGATCGTTGAACCAGATCGTCAACGTCCCGTCGCCGCGCGCGGAGGCCGCCACTTTCACGCGATAGCCGATCTGCGCCGCGAGATCGTGCTCGACCTGCGCGGTATCCGGGGGCGCCTTCGCCGGCGTTTTTTCGGTCAGCAGGCGCTGCACCAGCCGTTCGGTTTGCCGGACCGAGAAGCCCTTCTTCACCACCTCGGACACGATCCTGGCCGGATCGGGCAAGGTCAGCATGGCGCGCGCGTGGCCCAGTGACAGCACGCCCTTGCGCACCTCGTCGCGCACCGCTTCGGGCAATGTCAGCAGCCGCATGATATTGCCGACATGCGCGCGCGACTTGCTGACCGCGGTGCCCAGCGCCTCATGGGTGAGACCGAAGTTCTGGATCAGGCGCTGATAGCCCTCGGCCTCTTCGATCGGGTTCAGGTTTTCCCGTTGCAGGTTCTCGATCAGCGCGGCGGCGGCGGATTCGACGTCGCTCAGTTCGCGGCAGATCACCGGGATTTCGTGCAGACCGGAGATCCCGGCGGCCCGCCAGCGGCGCTCGCCGGCGATGATCTGGTAGCGCGCCGGAACGTCCGGGTGCGGCCGCACCAGGATCGGCTGCAACACCCCCTGGGTGCGGATCGACTCGGCGAGGTCATGCAACATGTCCTCGTCGAAATTCATCCGCGGCTGAAACGGATTGGGATCGAGCAGGTCGATCGGCAGCCGCCTTATATCGTCGGTCGCCGTGTCGGCGGCGCCGCGTGCCGGCATCTCACCGAACAAAGCGGCCAGGCCGCGGCCGAGCCTTGGGGGCGCCGCTTTGGCGTTCATCGCGCGTTCACCGGGGCGGCTTTCCGCTTCGCGGCGTGGTCACGGCGCACCAGTTCCTCGGCCAGTTGCGCGTAGGCCAGCGCGCCCGCCGATCGCGGATCGTATTGGAACACCGGCACCCCGTGGCTCGGCGCTTCCGACAGGCGAACGTTGCGAGGAATCACCGTTTCGTACACCCACTCGCCAAAGAACCCCCGCGCGTCGTCGGCGACCAAATCCGACAGGTTGTTCCGCTTATCATACATGGTCAGCACCACGCCGCACAGGCGCAGCGCCGGATTGAGCCGGCGGCGCACCATTTCGATGGTGCGGGTCAGCCCGCTGATGCCCTCCAGCGCGTAGAACTCGCATTGCAACGGCACCAGCACCCCATCCGCCGCCACCAGCGCGTTCAAGGTCAACAACCCCAGACTGGGCGGGCAATCGATCAGGATGTAGCGGAACGGCGAGGCGTCCCGCCACACCGCCAGCGCGTCGCGCAGCCGGAATTCGCGCCGGTCCTTGCCGGCGAGTTCGACCTCGGCGCCGACCAGATCGGGGCCGGACGGGATCAGCCACAGGTGGTCGTATTTCGTGCGGTAGGTATCGAGATCGTTGGGCTCGCCGTCGTCGATCAGTTGGTAGCTGCCGCGGCCGCGATCCTGCGCCGCGACGCCGAACCCGGTGGAGGCGTTGCCCTGCGGGTCGAAATCGATCAGCAGCACCGGCACGCCGGCCGCCGCCAGCGCGGCCGCCAGGTTGACGGCCGTGGTGGTCTTGCCCACGCCCCCCTTCTGGTTGGCGATGGCCAGGATGCGCGGTTTAAAGACCGCGGGATCGGAGGCTTTGGTTTCGAGCACGCCTCGCCGTCCGGTACTGGGCTGAGCGATGGCCGCCGGTGATGCCCCCGTCAGCGGAAGCCTCCGTCGGGATCGGTCACCGGGATCATCGCGGGAGGATTGTCATAACGGCGCGCGCCGGGTTCGCGCAAGGTTGGGCGGGGCGGGGTCGTCTCAGTCTGAAATTCAACAGCCACGCGACCTATGGCGACGGGTCAAGGGAAGCGCGTCACGTCATCTTCAGGTACTCGATCAGCTTCACCACCGCCGTCGGCTTGTCGGTCTTGTCCAGCGCGGCCAGTTCGGCCGCCAGCCGGTCCAGCGCCGCCTCGTAGATCTGCCGCTCCGAGAAGCTCTGATCCGGTTGACCGGAGTTGCGGTGCAGGTCGCGCACCACCTCGGCGATCGCCAGCGGGTCGCCGGAGTTGATCTTCGCCTCATACTCCTGGGCGCGGCGCGACCACATCGTGCGCTTGATCCGGGCGCGGCCTTTCAGCACCGCCAGCGCATCGTCGAACTGCTTGCGCGTCGCCAGCTTGCGCAATCCGGCCGAGCGGGCCTTCGCCACCGGCACCCGCAGCGTCATGCGGTTCTCTTCGAAGGTGATGTGGATCAGTTCCAGCCGGTGGCCGGCGATCTCCTCGGTCGCGATGCGCTCCACCTTGCCGACGCCATGGGTCGGGTAGACCACATGATCGCCCTCCACGAACACTTCCGCCTTGGCGGGCACGCGCGGGATTTGCTGCGGTCCGCCGTGCGACGGCCGGTTCATCGGCGCCGAATGGCTCGCCGGTTGAGGCTGGGGCTTCGGCGCGACGGGGGCCAGGGGATCGGCGGTATTGGCAGGGGCGTCTGACATGATTGCTGGTTGTTCCATCTCGTCTTCAGGCAGCCTGGCAAGGCTGGGGGGATCACTCACGGCCACACCAGCGGTTCGGGGCTGGGGCGGATCAGGGCGTACCGGGGTTGGGCGAGAAGAACTGCTCCTTACCGGGTTTGTCTTTCCACTCATCGGCGTCGTCCGGCGGCGGGCCCTTGCGGGTGATATTCGGCCACTCCGCCGCGTAGGTCCGGTTGCGTTCGAGCCACGGCGTGCCCTTGTCGTCGCTGTCCGCGACGATCGCCTCCGCCGGGCATTCCGGTTCGCACACCCCGCAGTCGATGCATTCGTCGGGGTGGATCACCAGCATGTTCTCGCCGACGTAAAAGCAATCGACCGGGCATACCTCGACGCAGTCCATGTACTTGCAGCGGATGCAGTTCTCGGTGACCACGTAGGTCATTGGGAATCCCTCGACAGGTCAGATGGTCACGGTTTCCCGTGAAGCAATGGCCGCTTTGGGCCGAATTTCAGACGCGGCGGTATGCCGATGTTTGCCCGCGCGCGCAAGGTGGCGCGGAACGATGGCCGGCCAATCGCTCGATCTGAGACGGCGGCATAGGGTCAGAGTTCGGCCCGCCAGGAGACTCTGCCCCATGGGGGCTGAATTATCCGCCATGGAATGCCGTGGGATCCCCCGGGGCAGTTCGAATCCAGCCCCGGGCTACCTGTGCTGATCTGCGTTCATCCGCGTTCATCCGCGGTAAAACTCGGCCTGGCCGAAGCCGGGCTGGCCGCGGCTCTCGCGGTTTTCAGGCAAATTAAGGATTCAACCGCGGATGAACGCGGATGCTCTCGCGCGGGAGTGGCTGGCTGGCCAATGATGGCGAAAGGCGGGGGTTCGTGCCATAGGTAGCCGCCAACGCGGGGGCGCCGCGCGGCCGGGGCCGGCGAACCTGGAGCGTGTGCCACGATGGCAGACGGGTCGGAGGATTGTGGATATCCCATGATTGGTCATATGCGAATCCGTTCGCCGCTGCCTGAGCTTTGGGCCGGAAACCGCCCTCGCGTCCGCGCGCGGGTCCGGCGTTAGCGATGGGGGAAAGTCCGCTGCCAGATGGCTCCGACCCCGCCGCGACCTGGGCGAAGCGCGGTCTTCCGGCCGACATGAAGGACCGGCTGATCGTCGCGCTCGATCTTCGTAACGTCGACGAGGCGCTGGAGATCGTCAAAACCCTGGACGGGGTGGTGTCGTTCTTCAAAGTTGGTCTTGGGCTGCAGTTCGCGCCCGGCGTCGATCGCCTGATCGGGTCGCTGGTCGAGTCGAACAAGAAGCTGTTCCTCGACGCCAAGATGTTCGACATCCCGGAAACCGTGGGACGGGCCGTCGAGACCGTCGCGCGACGCGGCGTTTCGTTCGTCACCGTGCACGGCGACGAAGCGATCATGCGGGCCGCGGTCAAAGCGAAAGGCAGCTCCGATCTCAAGGTGTTCGCCGTCACGGTGCTGACCAGTCTGGACGATCAGGCTTTGGTGGAGATGGGATACGCCTACACGGCCAAAGACCTCGTGACGTTACGGGCGAGAAAGGCGGTCGAGAGCGGCTGTGACGGCATCATCGCCTCGGCGGACGACAACCCCGACCAGATCCGGATGTTGGCGCGAAGCCAGCATTTGCTGATCGCGACGCCCGGCATTCGCATGCCGAACGCCGCGGGGGATGACCAGAAGCGGGTCGCGACGCCGCGGCAGGCGATCGAAAACGGCGCGGATTACCTGGTGGTCGGACGCCCGATCGTCGCTCAGACCGACCCGCGCGAAGCCGCTCGCGGCATCATCGAGGACATGAAACAGGGTGCGCGGGGCTTGTAGCACGCCGCCGCGCCCAGGCGCGGGCGAAACCGCGCGATGGTCTTTCGCGAGCCTGGCATTCGGTTGGCGCGCAATCAGGGCGTTGTGCTGTCCGGAACGCAAGCTTAACGTACACCGACGCGTGTCCGCCCGGCGGCGCGCCTTCGGGGGGATGCGAATGAAGCGCTTTGGTTACCTGTTCGGGTTGATCGCCATCCTGCAAGGGAGCGAAGCCCTCGCCCAGCGAGCGGTCGACCACGTCACGGCGGCCGCCCGGCCTGGGCGGTACGACGGGCCCTGCCCAGCCTCCATCGAGTTCGTTGGAACGATCTACGTCAATTTCCCGACAACGGTCACGTTCCGGTGGGAGCGCAGCGATGGCGCCACCGGGCGGGTCGAGTCCGCCCGGATCAACCCGACGGGAAGCGTGGTCACGCGCTGGCAACTCAGCCGGCGGCCGGGTGAGGTGTTCCGGGGATCGGAGACGCTGCACGTGCTGTCGCCGGGGGATTTCTTTTCGAACCCGGCGGAGTTCACGCTGGTCTGCCGCTAGGGAAGGCGCTGGCTGGGGATGGCGATCACGGCCGGGCGGCCCGGTAACCGCGCGACTGACCGTCAAACCCGGCACCGCTCATTTCCACAGCAGCGACACCGCCAGCGCCACGGCGAGCAGTCCGGCCACCGCCTGCCAGAACCGGACCGGCGCGCGCTCATAGAGCGTCGGCGGCCGGCGCACCGGCGGGGGAGCGTAAGACGGCCCTGACTCGAACGCATGGGCGAACTCGGCCATGTCGGCGAACCGCTCGGCCGGATCGGACGCGATCGCGCGGCCGAGCGCGTCTTGCAGCCAGGCCGGCAAATCCGGGCGAATCGCGGAAAGCTCCCGCGGCCGCTGCCGGCTCGGCACGCTGGTGGCGTCGGGCGGCAAGTCCTCGAGCCCAGAAAGGCGGACCGCGCCGAGACGGCGCGGCGTTCATCATCGTGTATAACGTCATCATCGCTTTCATCATCCTGAAGGCGATCTCGTTCATCACGCCGCTGCGCATGGATGAGGCAACGCTGAAGGTGGGCGATGACGCCGTGCACGGGGAGACCGCGTACGCGATCGGCACCGAAGGCGAACAGAAAGCGGGGATTTTGACGGGGTCGCCGGACGATCGGCGGCCCGCCCAGTACGTTCGCGGACCCGGCGGGAGACCTGGCCTTCGGGCGCGGCCCCTCCCCGGTCAGGCACGGTCAGCGCCATGACGAGAGGCTGACGGAACGGCGCGCGCGCGACAGGCTGAGCGTGCCAGACACGGAAGCGGCCGCGCGAGGCTCGCTCCGGCGCCGGGATTTCCGGTGGTCGCTGATTCTGAAACGTACGACTTTCGGAAATCGGGTGGATCCGTCGCCCGCATCATCGCCGCCGGCTTCGCTCCCGGCGCGCCCGGACTTTGATCCAGATCAAAGACACGCCCGCCAAAACGAGTGTGATACGAAACCTCCAACAGGGCAAAGGAGGAAACGATGTACGTCACCATCCGAAAATATTCCGGTTGCGGGGACCTGAAGGAGGTCAACCGTGTCGCGATGGCCGAATTGCTTCCGGTGTTGCGGACGGTCGCGGGGTTCCGCTCTTACGTGATCGTGGACACCGGGAACGGCACGGGCGCCTCCATCGGCATGTTCGACAGCAAGGCGGCCGCCGAAAACGCCAACCAGCAGGCCCGCGCGGTCGTGCAGAGGACTGCCCTCAAAGGCCTGCTGCCCAACCCGCCGGAGATCACCGTGGGAGAGGTGTTGGGAGAGGCGAAGTAGCCCGCGCCGTCACCGCGATGCCGCACAAGCAGGAACCATAATCGGAGACACGACAATGCCGAAGTTTCTGATCAAGGGAAACTACACCGCCGAGGGCTTGCAGGGCCTGCGGAAGGACAAGGCGTCAGGCCGCGAGAAGGCGGTCGCGACCGCCTGCGCGGCGCTCGGCGGGAAGCTCGAAACCTTCTACTACGCGCTTGGGGACGACGATTTGTTCGTCACCGTCGATCTGCCGAGCCACGTGGAGGTGGCCTCGATCTGCGTCGCGGTTGGGGCGAGCGGAATGTTCCGCACGTGCTCCGTGCCGCTGCTAACGGTCGCGGAAATGGACAAGGCGCTCAGCGAGGGCACGAACTACCGGCCGCCCGGCGGTTAAGTCATCTGATCTCTGGAGCAACCGGAAATGTCTGTCACAAGTCTCTCGCGATGGAACGGTGGCAACCGCGATACCGCCGTCGCCAACGTAAAAAAGGCTAAGCCGGTCCTCGAAAAATTGGGAGCGGGGTCAGTTCGATTGGGCCAAATACATACGGGCCCGCATGCTGGCCAATGGGTGACGGCGGTCACCTATCCGGACTGGGAGACCCTCGGGAAGGCGCAGCAAGCTTTGGCCAGCGACGCCACCTACCAGAAAGTGCTGGCTGATGCCGGAGCGGTGGGTCCGCTGGCCGATCGAGCGATCATCGTCGGCATCGATCTGTGAGCGGCCCAGGCGGTGGCCTGTAATGGGAAAGCCGCCGCGGCGAGGGTAGGAACGACCGTGCTGCCCGACGGCCAAGCCACGCGATCGGCCTGGCTGCGCGGACGCGCACCTGGGCTGACGGCCCCGCCCGCCAGGTAGACGTTCCCTGTCGGGGGTTGGCGGGCCTGACGCGCGGCGAATGCGGTCAGCCTTGGGGATGAGGTTTCCGGCGATCTCGTCAGAGCAACGACCTACGCCGCCCGCGTGATGACCCGCGTCCCCGTCCCGCCATGCTCCAAACCGGCACCGCCCGCCGGCCCCCCGGCTGATCCCCAGGTCAGCGACCCCGGCGTCAAACACACCGGACACGCGGCCCGCCACACCGGCTGAGGCGTGTGGCATGTGGCGCAGCGCCACTCCGGATCCGGGTCCGCCGCCGCCGCCCGCCGCAACGCGTCCCGCTGCGCCAGCCGGCCGGCTTCGGTATCGCCGCGATCCTCTTCCTCCAGTTCCGCGTGCAACAGCCACGCCCGCCGCTGATTGAGGCCGGACGTCTTTACCGCCTCCAGGTGCCGCCGCGCCTCCCCCACCACGCCGGCGTCGAGCGCGGTCCGGGCCAGCAGCAAGTGCGTCTCGGGATGGTCCGGCAGGCCGGCCGTCAATTGCTGCGCCGCCTTCGCCCGCGCCAGCTTGTCCGTCACCGGCGCCAGCGCCAGCGCCGCGATCTCCGGATGCGGCGCCCGCTTCCACCCGTCCGCCAGCACCGCCTGGGCGTTCTTCTCCCGGCCCCGCGCGCGCAACTGCGCGGCCCGGGCCAGCACCGCCGGCGTGAACGACGGATCGGCTTTCAACGCCTGCCGGGCCAGCCGCTCGGCGCGATCGGGGTTCGCCTCGGCCAGCGCCGCGCCAACCGCCAGGGCCGCGACCGGCGAGGCGGCCGCTGGCGAGGCGGGACCCGCCCCACCGGGACCCACCCCAGCAAGACCCGCCCCGCCGGGACCGGCCAACGTCAAGGCCTCCGCCCAATCGCCGGAGCGGATGGCGAGTTGGGCGCGCTCGTGCCGCAACCAGGCGGCACCCGGATGCGCCGCCTCGGCCTGGCGCGCGAACGCCGCCGCCTCGGACCACTTCTGCCGGGTAATCGCGTTGGCCAACAAGCCGCGGAGACCCAGAAACGCCGAGTCCTTGCGGGCCGCCAGGGCGCGCAACGCCGCCGTCGCCTCGTCATCGCGCCCGGCCAGCCGCCCGGCTTCGGCGGCCAGCAGCAGGGTTTGCGGCGTGTCGCCCAGCAGCGCGCGGGCCCGGCTCGCCTCCCGCCGCGCGTCGGCTTTCTCCCCCGCGGCCAGCGCCACCAAGGCGCGCGTCACCGCCAAGTCCCCCGCCCGCCGCCGCCGTCCGCCTCGCCACAGCGAGCCCGCCCGCGGCACGAACAGGATCAGCATCATCAGCCGCACCAAGGCATACAGCACGATGAACACCAGCAGCAGCGTCGCCAAAGCGAGCGAGTCGCTGGTCTCCACGGTGTACGGCCCGGCGTCGATGATGGAGATACGGCCGGGGAGACTGGCGACGAGCCAGGCAGCGGCGAACACCAGGACGCCCCAGAACAGCGTGCGCAGGATCCGCCGCATCAGCCGGCCTCCGCGAGCGACGCCAGCGCCTCTCGCGCCGCTTGCAGGGCCTTGGCGTCGGCCAGCCAGGGCGCCATCCGCGCCGCCGCCGGTCCGGACAACGTCTCCACGGCGCGCACCGCCCCGCTCAGATCGCCCGCGTCCAACAGCACCTGAGCATGCACCAGGGTGGCGGCGGCCGAGTTGCCGATCACCACGCGATCGCCCTCACGCACCGTGATCAGCCGGAAGTCCTGCAGCCGGGCCAGGACGCGGTCGAGGAACGGCTTGCCCTCGGTATCCGGCTCGCTGACCTTCAGCGCCGCCTGGGAGGCCGCGGTGAAGGCGAGGCGCAAGCCGGCCTCGGTCGGCGGCGCGGTGGTGGCGAAGTGGGCCAGAGCGGGCGGCGCATCCGGGATCGCGCCCAACGGATGCCCCGCCGCCAGCGCGATCTCCAACTGGGCCAGCCGCGTGGCGTGGCCGGAGGTGTCGGCCAGTTTCGTCTCGCCGGCGGCCAGTTCGCTCAGCCGGTGTTCCACATCGTTCAGCTTGTCGCGGACGTCGGCGGCGCGATCGCCGGCGGACAAGGCGTCGATCCGGACCGCGAGCGCGTCGACCCTGGCGGGATCGACGCTGTGCTCGGCCTCCTGCTTTTCCAGCGCGTCCAGCCGCGCGATCAGTGGGCGGAGGTCCGGCGCCGCGGGCATCTGGGCCGCGGCTCCGGCTTGCGGCATCCCCGGCGCCGGTCGCGGTGACGCCGCCGCCGCCTCAAGCGCGTCCAGCCGCGCCAGCAGTGGGCGGAGATCGGCGGAATTCCGTGACGACGCCTGGCCGGTGGCCTGCCCAGGCGGGGGGAGACGCTGCTCCAGCGCATCCAACCGCGCGGTCAATGGCGCCAGATCGGCGGGCGGCCGTTGTTCGAGCCGCGCCACCCGTGCTTCGAGCGCCTGGATCGCGGCCGCGCCGGTGGCGTGGTTGGCGGCTCCCGGGAACAGCGAGGTCAGCGACGATTGGACGAACCCAGGGTTTTGCCAAATCCAGGCCCCGCCCGCGCCCACCAGCAGGATCAGCACGCCGACGACGCGCGGCCAGATGCGCGGCCCGCTGATGCGGTCCGGCTCCGCTTCCGGTTCCGACCCGGTCCGCGTTTCCGCCGCCTGGGATCGGCCGGTCGGCGACCCGGCCGGCCGGGATTCGGGGGGAGGTCGCGTGGCCGAGGCCTCGCCGCCCGGAACGGAACCGGAGGCGGCCTGGCCGATTGGTGTCGGCTCGTCAGTCATCGCAATAGCGCCAGCATCGCATCCTGGGTTGGTTTGCTGGCCACGCGGATGCGTGCCCAGAGCACGTCCCTTAATGCCATGCCGGCCTGGGGCCCGATAGTGATGGCTTCACGACCGGACAGCGCGGGGAGCAGGCCCGCCCGCCGCACCAGCCGCACGAAATGCCGCGCGGTGTCGGCGGAGAACAGCAGCACGGCGCCGGTTTGGTCCTGCATCAGCGCGGTCCGCGCCGGTTCCGGCAGGCGTGTCACCGGGACGGCCGCGTACGCCACCCGGCGCGCCACCCGGTATCCCGAGGCTCGCAAATCGGCGGCGAGCGCCAGACCCTGGCCACGCCCGCACGCCAGCAGCAGCGTCCCCTCCGCGGGTCTGACCCGCGCCCGGACCAGGGCAGCGAGCGCCACGGCGTCGCCATCGGCGCTGGCGACATGGGTGAACCCCGCCTGGTCCGCCCGCCGCGCGGTGGCGGCTCCCACGGCCAGGACGGGAAGCGCCCGGCAGGCGGCGGGAAGTGGCTCCACCGCGTTGCCGCTGGTCAGCAGGACCGCGGCGATCTGTCCGGGCGGGAGGCGAACCGGGTACCGGCGGATTTCCAGCAGTGGCGCCACGATGGGGACCAGGCCCATGGCGGCGACGCGGGCGGCGGTCTCGCTGGCGCCCGGCTCGGGCCGGGTGATCAGCACGGCGTCAGGCGGCATGGCGACCCGCGAAGGGGGCGGCGGGCGGGCGCGTCATTGCCCCTCGCCCGTCATGCCCGGGCTTGATCCGGGCATCCGTCGAGGCCGGAATGACCGAAAATCGGCTCGAATTGGCGCGGAATGTGCGCGTGGAGATCCTTGGGCCAGGCCCCATGGGCACTAAAATCGCGAGGCGGACATCCTGGCATCGCCCCTTCCACGTCATGGCCCGGCTCGTCCGGGCCACCTGAGCCAGCACCGTGCCGCGAGAGGTGGCCCGGACGAGCCGGGCCATGATGAATAAAGGACCGTGACGAAACGTTGGGGCTGCTATTTTAGTGCCCATGGTGTCGAGCCCGAAGAGGACGGGAAAGAGCGGAATGCGCCCTTCTCCAGGCTCATTCTTACGCGTGGGCACTCGACCCGGGCCATGCCGCGCCACCGAACAGCCAGCACCGCCGCCACCCGATATCATCAGCCAAAGATGTCGCGCGGGCAGTCCGCCCGCAGGCTGGCGCCCAGTTCCGTGCCGATCCGCGCGGCGTCCGCCGCCGCGCCGTGCACCGCGCGCCTGAGCAGAAATGACCCGTCCGCCCGTGCCACCAGGCCGGTCAGATGCAACTCGCCATTGGGCAACAGCCGCGCATGACCGCCGATCGGTGTGCGACAGGACCCGTCCAGTTCGGCCAGCATCGCCCGTTCGGCGGTCGACACCGCCTTCGCTTCCGGGTCCTCGATCGCGACCAGCATCTCCCGCAGTTCGGCATCACTCTCCCGCACGGTGATGCCAACGATGCCCTGGCCGGCGGCGGGCACCATCGCGTCCGGGTCCAGCACGACCGACGCCCTGTCCTCGAGGCCGAGCCGCTTCAACCCGGCCATCGCCAGCAACGAGGCGGCGCACTCGCCGAACCCGACCTTGTCCAACCGCGTCTGCACATTGCCGCGGATGCCGGTGATGGCGAGGTCCGGCCGCGCATGCAGCAACTGCGCCTGGCGCCGGACCGAGGACGTGCCAACCACCGCCCCCGCCGGCAGGCAATCGAACGGCGCCGCCGGATCGGGCGCGTCACAGTCCGGGCCGAGGATCAGCGCGTCCCGGGAATCCTCCCGTTTCAGCGTGCAGGCGAGCACGATCCCGGCGGGCAGCTCGGTCTCCAGGTCCTTCAGGCTGTGGACCGCGAAATCGATCCGGCCGTCCGCCAGCGCCTCGTGAATCTCCTTGGCGAACAACCCCTTGCCGCCGATATCCGCGAGCGGGCGGTCCTGCACCCGGTCGCCGGTGGTGCGGATGGCGTGTTCCTCGAACACGCTCATGCCGCGCAGTACCGGGCAAAACGTGGTCAGCAAATGCAGGAAGAACCGGGTCTGCACCAGCGCGAGCGGCGAGCCCCGGGTGCCGACCCGCAACGGCAGGGCGCGAAAATGCGGCCGCACGCTCATGCCTGGCTCGCCCTGGCGCGGCACGCGCGCGGCGGTGTCTCGCCCCTGGCTGGTCTCCTCGCGCCCGGTGTTGTCCACGGGCCGGAGGACCCGCGCATACTCATTGTCCACGTGACGTCTCTTTCCTTCGTTACGGACCCCTCATGAGCCGTGCCAGGGGCGGGCCCGATCGGACAATCGACCGGACCACGGGATGCGGCATTGCTCTGGATCAACTTGCGCCCGGCTTTATCGCCCTCCCGGTGCCGGGCACGGGGAGGGCGATCGGGCGTCAGGTATGAGACCGGATACGTGGCGGCTTTCATCAAGCAGTCGTATTAGCACGGTGCGTCGAGGACAATATGCAATCATTGGTTAGCAGCACCGTTATCGCGCCGGTCCTGGGCCCGGTCCTGGGGATCGAGTCCTCCTGCGACGAAACCGCCGCCGCAGTGCTGGACGCGGATGGCCGTGTCCTGGCCGAGGCGGTGCTGTCGCAGGAGCGCGAACACGCCCCTTTCGGCGGCGTGGTGCCGGAGATCGCGGCGCGCGCTCATCTGGCGCATTTGCCCGGCCTGGCGCGGGACGTGCTGGCCCGGGCGGGGGTGGAGGTCGGCGCGCTGGCGGCGGTCGCGGCCAGTGCCGGACCGGGGCTGATCGGCGGGCTGATCGTCGGGAGCCAGTTCGCCAAGGGGATCGCGATCGGGCGGCGCCTGCCCTATGTCGCGGTGAACCATCTTGAAGCGCACGCGCTGACCGCCCGGCTGCCCGGCCTCGTGGAGGCTCAGGGGGGAATTGCCGCGGCGTTTCCCTACCTGTTGCTGCTGGTGTCGGGCGGACACTGCCAATGCGTCGCGGTCGAGGGCGTCGGCCGCTATCGCCGGCTCGGCGCCACCGTCGATGACGCGGCGGGGGAGGCGTTCGACAAGGTGGGAAAGCTGCTCGGTCTGGGGTGGCCCGGCGGACCGGCGCTGGAGCGGCTGGCGGCAGCGGGGGACCCGCGGCGATATGCGTTCCCGCGGCCGATGCTGGGGCGCGATGGCTGCGACTTCAGCTTTTCCGGCTTGAAAACCTCTGTGGCGCAGACCGTGGCGCGGCTGCCGCCCGGCGCGCTGCCAGCCCAGGTGGCGGCGGATATCGCGGCGGGGTTCCAGGCGGCGGTGACCGATGTGCTGGCGGATCGGGTCGCGCACGCGATGGCGATGATGCGGGGCACCGCCTCGTTGTTGGTGGTCGCCGGCGGGGTCGCCGCCAACCAGGCGGTCCGCGCGGCCCTGGACCGCGCCGCCGCCGCGCATGGGTTCCGCTTGCTGGCGCCGCCGATCCGCCTCTGCACCGACAACGCCGTCATGGTCGCCTGGGCCGGGTTGGAGCGGCTGCGCCTCGGGTTGGTGGACGGGATCGAGTTCGCGCCGCGGCCGCGTTGGCCGCTGGAAGCGCTGGCGGGGGCGCCATGAATTACCGGCACGCCTTCCACGCGGGGAATTTTGGCGACTGCGTGAAGCATGCGCTGCTGCTGGCGCTGTTGCGGGCACTGCTGCGGAAGCCGGCGCCGCTGTTCGTGCTGGATACCCATGCGGGGGCGGGTCATTACGATCTCGCCGCGGCCCCGGCGCTGCGCACCAATGAGGCGGCGGACGGCATTGTCCGGCTGCTGGACCAGGTGCCTCCGGCGTTGGAGGACTATGTCGCGACGGTGCGGCGCCTCGGGCTGTATCCCGGCTCGCCGGCGTTGATTCGATCGTTACTACGGGAGGACGACCGGCTGGCCTGTTGCGAAGCCCACCCCGAGGACTGTGCCACACTGCGCGCGCTGTTTCGCCACGACCGCCAGGTGTCGGTGCACCAGCGCGACGCGTGGGAGGGGTTGAAGGCGCTGCTGCCTCCCGCGCAAAAACGCGGCCTGGTGCTGATCGATCCGCCGTACGAGGACCCGCGGGAGTTCGCGCGTCTGGCCGAGGGGCTGGCGCTGGCCCAAACGCGGTTCCCCACGGGCGTGCTCGCGGCCTGGTATCCGGTGAAACATCGCGCGCCGGTGCGGGCGTTCTTCGACTCACTGGCGTTGCGCGACGTGATCGCGGCCGAGTTGTTGTTGCGCGAACCGCTCGACCCGGCGCGTCTCAACGGCTGCGGACTGTTGATCGTCAATCCGCCGTACCGGTTCGAGCAGGAAGCCCAGGTGATTTTGGACGCGCTGTTGGATCGCCTCGGCGACCGCGCGGCCGGTGAGGCGGCTTTGGTCACGCGGTTGGCCGATGAGTGAGCTCAGCATTCTGGGCGCCGGCGCCTGGGGCACCGCGCTGGCGATCCAGGCGGCGCGGGCGGGCAACGACGTCGTGCTGTGGACGCGCGGCGGGGCCGAGGCGATCGCCGCGTCCCGGGAATCGCCGCGGTTGCCGGGCCATCGTCTGCCGGAGCCGGTGCGCGTCACCGACGACATCTCGGTGCCGTCCGGCATGGTGATCGTGGCGGTGCCGACTCAGTCGTTACGCGCCGTGCTGGATGCGCTGCGGACCGTGCGGGAACTGGTGATCTGCGCCAAGGGGATCGAGACCGGAACATTACGGCTGCCGCTGGAGATCGCCGCCGATGTGCGCCCGGGCGCCGTCGCCGCGGTGCTGACCGGTCCCAATTTCGCGCATGAAATCGCCTCCGGGCAACCCGCCGCCGCCGTCGTCGCCAGCCTGGATCAGGCGATGCGGGAGGCGGTGACCGCACGCCTCGCCACGCCGACCTTTCGGCTGTACGGCAGCGACGATCCGGTCGGCGCGCAAATCGGCGGCGCCGCGAAGAACGTGATCGCCATCGCGGCCGGCGCGGTCACCGGCGCGGGGTTGGGGGAAAATGCCCGCGCCGCGCTGATCACCCGCGGGCTGGCGGAACTGGCACGGCTGACCGTGGCTCTGGGCGGGCGGGCGGAGACGGTGATGGGGCTGTCGGGGCTCGGCGATTTGTTGCTGACCTGCACCGGAGCGGCGAGCCGCAATTACTCCCTGGGTCTGGCGTTGGGACGGGGCGAGAGCCTGGAGGCGATCCTGGCGGCGCGGCGGGCGGTGACCGAGGGCGTGGCGACCGCGCCGGCTTTGCTCGCGCGCGCCCAGGGGGTGGATATGCCGATCTGCGAGGCGGTGGCGGCGTTGTTGGCGGGGCGCACGACGTTGCGGGAGGCGATCGCCGCGCTGCTGGCGCGGCCGCGACGGGATGAGTGATTCGATGGCGGAATGGAGTCGCCGCGCGGTGGCTGCTGCCTGTTGTCATTGCGAGGAGCGGAGCGACGAAGCAAGCTCCCTGTCCCGCACATGGAGATTGCTTCGCTTCGCTCGCAATGACAGGGGGGTGGCAATGACAGGGGGGTGGCGATGACAGGGGGGGCGCGGCATGGGCGCGAAAATACGGGTGCAAATCTTTTGGTACTGTCGCTTCGTCGTCATGGCCCGGCTTGTGCGGGCCGCCTGACACGGCACCGTGCAGGTTCAGATGGCCCGGACAAGCCGGGCCATGACGAGTCAGGCACTGTTCCGAGCTACGGGTACCGGTGTTTAAGCGCCCATGCGGGGGCGCGGGCTGGGCTCACCCCGCCGTCCACGCGTGCCGCAACGCCAGACCCAGTGCGCGGCCGAAACGAGGTCCATCGCACAGAGGACTTCCCCGTACCCGATCACGCATCGTCTCCCGCAACCTCGCGAGGCCGGCCGGGTCCCGTGCCCACTTCAAGGCGATATTCAAGTAATCCGCCAGATCCCGCGCCACCCACTCGGGCAAACCGGCATTGCTCAAGTGGCTCGCGGAGTGGCGCGACGCGAAAATCTCCCCCGGCAGAGTCACGGTCGGCACACCCATCCACAGTGCCTCGCACGTCGTCAGTCCACCGGAGTAAGGAAACGGGTCCAGCACGATGTCGATCTCGTTATAACTGGCCAGAAACAGCCGATGCGGCGACGAGCCGCGGGTCTCCACCCGCGACGGATCGACCCCGAACCGTTCGAACGACTCCCGGAACCGCGCGGCCGTCGGCGCGTCGCCAAGCTGATGCGTCTTCAGCACCAGCCGCGACCCCCGCACCGCGTGTAAGATCGCACACCAGGCCTCGATCGCCCGCGGTGTGATCTTGGCGATATTGTTGAAACAGCCGAACGTCACGAAGCCATTCCCAAGCACCGGCGCCGGCACCACGTCGGGCGCGTGCGGCGGCGGGCTGTAACACACGTAACCATCCGGCAAACGCAACATCCGCTCGGAATACAGCGACTCCAGCGCGGGCGGCGTCTCCCAGCGATCGGTCAGGAACCAGTCCATCTCCGGCAGCCCTGACGAATGATTCTGCATCCCCACCCATTTGATCTGCACCGGCGCCAGCCGCCGCGCGCAGGCCGCCATCCGCGCCGCGTCGCCGTGACCGCCGAGATCGATCAGAATGTCGATGCCGAGCTCCCGCGCCCGCCGCGCCAGCGCCTCGTCGTCCAGCGAGCCGACATTCTCCCAGCACCGCGCCACGGTCTGATAGCGCATGGCGAGCGGATCGCCGGGCTCCGGCGCGCGCGACAGGCAGACGATCCGGAACGCGCCCGGATCGAGATGCTCGATCCCCGCGACCGTCAGCCAGCCGACCGGATGCGTGCGCAAGGTGCCCGACAGCAGGCCGACGGTCAGCACCCGCTCCCGGTCCGGCGCCTTGCGCAACGCCGGCAACGAGCCGCGCGGCAACACAGCGGCGCAATCGCGGGCCGCGCGCAGCAGCGCCGCACCCGTCACGCCATCCTGATACGGCAACGTATTCACCAACGCCCGCCGCGGCAGCACCGCCTCCGGCTCCAGCGCGATCGCCGCCTGGGCCAGCTCCACCGCCTCATCCTGCAAGCCCAGACACGCGGTCGCATTGGCCAGGTTGCATAGCACCGACGCATGCGGACCGTTACGCCGCAGCACCTCGCGCAGCAGAGCCGCCGCCTCGGCATGGCGATGCACGCGCATCAGCACGGCGGCATGATCGTTCATCAGCCGCGGATTGTTCGGATCCAGATCCAGCGCCTGGCGCAACGCCGCCTCGGCCTCGCGAGAGCGGGAGGTTCGGCTCAACACCCCGGCGAGGATCTGGATCGGTTCCCGCGCATCCGGCGCCAGCGCCACCGCCGCCTCCAGCGCGTCGACCGCGGGGTCGAGCAAACCCAGCCGGTCCAGCAGCAGGCCACGCGCGATATGCGGGACAGGGTTGAGCGGATCGCGTTCGCTCATCACCGCCAGCCGCGCGGCCTCCTCCGCCCCGCGTCCGGCGGCGAGCGCGGCGGCCACCAACTGATGCGCCAGCGCGATCGAGCGCGGCGTCAAACGTCGCGCGCGGGTGAAGGCCGCGAGCGCCAGGGCCGGCGCCTCGGCGTCCATGTAGGCGCGGCCCAGCGTGGACCATGCCTCGGGATTGCCGGGGGCGAGGCCGCAGCAGCGCAGCAGCGGGGACGTGGCTTCCTCCGGCGCGCCCGCCTCGACCGACAGCGCGCCGAGCGCGAGCAGCGCCGGTTCACGGTTCGGGTTCAATGCCAGCACGCCGCGATAGGCAAGCGCCGCCGCCTCGCTGGCGCCGTGGGTCCGCAGGCTGTCGGCCAGCCGCGACAACGGTTCGTCCCAGTCCGGCAGACTGTCCGCCAGACTCCGCATCAGATCGTGCGCGCGACCGGTGTCGCCGGCGCGGTCGAGATCGATCGCTTGGTTCAACCGGCTCGCGGGCGGCAGACCGGCGGCGCCGTCAGGCATCGTCGCGCGGCCGCTCCAGCACCAGGATCAGGCCGGCGACCGGACCCCCCGCCTCATGGCGCAAGGTCTCGCGCTCCAGGGCCAGACAGCGAAAGCCGAGCGCATCGGCGGTGGCCGCGACATGGCGCGCGGCATGGGCATAGCGGCCCAGACGGCCCAAAGCCCAGTCGCCATTGCCGGGAACGGTGCCGTCGTGATCGGGCAGCAGTTCCTCGACCGAGAAGATGAAGCGCCCGCCCGGCCGCAATCGCGCGCGGACGGCGCCCAGCATGTCGTCCAGCGCGCCGAAATAGCACATCAGGTCGGCGGCCAGGATCAGCCGCCACTGGCCAATGTCCTCGCGCAGGGCGTCAGGCAGCCGCGCCTCCCGCAAGGTGGCGTACAGCCCCTTGGCTCGCGCCCGCTCCAGCATGCGCGACGACAAATCGATCCCGGTCAACGGACCCAGCGGGAGGTCGGACAAAGCGAGCCCGACTAGGCCGGTACCGCAGCCGAGATCGAGCACGGGCCCGGTGCTGGCCACCGCCGCGAATTCGATGACGTGGCGCCGGATCAGGCCGGGGATGCGATACCCCAGTTCGACGATATGGGACTCGAAGCGGTCGGCGTAGCCCTCGAACAGCGTCCGCACGTAGTCATACGGCGTATTGGGCGCGCTCCCCGCCGTGGCGGCGAGATGCCGGATCTGGGCGTCGCCCGGCGCCAGTTTCAGCGCTTCATGGTAGGCCAACGCAGCGTCGCCGTGCCGGCCCAGACTGGATAACGCGTGGCCGTTCAGGCCGTACGTGCTGGCGTCGGCGACGCCGTCGATCCGGGCCTGCTCGGCCAGCGCTTCCGCCCGGGCGAAGTCCCGGCGGCGAATGCAAAGCAGGATGGCGGCGTTGCGTGTCGCCGTCGCCCCCGGCACGGCGCGGATCCCGTCGAGCAGTGCCGCCAGCGCCGCGTCCATGTCGCCGCCGGCGATCAGCGCCTGGGTCAGCGTTTCGCGGAACGCGCTCTCGCTCGGCGCGCCGGCGACCGCCTCGGTCAGGCAGGCCACCGCGTCGGCGGTGCGGCCGAGCAGCAGCAACGCCTCGCCCAGCAGTGCCTTGGCGGCCGGATCGTCGCGGTCGAGGATCACTGCCTCGGCCGCGTCGCGCGCGGCGCCTTCCACATCGCCCAGCCGGCCGCGCAACTCGGCACGGCATTTGCGCAGACCGGGATGGTCCGGTTCGGCGAGCACCGCCTGATCCAGCTCCGCCCCGACGCTGTCGAGCGTTCCGTCGCTCAACGCCAGCCGCGCGGCAAGCACCGACAGCCCGGCGGACGGTTGCGCCAGGCCGCGCGCCGCCGCGAGAAGGGGACGCGCGGCACCCGGCCGTCCCTGGTCGATCAGTTGTTCGACCCGCGCCATCAACGTGGCGGCGTCAACCGTCTCTCGTGCGAATTCCATCGGCTGGCCTTTTTTTGGCTGGATGCGAAACCGGGGTCAGGGATTGCCGGACAATCCCTCCGCGATGTGCTTGTTGATCGTGATCAGGAAGTCGAAGTTCGGCTCGTTGGAATCCATTTCCCGCTGCACGGTCAGGCCGATGGACACGAGCCCGGCCCGCGTTTCCGGCGGCAGCGGATTGCCGTCGTCGCGCACGAGATCAGAGATGGTCATCCAGAGCCGCCGGTTGTCCGCCAGTGCCCGGACGCGCGCGATGGGGCCCGCCTGACGCGCGGCCTGCAACCGGGCGATCACCAGACGAAAGATCTCCGCCTCTTGCTGACGTATGGTCCTGTTGACCGCGGCGCTCGCGTACGCCCGCGACGCCAAATGCAGATTAGGCATGAGCTTCACTGATCCTTTCCGAAGTTCGGGACGGCCCCGGGGGCACAAACGGTGGCCGCGCCGGTGCCGTCCGGCCCAGTACGGTGTCTTCGTGGTTGATGATGCGGCGCGTGAGCTTCAGTGCGAGGTAGCAATTATCCTCCGCCGCCGCCGCCTCCGCCCGGTCGAGGATTTCCCGCGCCAGCGCCGAAGTGGTCGCCGCCTTGAACGCCACGATCAACTCATGCGCCGCGGCGAGGCCGTCGGTACGTTCCTGCTCCTCCCCGACATACGCGGTTTGCAGCGCGAAATAGATCCGCCGTGCCGGCGTGTCGGCCTGCTCGGGCGACATGATCTGCTTGCCGAACATGAACCGCGCCTTCGCCACCAGCTCAATCCGCGATCGCGTCCGAAACCGGACGAGGGCGCCGTTGATGATCATCGCCTCACCTGGGCGAAGCTCTAAAACCAATCCGGTCATGCGCTTCCCGCTCCATCCGAGCCATCAGCGGGTGGGAACCGTTCCCGCCCGCCACGAAGATCATCGATTGATTACTTGAACAGGTTCAACAACGCGGCCGGCGCCTGGTTGGCGATCGACAGCGTCTGCGTGCCCAGCTGCTGACGAATTTGCAGAGACTGCAGCTGTGCCGATTCCTTCGCCAGATCAGCGTCCACCAGCGAACCGATGCCGGTGTTCAGCGCGTCGATCTTATCGCTGTTGTAACTGACCTGATTGTTGACGTAGTTGGTCTCCGAACCCACGGTATTGAGCGCCGAGGTGACCGAGTTGAACTTGTTAAGGAACGTGCCGGTCGCGGTGATCAGCGCCGCCACCGTCGAGGCACCCGCTAACTGCGACGTCGTGAAGCCGATCGAACCATACATCGCCGACCCGCCGAAGGTCGCGATGCCGTAGCTGGATCCCGATTCGTTACGTGCCACGGCGACCCGGCCGAACACACCATTGCTCCCGGTCGTGTTGCCGATCAGCGTCTTGCCGTCATAGTTCGCGTCCTGAATGAATGTCTGCACGTTCGCCAGCATCGAGGTATACTGAGCCGTATAATTCGTTCGGTCGGCGCCGGTGACGCTGCTGTCGGACAACTTGACCAGCACATCGCGCATGCTGGTCATGGTGTTGGAAATGTTGTTGAGACCGGACTGGGTCGTCGACAACAGGCCTTGTGCATTGCCGAGCTGCTGATTGGCACTGGTCAGCGCCCCGACGGTGGAGCGAATCCCTTGCGCGATCGCATACGCGGCGCCGTCATCGACAGCGTCGGCCACGCGAAAGCCGGTAGAGACCTGCTTCTGTACAACATTCAACATGTTGTTGGTCTGATCCAACGATTGCAGCGCGATCATCGCGCTTTCGTTGGTATTAACGGAATTGAGCGGCATGGCGTGTTACCTTACCAAATCGAGCGTTCAGCGGTACCCGGGTTTTGCCGGGGGAATGACAGGATCATGCCGAAGAACCCTTAATAAAACATGAACAAGTCGCCAATCGCGTCAGCTCACCGGAAGAAATTTCGCCAGTGACATGCCGCTCGCCGCCGAAATCAGCTGATACGATTCGGTCAATTGCGTCTCCATCAGTGACAGATTGGACAAAGTCGACGCCATGTCGACATTCTGCGCGGTCGACAACTGACCGGTCAGCGCCGTCTGCGTGTCGCTCAACGTCGTGCTCAGGTTGGTCAGGCTCGATTGTTGCTCACCCAGAATACCAACGTCTGTATTCATCGCGGTAATCGCATTGGTCACACTCGTTTGTGTGTCGGCGACCAAAGACGCAAAGTTGGGATCGTTCACCTGACTGCTGCTCATCGACCCGACCGTGGCCAACGCGCGCATCAGATCGCGCATGTATGAACCGGTCGTCGAGGTGCCGGTCGACACCGCGCTGGTATTGGCGCTCGCGAGCAAACCGATCGTTTGCGACTGGCCGTCCCCCGTCGATACCGAGGGCGGCGGGAGACCGGCGGCGGGCTGCGCCAGCCAGGCGGAAAACGGCGAGGTGCCCGGCGCGTTCGAACTCGCGATCGCCAATGTCGCCGTCACCGTCGCCGCCGCGCCGTTGGTGGTCAGGCCGCCGACGGCGGCGGAGATTTGCGTGTAGAACCCGGAGGACGTGATCTGATCCGGATCGGGCACCGGCGGGTTCGACGAATCCTGACCCGCGAACACGTAAACGCCGCCGTATTGGCTGTCCAACAACTCCCCCACCTGGGCCAGATCGCCGCGCGCGTTCGCGGCCACGGTATCGACCTCCGACGGATTGAGGCCGTCCAGATCGGGCATCTCCGCGAACAGATTGGCCGCGATCGAGCCGATTTGCGTCATCGCCGTCTGCGTGATCTGCGCCGGTCCGCTGGCGGCGGCGATGTTGCTCTGGGCCGTCGTCAGGTTGTCGATCTGTGGACCGAGCGCCAGGGCGACCGGCGCGGTGACGCCCAGGCCGGCGTAGGTGTTGGAAATCAGGCCGCTGCTGGCCTGCTCGGTCAACGCATCGAAATTCTGTTTGATCTGAGTGAGGCCGGCGGTCAATTGTCCCAGGTCGGGAAAGCCGAGACCGGAGATCGCCCCGCTCATTGCACCACCGTCAGCAACTGGGTGAACATGGCCTGCACGGTGGCGATGACCCGCGCGTTCGCCCCATAAGCGTTCTCCAACTCGATCATGTACGACATCTCAGTATCCATGTTCACGCCCGACACGGCGGTCATGTTGGCGTTCAGCGTCGTCTGCACCGCCCGTTCGGTGCTCAACTGGCCGGTGGCCGCGGCGCTCACCGCCGCCTGGGCCGAGACCAGCGCGGTCGCGTTCTCGGCCAGCGTCGCCGGGGCGGCATAGGCTGCGCTGAGCGTGCCGTCCGGTCCGAGGCCCGTGGTGTTGCCGGCCGGCTGCGCCACGCCGTCTTGCGCGTCCGCGCCCAGCGCGTAGTCGAGCACGCGGTTGATCAGCGTGGCGAAGCCGGCCGGTCCCGCCGGCGGATTGGTCGTGAACGCCGACGCGCCGGTGGCCGAGTTCTCAAGGTCCTGCGTCCCGTCGCGCACCAGCGACGCATTCGCGATGACCGCCGGATTGACCTGGATCTCCGACGCGAACCCGACATAGGTCGATTGCACCGGTGTCCCGCCGCCCGCCGGCACGTTGCCGTTCGGATCGCTGAACAGCGTCAGCCCCTGCGCGCTGAACCGCGAGGCGAGGGACCAGGAAAACTCGTCGAGTTCGCCCTGAAACGTCGGCAGCGTGGTATCGCGCAGCGTGATATTGGCGCCCAGGCTGCCGCCTTGCAGTTGGTTGGTGATGTCGGCGCCGCCCAAGCTGATCGGCGGAATCGTTCCGCTGGCGTAGGAGGCGCCCGGACCGATGGTGACGCCGCTCGTCTGTATCGGGTTCGGCGCGCCCCGTGTCGGCAACTGGGTGCCCGAGACGGTGGTGACGATCAGGTCCCCATTGGGCTGGTTCAATGTCTTGACCGCGACCATGCCGCTGAGCGCATGCACCACCGCGTCGCGCTGGTTCTCCAGGTCCGCCGTCGATTGACCCGCGATCCGCGCGGCGATGATTTTGTCGCTCAGGGAACCGATCTGACCGAGGTCCGTGTTCATGCTCGTCACCGCCGAGACAATGTTGGTTTCCGCGGCCTGACGTTGTCGCGTGTACGCATCGCTCAGCGTGTTGATGCTGGCGGTCAGGTTGCTCGCCGCCGAGACCACCGCGGATTGCTGGGTGGCGTTCGATGGATCGCCGAGCAACGTGGAAAACGCGCCCTGGACCTGGGCGAGCAGACTGCCGAGATCGTTGCCCTGGCCCGGAGTGCCCTGCAGCGCGTCGAGCGCTTGCAGACTGGTGGTGGTCGTGGTCAGCCCGGAGACCGTGCTGTCCTGCTGGAACGCGGACTGTTGCAAGGCCAGATCGATGGCGCGGGTGGCCGCCTCGGTCTGCACGCCCAGGGGTTGGCCGCCGGCGGTGAGGCTTTGCTGGTTCGCGGTCTCGACGCTGTAGTCCGGCGTGCTCGCGTTGGCGACGTTGTTCGACACCAGGCCCAGTTGGGCGTTGATGTTGGCGAGGCCTCCGGTGGCGATCGACAGGGCGCCGGCGAGACTCATGCCGGGTTATTGTTTCATGTTGATGGTTGCCTGCAACATGTCGTTCGCCGTGGTCACCACTTTGGTGTTCGCCGAATAGGCCTGTTGCGCGACGATCAGTTGGGAGAACTCGGTGGCGATATCGACGTTGGAGCTTTCCACCGAACTCACCACGAGACTGCCGGCGCCATTGGTGTTGACCTGTTCGGCCAGCGCGTTGCCCGAGGCGATCGTCGCGGTGAACGACTGGCCGTTTTGTCTTTGTAACGCATCCGGCGCGTTGAACGTCACCAACGGCACCTGCGCGATCGTCCTGGTCTGGCCGTTGTTGTAGTTCACCACCACGGTGCCATTGGCCTGTGTGGTGACGCCGGAATAATTGCCGGGTGGCACGCCGTCCTGGCTGAGGCCCTCAAGATTGTAGACGGTTCCGGCATACTGCGTGACGCCGGTGGCGCCACCATAGGTCCCGAGATTGAGCGTGATCGTTTGCGGTCCCGAGCCGAAATCCATGACCATGCTCATATTCGCCGTGCTGCCGGCGGTATAACCGGCCGAGGTGATGTTCCCGGTCGCCTGGCTGATCTGGCCGATGGTCCCGGCGGTGACCGGGTTGCCGCTGACCTGGGGGCCGAACTGCACGTCGGCGGTGCCGACAGCCGGCGCGGCGGCATCCGGCGCCGTGACCGTCACGGTCCAGTCGTTCGCCGCGTTTTGCGTCCAGCCCAGGGTCACGATGTGCGCGGTGCCGAGCGCGTCGTAAACCGTGATGTTGGAGGAAATCGGCGAGGCGGCGGTGGCGGTCCCGGCGGCCGGTGTGGCGGGCAAATTCGCCGACAGATCGACATTCGACGTGGCCACCGGGTTGAGTGCCGTTTGCGTGACCTGAATCGGCACCAGCGCGTTCTGGTTGACGGTGCCGGTGACCGGGTCGGCCAACCAGCCGTTCAGAAACTGGCCCGCGCTGTTGACCATGTAGCCCTGGCTGTTGAGCGCGAAATCGCCCGCGCGGGAGTAAAATTGCTGCGGATTGAAGGTCGGCTGACCTGAAATCTGGCCGGTCTGTTGCGACACCGCGAAGAACCCCTGGCCCGCGATGGCGAGGTTCAGCGGGCTGTCGGTTTGGGTGATCGTGCCCTGCACATCGTTCACATAATTCGGCCGGGCGACGACCGCGCCGGGATCGTTCCGCACGGCCGTGCTGGTGGTGAGATAATCGACGAACGACGTATCGACTCGCTTGAAGCCAACGGTCTGGCTGTTGGCGACGTTGTCGCTGATATCGCCGAACGCGTCCGATTGCGCCGTGAGACCGCTGATCGCGCTGTTCATCGCGCCGAACAAGGACATCGTGGAGGCTCCTGATTACTGCCTGGAGCGTTCCACGCAAGCGGCGTGCCGGGATTGAGGGCCCCTGTCATCGCCCACGCGGCGAGACAATTTCCGTGTCCCCGAGCCGGGAGATTGCTTCGCTCCGCTCGCGATGACAGAGGTCGCGATCCGCGGCGGAGGGTCCTCTGGGCAGCGATTGCCCGGCAGGTTCTGCCTGGCGGATCCTCGGTACGGCGGAGCGCCGCGCGGCGTGGCCGGCCCGAGGCGCGCTGTTCAGTCCGGATCGCGCCCGCGGACCGACGCGAAGCCGCTGCCGAACGCTGAATCCCGCTTCTGGAACGCGTGCTTCACCCCGTGCTCGCGCATCGTCGCTTTGAATTCGATTGCCTTGGGCGCGAGGTGGCCGCGGGCGTCGATCTCGGCGCCGATCCGTTGCAATGTGCGGGCCCCCATCAACTCCAGGCCCAGATTCACGAGGCGCTTGTTGGCGGACAGCAAATGCGGATCGACGAGCCCCATGCGGCCGGCGAGCCGCATCACCTCGGTTTCGAGTTGATCCGCCGGGTAGGATTTCAGCGCGAGGCCGATCTCGGCGGCGTCCTTGCCGGTCAGGCTGTCGCCGGTCAGCAGCAAACGTTTCGCCCATTGCGGGCCGCAATGATACAGCCACATGCTGCCGGGCGGCGTGCCGAGATCGCGCACCGGCGGAAAGCCGATGCGGGCATCGTCGGCGACGATGATCATGTCGCAGAACCACGCCAGCTCGGTGCCGATCCCAATGCAGGTCCCGTGCACCTGGGCGATCACCGGCTTGTGCATGTTGAACAGCTCGACGCGGAGTTTTTGGCCCTGTTCCAGGCGCCAGATGTCGTCGTCGATCTCGGCGCGGCCGCGATACTCCGGGCCGCGGCCGGAGGAGAATTCGTTCAGGTCGGCTCCGGCGCAGAAATGCGGGCCGGCGCCGCGGAGGACCACGCAGTGGACGGGGTTGTACTCGTCGGCCTCCTTCAGCGCCGCGTTCAGTTCGCGCAGCAGCTGGGAACTGAGGGCGTTGCGGCGCTCCGGGCGGTTGAGGGTCACGATGGCGGTGGTGCCTTTGACCTCATAGGCGATTTGCTCGAATGGCATGGTTTCCTCCGTAAACGTGTCATGGCCCGGTTTGTAGCCCGTCATGGCCCAGTTTGTAGCCCGTCATGGGCCAGTTTGTACCCCGTCATGGCCCGGCTTGACCGGGCCATCCGCCGCGGCACACTGGCGCGACAGATGGCCCGGTCAAGCCAGGTCATGACGGTAGTATGCCGGGCCATGACGGTAGCAAGCAGGTCATGACGCCAGAGAGACGCCGAGCGGCCGGCCCATCAGCGGAGGACACACCATGAAAATCGCGCGGATCGAGACATTCCTGTTCGACCCCGGCCTCGCCAAGAACCTGCTGTTCTGCCGCGTGGAGACGGAGTCCGGCGTGCACGGCTGGGGCGAAGCCTATGTCACGCCCGGCAAGGAACAGGTGATCGAGCATCTGTTGCAGGTCATGGCGAAATACATGATCGGCCGGAGCGCGCACTCCATCCGCCACAGCGCGCAGGTGATGTTCGACGACTTCGCGATGCGGCGCGCGTCGCTGGATTTGCTGTCGGCCTGGAGCGCGATCGAAATCGCCATGTGGGACATCGTCGCCAAGGCCGCCGGCCAGCCGTTGTACAACCTGCTCGGCGGCCCGTCGCGCGAGCGGGTGAAGGTCTACGCCAACGGCTGGTCTTCCGGCACCGAATCGATCGAGGCCAACCTCGAGCGCGCGTTGCAGGTGAAAGAGGCCGGCTTCACCGCGCTGAAATGGGATCCGTTCCCCGGCCCGTGGCGCAACTTCATCCACCGCGAGGACGAGGATCACGTCGTGCGTTACGTTCGCCGCATGCGGGAAACCCTCGGCCCGGACTTCGGCTTGCTGGTCGAGGTGCACCGCAGGCTGGCGCCGATGCACGCGATCCGGATCGGTCAGCGCCTCGCGGAGTTCGACATCGGCTGGTACGAGGAGCCGTGTTTATGCGACAACATCGAACTGGTCTCCGAGGTGCGGCGGGCGCTGCCGGGTATCCCGATCGTGACCGGCGAGGCGATTTACTCGAAGGAGGCGTTCGCTCAGGCGCTGACGGCGCGGGCGGCGGATATCATCAATCCGGATATTTGCAACTGCGGCGGCATCAGCGCGATGCTGGACATCGCGGCGATGGCGCAGCCGCACGCGGTGGCGATGGCGCCGCACAACTACAATTCGACCCTCGTCGGTCTGGCGGCGACGGTGCAGTTGTCGGCGGTGATCCCGAATTTCTGGCTGGCGGAGTGCTTTATCAATCTGAAGCCGGCGTGCGACGAGATCGCGATCCAGCCGCTGACCATCAAGGACAGCTTCGTCGAGCTGCCCACCACGCCGGGGCATGGGATCGATATCGACGTGGCGAAGCTGCGGGCGAAGCCGTACCGGGACATGGGCGCGCGGACCGGCAGGTCGTTGCGTGGTTATACGGAGGAGTTTCCGCGCAAACACTATCAGGTCGCGGCAACCCGCACCGGGTATTGAAGCAGGCGGGGGCGACGGACCGTGTGTTAAGAACCGTTCGTCGCGGACTCTTCGGCCGGAGAGCGGCGGATACGCCCAAGGGGCGGGATGGCTCCCGTGTGTGTCGCACTTCGTCGATTCCGCGACATCGGTGCGCTGGCGGATGCTTACGCATGGGACAAGGCGCGGCGATCCGCGTGTATCCGCGGTTTATCATTTTTGGGGAGCCATGGATTGCCGGTGATCCGGTGGCTGACCGCCGGGCCTTCCGGGCCGTCGGCGGAAAAGAAGCAAACCGCGGATGCACGCGGACGGACCGGTGCCTCATCAGCGCGCGGGGATTGCATCAGAGTACTGTGCCCCTCCCGACCAGCATGGTGCCGCGGGAGGTGGTTCGAAGGAGCCCGCTTTCGGTCCGCTCCGTCATGCGCCTGGCCGGCCGCCCGGGGCGTCCGGGAGCATGCAACAACGATGGTGCTTGCATTGCCCGGCCTGACCAGTTATATGACCAGTCAGCCAGGGCGCGAAAATTCCACCGCCCGTTAACCGAACAGCAACCTCCAGGAGCTACCCATGTCCACCTGGCCCGTCCAGGACGCCAAAGCGAGGTTCAGTGAGTTGTTGGACAATTGCCTCAACGAGGGCCCGCAGGTGATCAGTCGCCGCGGCGTGGCGGAGGCCGTGCTGGTCCCGGTCGACCAGTGGCGCCGCCTCCAGGGCGACGCCCCAACGCTGAAGGACCTGCTGCTGGCCGACCACGCGCGCGCCGATATCCCGGTCCCGCCCCGTGGCGGACGCCGGCGGCGGGCAAGCGTGGTCTTCGACTGAGCGGTGTACCTGCTCGATACCAACGTGGTGTCCGAGTTGCGGAAGCCACGCCCGCATCCTCTGGTCGTCGTCTGGCTGCGCGGCGTATCCGACCGCGACCTGTTTCTCTCCGCCGTGACGGTCGGGGAAC
>Ga0181536_10000575_pt1 | contig 44639 bp, 37 predicted proteins | sample PEATcosm2014_Bin_41_FD_121105 | JGI IMG/M metagenome (GOLD analysis project Ga0181536, IMG submission 121105) | Peatland microbial communities from MTU Mesocosm Facility, Houghton, MI, USA - PEATcosm2014_Bin17_60_metaG | ecosystem: Environmental > Terrestrial > Soil > Wetlands > Peat | place...
CGTTTCCGACAATGCCGTGCGCCGCCTTCTTGATCGTCTTGCCAATCGCATCGTCAAGATCCTCACCGAAGCCAGGAAACTCAACCCGCCTCAAGAATAGGCAGAGATTAGCCGGTTAAGTCACGTTCTGATGGACGCTGTTATACCGGGTCAGATTGCCGTAATTCACCGCAAGGGTGGTCACACTCCGATTGATGGCGACATTCTTGAGGCTGTTATTCACATAGACGCTGTTGACACGGATGTAAGGACGAGACCGCCCTTTCCATCCGCCCCCGTCCGACCAGCCATGATAGTAAATATGGCGGTGCCGCCAGTCGAAGTCATAGTTTAGCCAGACGCCTATGGGGAAACCCGCGCTGAAGGTAATGACTGGTCCGCCGAAGACTCCGCCGGAACCGAAGAAGACCAGACCCGGATCATACACGGGCACGTAGCAGAACTGCGGCTGGGCGGGCCAGATCTCAATGTCGCCATCGTCGACCTCCACGTCCTGCTGCGGCGTGGTCACCAGGTTCCCCGCATTGCGCGCTTCCTGCCGCAAGCGCTGCACAGAGGCCATCACGTCATCGGTCTGGTTGACGTAGGCCTGCCCCAAGGCGGTGGTCCAATCCAGGCTGTCCGCCATCATATAAAGGACCGTGGGGTAATGCGCGACGGCTTTGACGCTGACATCCCACGGCTGCGTATCGATGTCGTCGGGGTTGGCGCCGGCGCGGCAGAAGCGAGCCGCCTCGTCGACCTGGTCGGGGAAAGTGGCGGCCAGCAGAATCTGGGCCAGCAGGGGATCCGGATAGAGAGCGACGGGCGCCAGCAGGTTATCGAGCTGCTCCGGAGAGAAGGGCTGAGCGGACGAGTCGTCCTGAGCCCGGAGCATCGGCGTGCAAGCCAGAAGTGAGAGTGCCAGAGAGACAGCCAGGACCTTCGACATGGAGTTCTTTCTCCTTACCGGTCGTTTCAGATGCCATAGTCTTCTACGATATCGTAGTCGCCATGATAGACGCTGCGGAATTTAACAAAGTTTCGGCAGCGTGAACGTCGCTCGTGGGGCAGGCCCGTGGGGGTGCCTTCTGGGCCCGGCGGCCTCTCAGGCCGCCTGGCGGCGCTACCAAGAGGCTACCTGGGTTTTCGACCGTGCGGCCGGCGTCCACGCCGGCCTGCTCGCCTAAGTTCGGGTGGGCAGACAACTGACACAGTTGTTCTGCGAGACCGGGCGCGCCTTTTTGCGCCCTCGACGCATGACATTCCGGGCAAGCGCTACGGTAACCGGCTTCGTTTCGAGCAGGCTGGCGTGCGGATCGCGGCAAGCGCTGCGGCGGATCAGTTTGCCGTCGCCTGGGAAGCGTTAGCTATTCGCCCGCAAGCTAAAGCTCGCGCCACGATGCGCTATAGTGTATGACTATAGCCATGTTCGAAAAGGTCGCTGTATTCGACACTACCCTGCGCGATGGGGAGCAGGCCGCTGGCACGCGGCTGGGCAGCCGGGAAAAGCTCATGATCGCCCGCCAGTTGGCGCGGTTGAACGTGGACATCATCGAAGCCGGCTATCCGGCGTCGTCGCCGGAAGACTTCGAGGCCGTGCAACTGCTCGCGCAGGAAATCGAAGGGCCGGTGATCTGCGCCTTGTCGCGCGCCGTGCCGTCCGACATCGAAGCTTGCGGAAAAGCGCTCGCCAAGGCCAGACGGCCCCGCATTCATACCGGGATCGGCGTTTCGGACATCCATGTGCTTGGAAAGTTCCGCGACGAACGCTACGGTAAAGACCTGGCGGCGAAGAAAATCACCATGCTCGCCATGGCGGTCGAGGCGGTCAAGCTGGCCAGGAGCTATGTGAGTGACGTGGAGTTCTACGCGGAAGACGCCGGCCGCGCCGATCCGAGTTACCTCTTCGCAATGCTACAGGCGGCCATCGAGGCCGGAGCTACCGTGGTCAATATTCCCGACACCACCGGCTACACGGTCCCGGAGCAATACGGCGCGCTGATCCGCGCGGTCCGCGAGAACGTCCCTAACATCGCGCGGGCGGTCATCAGCGTGCACTGTCACGACGACCTGGGCCTGGCGGCCGCCAACACTCTGAGCGGTGTGATGAACGGCGCGCGCCAGGTGGAAGGCACCATCAACGGCATCGGCGAGAGGGCCGGCAATGCTGCGCTTGAGGAAGTGGTGATGGCCCTCCGCACGCGTCGCGACTACTTCGGCGTGGATACAGGCATCGATGCGCGGGAGTTTCACCGGACCAGCCGGCTGGTAGCGGACATGCTCGGAATGCCTGTGCCGCCGAACAAAGCTGTGGTGGGCGGGAATGCCTTCTCGCATAGCTCGGGCATACACGTCGATGGGTTTTTGAAGGAACGGGAGACGTATGAGATCATGCGTCCGGAGGATGTGGGGCTTAGCGAGAGCCGCGTGGTGCTGACCGCGCGCACCGGCCGCCATGGACTGCGCGACCGCCTGGAGAAACTGGGTTACTCCATATCGCAGGACGAATTGAATCAGGCTTACCAGCGATTCCTGACCGTGGCGGACAAGAAGCAGGAGGTATTCGACGAGGATCTGATCGCCATCTTACGCGATGAGATCCGTCCCGCCGTGGAAACTTACAAGCTTGAGTATCTGCACATCTATAGCGGGACATCGGCTATTCCGACGGCGACCGTGAGGCTGCGGATCGGCGAAGAGACGCGCGAAGGCGCGGCCATTGGCGACGGTCCGGTGGATGCCGTGTGCAAGGCGATCTCCGGAGTGACGAAGAGCGCCGCCAAACTGGTGCGGTACGAGATCCGCGCGGTAACCAGCGGGACGGAGGCGCTGGGCGAGGTTACGGCGCAGCTTGAGTCGGGCGGCCGGAAGGTGGTGGGACGCGGCGCTTCCACCGATGTGATCGAAGCCAGCGCCAAGGCTTATATCGATGGGCTGAATAGGTTGGCGAATCTGGAATCGAAGCACGCCATTACTGCTTAGCGTGGCGCACGCTTCAGCGTGCTGTGGCGAGCTTCAGCTCGCCATCTTCGGATGACCGCCAGCACCGTGGGCTGAAGCCCACGGCAGCACGCTAAAGCGTGCGCCACGCTGTATCGAGCGTGGCGATAGTGGCGCCCCACCCGCCGGCTTCAGGGGGCGCGTCGCCGTACGACAGCACAAAACTGGTGCGGGCCAGGACCGCGCGCACGATTTCGCGCTGCACTCCGATGCCGCGGCCGTGAATGATGCGGATGGCGGGAAAGCCCATCCGGAGCGCCTCCTCCAGGTAAGCCTCGACCACCCCTTGGACGTCGCGCGGCGGCACGCTGTGCAGGTCGAAGACATCGGTGATGGGGATCCGGACCGGTTCGCCGGAATCTGCAAAATCGCCCGCCACGCTATAAGCTTATACCGGAGGAGCGCCGTGGCTGCTAAGTACACCTACAAACAGGGACAGTATCTCGCCTTCATCTATTTGTATACCAAGCTCCACAAGCGCCCGCCGGCGGAACTGGACATCCAGCGGTACTTTCAGGCGATGCCTCCGAGTGTGCACCAGATGATCCTGACTTTGGAAGCGCGCCGCCTGATCAGCCGGGTTCCGTGGACGCCCCGGTCGATTCAGGTGCTGGTGCCGAAAGAGGAACTTCCGGAACTGGACTGAGGTAGACTGGACTCCATGATGCGGACACTCATACTGGGCCTGGCATTGACCTTGGTAGTCGCGCCGCGGGGACTCTGCGGCGCCGCGCTGCGGGCAGGCGTGGCGCGGGTGGACATCACGCCGCCTGCGGGCGAACAACTGTGGGGCTATGAGGACCGGCGTCTGCCTGCCGCTGGCACGCTGGATCCGCTGTACGCGCGCGTGCTCGTGTTGGAGGCGGGTGCGGAGAGCGCGCCTCGCCGGCTCGCGCTGGTGACGCTCGATCTGGGCCGCAGTTTTGGGCCTGGGTCGCTGGCGCGGCTGCGCGAGGCGGCCAAGCGATCGAGCGGTATCTCGTGTCTGCTGGCAGCCGCATCGCACACCCACAGCGCGCCGGTGATCCGGGACGAATACCGTGACGCTCCCCCGGCCTGGGAGCAGGCTGCGCTGGACAAGATCGGGCGCGCCATCGCGGAGGCCGCGGGCGTGTTGCAGCCGGCGCGCATCGGCGTGGGGACGGGCGCCGTCTATATCGGACACAATCGCCTGCGCGTGAATCCCGATGGCACGGTGAGCTGGTTCGAACGCAATCCGACGCGCATCCCCACCGCGCCGGTAGACCCGACGGTCACGGTGCTGCGCATTGATCGCGCCGACGGGACGCCGCTCGCGGTGCTCACCAACTACGCCTGCCACCCGGTGGTCTTCGGCGCGGACAACCTGCGCTACTCGGCCGACTTTCCGGGTGTGATGAATCGCGTAGTGGAGCGGGAACTTGGCGGGAATGCGCTGAGCTTCTTTCTTCAAGGCGCGCCGGGCGATATCAATCCTTACTACGCGGTCACGCCGATTGAACAGGACGCCGTCGGCCGCCGCGATTGGACGGGAGAGCGCCTGGGGCAGGAGGCGGCCAGGGTGGCGAAGGAGATTCGGAGCCGTGCCGTGGATGCGCCCGGCGATTCGCACAGCGCTTCTCACAGCATCGACTTTGCGGAATCCACGATTACCGTGCGGCTGCGCTGGGATGTCGACAAGTTTCGCGCCGCGCTGTTGAAGTTTCTGGGGCCGGATGGGATGGAGATTTACGGCGCGCGCATCGTGCCGGAGATACAATTGCCGGTCACGACCGTCCTAATCGACAGGGACATTGCGCTGATGACCATGCCCGGCGAGCCATTCGTGGACTTCCAAATGAACTGGCGCGACCGCTGCCCCGTGCCGTACGCGCTGCTGCTGGGGTACACGAACGGTTACAACGGCTATTTTCCGACGATCGCGGCGGCATCGCGCGGTGGGTACGGTGCGGCCAGTGCCAGCACGTGGGCGGAGCCGGGCGCGGGCGAACGCATGGTGGACAACGCGGTGGTGAAGGTGTACGAGATGCTGGGGCGGTTGAGCGACCTGCCGGATGACTTGAAGCACGACGTGTACAAGTAAGGAGGCGCTGGTGCGATTGCGCGACATAAGACGGGCGGCCAAGCGCCGCCTGAAAGGCGGCTGCGGGCAAGTTTGCCCGCCCTCCAGGGCGCTGGTGGCGGCGATGGCGGCGACGGTTCTGTTATGCGGCTGCCATCGGCACAGGGTCGCGCAAGCACCGCCGCCGCCCCCAGTGGCTCCTACGGCGCCGCCAGCACCGGCGCCGCCACAGGCGACACCCGAATCCGGCGAGACGGGCCTGGCGAGTTGGTACGGCCACCCTTTTCACGGGCGCGCATCGTCCAGCGGCGAAATCTACGACATGGAGCAGATGACCGCGGCGCATCGGACCCTTGCGTTCGGCACCGTGGTGCGGGTCCACGATCTGGACAATGAAAAGTCGGTGGACGTGCGGATCAACGACCGCGGTCCGTTCGTAGATGGGCGGATCATCGACCTGTCGCACGCGGCGGCGCGGGCCATCCAGATGGTCGGTCCGGGAACGGCGCGTGTGCGGCTGGAGATTCTGAGCGCGCCCGCCGCGGCGGGCCAAGCGTATTTCGGCGTGCAGGTGGGGGCATTTCGGAATAGGGAGAACGCCGAGCGCCTGCGCCGCGCCATGGAGGCGAAATACGGCCGGGCCCAGTTGGTCGAGCGCGCCGACTCGCCAGGCTTTTGGCACGTGGTAGTGGGGATGGAGTCCACCCAGGAGGGCGCGTCCGCTTTGGCCGGCCGCATCCGCGGCGAGGATCTCTCGGTGAGGTCCGCCTTCGTGGTTCGCCTGGATTCTGTATAATCGAAGCAGCTAATGGAACGTGGTGCTCCGGGCTGGTCCCATGGCCTGGTGGGGCAGTCGCCTCAAATCTGCGAGATTCGCCGGCTCATCGAGAAACTCGGCCGAACCCATGCGCCTGTCCTGCTGTTGGGGGAGAGCGGCACGGGCAAGGAGGTGGTGGCGCGCGCCATCCACGCCGCCAATCCGAGCGGCGAGTTCGTGCCCATCGACTGCGGCGCGCTGGTCGGACCGCTAGTCGAAAGCGAACTATTCGGGCACACTAAGGGCGCTTTCACCGGCGCGGCGGAGGCCAAGAAGGGCCTCATCGAAGTGGCGGACGGCGGCACGGTCTTCTTCGACGAGATCGGCGACCTGCCGCTGGACATGCAGGTGAAGCTGCTGCGGCTGCTGCAGGAGCACGAGTTCCGTCCCGTCGGCTCGTTGAAGCAACATAACGTGAATATCCGGGTGATCGCTGCCACGCACCACGATCTGGCGCGCGACGCGGCACGGGGGACGTTCCGGCAGGACCTTTACTACCGGCTGAACATCGTCAGTCTGCGGCTGCCGGCGCTGCGGGATCGCAAGGGGGATATTCCGGAGCTGATCGATCACTTCCTGGGGCGGTTAGGCGCGCATCACCGGCTGACCGCGGAAGCGCTGGATGCCATGATGAACTACGATTGGCCGGGGAACGTGCGCGAACTGCAGAACTCGATCGAGCGGATGGTGGCGCTGACTACCGGCCCCTGGCTGCACGTTGGGGACCTGCCCTCTTCGCTGCAAAACCACCGGGCGGCCGAGCCGACGCTGGCTTCCGCGGCGGCCGCGGGTTCGGAGACTGCGCCCCTGCCGTTGCTGCATGCGCCGCCGCGGCCGACGGGGTTGTTCCTGGCCACGGTGGAAAAGGAGACCATCCTGAAGGCGCTTGAAGCCACGCACGGCGACCGCGCCAAGGCGGCCCAGTTGTTGGGCATCGGCCGCACCACGCTCTACCGTAAGCTCAAGGAATATAAAATCGAGAATTGAACATCGCGCTGGATTCGACGTATAGTGTAGGCGCGGACCTGTCCGGAGTGGGCGCATATTCGCGAGAGATGTTGGACGGCCTCGCGCGCGCGCATCCCGGCGACCGGTTCGTGTTCTGCTACCGGCCGCACCGGTTCTTGCGCTCGTTCGGCGAGCGCTTGCCGGCCAACGCTGGGCGCTTCCTGCTGGGCGAGACGCGCGCGCCGCGATCGGCGGATGTCTTTCACGGTCTGAACCAACGGCTGCCGCACGCGCGTCTGCGCCGCGCCGTCACTACTTTCCACGATCTGTTCGTGCTGACAGGCGAATACTCGACGCCGGAGTTCCGGCGGCGGTTCGCGGAACAGGCGCGCGATGCGGCCGCGCGCAGCGACCGCATCATCGCGGTCTCCCAGTTCACGGCGCGCCAGGTGGTCGACGTGTTGGGCGTAGACCCAGCCAAGGTGCTGGTGGTACATCACGGGGTCAGAACGGCGAGGGGAACGGCCGCCGCGCGCGAGAAGATCATTCTGCACGTAGGCGCGATTCAGTACCGCAAGAACATCTCGCGCCTGGTGGACGCATTTGAGAGAGTGGATTGCGACTGGCAGCTTGTGCTGGTCGGATCCGCCGGATATGGCGCGGCGGACATCGCCGCCAGGATTGGCGCGGCGCGCAGCCGGGAGCGGATTCGGTGGCTCGGCTATGTTCCGCCGGCGGAGCTGGCCAATTGGTATGCGCGCGCCATGATATTCGCGTTCCCCTCACTGGACGAGGGCTTTGGGATGCCGGTGCTGGAGGCGATGGCTTCCGGGGCGCCGGTGATCGCGTCCAATCGCGCGGCCGTGCCCGAAGTGGCGGGGGATGCGGCGTGGCTGGTGGATCCGGAAGACACCGATGAACTGGCGGGGGCACTCGGTGCGTTAACGCAGGATCCGGAGCGGCGCGCAGATCTCTCCCGCCGCGGGATCGAGCGGGCCGCGAAGTTTACCTGGGCGGAAGCAGTCGAAAAAACGTGGCAGGTTTATCGCGAGTTGGCCGATGGCAGGCCGGACTAGCGGGACTCGTCGTCCACTGCGATCTTGAGGGCCTTCAGGAATCGATGATCCTGGGTGGTGAACTTGATCTTTCCCGCGCTTTCGAAGCCGCGTTTCCGTTCCGGCTCGGCAGCCGGCTCGTCTTCGGAGACTTCGTCGCCGTCGTCGTCGCGCTTATTGAAACCAATAGTGGCTTCCAGCACCAGGAAAACATCGTACCCCGCGCGCTTAATTTCGCCAATGGCTTCTGCAATCCGATCGGATTCTGAGAGCGAGTCGTTGATCGCGTTCCCCAGTTCCTGCATCAGGTTTTTCAATGGCTCGTCCACAACGACCTCCCCTAATATAGTGGGATGCGACCGCCCTACATCTCGTTGCATTTTAGAGGTCGCAATCGCCGCACCCGTTTAGATTGTAGTGGAGCCGCGACGGCTTCACAAGATCTCCACCCATTTTTTTTATCGGCAGACAGCGCCGAAACCAACAGGTACCATTACTTCTGATAACATCGAGTGTTGTGCCTAAACGTAACATTTATCGAGAGGGAGCGCGAGTTTATGAAAACGGCCGCCGCTTCCTGGGATTCGTTGTCCCGGCGGTTCTGAAACCGGCCCGCACTCTGTGGCATGAGCTCCTCGGATTCGTTTTCATCCTGATGGCCAGTGCCTTTGTTTTCTCCGGCTTCCGAGCCGTCCGCCAATTTGACGGCAGCGCCGGAGCGGTCCTGCGCCTGGCCATGCTGGCCATCGGGGTGTGCTTGCTTGGCGGATACGGCATCTCCTCGTTCCTCCGCGCACGCAAGATTTCACGCTCGTGACGGTCGCCGGCCGGCCCGGCCGCTACGCCTGCAGTTCAATCCCGGCGCTGGGGACCGCGTAGACCTCGTGCGCGGGCTCGGCAGGCGGAGCGGGAGAGGGCTTTGGGCGCAGACCCAGACGGTGCATCAGGCGGCCGACGTGATCCGGATCGTAGCGGATGGCGAAACGCCGCTCAATTGCCAGCGCCAGGCGGGCGGTGGTCCAGCGATCCGTTTCAAAACCGAAAGCCCTGGGGCCGGCGGCGAACATCTCGCGCACTTCCGCCATTTGGCTGGATGACAACCGGCTGGGGCGTCCGGGCGCTTTGCGCTTGCGCAGACGCTCCAAACCTTGCCCCTCCAGAGTGCGGCACCAGCGGGAAGCCGTGGTCCGGCTCACCCCGAACTTGCGGGCGACCCGGGCTTGCGTGATTCCCTTCTGCAGGTCCCCGGCAGCTTCCAGACGCCTGCGTTCCATTTCATCGCGACTTAACGTAACCGTAACGGCAGCGTACATTCCCTCGCGCGCGGATTTTTGGCCAGAGCAATATCAATATACACCAAAACATTTCCGATGTAAATTGATTTTTGACGACGGGGCAAAAGTTTTTGCGGGGACGGGGAGTCCGGTATGCTGTAAGGTAGCGGGAAGAGCAGCGGCATGAGCGATACCATCAAGAAGCTGACGATCGAGGGCTTTAAGTCCATTCGGGAGCTCAAGAACTTCGAACTGCGTCCTATGAATCTCCTCATCGGCGCAAACGGAGCGGGTAAGAGCAACTTCGTAGGGTTCTTCCGTCTGCTGAGGGAACTCGTTGAGCAGCGGCTTCAGGTCGCTCTGCAGACGATGGAAGGCGGCGCCGACGCCTGTTTGTATATGGGTCCGAGGATTACTCATCGTTTTGGCGCCAGAATGCATTTCGGTGACAATGGCTATCGGTTCACACTGGAGCCAACGCTCGGCAATCGCATGGTCTTCACCGACGAAGCCACGGCGTTCGGCCCTAACCTTGACCGGCTAGGATCGGGTCACGACGAGGCCAAGCTTAAGGATCTGCAGAGCGAGCCCGGAAAACACGGCGCTGAGCACGGCGTACCGTATTACGTCTACAAGGCCATCTCAAGTTGGGTGGTCTACCATTTCCACGATACGAGTCTCGCCGCAGGCGTCCGGCGCCAGAAACCGATCAACGACAACGACGTGCTCCGTCCCGATGCCGAGAATCTGGCGGCCTTTCTCTATCGAGTGCGCGAGACAAACCCGGCCAGCTATAGCCACATCCGCGGCGCCGTGCGGTTGGCGGCTCCATTCTTCGACGATTTCAAGCTGCGGCCGGTTCCCACGAATCCCGATCTGATCCAACTCGAGTGGTTGCAAACGAATTCCGACTACCCGTTTCGCGCCCACCAACTTTCGGACGGCACGCTTCGCTTCATATGTCTCGCCACGGCACTGCTTCAGCCCAAGCGCCCTGCGACGATGCTCTTCGACGAGCCGGAGCTTGGTTTGCATCCGTACGCCCTGGTGCTGCTGGGCGATCTCTTCAAGAGTGCCGCGCAGCAGGGGACACAGGTAATCGTCTCGACGCAATCGGCACCTTTGCTGAATGAGTTCGAGCCGAAGGATGTGGTCATTGTCGAGCGGCACCAAGGCGAATCCACGTTCCGGCGACTTGAGCCCGACGACCTGTCGGAGTGGCTCGGAGAATACTCGCTGGGTGAACTTTGGCAGAAGAATGTGTTGGGCGGACGACCTGGGGCAGAACAAGCGCCGCACGCCCTGCCCGATTGGGCCGGACATCGGTGACACGGGTGGTAGTCATAGTGGAGGGCCAAACCGAGGAAGCGTTCGTTAACGACGTGCTCGGAGAGGTGCTCTGGCCTAACGAGGTGTACCTAACGCCCATTCTCCTCGGTGTTCCGGGCCATAAGGGTGGGCGGCCCAATTATGCTCGCGTCAAAAAGGACGTGTTGCTGCACCTGAAGCAGGACAAAGCTGCATATTGTTCTACGATGCTCGATTTCTATGGGCTGGGACCGGGCTTTCCGGGCACGCCGGTCCCTCCCGGCCTGCCAAGCATCGTCAAGGCCACCCGCATAGAACAGGCAATGAAAGCCGACGTTTGCGAACTCGTTCCCGATCTCCGTCCGGACGTACGATTCGTGCCTTACATTCAGCTTCACGAATTCGAGGGATTACTTTTCAGCGATCCACGCCTCTTCGCGGAAGCTATCAGGCAACCTCATCTTGCAGACGCCCTCCAGAAGGTGCGCGACGCCTTCCCGACCCCGGAGGACATCGATGACGATCCCATCACGGCGCCTTCCAAACGGCTGATTCAGGTTTTCGGCTCGTACCGGAAGGTGCTGGACGGAACAACCGCCGCCCATGGGGTCGGCATTGAAGCCATGCGACGGGAGTGCCCTCATTTCCGGGATTGGCTGGCGCGGCTTCAAGCATTAGCGCGAGGCTAGCGGCTTCCGCTACCATATAAGAGAACCCCTCGCCCGCAGCCGGTCGAAACGCACCCCATGAACAACGGTACTCCCGCAATTCGCAACATCGCCATCATCGCCCACGTGGATCATGGCAAGACCACGCTGGTGGACGCCATGCTGAACCAGAGCGGAATTTTCCGCGAGAACGAAGTGCACGTCGAGCGGGTGATGGATTCCAACGCGCTCGAACGCGAGCGCGGCATCACGATTCTGGCCAAGATCACGGGCATCCGCTATCAGGGCGTGAAGATCAACATCGTGGACACGCCCGGGCACAGCGATTTCGGCGGCGAGGTGGAGCGCGCGCTGAAGATCGTGGACGGCGTCATGCTGCTGGTGGACGCCAGCGAGGGGCCGCTGCCGCAGACGCGTTACGTGCTGACCAAGGCGCTCGAAGCCAAGCTGCCGCCCATCGTGGTGATCAACAAGATCGACCGGCCGGATGCGCGCGTGCCGGAAGTGTTGAACGAGATCTACGACCTGTTCATCGACCTGGACGCCACCGAGGACCAACTCGATTTTCCGGTGCTCTACACAGTGGCCAAGACCGGCGTGGCGAAGACTTCGATGGAAGACGATTCGACCACCTTGAAGCCGCTGTTCGACGCCATCCTGAAACATATCCCCGCGCCGGCGGGCGATCCGGACGGCGTATTGCAGATGCTGGTGGCGAACCTGGATTACAGCGACTATCTGGGGCGGCTGGCGATTGGGCGCGTCTTTGAAGGCACGCTGAACTTCGGCGACACGGTGGCGATCTGCAAGCTGGACGGATCCCAGCACTCGACGCGCATCACGAAGCTGTACTCGTTCGAAGGGTTGAAGCGGGTGGACGAGACCGTCGGCCGGCCCGGCGACCTGCTGGCTATCGCCGGCGTCGAGGGCATCACCATCGGCGAAACCGTCACCAGCGCCGAGAATCCGCGGCCGCTGCCCCTGGTGCAGATCGACGAGCCCACCATCGCCATGACGTTCACCATCAACACGTCGCCATTCGGCGGGCGGGAGGGCGCCTACGTGACCTCGCGCAATCTGCGCGAACGGCTGGACAAGGAGCTGTTGACCAATGTTTCCATCCGGGTGGAGGAATTGGGCCACGATACGTTCAAGGTGATGGGGCGCGGCGAACTGCAGTTGGCCATCCTGATCGAGATGATGCGGCGCGAAAGCTATGAGCTGATGGTGGGCAAGCCGGAGATCCTGACGCGTACCATCGACGGCAAGGTGCATGAGCCGGTGGAGTTGCTGGTGATCGATTGCCCGGAGTCTTTCCTGGGGGTGGTGATCGAGAAGCTGGGCGGGCGCAAGGGCAAGATGAACAAGATGGTGAACCACGGGTCCGGGCGCGTGCGGCTGGAGTTTCACGTGCCCTCGCGCGGCCTGATCGGGCTGCGCAGCGAGATCCTGACCGATACGCGCGGCACGGCCATCATGAACTCGTTGTTCCACGGGTATATCGAGTGGCAGGGCGACATCCCCACGCGGCCTACTGGCTCGCTGGTGGCGGACCGCACCGGCAAGGCCACCGGTCACGCCATCTTCAATCTGCAGGAGCGCGGCGAGATTTTCGTCAGTCCGGGAACCGAAGTTTACGAAGGCATGATCGTGGGCGAGAACGCGCGCACGAAGGACCTGGACGTGAACATCGTCAAGGAAAAGAAGCTGACGAATATGCGCGCGTCCACGGCGGACGAAGCCATCCGGCTGGTGCCGCCGCGCATCCTCAACCTGGAGCAGGCCATCAAGTTCATCCGCGACGACGAGTTCGTGGAAGTCACGCCGGCATCGATCCGGCTGCGCAAGAAGATCCTGAAGGCCAACCAGAGATAGCCTTATGCGCGAGGCGCGGCCGAGGGCGGTGCTGGTTGTGATCGCGGCGTATGCGGCGCTGGTGTTCGCGGTGCTGGGGATCGCGCCGCTGTGGCTCGATGAGCTGCAGCAGCTCGTGCTCGGGCGCGAGAGCCTGGCGGCCCTGTTGCGGTGGGTGCAATTGAATCCGGGCGCGGCGCCGCTGCCCTACCTGGCGCAGCGGGCGGTCGTGGACCTGTTCGGCACATCGGCGTATGTGGTGCGCATTCCGGCGGCCCTGTGCAGTATCGCGGGGGCGGCGGTTTTCGCGGCTCTTTGCGGCAGGTTCGGGATCCGCTTACCGGCGTGGGCGACGGCCCTGTTTCTGGCTCTGCCGCTGCAATTCCGGTACGCGCTGGAGGCGCGCGGCTACTCGCAGGGTCTGCTGTGCGCGTTGGCGTCGTGGCTGCTGTTGCTGCGCGCGCGCGAGCGGGGCACCGTCGGAGCGGCGGCTTTCTATGGGGCGTCGGTGGCGTTGGGACTTTACTCGCAGCCATTGACGATACTGCCGGTATTCGGCGGGCTGTTCTGGCTGATCGGCGAACGCGAGGTGGGGTCGCGGACCAAGCGGCAAGTGTTGGGCGCGGCGTCGATCGGGGTTCTCTCGTTCGTTCCATGGTACGTGCTGCAACGCCAGACGCAAGAGTCCTTCGCGTCGATGTCGTTGTTTTTCTTCTCGTGGCGGCAGGTCACTCCGCTGGTATTGCTGCACGAGTTGAGCGGGGGCGGATATGTCTGCAGCGCCGCGTTGTTGTTTGGGGCGGCTGTGGGGCTGGCCAAGGTGCGGAACGGCCGGCTGCTGGCGTGCGTGGCACTGGTCTCGCTGGCGGGGCCCATCTTAATCGATGCGCTGGTGAACTACTTCTTTGCGGCGCGGCAGCTTTTGTTTGCAGCGCCGGCGCTGGCTCTGTGCGCGGCGGGCGGTATCGAGCGGCTTCGCGAAGGAGGGCGGCGGTGGGCAGGCTATGCGATGCTGGTGGCTTTTGTAGCGGCGGCGGCGGTGAGCGACTACCGCCTGGCGACTGTTCCAAAAGACGGCTTCGGTGCGCAGGCCAGCGTGCTGGGCGTGCATCTGCCGGCCGATGCGTGCGTGGCAGTGGCGCCGCCGAATCACGTGGCCTACTACCTGATCCTGCGGCCCGAGTTGGAGCGAAGGATTTGCGCGGAGCCTCCGAGCGTGGCGCGGGTGGTGGCGGTGATGAGCCCGTACAGCACGCAGAGGGAACGCGATCAGTTGTCGGATTTGTTGGAACCGAACTATGGGAAGGCGGCCGTGATGCAATCCGGCGCGGGGGAGATTGTGGACTACCGGCGCCGCTAAGGCTAAAGCGCGGCGGAGTTTCTACATTCGGTGAGCACAGCAATGGAGGGCGGGCTTGAGCCCGCGCGGGGCTTTAGCCCCGCTTAGCCCCGCTCTTCGGCGAGCGAAGCGCGCTAAAGCGTGCGCTACGTCTAGTGGACGGCCCCTTCGGTGGCCGGCGGCTTCTCGAAGGACTGCAGCGCCAGGTAGCTCGGGCCGAAGCGCTGGATGTTTTCCAACTGGCGATCGAACGCGGCGAAGTGGCCTTCTTCGTCGCCGATGAGCCGCTCGAAGATCTGCTTGGAGGCGGCGTCGGCGCCCGCGGCGCACTCCAGGGCGGCCTGGTTGTAGGCGTCCGCGCTGGATTCCTCCATCTGACGGGCCTTGGCCAGCATGGCGGCGGGATCCGTGATCTTCTCGACGGGCGCGGCCGGCGACATCTCTACGTCGCCCTTGAGGAAGAGGATGCGCTCGGCGAGCGCTTCCACGTGGCCCATCTCGGTGATGGCGGTGCGCTTGAACAGCGTGGCAAGCGGCGCGAAACCCTGATCGTCGAGATGCATATGGAAGTACATGTATTGGTGGACGGCCTGTAGCTCGTCGGCCACCGACGCGTTCAACAGGGCGATGCTTCGTGCGGGGTTCATAAACAGCATTATCGCACCTGGATGACTGAAATGCGCGCGCGCCTGTGACAGGACTAAGATGCTCCTATGGCGGCGACCAAATGGCCAGACTCGCGGCTGGGCCGTATTCTCGGCGAGATCGAGCGGCACTACGGCAGCCCCACGCCGCTGCCATTCGCCGGGCCTTTTGAGACGATCCTTTGGGAGATCGTGGCCTATTTGGCGGACGATGCCCGCCGCGGTGTGGCCTTTGACGCGCTGCGAACGCGGGTTGGTTTGACTCCGCGGCAGATTCTCGGCGCGCCCAGGGCGGTGCTTTGCGAGATCACGCGGATGGGCGGATCGATCGCCGCAGAAGAGCGCGCGGAGCGTCTACGGGTGGCGGCTCAAATCACGATGGACCAGTTTGGCGGCGATCTCGACAGCGTGCTGAAACTGCCGCCGCAAAAGGCGAAGAAGCTGCTGATGCAGTACCCGATGACCGGCGAGCCTGGGGCGGAGAAGATTCTGATGTTCGCGGGGGCGGTTGCCGTACTGGCGCTCGAATCCAATGGCCTGCGCGCGCTGGTGCGACTGGGCTTTGGGGAGGAGCGGAAGAGTTACTCCGCTACTTATAAGTCGGTTCGCGAGGTCACGCTGCGAGAACTGCCAGCGGATTGCCAGCTTCTGACGAAGGCGCACCTGCTGTTGCGGCAGCATGGCCAGCGGTTGTGCCTGCGGAATGGTCCGGCTTGCCATGCTTGCCCGGTGAGGTCAGACTGCCGGTTTTGGCGGGGCGGGGCTTAAGCCCCGCGCGGACTAAAGTCCGCCCTCCAATTATGGCAGTTTGGTGGCGCCCATCAGGTATTGGTCGATGTTGCGGGCGGCGTGGCGGCCTTCGGCGATGGCCCAGACGACCAGGGATTGGCCGCGGCGCATGTCGCCGGCGGCGAAGACGCCGGGGACGGAGGTCATGTAGTTCTCGCCGGCCTGGACGTTGCCGCGAGGGTCGAGCTTCACTCCAAGACTGTCTAGGAGACCGCTCCTGACCGGGCCGAGGAAGCCCATGGCGAGGAGTACCAGGTCCGCGTCGAGGGTGAATTCCGTGCCGGGGACCGGCTCGAACTTCGGCGGCGGGCCGACCCTGACGGCGTGGAGCTGCTTCACATTGCCTTGTTCATCGCTCGTGAAGCTTGTGGTGGCGACGCTCCAATCGCGGACGCCCCCTTCTTCGTGCGAGCTTTCGGTGCGGAGCTGCATCGGCCACAGGGGCCAGGGAGTGGACGGGGAACGCTCCAGCGGAGGTTGCGGCAGCAACTCGAACTGGTGAACGGAGAGGGGCTTCTGGCGGTGCGAGGTGCCCAGGCAATCGGCTCCGGTGTCGCCTCCGCCGATGATCACGACGCGTTTGCCGGCAGCGGAGACGGGCGACGAGTGGCCGAGGAACTGCATGGCGAAGTGGATACCGTTCAGCTCGCGGCCGGGGACCGGGAGATCGCGAGGCTGCTCTGCGCCGCCCGCGAGCAGGATCGCGTCATAGTCGCGGCGCAGGTCCTCGATGGAAATGTCGCGGCCGACGTGGGCGTTGGGGATGAACTCGACACCCTCAGCGCTCATCTGATCGAGGCGGCGGTCGAGGAGGTGTTTCTCCATCTTGAAATTGGGGATACCGTAGCGCATCAGCCCGCCCATGCGGTCGTTCTTTTCGAAGACGGTGACGGCATGGCCGGCGCGGCGCAGTTGCTGCGCGGCGGCGAGGCCCGCGGGGCCGGAGCCAACGATGGCGACGCGCTTGCCGGTGAGATCCTGGGGCGGCTCGGCCGCGATCCAGCCTTCGGCGAAGGCGCGGTCGACGATCGTCTTCTCGATCTGCTTGATGGTGACCGGCGGTTCATTGATGCCGAGCACGCAGGCGGCTTCGCAGGGCGCGGGGCAGACGCGGCCGGTGAACTCGGGGAAGTTATTGGTGGAATGCAGGACGCGGATGGCTTCGCGCCAGCGGCCGCGGTAGACCAGATCGTTCCAATCGGGAATGATGTTGGTGAGCGGGCAACCGGTGTGGCAGAAGGGCACGCCGCAATCCATACAACGTGCGCCTTGGGCGCGGATTTTTTCTTCGGGGAAATCGAGATAGATTTCGAACCAGTCATTGATCCGCTCAGTGGGCGGTCGACGCTTTGGCAGTTCCCTTGTATATTCCAGGAATCCGGTCGTCTTACCCATGCATCACCTCCGCGGATCTGGGGCTGGGGGCTAGGGGCTGGGGGCTGGGGGTTAGTCTCAACACCCGCTTGTATTCGTGGGGGAACACCTTTATGAACTTGGGGAGCATTGTCGACCAGTTTTCGAGGATCCATTTGGCCCTTGGGCTGGCGGTGAATTGGACGTGGCGTTCGATCAGGGTGCGGAGCAGGGCGGCGTCTTCCGCGATGGGTTCCAGGTCCACGGCGGTGGTGTTGCAGCGTTTTTCGGCGAAGTCGCCGCGCTCGTCGAGGACGTAGGCGATGCCTCCGCTCATGCCGGCGGCGAAGTTGCGGCCACATTTGCCGAGCACCACGACCAGGCCTTTGGTCATGTATTCGCAGCCATGGTCGCCGAGTCCTTCGACGACCGCGGTGGCGCCGGAGTTGCGCACGGCGAAGCGCTCGCCCGCCATGCCGTTGAAATATGCCTCGCCGCTGGTTGCGCCATAGAGGACCACGTTGCCGATCAGGATGTTTTCTTCGGGCAGGAAGGTGGAGTCGCGCGGCGGATAAACGACCAGGCGGCCGCCGGACAGTCCTTTGCCGACGTAATCGTTGGCATCGCCCTCCAGCGTGAGAGTCACGCCTTTGGCCAGAAATGCGCCGAAGCTTTGGCCGGCAGAGCCGGTGAATTCGAAACGGATGGTATCGTCGGGCAGGCCGGCGGAGCCGTAGCGGCGGGCGATTTCGCCGCTGAGCATCGCGCCCACGGTGCGGTGCACATTGCGAATCGGCAGCTTGAGCTCGATGGGGGTCTGGTTTTCGATCGCCTCGCCGGCGAGTTCGATCAGCTTGTAGTCGAGGGCCTGGTGAAGGCCGTGATCCTGCGCCTGGACACAACGGCGCGCGATGCGCGCGGGCACTTGCGGGCGGTGCAGGATGGCGGAGAAATCGAGGCCCTTGGCCTTCCAATGGTCCAAAGCCTGGCGCGGGTCGAGCATATCGACGCGGCCCACCATTTCGTTGAACGTGCGGAAGCCCATTTGGGCCATGTATTGGCGAACCTGTTCGGCGATGAAGAAAAAGAAATTAATTACGTGCTCGGGCTGGCCCTGGAATTTTGCGCGCAGGACGGGATCCTGGGTGGCGATGCCGACGGGGCAGGTGTTGAGGTGGCATTTGCGCATCATGATGCAGCCCATGGCGACCAGGGGGGTGGTGGCGAAGCCGAACTCTTCCGCGCCGAGCAGTGCGGCGATGACCACATCGCGGCCGGTCTGGAGCTTGCCATCGGTCTGGACGCGGATGCGCCCGCGCAGGTCGTTCATGACCAGCACCTGCTGGGTCTCGGCGAGGCCCAACTCCCAGGGGATGCCGGCGTGCTTGATGGAACTGAGCGGGGAAGCGCCGGTGCCGCCCGAATCGCCGCTGATAAGCACCACGTCGGCATGAGCTTTCGCGACGCCCGCGGCGACGGTGCCCACGCCCACCTCGGCCACCAGCTTGACGGAGATGCGGGCGCGCGGGTTGGCGTTCTTCAGATCGTAGATAAGCTGGGCTAAGTCCTCAATGGAATAGATATCGTGGTGCGGCGGCGGGGAGATCAGGCCCACGCCGGGGATGGAGTGGCGGACGCGGGCGATGACCTCATCGACCTTGTGGCCGGGAAGCTGGCCGCCTTCGCCGGGCTTGGCGCCCTGGGCCATTTTGATCTGTAGCTCGTCGGCGTTGACCAGGTAATTGGTGGTGACGCCGAAGCGCGCGGAGGCCACCTGCTTGATGGCGCTGCGGCGCCAGTCGCCGTTGGGGTCGCGCTGGAAGCGGGCTTCGTCTTCGCCGCCTTCGCCGGTGTTGGATTTGCCGCCGATGCGGTTCATGGCGATGGCGAGGGTTTCGTGGGCTTCCTTGGAAATGGAGCCGAAGGACATGGCTCCGGTAGCGAAGCGCTTGACGATCTCCGCAGCCGGCTCGACGTCCTCGGTCGGAATGGGGCGTTTCGCCTGCTTGATTTCGAGCAGGCCGCGGAGGGTGCACAACTGGCGGTTCTGTAGGTCGATCAGGTCCGTGTATTCGCGAAAGGTCTGGGGGTTTTGCTGCCGTACGGCGTGCTGCAGCTTGCCGATGGTGAGCGGATTGAGCAGATGATATTCGCCCCGGACACGGTATTGGTAATTGCCGCCGACGGGCAGTTCGGTGTCGTAGCCGGTGACGGGCTGGAAGGCCAGCGCGTGTTTCATTTGCGCTTCGCGCGCGAGGACGTCGAGACCGACGCCTTCGATGCGGGAGGCGGTTCCGGTGAAGTACTTATCGATCAAGGGTTTGTTGAGGCCGATGGCTTCGAAGACCTGGGCGCCGCGATAGCTCTGCAGCGTGGATATGCCCATTTTGGAGAAGGTCTTGAGGAGGCCTTTGTTGACGGCTTTGATGTAGTTGGCCTGGGCGTGAGCCGGGTCGGGAAGTTGCGAGAGGGTCTCGAAGGCCAGGTAGGGATTGACGGCGCTCGCGCCATAGCCGATGAGGAGCGCGAAGTGCATGATTTCGCGCGGTTCGCCGGATTCGATGATGAGGGCGACTTGAGTGCGGGTTTTCTCGCGCACCAGGTGGTTGTGGACGGCGGTGAGGGCCAGCAGGCTGGGGATGGGGGCGTACTCTTCGTCGACGCCGCGGTCGGAGAGGATGAGGAGCGTGTAGCCGGATTTGATGGCGAGCGAGGCGCGGCGGCAGAGAGAATCGAGGGCGCGCTCGAGACTGACAGCGCAGTCGGCGAGGGCGGCGCGGCCATTCCCGGCAGGATTCACGGCGCCCACCGAGAACAGGGTGGGGAGGGTGGTGGCCAGGAAATCGCCGTGGGAGACGCGGCGGAGCTTTTCGAGATCGCGGTTGGTGAGGATTGGATGGGGCAGCTTGAGCGTGTGACAGTGCTGCGGGGTCTCATCGAGGATGTTGCGCTCAGTGCCGATGTAACTGATGAGCGACATGACCATCTCTTCGCGGATGGGATCGATGGGCGGATTGGTCACCTGCGCGAACAACTGCTTGAAGTAATTGAACAGCGGCTGAGGGCGGTCGGAGAGGCAGGCGAGAGGGGTGTCGGTGCCCATGGAGCCGACGGGTTCCTGGCCCGTTTCGGCCATGGGGGCGAGGATCATCTTCATGTCTTCGTCGGTGTAGCCGAAGGCGCGCTGGCGGCAGAGCAGGGTGTCGTGATCGGTATGATGCTCGCGGGAAGGCTCGCCCAGTTGATCGAGGGTGACCTGGTTTTCGGCGAGCCACTGGGCGTAGGGGCGGCGCGAGTAGAGGCGCTGCTTGATTTCCTTGTCGGAGACGATGCGGCCCTCCGCCGTATCGACGAGGAACATTTTGCCGGGCTGGAGGCGGCCCTTCTTCTTGACGTTGTCGGATTTGACGGGGAGGACGCCGGTTTCCGAGGACATGACCACCAGGTCGTCGTGCGTGACGATATAGCGGGCGGGGCGCAGGCCGTTGCGGTCGAGGGTGGCGCCGATGACGCGGCCGTCGGTGAAGGCGATGGCGGCGGGTCCATCCCAAGGTTCCATGAGCGAGGCGTGATATTCGTAAAATGCGCGCTTTTCCGGGTGCATGTGCGGATTGCTGGCCCAGGCTTCGGGGATCAGCATGGCCATGGCGTGAGGCAGGTCGCGGCCGGCCATGAAGAGGAGCTCGACGGCGTTATCGAAGCTGGCGGAATCGCTGCCGCCGGGTGCGATGACGGGGAAGAGCTTGCGCAGGTCGTCGCCGAACAAGGGGGACGCGAGGATCGACTGGCGGGCGTACATCCAGTTGACGTTGCCGCGGAGGGTGTTGATTTCGCCGTTGTGGGCGACGTAGCGGTAAGGGTGGGCGAGTTGCCAGGTGGGGAAGGTGTTCGTCGAGAAGCGCTGGTGGACGAGGCAAAGGGCGCTCATCACGTCGGGGTCGGATAGCTCGCGGTAGAAGTGCGCCATTTGGGGAGCGAGCAGGAGACCTTTGTAGACGATGGTGCGGGCGGAGAGCGAGGGGAGGTAGAAGTCGCCTTTGTTGGGCAAGTCGGAGGCGGCGACTTCGGCTTCGGCACGTTTGCGGACGACGTAGAGCTTGCGCTCGAGCGCGTCGGGGCCGGGGCACTGGGGGCAGCCGATGAAGATTTGTTGGATGTAGGGCTGGGAGGCGCGGGCGACGCGGCCGATGGCATCGCCGTGGACGGGGGTGTCGCGCCAGCCGAGGACGGTGAGGCCTTCCTCGCGGACGATGCGCTCCAGGATGCCTTCGCAGGAAAGGCGCTGGTGCGGTTCGACGGGCAGAAAGGTCATGCCGACGCCGTACTCGCCTTCGGGGGGCAGGCTGAAGCCGAGGCGCGCGCACTCGCGGACGAAGAACTTGTGAGGGATCTGGATGAGGATGCCGGCGCCGTCGCCGGTTTCGGGATCGCAGCCGCAGGCTCCACGGTGGGTGAGGTTGATGAGGACCTGGATGCCTTTGGCAATGATGTCATGGGATTTGTGGCCTTTGATGCTGGCGACGAAGCCGATGCCGCAGGCGTCGTGCTCGTGGCGGGGGTCGTAGAGGCCTTGGGGGGCGGGGAGATGGGGGCTAGGGGCTAGGGGCTGGGGGCTGGGGCCGGGGATACACTTGGAGTCGGTCATGTTTTCTCCCTGGAAGGCTCTAGTGTAGCAAGTCTTCTAGTATCATGCAATATGGATTTGAGATTTATATAGTATTAGAATTCGTGATAATAATAGTAGGTCATTTATAACGTTATTAAGCAGATATCGTGAAATGCGCGCAGCGGATATGGCGTATTGCTCTTGAGGAGTCTCGCCAAAACTAAGCAGCACCTCGAAGAGGTGGCATTGGATAGCACCAATTTCGCGCCAGTTTCCCCACTGGCGGGACGTTGTCATGGTTTTGACTGCCGAAATCCGGGGCGGCGGGCTGGGATGGGCGGGTTGGGCTGGGTCCGGGGGCGGAGCGGCCGGCAAAATTGTGCGCTGTCGCATTAGGTGGCGTTCTTCAATGTCCTGGCTGGCGCGGACCCGCCAACGGTCCGGCGATCCTAGCCGATTCCAACATCGACTGGGGCCAGGACGCCAGAATCTCGCGGCGGGGCTGAATGCCCACCGCATTCCGCAAGTCTGTCCGGACTAACTAACGGCTGGCGGACTGGGTGTCCCGGCCCAGGACACCCCGGCCACGGGCCTGCTCCACTTACGCTGTGACAGAATGACCGTATGCCCCGCTGGCGCCACCCTATTCTGTGGCTCTCCGCTGCCTTATTCATCTTGAACGCCGCGATCGCATGGCGTCTCTTCCACGTCGAATATCTGTCGCAAACCGGCACCGGCGTAGGCGTAATTATCGCTTATGCGCGATACGCCCGGGACCACTGGCCGGACTTGAATTGGTGCCGCTTTTGGTACCTCGGCCTGCCGTTCCGCAACGCCTACGTGCCCGGTCTGCCGCTCACAGCGGCCATCGTCTCGGGTTTCGCGCAGATCAGCGCCGGCCGCGCGTTCTACATCGTGGTGGCCTTTATGTACTGTCTGGGTCCAGTCACGCTCTTTTGGATGGCCTTCCGGCTGACCCACTCGGCCGCTTGGAGCTTCTGCGCGGGCCTGGCATATTCGCTCCTCTCGCCGTCGGCCTTCCTGGCGCCTGAGATACGGCGGGACCTCGGCAGCCTCTTCTGGGACCAGCGGCTGCATACCATGGCCGGTTACGCGGATAACCAGAACGTGGCGGCGCTCACTCTACTGCCCCTGGCGATCCTGGCCTTGGATGTGGCGCTCGACAAGAGAAGGCCAATCTATTTCGTGGCCGCCGCGGTGGCCCTGGCAGCGGTCCCGCTCACCAACTGGCCGGGAGCGATCGCGCTCACGTTCGCGGTACTGGCCTACGGGCTCGCACAACCCCGCGCCGGCGGGCTGCGGCGGTGGGCGCTCATAGCGGCCATGGGCACGCTCGGGTACGCCCTGGCGGTCCCCTGGATTCCGCCTTCGACCGTTTTCGCTACGCAGGCGGACACCCAGGGATTTGTAGCGGCCAACCGGTTCACCGCGCATCACCTCATGTATGTCGCGGCGCTGGCCGCCGGCACGTTTGTGTTGCTGCGGCTGACCCCGGCCGCGCGGGCGCCGCGATACCTGCGCTTCTTCCTTTTGTTCTTCTTCTACACGGCCAGTGTCACGCTGGGGTACTACTGGTTCGGTCTCACGTTGGTGGCGCAGCCGTGGCGGTTTCACCTGGCGATGGAAATGGCTTTCACCCTGAGCCTGGTATTCGCGCTCCGGGCGCTGATCGCGCGCCGTCCCGCGCTGCGAAAGCCGGCGGCGGTGGCGTTCGCCATCCTGTGCGCCGTGCAATTCTTTCAATACAGAAGCTACGCGCACGGCCTCATCCAGCCGATCGATATCACCCGCACGAGCGAGTACAAAACCGCGCGTTGGTTCGACGCGCACATGCGGGACAGCCGTGTCATGGCGCCGGGTTCGACCACCTTTTGGATGAATGTCTTCACCGATACGCCGCAGCTCACAGGATGCTGTCCTCAGGGTGTGCTCAACCAGACCGCCCGCGTTGCGGACTATGGGATCATGACGGATCTGACCGCCGAGAATCGCGCCTTCGAGAACAGCCTGCTTTGGTTCAAAGCGCTGGGAGTGCGGGCCGTGGCGGTTTCCGGGCCGCGCAGTACGGAGGTGTACAAGCCTTTCTATCATCCGCACAAATTCGAAGGCCGCTTGCCCGTGCTTTGGCGCGATGGGGACGATGTGATCTACGGAGTGCCTTGGCGGTATTACTCGCTGGCGCACGCCATCGAGCCGGGCGATCTGGTCGAACGCACGCCGGCGCACGGCGTCGATACCGATCCGTTGATTTCGTACGTAGCGGCCATCGAGCGGCCGGAGGCGCCGGAACTGCAGGTGTGCTGGCCCAATAACGAAACTATCGTGATTACGGGCAATCTGAAGCCGGGCCAGATCGTGAGCGTGCAGGAGAACGCCGATCCGGGCTGGCACGCGGCGGTGCATGGCGCAGCGCGGCGCGTGTTCGCCGACAAATTGGGATTGCTGACCGTGGTTCCGAACTGCAGTGGCAATTGCACGATCGAGTTGCACTACGATGGCGGTCCGGAAATGCGCGTGGCGCACTGGATCAACCGCGCCGCGATTGCCGGATCGCTGCTGTGGGTATTGCTTGGCGCTGCTTTGCCGCGCTCCGAACGGCGGCGCCCGGTGCTGGGTGTTGGGCGTTACTGAGCCTCGCAAAATACCGTGACGGCCTTGGTCGCCTTGGTGGGGGTGCGCGATACAAGAGTGGAGATTCCCGCCACGCGATCTGAGCCGACGGATCGTATCACCCTTGGTTTTATTTGTCCTCATCTGCGTTCACCGCAGATGAACGCAGACAGAACGAGCCAAACGGAAGGGGGACAGGCCAGAGGCCTGTCCTACTCTACCGTGACGTGCGTGCCCTTTGCTTCGTGCCGCGCGAGGTCATTGATGCGGTCGTCAATCACGCTACGCACGCCTTTTAGAAACTCCACCCGCGAGTTGCGGAAATGGTCCTTAGTCGCGTCGGACCAGGCCTTCCGGAGGAACGGCTTCACATTCAAACAGTAGAAGCAGCCCGGAGCGTCAACGTTTGGTTTTTCGTGTGCCATAATCAATTCTCCCTCATTTCGACGGTCAACACTTTATTCTCCAACTTTGCGTGCGCCGGCGTTAGGGCCGCCATCGAGGTGGGCAGGCCGATGTGCCGGCGCAGGGTCCCGATCTGGACGACCAGCTCGTCGCCTTTCTTGAACAGCCCCACTTCTCCCTTCACGGCGAAGGGTAATTGCAACTGCACCTCGTAATGGCCGTCGCGCTTGGTGAAGCTGTAGGGCGCTTCGGTGCGCGAGACCGCGGCGGGATCTTCGTCGTCGGCATAGAGCGACCGCGCCAATTCCTGGAGACGCTCGGCGCCCAGCACTTCGTGCGTGAACAGCGGCACGCGCTTGACGGGCACGGGAGCGAAGTAGGCGTCGATCTCCGCCAGGACGCGCTGCTGCGACTCGCGCCACTCGGCGAAGAAGGAGTCGGTGATGGCCTCGGGCAGCACGCGATTCACGATGATGCTATCTACCGTGAGGCCGTGCAGCGAGAAGTACACGAAGGCGCGCTGCGTTTCGCGCAGCACCATCTTCTCCGGATTGGTAACCAGGCGCACGCTGGTGGTGCGGGGGTTTTCGAGCAGCTCGTCAATGCCGGCCAGCTTGCCGAAGAGATCCTGGACGTTGGCGAAGTAACTGTCGGTGGGCAGCTCGACCGGCGAAACCCGGTTGGCCAGCGGACGCACGGCTTTAAGCACCGTGCGCTGGAAGGGGAAGATGTGCTTCATGTACCAATCGAGCGTGGTGGGCATGCTGACGAAGCGCATGGACTCGGCGGTGGGCGCGCAGTCGAGCACGATGACGTCGTAGCGCTGCTCACGCCGGAACTGGTTCACCCACATCATGGCGCTGAGCTCTTCCATGCCGGGCAGGATGGCCAACTCTTCGGCTTCCACGTCGCTGATGCCGGTGGTGCGCAGCACGGAGATCACGTAGGCGGAGATTTCGCGCCAATGCCGTTTGATTTCCTTCTGGATGTTGACTTCGTGGATAGCCAGCTTGTCGGCGATGGGGTAAGGGTCGCCGGTCTTTTCGTGGAAGAGGCTGGTTTCGAGGTCGAAGGAATCGGCCAGGCTGTGCGCGGGGTCCACGCTCATGACGAGGGTACGATAGCCGAGACGCGCGAGTTGTACGCCTGTGGCGGCGGCGAGGCTGGTCTTGCCGACGCCGCCTTTCCCGCTGAACAGCAAGATGCGCATATCACCATTCTAGCAATTGCATTTTGGAACCACAGATAAACACGGATAGACACGGATGCATGCGAAATCGGCCGCTATGCCCTTCGAGCGGGAGGGCCTTCGGGTCAATGGAAAGGACTCGAGTCCAGATCGATCAGCTCGTCCCATCCGAGTGCGTATCCCAATGCGCGTTTCACCTCGCGATGCCGCGATGGCGTCAGTGCTCCCGCCCGGGAATCCAGCCCCTTGCGCGCGATAGTGCGGATATTGTCGAGGTTGGCAACGCATGGTGAGGGCAGCCCCTCACGCCGGCCTAATTTGACCTCCACCGGAATGGTGCGGATGGTGGTGGTGATCTCGGCGGCGATGAACTTGCTCAGGTATTGGTACGCATCGTTGCGGCTGAGCAGCAGCACGGGGCACCGCCCTGCGGGCGCAGGCAGGTTTGCCCACCAAATCTCGAACTGCCTCACGGTTTGTACTCGTCGGCCGTGGACCAGTCGTCGGCATCCGCGGCCGAATCGGGCTGTTTGCGGTAGGCCTGGCGCATGGCTTGATACTCCGCTTGCCGGATCGCCTTTCGAATCGCTTGCCGCACAAACTCCGACCGCTGGCGTTTTCCAGGCGCGGCGATGCGGTTCAGTGCCGTTAGGGTGGGCTCGTCCAACTGGATCAGGAGCGGTTTCATATATACATTGATTATATCGAGTATGTATATGGTCGCGACCGGAGCTGTTCCGTCGTCCTCGCACGGCGTGCTGCCGGCACCCCCGTGCCCACAAGGGCGTTGCCTTTACTGCACCATCTCGCCGGTCCAGCGATTGCGATGCGCCCAGAACGGGCACTGGGGGCAGACCTGTCCATCGGGATAATCGATGCCCTCCTCATGCGGGCAGCCTATGAGTCCATCCGTCATGATGACGGATTTGACTCCGTTATCCTCCAAGAACCGGAGGATGCTGGCTCCAATGGCCGGGTCAGTCCGAGCATCGCCCTCCTCGGCGAACCAACGTTCCATGGCCGGCTCGGCGCCCTCCGCCCGAACGACGCCAACCGCGACTTTGCTCGCGCGTTTGTCGTCGGGGCCGTAGAACGCGATGGTCGCGGCCGGGTAGCCACGAAAGCCGCGGCGGGCTTTCTTCTTCAGAGGTGAATCGGAACGGTGTTTGAACCTCACGGATAATAGTTTGCACGAATCTCCCACCCGCTGCAATGGTTCGCCAGGCATGTCGCGCCCGCACCGCTGACAAAACACGATCGGCAGAGGCCGGGGAACACGTGCAGGGCTTGCAGTACTATGAACATATGCTCCGCTACCAGGTGGCTTTCCACTTTCCACCTGCGCAGGGCGAAATGGTAATTGCAGAAGCCGACTTGCCGGATGCCCGGCTGATGATCGCCAGCGCAATGGAGGATCTTGCGGAATTGCTGTTGGAGGAGGGCAAGCCTTTGCCGATTCCGAACCCGGATGCATCCGCGACCGATGCCGACCTCATCGAACCCGCGCCGCTGTCGGTGCACGTAGGCGCTTCCCGAATGTGAAGAGACACTAGCTTATCGATCACTGGGCGGGCACGGCTGCCATCTGGCGCGAGAGGCGGACGTCACCGTATCTACACCGATCCGGCCAACGGCAAGAACGTCCCGTGCCCCGTCACGGAGAGATCGACAACCGGTTGGCGCGCCGGATTTCCAACCTACTGCCCGGCAGGCAGTGCATCACAAAATGACTAATTCCTTCTGCATCTCCCCGGTGACCCGCGCTTCCGTCTCCCCCACAAACATATTCACCTCGGACCGGATCCCGAAGTCCTTCAAGTAGACGCCCGGCTCGATGGAAAAGCAAGTCCACGGCACCACCCGCCGCTCGTCGTGCGTTTCGAGATTGTCCATATTGGCGCCATTGCCGTGCACTTCCTCGCCGATCGAATGGCCGGTGCGATGCACGAAATAGTCGCCGTAGCCGCGGCTCGAAATGTAGCCGCGCGCGGCGTCGTCCACTTCGTAGCCGCGCAACTCGTGGCCGGCCGCCACCGCATCGCACACCCGCGCGATGGCCGCGTCGCGCGCGCCGCTCACCACCCAGTACACCTCAAGCATTTCGTCGCTGGGGTGATCGCCGCAGAAGCCGGTCCAGGTAATGTCGTAGTAGACCGCGCGGGGGCGGTCGAGCTTGGCCCACATGTCGAGCAGCACCAGGTCGCCGCTGCGAATCTCGGACGTGATTTCGGCGGACGGCTCGTAATGCGGATTGGCGGCGTTGGCGTTGACGCCCACGATGGGCCCATCCTCCGCGAACAGGCCGGCTTTAGCGAAACCGTCGCGCACGAACTGCGCGACCGCGAATTCCTGTACAGTGCCACCGCCGCGGGTGATCTCGCGGATCATATCGAATGCCTGCGCGCGCACGCGGTCCACGCGGCGGCCCGCTTCCAGGTGCGATTCGAGCGCCTCCGCGTTCCAGCGCGCCTCGAAGTGCTGGATCAGTTCCGCCGAGCTCACCACCTCCACGCCGAGGCTGCGCACCAGCTCCACCGTGCCCGCGTCCACCATGGCCACGTAAGGGATGGCGCACATCGGCGAATACTGCATGGCCACGCGCCGCGCGCTGCCTACCAGCGCGCGCAACCCTCCGGTCTGCTCGCTCCAGCTCGAGTAGCGGATTTTTTCGCCAGGGAGCGAGTCCAGCCGGCCCGACTCGATGCGATGCACCAGACCGCGCGGCTCACCCGCCGCCGGAATCCAGTAATACCAGCGCCGCGTGACATGCGATGCCGGCTGAAAGCCCAGCACGCGATATGCCAGCGGATCGCGCTTATGATGGTCGAAGAACAACCACCCGTCCAGCTCTTGTTTTTGCAGTTCTTCCTGAATAGCCGCGAGGTTCATTTTTCAAAAGGCTCCAGATTGGCGCGGGTTGGCGGCGCCGTCGCCAGGCTGACCACGATCAGCGCCAGCACGGAAACGCCCAGCGCCGGATATACGGCGTCCAGCCATTGTATGTCCAGAATTTGCCAGGCCACCGTGATGACGGTTCCCAAAACGATGGAACTGATGGCGCCCGCCTTATTGGCCCGCTTCCAAAAGAATACCGCCATCACCGAGGGCGTGACGGCCGCGCCGTAAACCGTGTAGGCATAGAGCGCGGCCTTCAGGACCGACTCGAAGTAGGCGGCCTGCAACAGCGCGAATGCGCCCAGCGCGACGACCAGCACGCGCGATACGACGAGGGTGCGCCGCTCGCTCGCCTGCGGATCGATGAAGCGCCTGTAGACATCGTGAATCAGGTTGCTGGCGGGCGAGAACAGGTAATTGTTGGCGGTCGAAATCACCTTGGCAAAGACGCCGCCGAGCAGGATGGCGCCCACCAACTCCGGCAAGCGCATGCGCGCGGTCAGCGGGATGATTTCGCGCGGGTGGTCGGTCTTCAGCGTGGCGCTGCCGACGACCGCGATGGTGATGATGACGGTTTCCAGCACCAGCGTGCCGGCGATCCATCCGAAGACGGCCAGGCGCGCGTCGCGTTCCGAGCGGGCGGAAAAGAACTTCTGATACATGCCCTGATTGCCGATCAGCAGCAGCAGGGTCGGCAGCAGATATCCGAGGCAGTGCACCCAGCCGAGCGGCCCGAACACAGTGAAGTGATCAGCGGGCAACGCCGCGTGAACAGCCGGCCAGCCGCCTGTGCGCGTCAGCAGTAAGGGCAGCGAGATGAGCGCGATGATGGTGACCAACAGGCCGATGATCAGGTCGAGGTAGGCGACCGAGGCCATGCCCGCCAGCGCGGTAAACGTGATCACGAAGGCCGCGATGATGTTCATGCCGGTGGTGTGATCGAGCGACGGGAAGATCAGATGCAGGATGTCGCCGCCGCCCTTGAACTGGTAGCTGGTGATAACGGTGTACGAAATCACGATGGCGATAGTGGCCAGCACGCGCGCGCCGGTGTTGTAGCGCGTCTCCAGCAGATCGGGCACGGTGAACTGCGCGAAGCGTCGCACGCGCCCGGCGATGACCGCGATCAGGACCAGTCCGAACCAGCCGCCGGCCGGCTGCCAGAGCGCCGAGAAGCCGTTCTTGTAAGCGTTCTCGCCGCCCGCAAAGAGGCTGCCTGCGCCGATCCAAGAGGAGAGCAGTGTGAACACCAGCACGGGCCAGGTGAGCTTGCGGCCCGCCACCAGGAAGTCGGCCTGGTTCTTGACGGTGAGCGAGCGGACTATGGCGGTACCTAGCAGCACCGCTACGATTATCGACAACACTACGGCGTAGATCATCTGATTAGACGCGCGGACTAAAGTCCGCGCCGGCACGCTAAAGCGTGCGCCACATCCTCTTCGGAAGCTCCGTCTATCTCAATTACTTTGGTCCGGCTTGTCAAGCCTAACACGATCCGCACGCGCGATTGCGGCACGCCGGCCAGGTCCGCGAAGAACCGAACGCATGCCTCGTTGGCCTTGCCATCCAGGGGCGGCGCGGCCAGGTCCAGCTTCCACGCGTCGCCCAGGCGCCCGGTAACGCGCGTCTGCCTCGCGCGCGGATGCACCTTCACCGTGATGCGCGCCATTGGATCTCCGCCCTCAGATTCGCCACGCCCGCCGCCGCGCGCGTATCCACCACGTCGAACGGGATCACGTCGTCCAGCCAGTCGTGACTCGACCCGTCGGGGCTTTGCGTAGCCACCGTCAGCGTGTACTGCTGCGGCGTGAGCCAGCAGGCGAAGTGGAAATCCACCTCCAGCTCGTCGCCCGGCTGGTAGCTGCCCAGGTGCTTCTTCTCGATGCGCGTGTTGGTGCCGTAGACATCCATGCCGATGCGGTTGCGGATCAGGATGCCCACCATGGGATCGCAGGCCGGATGATGAAAGCGGCTGTGCACGCGCACGGTAACGGTCTTGCCGCCGGCCACCGATGTCACCGGCTCGCCCGCGGTGTTCAGCAACTCGACGCTCAGGATCTCGCTCACGCCGTCGCCATGGCGGAAGCTGGCCTCGAAGCGGTGCTGCTTTTCCTGCCGCGCCTGCTGCTTTTCGAGCACCAGTCCGATATACCGGTTGATCACATCCGAGGGCGCGCCTTGCGCCTCCATGCGGCCGTTGAGCAGCAGAATGGCGCGATCGGAAAGCTGCTTCACCAGGCCGAGGTCGTGCGAGACGAACAACACCGTGATCTTGCGTTCGCGCAGCTCCTCGAACTTGCGCACGCAGCGATTGGCGAAGACCGCGTCGCCCACGGCGAGGGCTTCGTCGACGATGAGGATTTCGGGGTCCACGTGGATGGCGGTGGCAAAGGCCAGCCGCACATACATGCCGCTCGAATACTCCTTGACCGGCCGCGCGATGAACTCGCCGATCTCCGCGAAGGCCTCGATGGAAGGCATGGCGCGCTCGATTTCGGCGCGGCTCAGCCCCATGATTTCGCCGTTCAGGAACACGTTCTCGCGGCCGCTGAATTCGGGGTTGAAGCCGGCGCCCAGTTCCAGCAGGGCGGCGATGCGCCCGCGCGTCACGACCCGTCCGCGGGTGGGTTGCAGGATGCCGGCCACGATTTGCAGCAGCGTGCTCTTGCCGGACCCGTTCGGCCCTACCAGGGCCAGCGTCTCGCCCTTTTCGACCTGGAAGCCGATATCGCGCAGCGCCCAAAAATCGCTATGATACTGCCGCTTGACTAATGGCAGCGCTTCGCGCAGACGGTCGGCCGGACGGCGGTAGAGCTTGTAGAGCTTCGATACGTTCTGAACCAAAACCACAAGGTTTTATTGTGACACGATGGCGGCGCAAAGCATTTTGCGGAAACCGCTCCCTGACGGTCGCGGCTCGGTAACAGCCGCGGCTCGGTAAGCCTTGCGAAATCAGCGCGACCGTTACCGAGCCGCGACCGTCAGGGAGCGGTTACGCTTGCGGTCGTTGCGCGCGTTCCGCCAGTTCACTTGCGGCGGGAAGAGCGACTCGTCGATGCGGTCGCGGTACTTCACCGCGATATTCATCAGCGAATCGAGCAGCGACTCGGACAAAAGATGCGGCTGCAGGCCAAGATCGATCAGCTTGGAATGCCTGGCGTTGTAATAGTGTTCCTCGGCTTCCACGCGCGGCGCAGGCAGGTGATCGATCTCCACGGCGAGCCCTATCTTCTTGCCCGCCGCTTGCACCATGCGCGCGAGTTCCAGCACCTTGAACTGCTCGGTGAACTGATTGAACACGCGGCATTCGCCGGGCTTGGCCGGCGTCAGACAAGCCAGCTCGACGCAACGCACGGTGTCGCGCAGATCCAGATAGCCGCGCGTCTGCCCGCCCTTGCCGTACACGGTCAGCGGATATCCCACGGCGGCCTGCACGCAGAACCGGTTCAGCACCGTGCCAAAAACCTCGTCGTAATCGAAGCGGTTGATGAGCGCCTCGTCGATCGAAACCTCGTCGGTCACCGTCCCGTAGACCACGCCCTGGTTCAGATCCGTAGCGCGCAGCCCCCAAATCCGGCAGCAGAACATGATGTTGTGGCTGTCATGCACCTTGGAGAGGTGATAGAAGGAGCCGGGCTGCTTGGGGAACGGCAGCACGTCGCGCCGCCCGTTATGCTCGATCTGGATGTAGCCTTCCTCGATATCGATGTCGGGCGTGCCGTACTCGCCCATGGTCCCCAGCTTCACCAGATGGCACTCGGGCCGATACTCGCGCAGGGCGAAGAGCAGATTGAGCGTGCCGACCACGTTGTTGACCTGCGTGAAGACCGCGTGTTTGTGGTCGATCATGGAATAGGGCGCCGCGCGCTGTTCCGCGAAATGGATGACCGCTTCCGGTTCAAAAGCCTGGATCGTGGAAGAGAGAAAGTCGTAGTCGGTGACATCGCCAACAAACGATTCAATGCTCCGCCCGGTGTGCTGCTGCCAGACTTTCAATCTCTCCGCCAGGGGGCGGATGGGAGTCAGGGTTTCCACCCCCAGCTCATGGTCCCATAGGCGGCGCGAGAAATTATCGACAATGGCAACCTCATGTCCTTTGGCCGACAAGTACAACGCCGTGGCCCAGCCGCAATAACCGTCGCCTCCCAACACTCCAATCTTCATGTGTGTGCGTCTACTCCTTTTTCAACCGACTGATCCGCGACGTGCCCAGCCGCGACGTTCCGAGCCGCGACCGTGAGGGAGCGGTCACAGGGGGCCCAATGAACGGATTCCCGACCATGGTAGCACGGTATCCGGGCGATAGTTTATTCATAGCGCAGGGCTTCGGTAGGGTTCAGCTTCGCCGCGCGGTCAGCCGGCAGGATCCCAAAAACCAATCCCACCATCATCGAGACGCCAAACGCGATCGCAACAGCCATGCTCGAGATGGGGATCCGCACATTTTCCACAAAGAACTGCACGCTCAGCGGAATGGCAACACCTACGAGAATCCCGATGCTTCCGCCGGCGAGACTTACCAGCACGGCCTCGGTGAGGAACTGGATCAGGATTTCGCGGCGCGAGGCCCCTACCGCCATGCGCAGGCCGATCTCGCGGGTGCGCTCGGTCACCGTCACCAGCATGATGTTCATGATCCCGATGCCCGAGATCGCCAGCGCGATCGCCGAGACCAGCACCAGCACCAGGCTCAGAATCAGCGCGATGCTCTTGGCCGCGTTCAGAATGGCCGTCAGGTTCTCAACGTGATAGTTCGCGCCCGGCCGGTGACGCGCCTCCAGAATCTGCTTCACCGATGCGGTCACCGCCTCCACATCCTCGGGCGATCGGACCTGCACGTACATCGGGTCGATACGCTCCACCGGCGTGAAATAGCGCAGCACGGTAAACGGAATCAGGATGGTGTCCTGCGACAGTTCCGACTGGCCGAAGCTCTCCACGCGCTCCTTAAACGTGCCGATCACGGTGAACTGCAATCCGTGCACTTTGACCATCTGTCCCATGGCGCCGGCGCGGGTTCCATACAGCCGCTCGGCCAGTTTGTCGGTGAGCATGGCGACCTTCTGGCGCAGGGCCACATCGCTGGAATCCAGGAAGCGACCGGAGGTCACGATGAGGTTGCGCACCGTCTTGTAATCCGGATCGGAGCCGTTGACGCGCACGTCGCGCTCCTTGCCGCCGATCAACATGCGGTCGAAATTCGTGGAGATGCCGGTGGCGGCGACGATGCGGTCCGCCAGCCGCTCGCGCACCGCGTCCACATCCGCCATCTTCACGAAGTCGGCGTCGGCCTGCGTGGCGCTCTGATTTCCCGCCTCGTAGTAGGCGAAGATCATGTTCGATCCGACGCCTTCAATCTGTTCCAGAATGTAGTCGCGGCTGGTGAGCGAAATGGTGACCACCAGGATGACGGAAGCAGTCCCGATGACCATGCCGAGCCCGGTGAGGAACGAGCGCACCGGATTCGCCTTCAGGGCTTTGACGCTGAAATCGAGGGCTTCGCCCAGAAACATGGGCTAACCGCCGGACGCCTTTTTCAGGAGTTTTTCGGCCGCGGAGCGCGGAGGATCGTCGGGCGTCAACTGGGTCTCCAGATAGCGCTTGAGCAGCTTGCGCGCAGCCGCCAGATTGCGGCCTTGCTCAATGTAAGTGTCCGCGCGGGCGTAGATGAGTTGGGGGCTGTTGGGCGCGATCTTCTCCGCCTTGCGGAAACTCTGATCGCTTTCCTGATAGCGGCCCTGCTTGGCCAGGAACTTCGCCAGATCGATCAGGCGGCTGGCCTGCTGGGGCGCCATCCCCGCGGCGCGCTGCAGATGCTCCTCCGCGCTGCCGAATTCCTTCCTCGTCTCGGCCAGCCGGGCCTGCGCCCAATGCCCTTCGACGGGGTCGATGGCCGCCATTCGATTGGCCACGCCCACGGCCTTGTCCAACCCGCCGCCCATGAAGCCGGGCGCTTCCAGGTAATACTCGAACAGATCGCTAAGCGCCTCCATGTTGCGCGGGTTGAGTTGCACGGCCCTCTCAAAGTGCTGGCGCGCCTTGTTGGCATTGGACGGCGCCGCGAACGGGCTGGCTGTTTCCGCCCGCCGCCCGAATGCGCGGCCCAACCATAACTCGTAGTCGGAATTGGCGGAGTCTGCCGCCACGGCCTTCTCCAGAACCTCCGTGGCTTTCTTGTAGTCGCCTTGCATGTAGTGGTTCCGGCCGATCAGCGCACAGACCGGGCCATCTTTGGGCTGAATCGCTTCGAGGATCTTGAGCGAGGCGTCGTAGTCGGTGAGTTGATAGAGCTGGCGGGCCAGGTCGAGGCCGGTGGGGGAGGCCGCCAGCAGCGGCCACACGGCCAGCAAGGCGGCTGCGCAGAAACGCATGCGGTGTGCGATGAGTCCTTCGCTCATTGTAACTCTTAGTATATAGATGGTTTGGCAAGGCGGATGGTTGCGGGAATCAAGCACCGGTTCGGCTAACGTAGAGCGGTTCGGTAGCGTAGAATGGCAGGATATGCCGCCTCGCATCACCGCAATCCTCCTGCTGGCCGCCGCGCTGGCTCTGCCGGCCGAACTGACCTACCAAAAGCCGCCGCACGAGATCCTGGATGTTTTGAATGCGCCGCCACCGCCCGTGATCTCCGTCAATCCGACGCGCGATTACGCCATTCTCATGCAGCCCGTGCGCTACCCGCCGATCGCTGAGGTGGCGCAACCCATGCTGCGTCTGGCGGGGCTGCGCATCGACATCCACACCAACGGTCCTCACCTGCCGTTTTCGAGCACCAGCTACACCATCAAGCGGCTGTCGGACGCATCCGATATTCCGGTTGCGGCGCCCCCCGATGTGAGGGGCGGCGCGAAGCTGGGCGCGCCCGCCTGGAGCCCCGATGGCAAGCAGTTCGCCTTCACGAACACCACCGCCAACGCCATTGAGCTGTGGATCGGGACCACCGCCAGCGGGCGGACGCGGCGCATGGCCGGCCTTCGCCTGAATGCCGTGATGGGTCAACCGATGGTCTGGCTCGCGGATAGCCGCACGCTATTAGTGCGCGCGGTTCCCGAGCAGCGCGGTGAGCCGCCCGCCGATGCGGCCGCGCCCCCAGGTCCGCACGTGCAGGAGAGCTCCGGCCGCGCGGGCCCCGTGGTGACTTACGAAGACATGCTCAGCACTCCGCGTGACGAAGATCTTTTCGATTACTACGCGACTGCCCAGCTCGTGTATCTGGACGCATCCACGGGAAAGATCGCGCCGGCGGGCAAGCCGGGCATCTTCGAAAGCGCGGAGCCGTCGCCGGATGGGCGGCACCTGCTGGTCTCGCGCGTGCACAGGCCGTACTCGTACCTGCATCCCGTATTTCGCTTTCCGCAGACGGTGGAAGTGTGGGACAGGGGCGGAGAGAAGCTCTACCAACTTGCCGACCTTCCGCTGGCCGACCGGATTCCGGTCGAAGGCGTGCGGACCGGCCCGCGCGCGTATGAGTGGCGCGCGGACGAACCGGCGTCGCTGGTTTGGGTGGAAGCGATGGACGGAGGCAATCCGAAGGAGAAAGTGCCGCATCGCGACCGCATTCTGACGCTGGCCGCGCCGTTTCAATCGCAGCCGCGCGAGATCTTCGAAACAGTCCAGCGTTTCATGGGTCTGGAAGCGCTGGCCAAGGGCGGCAGTTTTCTGGTTACCGATTACGATCGCGACAAGCGTTGGGCGCGCACCATCGAAGCCGGCTGGAACACGCCGAATGCGGAAGGCCGCGTGATCTTCAGCCGCAACGTGCAGGACCGGTATCACGACCCAGGCCGGCCGGTGATGGCGCGACTGCCGAACGGGCAGGAGGCGATCCTGCAACACGGCGACGACATCTATCTGACGGCGGAAGGCGCCAGTCCGTCGGGCGACCACCCGTTCCTCGACCGCTACAACCTGGCGACGCAAAAATCGGAGCGTCTGTTTCAGTCGGGCAAAGGCAGCTACGAAACCGTAGTGGCGGTGCTGGACGACGGCGGCGCGCGACTGTTGACGAGGCGCGAAGGCCCAGCGGAATTTCCGAACTATTACATCCGGGCGGGCGAATCGCTGACGCCGCTGACTCAGTTGCCGGATCCCACGCCGCAGGTGCGCGGCATCCGAAAGCAGATAGTCAGTTACAAGCGCGAGGACGGCGTGCCCCTGTCGTTTACGCTGTATTTGCCGCCAGACTATAAGGACGGCACGCGGCTGCCTACTCTGCTGTGGGCTTATCCGCTGGAATACAACGACGCCGACACGGCGGGCCAAGTGAGCGGCTCGACGGACCGGTTCACTCAGTTCGCCGGCGCGGGGCTGCACTTACTATTTCTGCTGCACGGATACGCCGTGCTGGATAACGCGGCAATGCCGGTGATCGGCGATCCCGAAACGGTGAACAATACGTATGTGCAGCAGATTGTGATGGACGCGAAGGCGGCTATCGACAAGGCGGTGGAGATGGGCGTCACGGACCGGGGCCGCGTGGGCGTGGGAGGCCACAGCTACGGCGCTTTCATGACCGCCAATCTGCTGGCGAATTCCGACCTGTTCCACGCGGGAGTGGCCGAAAGCGGCGCCTACAATCGCACGCTGACGCCGTTTGGATTTCAGAGCGAGCGCCGCACGCTTTGGGAGGCGCAGGATATCTATCTGAGGATGTCGCCATTCTTGCGGGCCGACAAGATCAAGACACCCATCCTTCTCATTCACGGCGAGGCGGACAACAATACCGGCACGTTTCCCATCCAGTCCGAGCGCATGTATCAGGCGATTCGCGGCAACGGCGGAACGGCGAGGCTGGTGATGCTTCCGTTGGAGTCGCATGGTTACAGCGGGCGCGAATCCATCGAGCACGTGTTGTGGGAAGAGATGAGCTGGTTCGACAAGTATTTGAAGAAGCCGTGAGGGTGTCGGCTTCCGGAGGGCGGGCTTCAGCCGGCGCGGGACTTCAGTCCCGCCAACTAGCGCTCGTCCTGCTGTCCCTCGCCCCAATCTGCCGGAGCGCCGAACCGGTCCGGCTGACGGCGCAGCCGCAGAAGTTTCGAACCTTCTACTCGCTGGACGACCCACAGGTTCCCGCGGCATTGAAACAGGCGGGCGCCACGGCCCGCGCCGTGGCATCCGACGGAGCCGTGTGGTACGGCACGCCGCACGGGGTGACTCGCGCCGACCCGAAGGCGGCGCCGCGCGATCGCAATCAATACTTCGCCGGGAAGCGTTATTTGCCGGGAGACGAAGTGCGGCAACTCGCCGCCGATCGGGCCTCAGGGATGTGGGTGCGCACGAAAACCGGCGTGTCGCACATCGAGCTGCGGACCATGACGTTGGCCGCGAAGGCGGCGCTGTTTGAAGAGCGCGTGCGCGCGCGGCATGACCGTCACGGTCTGGTGTCGCCATCGAACCTGCGAGTGCCCGGCGACGTTTCCACGAACCAGATGCGGGACGACGACAACGATGGCCTGTGGACTTCCATGTATGCCGCTGCCGAGTGCTTCCGCTACGCGGTGACGCATTCTCCCGAGGCTCTCGCCAACGCCACCAAGTCGACCGAGGCGGTGCTGTTTTTGGAGGAGGTTGCCGGCAAACGCGGCTTCCCGGCGCGGTCGTACATCCGCAAAGGGGAGCCGATGCCCGACTCGGGCGAATGGCACTGGACGCCGGATGGCCAATACTACTGGAAAGGCGATACCAGTTCGGATGAAATCGTGGGCCACTTCTTTTTGTATGGCGTGGCCACGGATCTGCTGCCGGACCGGCCGTTGAAGCGACGCATCGCGGAGACCGCCGCGAGGATCATGGATCATATCATCGACCATGGCTACTATCTGGTGGATGTGAATGGCAAGCCGACCACCTGGGGCCGGTGGTCGCAGACTTATTTCCACCAGGAACCTTCCGACAGCGCGCTGAACAGCATGGAATTGCTCAGCTTTCTGAAGACCGCCGCGCACATCACGGGAGATGCCAGGTATGCGAAGGAATACAGAAAGTTGGCGATTGATTCAGGGTACGCGCGGCTTGCTACCCGCTACAAAGAACTGCGGGGAGAGATCAACTACTCCGACGAAGAGCTGGCGATGCTGTCTTTCTATAACCTTTTCCGGTATGAAACGGACGGGGACTTACTAGGCCGCTATTACCGGCCGGCATTAGATGGGTGGTGGGAAAACATAGCTCGGGAAGAGAATCCTCTTTGGGCCTTGATTTACGCAATGGCCGAACCCGACGCGCGCGTGGATATGGTGAGCGCGGTCCGAACGCTCTACCGAATGCCGGCCGACACCATTGAATGGACCGTCAAGAATTCTAATCGCGACGGAGTGCCTATGGACCGGGCGACCGACCGGTTCCAGCGACGTCAGGCCGCTGCTTTGCTGCCTCCCGACGAACGTCCGGTCATGAAATGGAATTCCAATCCATTCGATATCGACGGCGGCTCGGACGGCCGCGGCGAAGACGATGGCGCCGCGTTCCTGCTGCCCTATTGGATGGGCCGCTATCGCGGTATCCTGCTGGGTGAGTAGGCCCGGATCCTCATTTGGTAGTCAGTTACTTTGCGATTAACAACAGCAGACCACGGCCGCATACAGTATACGAGACACCCTGTCCACCGATAAGGTCCTCTGCCCCGGGGGCGCGCACCTGGCTCGGACCTTCGGCCCAGCCGCAGGTGTCTGTGACGCGGTACCAGTTTGTGCCACTGCCCGGCGACGGCAGGGTGAAGTTCACGTCGCCGCTCCAACCGTTGTAGGCTACATAAATGGACGAAGAGATGTCGTTCAGCAGGCTGCCGTTGAACTGATAGGCGATGGCGTGGTTGCTGCCGTTACTGAAGTAAGTCCAATCCGTCGTGGTACCGGCCGGCGTCCACCAGGATAACTGCGCGCTCGAGTAAAAGCCGAGCGGGCGGAGCGCGGCGTGAGCCTTACGGAAGGCGATCAGCCCCTTTACAAAGGCGTTGAAGTTGGTTTGGTCACTGTTCCAAGTGTAGTTGAGCCAATTGGCGATTGAGTCGACATTGTACGCATTATTGTTGCATTGGAGAGTGCGCAGATATTCGTCCCCGCCGGTCATTAACGGCGTGCCGGCGCTCAGCATCAGAAAAGCGAAGCCTACGCGTGCCGCGGCGCGCTGGTCGGCCGCTGCGCCGCCCTGGTCCCAACTGTAGTTCGTCTGGTTGCCGCCATCGGACGGCCCATAGGGCCAGGGCTGGTTGTTATTCGGACCGTTACAGCCATAGAGGTCATTGAGCGTGAAGCCGTCGTGCACCACCATCAGATTGACTGAGTTCCAGGGACCGCGGTTCGAAAACAGGTCGGACGAGCCAGCGAAGCGGGTAGCCAAACTCCCCGTGGTGATGGTGGTCACGCCCAGGTCGTTCTGTGCCTGGCGCAGAGTGTCGCGATAGTTGCCATTCCATTCCGACCAGCCTGGCGGGAAGTTGCCCAACTGGTAGAAATTGACGCCGTTCGCTGCCCAAGGCTCGGCGAACAGGTCAATCCCGCTGCCACCGGTGGCCGGACGCTGTGGCAACTCTTGCAGGATGCGACTGATGGCCGTGTTGGGGTCACTGTTGCTGAAATTGAAGCAGCCCACCGTGCAGGTATTGCCCAGCACAGGGGCAAGGTCGAAGCGGAATCCGTCCACGCCCATGGTGTCGCGCCAGTAGGCCAGCGAATCGACGATGAGATTTTGCGCTATGGGGTTATAAGTGTTGTAATTGCCGCCCGTGCCTGTGTTGTCATACGAAAATTGCATGTCCGCGGTGAGTTCGTAGTAGGTCGGATTGTCGAGCCCGCGCCAGGATTCGATGTTATAAGTGGTTGGATCGCTCGGCGTCCATGCATAGCCCTCGCCGGTGTGGTTGTACACCGCGTCGATGTAAACCTTGATGCCCAGGTCGTGGAAGGCCTTTACCATAGCCTGGAACTCAGCCGTTGGGCCACCCGGAGCTTTGTTCGACGAGTAGCGGCGATCCGGAGCGAAATAGTTCAGCGTCGCATAGCCCCAGTAGCCCTGCCCGGCCGTCGAGTTTGGCGTGTTGTCATTCGCGTCGTTTTGGGTTTCCTGCACGGGCTCGAATTCCACCGCGGTTACGCCGAGTTGGGCAAGGTATGATGCTTTGAGCGCCGCGCCCGCATAGGTGCCTTGCACGGTTGCAGGAACGTTGCTATCGTTCCTGGTCAGACCGCGCACGTTCACTTCATAGATCACGTCGTCTTTTTGCGCACGCGTGGGCTTGGCGCCGATGCTTTGACTGGCTGGTATCCACAAGATACTCTTAGGCGCCGCGTTGCCGCTGTCGATGTTTCGGTACTTGGCACCCGAGGCATAAACGGTACCGTCGGTCCAGTTAGGGTTGAGCGGGTCGTGGCTGATCTCATGCGCATAGGGGTCGATCAGCAGTTTGTTGGGATTGAAGCGATTGCCGGCGGCGTCCACATCCGAGATGAAGCCGTCCGCGGAACCCTTGGTCCAGGTGCTCGAAAAGGGCCAATTTGGTCCCCAGGCGCGATAACCGTAATACACCGGTCCAGTGATGCCGGCGGCTTGGATCGTCGAGACTGGCATCGAACCGGAAAATACATTGGTGGTGGTATTGGCGGTGAGCGTGTAGCGCAGCACTTCGGGTGAACTCATGGGAGCCGCGTAGAGGTCGACCTCGATTTGCGTGGCGCGCGAGGAATAGACGCGGAAGGTGACGTTGCTTTGCGTGGCGTCGTAGCTTGCGCCCAGGCTGAAGGCGTTGATGGCCGCTTCGGCAGGCCGGGTGAGAAGGAGTAGCCAGGCACAGGCTAGCAGTACAGGTGTGTATGCAGCCGCAAAACGCTTGAACCCATGCACGTCGCCGATGTCCTCGGCCGCATCACTGAGCGTGTGTTTACCCCACCAGAGAATTGCCATTGCTACCGCCTTACCCAGGATTTGCGTCTTGGCCTCTTGGCCAATCGCGATTCACTATCTTATTAGTGACGAATAAAGGTAGATCGTTTCACCAAATCGCGAACTTCGACCCCTTCGTTCAGGCCTTTTGATTCCGGTCGTCCGAGCGCCTTGACGCTTTTATCCACGCAAATTCAAGCTTAAAAAATCGGGCTTGTTCGGTAAGTCCGCCAACCTCGATTGAGATTTGGGCGAAAAAAGCGAATTCAGCACGGTACTCCCCTTCTCTGAGTCGCTCAATTATAGCGCCTTTGCGCCCTAGTTTTCATTCGTATCTCAGCGCGGCCAGCGGATCGATGCAGGTGGCCTTGCGCGCTGGGACGTAGCTGGCCAGCACGGAAACGGCGATGAGCAGCAGCGGCACGCCGGCGAACACCAGCGGATCGGTGGCGGTGACGCCGTAGAGCATGCCCGACAGACCGCGCGTCAACTCGAATGCGGCGGCTACCCCGATGCAGGCGCCAATCAACGAGGTGACCAATCCGCGGCCCACTACCAGGCGCAGAATTTGGGACCGGCTGGCTCCCAGCGCCACGCGCAATCCGATCTCGTGCGTGCGCCGGCTCACTGAGTAAGCCGTCAGCCCGTAAATTCCGACGGTGGCCAGCGTGAGCGCGAGCGAGGCAAATACGGTGAGCAACAGCATCGAGACGCGGCGCAGCATCAGCGAATCCGAGAGCACCGTTTCCATGGTGCGCACGTTGGAGATGGGCTGCTCGGGATCGAGCTTCAGGATCTCGCGGCGAACCGCGGTGGTCATGGCCGCCGGGTCGCTCTCGGTCCGCACCACGACGGCCATCGACGACTCGCCTGGGTGCTGCGCGTGCGGCACATAGACGGCGGGTTCCACCGGCGCATCCAGGCCGTACAGTTTGGCATCCGCCACCACTCCTACTATTTCCATGGGCCCGCCCATTACGATGTGCCGCCCCAGTGGATTCTCGTGTGCGAAGTGCTTGCGGACCATAGCTTCATTCACGAGCACAACGCGCTTGGCATCCTGGTCGTCATGCTGGTCGAACAGGCGCCCTTGCCGCAGGGCGATACCCATGGTGGTGAAATAGCCGGGCGTGGCCGTGCGGTAATCGGCCAGCGGCTGCTGATCCTGCGGAACCGGCGGCCGGCCTTCGATCGTAAAACTGTTCACGCCGATGCGGAACGAGAGGATCGACACGCGCAGCGGCAGGATCATGACCGCGCCCGCGGAACGCACGCCAGGCAGCGTGTCCAGGCGTTCGATCAGGTTCTTGTAAAAGGTGGCGCGCTTCAGCGGCGTATCGTACTTCACTTCGGGCAGGCTCAGATTCATGGTCAGGATATTCGCGGTGCGCACGCCGGGATCGACGGCCGTCACGCGCGCGAAGCTGCGCAGCAGCAGCCCCGCGCTCACCGAAAGCAGCACCGCCAGGGCCACTTCCGACGCCAGCAAAAAGCCACGAATACGCTGCGATCCGCCGGCGCTTTCCGAACGCCCGGCGGCTTCTTTGAGCGTGGTGTTCAGGTCGGTGTGCGAAGCCCTCCACGCGGGCACCAGGCCGAACAGCAGGCCGGTCAGAATCGAGATGCCGAAGGTGAACGCCAGCACGGGCACGTCCACGCTCATGTGTTGCAGCATGGGGAACATGTCCGGAACCACGCCGCGCATCAGGCGCACGCCCCAGGCCGCCAGCACGAGCCCCAGTGCGCCGCCGGCAAAGGCCAGCACCAGGCTCTCGGTCAGCAGTTGGCGGATGATGCGGCGGCGTCCGGCGCCCAGCGCGCCGCGAATGGCGATCTCCTTCTCGCGGGTGGCGGCGCGCGCCAGCAGCAGGTTGGCGAGGTTGGCGCAGGCAATCAGCAGCAGCAAGCCGACGGCGCCCAACAGGATCAGCAGCACAGGGCGGATGCGCCCGGTGAACATCTCCGCCATGGGAAACAACGTGATGCCCCAGCCGGTGTTGGTGGCCGGGTAGGCGCGTTCCAAGCGCCCTGCGATCACTGCCATTTCGGCGCGCGCCTGCGCCACGGTCACGCCCGGCTTCAGGCGCGCCACAACGCCGAATTCGTGATTCTGGCGCTCGGGGTTGTTGGTATTGATGGCGGTAGGCAGCCACAGGTCCGCGGCCACCATTTCGCCAAGCTCATGCGGCACCACGCCGACGACGGTGCGCGGGATGCCGTCCACCGTGAGCGTGCGCCCGACAGCCGCGGGATCGGAATGAAAGCGGCGCTGCCATAGGGCGTTGCTGATCAGCACGGCAGCCGGTCCACCGGGACGGTCTTCGTCGGGCAGAAAATTGCGGCCCGCGATAGTCTTGATGCCGAGCGCGGGCAGAAATTCCTTGGATGCCAGGGCTGCCGGAACGCGCTCGGGATCGCCCGCGCCGCTGACATTGAGTCCGAATTCGGGGATGGCGAAAGCGGCCGACATCTGGTCGAACGAGCGGGCCTGTTTCTTCCACTCCAGATAATCCGCCGCGCTGACGGGCATTTGGTCGAAGCCGGACTTCAGCAGCGTGCCCCAGATCATCACCACGCGGTCCGGTTCGGGGACGGGCAGCGGCTTGAGAAGCACCGCGTTGACCATGGTGAAAATAGCGGTGTTGGGGCCGATTCCCAAGGCCAGCGCCAGAATGGCGACCGCGCAAAAGCCCGGATTCCGCAGCAGGGTCCGGAAGCCATAGCGAAGATCTTGCCAGAAGAACTGCACAGGCAACTCCTTAATAGGGGATAAACGCTTGCCGATGGCGATTTGTTCCCGGCGCCCCGTGCTTGCTGGTTGGTTTGGTTACATTTCCCGTAGATGCCGGTAGACCAGCGCGACCGGCAATCCCATGACGTTGAAGTAGCAGCCCTCGATGCGCTGGATGAACTTGGAAGCCAGGCCCTGGATGGCGTAGGCTCCGGCTTTGTCCATAGGCTCGCC
>Ga0181536_10000576_pt1 | contig 44615 bp, 39 predicted proteins | sample PEATcosm2014_Bin_41_FD_121105 | JGI IMG/M metagenome (GOLD analysis project Ga0181536, IMG submission 121105) | Peatland microbial communities from MTU Mesocosm Facility, Houghton, MI, USA - PEATcosm2014_Bin17_60_metaG | ecosystem: Environmental > Terrestrial > Soil > Wetlands > Peat | place...
AGAGGAGTTCGGCGGCCACGTGCGGCCGTCCTGAGGCTCGTCACGCTGTAAACACAAAACGCCCGGCTCAGGATGCCATGGCGGTGTCCTGGGCCGGGCGCTTGTCCTCCAGCTCAAAACTAATCGAGGTGATTGTGCTTAGGAGACGTGTGTCATTACGCCGGAGTGTGCCGTTGCCGCGGGGTTTGCCTCCGAAACGAAGAGTGGAGGTTCGCCAGAGGCGATCCCGGCCGCGTCGGGGTCCGGACAGAAGCCCGGATTACCTGGCCTGGATTCGGACGCTGGGATGCGTAGTTTGTTCGAGAGTCAGCGGCGAGTCGACCGTGATCGAAGCGGCCCACACGAACGCGCTTGGCGCCCGGGGAATGGGGCAGAAGACCTCGGACTTCTCGGCGATCCCGCTGTGCTCTGGGCATCATCGGATCAACCCAGACTCCTATCATCGTCAGGGAGAAGAGCGTTTCGCACAGGAACATCAGCTCGATCTGCCCCAACTCGTGGCGGCCCTCAATCACCTGCATCGCCGGCAGGTTGCATCGCAACCGGTAAGTTGCTCGGAGGCTTGGTGCTGAGGTAGTTCGGCTGGCAACCGAGCATCCCAGACTCCACGATTTGATGGATTGGGAAACTGCCCGCGATCCCCCGTCCTATACAGGCTCAATCGTAAATCGCCCGAGCAAGAACGCCGAACTACTGCATTCAGGATAGAGAACTGCGGCTTTTTGGCCGATCCTTGCCCGCTGGTGGACGACCGTGGCGCTTCTTCGTGATTTCGGTCACCCAAGCGGGAGGCCGTCCGCGCCTCCGTGGACGGCTCCACGCCAGCCGTTCCACATTCAGAATCGCTTGGTCAATGTTTTCGCGCTCCTGGCGTAATGCGGCGAGAATCTGCTCGATATCCATGGTGAGAGGTAGGGCTGCCGACGAGTCTGACGACTACTCCGATCTCTGCTTTGAACTCGGCAACTACGAGCGCCGGCGGCCTACAGACTGAAGCCGTGTGGGCCCGGGTGCGTAGGCATGTGTCTCATCGAAAGTTACCGAAAACTGCCGTCGACGCGGAGAACGGCGTGTAATTGCCGTATACCATGAGCGCGCACACTTGTTAGAGTGGGATCGAATTCATCTGGCTCAATAAGTCTTTATCCCGGAGCAGCAACCAAACGAGAAGAAGTACTGAAACGGCACTGATCCACAGCCCGAGAAGTTCGGCCGAGTCTCTCGGAAGTTCGACAACAATTTCCTTCGCGCCGGCAGGGATATAGATCTTCGTGAGGCCTTCCGGTGGAGCCGGTTCGAGACGGAGACGGGACTTGTTGGGCAGATCCTGTGCGAGCCATTTCGGGTAGTAGAACTGCCGCAACACGATGTCTGTGGGCTCCCGTGTGTCCGTCCGGATCCAGATCTCTCGCGGTTTCCAACTGACAATCTTCGCTGAGCCGGTGCCTACCACGAGTCTAACCAGTGGCTGCTGCCTGGCTATGCTTCTCATCTCGGAAGGCGCCAGATACTTAGCGTCACTCCACTTGCACCACACTGGACGGAGCCAATCGGCCTGCACCGCAAGTTCTTGATTGTCCTTCTGCTGCATGGGTCCGCCGGTTTCGTACAGATACCATACGTGTCCGTACGTCAGAAGCCACCCACCCACACTGGCGGCTGCAATTATCAATGCCATTGTTGTGAGGGGATGAACGTGTCTACGAATGTGTAGCGGAACAGCCGCCAAGAGTGGGCACACGCTGATACTCAGCACTGCGAGGAATCTCCACGGAAATTGAACATCTTGCAATGCAGGTAGAGCCTTCCAGACTGGAGCACTGATCGGAAACATCATTACAAAGGCCGATACGCTAACGACGAGCCAGTACTTTGGACTGATAGAATCTTCGACTTCTCCGCGGAAACTCAGAATAGCGCAGGAGACAAGGATCAGCAGCATATTCAGCGCAATCCAACTACAGTGCCAGCTCATCGGTTTGGAACCAGTTTGAAACAGGCCCATTCCAAAAGCCAGAAAATTATTCTGGTAAGAAAACGCACCCTGCGCCAACTGCCGAGCGGAAAGGTATTGCTGGTGGCTCATTGCTGGGATTGTGTAGAAGGCCGCCAGACCCGCTCCGAGCAGAAGAGCGCCGCAGGTGCCCGTCAGGGCTCGCCTCCGGTGCGCTTTTGGTGCGGTGAACGCAGCAGTGGCAAGCAAAACCGGGGAGAACATCAGGGTCATGAATAGGTGGGTCGTCGCCAGACAGCCATAAGTCGCCGCAAGGCCGGCAAAGGCCATAGCCTGGTTGAGAATCAACCGCCGAAGGAAGTACAGCGTAAACGGCATCCACGTCATCGCCCAGAATTCTGCTAAAGCAAACCGAGAATAGTTGTCCGCCCACAGGTGGTATGGCATCGCCATGTACAGAATCGCCACAGTGAGGGCCGAGGTTCGACTCACCATGGTTCGGAGCCATAAATACACCGCGACGCCGCCGAGAATGGCACACAGAAAAATGGATATCGCTAGCTCGGGATACGGCATGGGCAGGAACCCGAGGAGCGGCTTCAGAAAGGATGCAACAAAATAGGGCAGTGGCCCATACACGAACAGTGCCGGACTTCCGAGCCCGGCGTTCAGACCGGAGAGCCAACGCGGGTAAACGTCCCCGGACCACAACTGTTGGCTGAACTGCGTATACCAGGCTAGATGTGCGTTTGTGTCATGGCCCCCGGGTAGCGGGCCCCATATGAGGAGAGGCATCTCTAAAACCAAGCCTGCCAGCAGAATAGCGACAAATGGATGATGGCTGATGAGACCTCTAAACATCTGGCTCATTCTGCGCATATCATCTCGGAAGAACCAGAGAACTGCCAGGTTTCAGCGTCGAGGCCTGCGCCGTGCCGTGCGAAGATGGACGACTTACCCAACCGGCGTCGCTGCGGCCGTGGGTACTGCGGCCGGCATCATCCGGATCTGTACCAGTTGAGCCATCGAAGGCTTCTTCTTTTGCAGATTCACAGACGGCACACCAGTCCGGGCGAACGACTTCTCGCAGTCCTGCACGGAAGGCCCGCGCATGTTCCCTTCCATGTAGGCCAGACCCGGACAGCGCGTGCAGCTCGATCCGTGCACGCATTGCGAACAGCCCTGCACATCGCTGACCGTGATCGACCGGACCTCGTTCAATTCCGGAGATCCCCGCCAGATGTCCAGGAACTTCGACCGCCGCACGTTGCCGCTGGGCAGCGGGAACTGCACGCAGGGATACACGTCGCCGTAAGGCGAAATGTAGCAGGCCGTATGCCCCGCACTGCACGGGATCGTGTCCATGGCGTCCGCTTCCGCCAAAGGACCCGCCGGCGGAGCGCAGAACTCGTCGACGTTGCCCACCAGTCCCTGATCGCGGAAGACCTGCCGCAGCTCGTCCTGGTCGATTCCCAACGAGAGGATGGACCGGTCGCCATCCATCATTGGCGTGATGGTGGGATCGATGGTAAACTGGGCGCCCAACTCCTGCGCCAGCGCCTTGACCCCCACGTAATCCTGAAAGTTCGAGCGCATCAACACGTTGGCCAGGATCACCTTCACGCCGCGGTCGCGCAGCCGCCGGATTCCCGCAATGGACCGCTCCAGCGACCGGGGAAGCTTGGTGATCGCGTCGTGCACCTCCGACCGGTGCGAGTAGATGCTGACCTGCACCGCATCGATGTGCACGGCCGCCAGGCGGTCGGCTTCCTTCCCGCCGATCATGAACGCATTCGTCTTCACCTTGACCGAAAACATCAGCGCGCGGGCATACTCGACCAGCTCGAAGAAGTCCATCCGCATGCACACTTCGCCGCCGCTGAAGATCAGAAAGAAAACCCCGGCCTCGGCCAACTGGCGAAGCACGCCCTGGATCTCGGCGGTGGTCATCTCGCCGTGATCGTCGTGATCCAGATAGCAGTGCACACAGCGCTCGTTGCAGCGGTAGGTGACGTCCATTTGGACGCTCAACGGCACGCCGAGGGCCAGCGCCCGGTTGCCCATCTCCTGCATCAGGCTGATCATCGGGCCTCCAGCGCAATGGGCTGATCGGAAACCAGCAGGATGCCGTGGGCAGCCAGTTCCCGGACGAAGGTTTCCGCGTCCTGCAGGGCCTCCTCGGGCGCCACGTCAAACTCCGTGCACACCACCCGCTCGACGATTTCCGCGAGCGGCGTCGACCCGTCGGCCGCCTGCCAGATGGCCGATGCGGTTTCATTCAGGCTGAACAGCGTCGAATCGAGCGCCGACATGATCATCATCTCGCCGCCCAGCATGCGGGCGGCGACTTCCTTGGTGCGAGCGATATAAACAGGGCTCATACGATTAAACTCCACACTGTTCGCTTATGTGGGACAGACCTCCTGGCCTGTCCTTCAGCGTCCCGGCGAAGGTTACAAATGCTTTTCACCTAAGGCGCGCCGCACGCCCTCAGGATCGCGGGCAATCACTGCCAGATAGGCGCGGGCCGGTTGGTCGGGTTCACAGCGCCCCTGCTCCCAATCCCGTAAGGTCCCCAGCGGGATGCGATAACGTGCCGCGAATTCCTCTTGCGTGAGGCCGAGCGCCCTACGCAGCGACTTTGTGCGCGGCACTCGTTTCGCCGAACGAAGTTCCTCGGGGCTCAGGGGACGCGCATCGGGATCGGCAGTCGCCGCCGCGGCGATCTCCGCCTCGGTCATTGGACGCATGGAAGTGACGGGAAATGGGCGCTCACTTCCATCCCTCAGCACCTCGACAACCGTGCCGTCAGATCGAATTCTCGCGGTAATAGTAGTCTCGCTCATGCTTTTCCGCCCGTCTGGCTGAGATGATCCGAACGCATTCGCCGCGCTCCGTGTATGTCACGTGGAGAATTGTGCCACCGCACATGCCGAGCAGAATGATACGCTCTTCACCATAGTTCTCACGATCGTCGATCCGTTCCACGCGGAAGGAGTCACGGAAAGCCATGACCGCTTCCTGGAATGCGACGCCGTGATTGCGGAGGTTGGCCGCCGCCTTCTCAGCGTCCCATTCAAACATCCATTCTAAAGGTACGGCCTGCCCGTAGGCTTTGTCAAGATCGCCTTTATTGGAAAGGCGTCGAAATCGAGCGCCGACATGATCATCATCTCGCCGCCCAGCATGCGCGCGGCGACTTCCTTGGTGCGAGCGATATAAACAGGGCTCATACGATGAACTCCCAGACACGTCGAACACGAACAACGGTCAGACGCCGGACCGGCACCCTCGGCGGGCCTCTCCCGTCCTGGGCGGGTGGCTTGTGCGATTTTGTGCGGGGTTGTGCGGGATTGTGCAATGGGCAGGCGTGCCTATAGAAAGTGTACGAACAAAGCCAATTTATTGTAAGTCATTAAGAATCAGTTGATTATTCGGGGACGATGGGGCGGGCCCGCCTCAGGCGTGGACACCGGCCCCACATTACTCGCCGCCTTCCAGACGCGTGAGGCGGTGTTCATGAATCTCCGCTATGTGCAGGAGCCGGGCGACTCCTTCCATGATTTCGCCAATGCGTTTGTCGCGTTCCTTGTTCTCCGCAGCCATCTGCCTGTTCTCGAGTGCCAGCATTTCCACGCTCTGCGTCAGGGCTTCGTGGCGTTCCTTCAGACGTTCCAAGCTTTCTTCGAAGGTCATATCTAAGAGTATGGCATGAAGGCGAGGTAGGCGAAAGCGCCTGCCCCCGCCATACCTTCAGAGTGGCCGTGGGGCGCTCTTTCTCTTACAAAGATATTGCCGTTGCTTTAATTTGGCCGCCGATGAACGCCGATGAACGCGGGGTTCTGGCCGGCTCATACGATTAATTCCCAGACACGACCATCGGGCACGAAAGTCAGACGCCGGACCGGAACCCTCCGCACCAGCTCGCAAACCGAGTCGAAGACGTGCCCCACCAACTCGGCATCGTGCGCGAAGAAAAGCACGCTTTCGAGCACCGCGCGCGTAGCGTCCGCATCGCCCACGGGTTCGATCCGGTTCTCCGGCCCTTGTGCCAGCAGATACAGAGCGGCCAGCGGCGCGCGCACGTTCTCTCCCGGCTGCGAGAGTTCCCCTGCGAAGGGAGTTCCGTAAGCCACGAACCCGTCGCCTTCGCGGCCCCCATCGCACCGAAGGTACGAGATTTCGTCGGTAAGCAGGGTGGCGTCGGGCGGGGCCAGGCGCGAAATCGTGGTCTTGCCGGCGCCGGAGACCCCGGCGAACAGGAACGCCCGGCCGTTCCGCACGGCGCTCGCGGCATGTACCAGCAACCCGCCTTGCCGGGCGAGCAGCAACGAGTGCAGGATGCGAAACGCCGCATCGATGGCATACGGGTTAGCGGCCTGCCGGATGCGTCCGCGCCGCAAAGCCGGGTCCAGTTCCGCGTGGAAGTCGCCGCGCTCCAGGACCCATCGGCCGCCCTCGAAGCGCACGCTCAAATCTTCCTCGTCCGTGATCTTGCCGGGCGGGACGATTTCGACGTCGAACTCGAAAACCGGTTCCGCGGCGGGATTCACGAAACCGCCGTAACGATTCCCGAGTATCTGCAGAAACTCCGGGTCACGGGTGCGGACCAGCACCGGCATCGCGCCGATCTCGACGACCAGGGCATAATCATGCGCGATGGGGCAATCCGCTAACCGGCCCACGCCGGCCTTCTCAGACGGAGCAGCATCCGGGTACATAGTTCCGAGTGTCGCAGAATCCAAGAGCCGGCGCTATGCCACCAAGCCGGGGACGGATCGACCGGGCGGCCCTCCCGGAGAATGGAAACCACTTCTCCCAAGACCTCATCGTCCCGGAAGGGGCGATCCTCGTAGGGAAGCGAATCGCCGCGGGTGACGAAACCATCGCCGCATTTGGCGACGAGCCTGTGCGCTACAAACCCGTGGTTGCGATAGCACAGGACGATCTGCCCGGGAAGCATCTCCGCAGCGCTTTTCCGGCGCACCGTCAGGATATCGCCGGGCCATACGGCGGGGAGCATGCTGGTTCCGGTAACCTTCAAGCGCACTTCTCCGAACTGGCGAGCAACTTGCGCGACTAGGTCGCGCTTTGCCATGTTCTGAAGGTCGGCCGTTAGGTTCATTGGACGCTGCCCGACATCAGGGCGCCGCTTCAACCGCAGTAACCGGTCCAGACTACTACAATCCCGACTGCGCGGCCTGCACGGCGCAGCCGCCCGTGGTTAGTGTTCCCGAAGTAGCGCAGGTCCCGCTCGTACCCAGGGTTGAGAAATAGATTTGCGAAGCCCCCGTGGTGCCGGAGGTGTTGTCGATAATGATCGCGCTGGTACCGCCAGCCGCCACCAAGCCAGCGCCAGGCCCCGTACCGCCGCTTAACGCGGAAGTGGTGTTCCACGAATAGACACAGGCATTACCGGTGCCGCATCCAGATACGCCACTTATGCTGCTGCTGCCCGACACGCTCAGGAAAATATAGTCAGTGGTCCCGTTTAGGATTTCGGTGACGGGAGAACCCACCGCAGCCGCACTCGTCATGGGGTTGACTATATTGGTTGCACACTGGACGGCGGAGCAGCCGGTGGGGAGCCCCGTACCACTTTGACAAGCCGCGGTGCTGAGGCCGCTGGTGGTAACGGGTATTTCCATCAGCTTGGGCTCATTGCTTCCGGTCGCGGCGTTGGCGTAGATGTTGCCTGTTCCGCTAGTCCAGTAGAGATTGTCAAAGGCGCCGTCGTAAAGGGTATTGGTGGTGCCGCCTCCCATGACAGATTCTGTAAAATCGGTGGCTGCGGTAAATGTGGTAGGGAGGTTGATGACACCGTTACACACTGTCTTAGAACCGCTGTTTATAGCAGCGCAGGGGCTCGTCGCAGAATTGGTCGAGTTATAATCGTGCGCTACAAATGCGTAAAGTTGCTTGTTGGTGGAGTCGACCAGGGGGCCGTCGACAATGCCAGGGCTCGCCGCCACCTCGACCGATTTGGCCACGGTGCCTGAGGAGTTCACCGAATAGAGGTAGCCGGAAGCGTCGCCCACAAACACATTTCCGGTACCCGAGTCATAGACCGGGCTGGAAAGTGCGGTGGTGCTCGGGGCTGCCCACGGACCGCCCGACGTTTCGACCTCGGCGGGCGTGCCATTGAAGACCGGGTGGAACTGGTGCAGCCCGCCCTGCGCATCGCCGACATAGAGAGTATCGTGGGTGTAGTCGTAGAAGGGGGACGAGATGCTATCGCTGCGGGAGGTTCCACTGAAGCTGAGGGTGGCCATGCAAGGGGCGGTGCAGCCATAGTAACTCGAGGCACCGACCGAGGTTAGACCGTCAGGGCCGCCGGCATCCGCGGTGATGGCGAGGGCCTCGCCGCTGCTGCCAGCACCGGTGGCGGCTGTGAACAGTGTGCCGGCGGTGGCGCTGGTAACGGTCGCGATGGTATCGCCAGCCGGTATTCCCGCCCCGGAAATCCCGGCTCCCACGTCCATACTGGTGAGGCCCGAAGTAGTAGTGAACGTTTTGCTGCCGCTTGTGATGTTTGTGGTTCCGCTGGTGAGGCTCCGGCCTGTGGGCGTTGCCTTCCATGTCAGGAGAACCAGTTGCGCGTTGCCGCTGGTCGGGGTCTGGATGAAGGCCAACTGCGACCCCGTGGCGGAGAGGACGACAGAAGTCTTGACCGCGCCGCCCGTGTTGAAAGCCCAATAGACCGAGGGTACCTGTCCGGAGCAACTGGAATAGAGATTGTCGTAAGCGACAACGCTGGCTTGTGTTGTTGATCCTGCCGCGCTGGTGTTGTAGACAACGAAATCAGGCGAGCTGGCGCTGCCGCAGTTCGCAGTTCCAATCGGATTGAACGAAAACTTCGCAGGGGACATCCCCGACCCGACCGTAGCACTGCCGCCCATGACCATGCTCCAGTCCTTGGTTATGGTTGGCTTGTGGCCCTTTGCGAGCGTCACCCCCGCGGTGGCCGCCGCCTCAATTATGGCGACTTCCTCGGCGGCGGATCCCTGCGCCGGAAGTCCTCGCTTCAACTGCTGAAAGATGTAGCGAGGATCGTTGGTGATGCTGAGCCACTCGGGGTAAGTGCGATTCTGGATCGCGTTCGCCTCCGTTCCAGGATCGGAGAACATAACGTGGTGGTGAGTCCAATCTTCAGGCAGGCCGCTGATCTTTACGTTGCCCACCGTGATCGGCCCTGGGGATACCTGCCCCGACACCGAAACGGTAAGGCCGGTGACCATGAGCAGGGTCACGGCGAACGTCGCGAAGCTTGAAATCACCCGATGTTGGTGTTTGGATAAGACCTTACGATCTCCCCGAAAATCGAAAACGCTAATCATCCGCATGTTCTTTTTCCTCCTGGACGATTTCCCAAACCCGACCCACTGGGCAATGATAGGCGGAAGCCGAAGCGCTACCCAGCTCCACCCACAAGTATAGGCTACGCAGAACTGCACCTACTAAGAACCGTCACCGATGTTACTCCAGGATAGTACGTTGCGCCCCCGCGCGAGGTCCCGTCCGAACTCGGGCTCATGTCAGACTCGGTCCCTCCTCATATGTAAGACGATGAGATCAAGGCGGGCTTTTGCCCCCAGGCGCAACGCCAGATGTAGCCCCAGTAGCCGACCTGCATCGACCGGCGAGGGTCCGACTAGGCGGTCCTCCTCTTGTGAGCGCGCTGGAGCTGCATGGTCTGTATTTTGCAGGTCAGCGCGCGGGTTTCAGAAACGCGCTCGTGGCGAAAAGCGGCTTCGGGTGAGGCTTCTTGTTTCCCCGTGGAGCGCTGCTCCCCGCATGCCGGACCCGAGCCATCCACGATGATCCATGTCCTCGCCCTCACTATGGGCCCGATTGCGCCGCCTGCACCGCATCGATGTTGGCCGAGGAGCCGGCAGTGCAGTTGCTGCTGGTCGCGCCAGTAGGGCCACCCGCGGTGTTGCCATTGAAATTCGCGAAGTAAATCTCGGAAGCGCCCGACGCGGTGCTGGAGTTATCGATGATTATCCCGCCGGTCGCCCAACAACCGTTAGTTCCAGGAGTCGCAACGTTCAAGCCGCTTCCGGCCTGGGACACCGAGGCGGGGTTGCTGATGTTATAGGACAAAATGCAGCCGTTTCCGGCCCCGTTCGTACAACCCGTCTTAGCCCCGCGGTTGACGCTGAAGAAAAGATAGTCCGTGCCGCTGGTGGTTTCCGTCCCGTTGGACGTGCACGCGCCGTTGCAGAACTCGGTAGCGGGAGACGGCCAGGGACGCTCGGTGCTGTTGAGGCCGGTAGCCACCTGATTGGAGGCGCCCGTCAATGCGCTCAGGCTGATGGGCACCTGGTACAGCGCCCCTCCGCCCGCCGTGCCGGTGTTGCCTACCACGTAAAGGTTCCCGGTAGCGGCATAGGACGGCGGCGACGACTGAAAGTACACATTGTCGAAGGCGCCGGCGTAAAGGTAATATCCAGTGCCGCCTACCCCTACCTGCACAACCCCCGGGGCGCCCGAGTTACCTGGAGGAAGGAGGGTGGTGAAAATGCTCACGAACTCCCACACGGCGTCGTAGCCGGTCCAGCTATAGCTGCCGTTGGTGGTCACAAAGACGTACTCCACTCCCTGCGGAGAATCGACCAGGGGCGCGTCGGCGATAGCTTGCCCAAGGCTGCCCGTGTTGCCGTATATGGTCCCGGATGTGGTTCCCCCATAGCCGCTGCCCACGGAGTAGAAAACGCCTCCCATATCGCCCACAAAGACGTACCCGGCTTCGAACCCGGTTTCGGAGTCGTAGACAGGCGACGAGAGTTTGTTCGCCCCCAGGTGCACGGGCCAGGGACTCGCCGTATTCTCGGCCGGATCTCCGTTAAAAGCCCCGAAGAACTGGTGCAGATTGCCGCTGTCGTCGCCCACATAGAGCGCATCGCGCAGGTAATCGTAAAACGGCGATGAGAGCGTATCGTTCGCGCCCAGGCTCAGGGCGTAATAGCACGGAGCCGTGCAACTCCGGTAAGAGGAGCCCGATGCCTGCGCAGCAGGCGTGCTGGGCGCGGAGATCGACCCGCCCGAAGCCGACCACTTGAGCAAAACCAGGCTCGCCGTCGTGCCGCTGACCTGCATGAACGCAATCTGGGTGCCGTCTTCGGAGAGTATGGGAGAGGTGGTAACCGTGCCGCCCGTGTTATAGGCCCAAGAGACCGCGGGAACCGTGCCGGAGCATCCTCCAGTATAAAGATTGGAATAGGCGACCAGATTGGCCGCGTTTGCCGCGCCCGCGGCGCCTGTCGGGTAAACGACAAAATCGGAGCAACTGGCGCTCGTGGTGCTGAAGGAGTACTTGGCCGGGTACATGTTCGGCTGCACCCCCGCCGCGCCGCCGCTCAGGTACGCGCTAGCCGGGCTGAAGGCGGAAAAGCTGCTTGCCGTGACCTCATAGCCGTTCCCACTCACCCCGGCGACCTTAGCAGTGAAGGTCACGTCGCCGGCGGCAGGCGTGTTCGCGGCAGCCGTGAGGACCGCGCTGACCGTGGCGTTGGCGTTCAGGACCGTCGCAATATTGGTCGCCACTGTCGACGAGGAAACATAGGTGGCGCCCGACCAGTAAGCGAAGGTCGTGCCCGAGGTCGTGCCGTTCGTGCCTGCCGTGTGGCTAAATGTGCTGAAATTCGTGCTCCCGCCTTCTGAGAAGGTGAAGCCCGTCGACCCGGCGGTCGCAGCCGTCAGGCTGACTGTGGAGGAACTGCGACTCGCAGTCACCGCACTGTTAGCCGCCGTGATCGAACTGGCGCATCTGTAATTCGTGCTCCCCTGGGTTCCGGTGTACGTGATTGCCTGATACAGGCTCGTGGCGCCCGTGCTGCCGGTAGCCGAGTAAACCTCACAGCCCGTGGCCGGGGCGGTGCCGAAGCTCGACGTTTCAAAAGTGTAGGTTACGGTTCCGATCGTGACGGATGAGGTATTCGCCGGCTTACTGAAGCCGCTGAACGTGATGGTTGCCGTTTCCGAAGTCGGAGGGCTTGTGCGGAAGGTCACGCCATCGACGGTCAGCGATGAGGCGCTGCCGATGCTCGATGAACCGAGCGCGCCGACGAGGCCGGTGAGGGTCGCCGCGATGCCGCCCGAGGTTATGGCCTCGCTCCAGTCCTTTTGAATCTTCTGTTTCGTGCTCGTGGCAGCCGACGAGTCCGTGCCGGCGCTTGGCGCCTGCGCGGAGCCCGGAACGCCGGCCAGTGCGTTGCGGTGGTACCATTGGTGCCAATATCGCGGTTCCTGTTGAAGTTTGGCTGCCTGTTCCGCGTTCGCGGGCGCCGAGAAGATCACGTGCTGATGACTCCAGTCCCAGGGAACGCCTGCGAGGGATGGCGGGGTCCCGCCGTACGGCACTCCGGTCGCGGCCGTACGCTCTTGCCCGAACAATGGCGTGGTAACGAGCGCCGCCAGGCCAAGCACACCGCACCGCAAGAGAATCTTATGATCTTTCCGCAAATCGAGAACGCGAATCATACGCATGTCCCTTTTCGTCCAGGACGTTTTCCGGCTCCATCCACAAGAACTCGCCTCGACGGCCGCGCGGCAATTGAAGCCGTCGTGCCGTGAGAAATGGAAGCCCAAGCGCTGCCTAACCCTACGGGATCCGCGAAAACAACAGAGCGCGAAACCCGAGGGGACGCCCCGGACACTTCCTCCCTTTCCGTTTTGCTCCTCAAGTATAGGCGAGTTAGAACAGCATTTCAATAAAAGCTGTTACCGATGGTACCTCAGGATGGTACGTCGCGTTCCCGCGCGAGAGGCCTCGTCCGAAATCGCACCCGCGTCGGACGCAGTCGCTCATATGTAAGACGATGGGATCTGTCCGGCTACGAGTTCTTCCGATTCGCGGCGCCCGCGCTACCGGTGGCCGAATAAACCTCACAGCCCGTAAGACGGGGCGCCAAGAATGCTCGGTGTTTCAAACCTGTAGCTTACGGTCCCGATTCGTGACGGATGAGGTATTCGCTGGCTTGGAGCAAGCCCGCCACCGGCGACCTGCTGTCCAGGCAGAACGATTGCGAGCATAGCAACGGCTGGGAACCCGTTGAATTGGAAGCGCAAGCACGCGCCTTCCCCGCCGGGCACAATCTGCCCTGGAGCAACTCCGCAACACTTCGCCGCCGAACTGTGAGGATATCGCCCGGCCACCATACGATCGGCTCAAAGCAAAGGCTTCATCGCTGGGCACGGAGCCGGACTTATCCGTACGTGCCGACCCACCGCCGGGCGAACTCCGCCTACGAAGTCTTATGATTCGTGCGGCAGGACCCCTGGGTGGTCTGCACCTTGCCACAACTGAGCGCCGCGGTCTCGAAGACCCGCTCATGGCGCACCGCCGGTTTCCGGTAGGGCTTCTTGTTCCCCGCGGGCTGCCCCTCTGGCTCGGAGCAGGGCCGATCTTGATCTAACGGCTGACTCATTGCGATAACCTCCCGGTCTGTTTCAACGTGATTGTCTGAATCCAGAATACTACAATGCTTTACCACGACACCTGCACGGCGCAGCCACGAGTGCGCGTGCCCCCATCTCTATTGCGTGTCGCTGACCCTGCCAACCCAGCGCCAATGGTTTCAAGGGCGCTTCCGTGGCGGCGCTCGGGCTTCCGATCGGGTTTCGGCGAGTGCCGGCTCTGCTCGCCGGTCAGCGGACCACCGGCGAGCTCTGGGCGTGTTCAGCGGGTGACTTCACTCCAGGTTGCGGCGGCAGCACGAGCGCTGCTCGCCGTATGCCGGAGCTGAGCCATCCAGGATTGACCATGCCCTCGCTTTCTACGGGCTCGACTGCAAAGCCTGCACGCCTTCAATAATGGCGGAAGTGGTAGTGCCACTGCAGCCTCCGTTGGTTAAGGTGCCAGGATAACCTGCAGCGCTGCCATTTAACTCCACGGAGTAAACCTGCGAAGCGCCTGCCATGGTGCCCGATGGCACGCTGTTATCGATCACAAGAGCGCCCGTCGCCCAACAGCCATTGGTGCCAGGAGTGGTTACACCCAAGCCGCTTGTGGCGCCTCCGGCCTGGGTGACGGAAGACCAGTTGGTGATGTTATAGGACAAAATGCAGCCGGTCCCGGCACCGGAGCTGCTGCACCCAGTGCCACGATTGACGCTGAAGAATAGGTAGTCTGTGCCGCTGGTGGTCACCCCGATGTTTGCGGTGCCGGTCGTCGTGCCTGCCGTCCCGTCCGCCGACATGGTGATGGAAGTGGAACTGCCAAAGGCGGTGACCGTCGCGCCGGCTGCTATGTCCGTCCCGGTAATAGGCAGGCCCACATCGGCGGAAGTAAAGTTTCCGGTCGTGCAGGATAGAGTTCTGGAGGTGGTGGACACGGTGCAACCGCTGGCGCTGGCGGTTTGTACAGCGCATGCACTTGTGCCGTTGTTGCAGAACTCAGTAGCGGGAGACGGCCACGGATGTGCGTCGGCGGTGACGGTGGCAACGGCTGTGACGCCCGACATCCCGCCGCCGGTGATGGGTATTCGGTACAGCACCCCTCCGGTCGTCGCGGCCGCGCCGGTGTTTCCAACCACATAGATGTTCCCTGAAGGGGGCGACGACGATTCGTAGTACACGTTGTCGAAGGTGCCGGCGTAAAGGTAATATCCGGTGTTACCAGCTCCTGCGCTTACCGGTTCGACGCCCGGGTAGCAGCCAGACGTCCCAAAGGTACAGCCGGTGAAACCCGTCGAGAGTTCATACACGGCGTTATAGTTGGTATAGCTGTAGGAGCTTGAGGTGACAAAGGCAAAGAGGATTCCGTTAGAGCCATCGACCAGGGGGGCGTCGGCAAGAACGTCCCCGATGCCGGTCTGTGTGCCATGCACGGCACCGGTTGTTGCTGTTACGGAATGAAGGATACCGCCGAAGTCACCCACAATGACGTACCCAGAGCTTGAGTCGTAGACAGGGGACGAGAGTTTGCTGCTGCCCAGGTTTACCCAGGGCAGCCCCAAAGTCAGCGACTCGGCTGGCGTTCCATTAAAAACGCCTGTGAACTTGTGGAGATTACCACTGTCGTCGCCCACGTAAAGTGCATCGTTGGTGTAATCGTAGAATGGGGACGAAAAGGTGTCGCTAGGGCTACCGCTAAATGTCAAGACAAGCATGCACGGGGCGGTGCAATTCCGATAGTTGGCCGCTGTCTGGCTCGTAAGGGTCCCGGACGTGCTCGCCGCCCACTTGAGGATGACCAGGCTTGCAACGGGCGTGGTGCCGCTAACCTGAATGAACGCCACCTGTGAGCCTGTGGCGTCGAAGGAGAGGATTGGAGACGTTGTAACCCAACCCCCCGTGTGATAGGTCCAAAGCACCGACGGGACTTGGCCGGCGCATCCGGTTGTGTAAATATTGTTATAGGCGACGATATTTGCTGAGCCTGCCGCGACCGCGGTGCCTATTGGGTAAACGATAAAATCCGAGCAAGTGGCGGAAGTGGTGCTAAACGAAAACTTGGCAGGGGAGGCGTTCGGTTGCACCGTGCCGGTCGGGCCGTTGGTGCCGGCGGTGAGGCTGCCGGCCGTGAAGGCCGAAAAAGAGCCTTGCGTAACCGTGAAGGTACCCGTTCCGATGACGTTGGCGGTGAACGTCACGTTCCCGCTGGCCGGCGTGTTCGCTGCTGCCCCAACGCCCGTGGAGCCCTGCAGTGTGGTGTTGCTGTTGACGGCGTTCGCAATATTGGTGGCTACCTGCGCCGGGCTTAGGTAATTGCTGCCCTGCCAGTAAGTGAATTGCGTGCTCGAGTTCGTGCCGTCCGTGCCCGTAGTCGAGCCGCCGCCGCCGGTTATACCGGTCCCGCTCCAATTGAAGATGCCCGTGTTGTTCGTGGTCACCGCCAGGCTGGCGCCGCTCCCCGGCGCGGTCGTGCTGACGATGGCGTTTCCTGTCGCGGTCACGCCCTTGCTGCCTGATGTACAGGCATTGATCGCGATGGTTACGTCGCCAGCAATGGTCGAAAGGGTCCCACTGGTCGCGAAGTTCGCGGTCCAGGGTCCGCTGCCGGTACACGTGTTCGCGCCGTTGAGCGTCGTAGATGTTGAGGGGCCCGTGATGGTGAATACTGTTCCGCCCGAGTTCTGACTCGCGGTGGGCACCAGGACAAAGTTTCCGTTGATGGTCGCCGTGATCGTCACCGTAGACGAGGAGTAGCTCGCGCTAGCCAGGACGGTGCTCGCGTAGGTCGGGCTGCAGTCGTTGATTGCCGCGGCCAGGTTTGACGCCATGGTGGTGGTGTCGGTGGCGCTCGCGCCGGTCGCGAACGTCCCAGCGGTTCCGGAACAAGTGTTTGAGCCCTGAGTGCCCCCGCTCGCCGTCCCCCACGAAAAGATGGCGCTACTCGAGTTGGTGGTGCCGCCGGATAGCGTGGGGAACGCGCCTGGCGTATTCTCGGTGACCACCACCTCGGATGTGTTGCCGCCGGTGCCCTGAGCCACCGTGACGCCGAGGGCGTTGGCGCAAGCGCTGGAATTGTAATTGAGCGCGGCCACGATGTTGGCTGCCAGGGTCGCCCCGGTCCCGGAAACGTAAGTCCCGGTGGACCCGTTGCAGGCATTCGAGCCAGCGCTACCGCTGACCTGGCCATACGTGCTCCAAGTGAGTCCGAACGGAGCCGTAGAATTGACGGTCAAGGTTACACTCGTACCAACCGCAGTGGTCGCCACAATTACCTGTGTGTTCGGACTAGTGCCCTGGGTTCCGGTAAAACCAGAGGTTGCGCTCCCGCAGTCGGTGATCGCCGTCGCCAGGTTTAGCGCCGCCGTCGAGGCCGTGGTGCTATTGAAGAACGTCCCCGAGTGCGTGCTGTTACTGCAAGTGTCGCTGCCGTCGGAGCCGGCCGCGATTCCCGCCCACGAAAACCCCGAACCCGACTCGCTCGTCGAGATCTGAGCAGTAGCCAGGTTGCCGGTGTATGTGGTCGTGACTTTGATTTGACCGCTGGCCGGATTTGTCACAGTGATAGTGTTACTCGTGCCGGTACACGCTCCTAGTGCTGTATAAACGTTCGTGGCGGCGGTCGCAGCGGTTCCATTGGCGAACGTGACCGTGTATGTGCCACTCCCGGTGCAGGTGTTGGAGCCTGCCGTGCCTGTCGTCGACGAATTCCATGAAAAGCCGACAAGGCTGCTGCCCCCCAAGGTCACGAGCTCAGGATACTGAGGTGTGACAACCACGTCATCGCTTGACTTGGTGACAGTGACGCCCCAGACAACACCCGTGTACTGCGTAAAACAGCTGTTGAAAGCGTTAACAATGTCCGTGGTCGACGTGGAATGGCTGGAGGAACTCGTCGCGTAGGTGTTCGAATAGCTGCCGCTACTACCAGTGCACGTTCCCGCGCTGCCGGCCGTCAGTGAAATCGTATTGCCCATCCCGTCATTGAGGGTGATCGTACCCGACACAGGGAGGGTGCCGGACACCGGGCCGTCAACCGCTGACCCCTTTGTGGCATTCGTTGTGATTGCGTACGTCGAGGTGCCCGACGTGACGTTGATGGTCGGCACGGTGCTGCTCGTCGCCGGGGTGCTGAAGGTGCCGGTGAAACTGGCCCCCGAGCCTCCCGGTATGAACGAATACGTGCTCCCGCCGCTGGGGAGGATCGTAATCGGGGTGGTCGTGGAAGCGGCGCCCGAAAAGGTGGCCGTATCGGTCGCGGCGGTCCCGGGGCTGGTGCTGAGGGTGACCGTCGTCCCGGGGCTGCTCGTGCCCGCCGTTAGACTAATGGTCGTATTCGACGCGGGCGCTGTGGTGCCGGCCGTGCCCAGAAGCACCTGCCTCCCCGCGTTCGTCGTCAGCACCAGGTTGTTCGTGGAACTCCCGGTGGTTGGAACTGTCAGCGATGTGTTGTAGAGCGGCGGACCCGTGAACTGAACCGTTTCTGTCTGCTGCGACCCGTTGTTGGTCAGGGTGATCGCGCCCGCTCCGCTGTTCACGGTGATCGTCGGGGTGGAAGTGGTGGGGTAACCGGAAAATGTTCCTGTGGCGGTCGCCGCCGTCGGGGGGCTCGCGCTAAGGGTCGTGCTGGCGACGTCCAGTGTCGAGCTGCCGCTGATGTTGGACGAACTGAGGGTCGCGACGGTGCCAACCAAGGTCGCCGCGAAACCGCCCAGGTTCGTGTTCCAGTCTTTCTTCAGAGACGTCTTTCTCGGCGCGCTCGACGACAGCGACACATCAGGCAATGCGGCCGCGACCCCGGACCGTGCGCGCTGCTGGATGATGTAGCGCGGATCGCTTGTGATCTTCAGCCATTTGGCAACGGTTCCATTCTGCACCGCCTGTTGGTACGTGCCGGGGTTGGAGAAGACCAAGTGGCGGTGGCTCCAGTCTTGGGGAAAGCCCGTCGCCGGCACGGTCTGCGCCGTGAGCGTACCAGCCACAAACATTGCCGCGGCCAATACTGCCAGTGCCCGGTATACGGATAGTCTATTCGATCCCATAGCTCTTTGCATTGTCATAAGCCTCTCTTGAACCTGCTGTCGAAATACCGAAAAAGTCTCCGCGGCGAGAACAGAAACGCCCGCGGCCGCGCGGTCCATGTCGCCGCACTGCAATCCCGTTACTTTTCGAATTGTCGTCATGGCACGCCCGGAACGGCCAGACATCAGTTCCTGCCCGCCAACCGGACTTGAGAGAATTCTATGCGCCACTGGATTTAACTGCCTCCATCGAAAATGCTTGCCAAATGCGAAGCCGCCAGATGACACATGAACAGGATCCGCGAGACTAGCGGAACGCGCAAAGGAGTACATCGGACACTACTCCCTTTTTACCTTAACTCCGCAAGTATATAAGGCGTGGATAGGCGTGTCAATGGATTCTGCTTCAGAATGTTACCGATGGTGCATCGGGTTAGTACCACGAGTACCCGTCAAGACGCTTCGCCGCCACACCCACTGCATACACGGTAATTCGGTTGTAAGACGGGAACTTGGGCGAAAAAAGGGCAAGTAACTCCTCCACGCCGCTAAGCGGTCCCGACGCCGGCCATATGCTCCTGATTGGACTGGTTCTCAAATAACTTTGGTTAGCTCGGGGCAAGCGGCGAAGTGCGATCCTCCACGGGCCGGAAACCAGAGTTACGCCGTTCGCCGGATCGGGTTCGCATTTTGCCGATCGGGCGAATTGTCTTACGGGCGCCGCGCGTATCTTGCCAAGCGATCCGGCTGTCCATCCGGCCGTGGGTTGTTTCGAACTTCCACATTCATCCCTATTATACGTGAGCGACTACGTACTTCCCAACTCCTGAGCGCCCACGTATAATGAAGAAATGCCAGCAAGTGCAAAGAAGAAAGATCCCGCCGCCGTCGCTCTTGGGCGCAAGGGCGGCAGGAAGGGCGGTCTCGCCCGAGCCGCCAAGCTTACACCGGCCGAACGCAGCGAGAGCGCCCGTAAAGCTGTCCAAGCACGTTGGGCCAAATCGAAGGCCAAAAGGGGCGCCGGCTATATGGCGAATAAGGGAGACAACGTGGGCATGAAGACATTCAACGAGTTTCAAACCGATGAAGCTGTGCGTGCTGCCGCCGCCGCTGACACATCCAATCGCGCTTTTTTGTCCTTGTTGAAGCGATATAAGGCTACCAACGACCCCAGTGAAATGCGGGAGCTTTCCGAACAAATTGAAAGAATGATCTTTCACAAGCAATACGAAAACGCCTGACAGTGTCGCATCATTTTCATGGATGCCGGGTGCCTGCATATGAATGGATCGCTTACTCATGCCAAAGATCAGGAAGCCGCCATCGAAGAGAATTTTGGAACATCTTATTCAGCGCTACCACGAGGGTCGAATACAAAGCTCCGATTTGCTCGAATTGAAAGAGTGGATGGAATCCGAACCTGCCGTGCCTGATGGAGACTGGTATAAGCGATTCAAAACCGGGACTCTTGCCGGTCACGGCGAGAAGGTTGCAACATTCCTGTCGCCGGGTATGGCTGTAAAGGGTGAAGAGGTTAAGTAATCAGTTGCGGCCGGCTGCATCCCACAAGCCTCTTGACGCGAGAACGAACCCGTATTGAACAAAGCATCTGTCATGATCAGATCAGCTAAGATCGGCAGGCGAACCCGCGAACTTTACGAGAAGCGGGATCGCAGTCTCGATCATTCCGGCGTGCCCCAACTGCCGCCCGCGCAATGGGCGAAGGGGATGGTCGGAAAGTACTATCGTCCCCTCAAATCGCAGATCTCCTTCCGCATTGACAACGATGTCCTCGCCTGGCTCAAATCGAAAGGCCAGGGACGCCTCAGCCGGACCAATGCGATCCTGCGCGATCATGACGACATCGCCTAGAGACGCCCCGCCCATTGCCGGGATGCTCTTGGCCTGTGCTCAAGACATGCCCATCGATGGCTCCCTCAGCCGGGCCGTCGGCGACTGGTCCGGCCTGCTGGTCGCCGCCGAGTACCACGGCTTGGCCCCGCTGCTGCACGCCAAGTTGTCCGCCTCTTCGGAAATTCCGGAAGACGCCGCCGGCATTCTGCGCGCCGCATATCTGGATTCCGTCAAGCGCGGCTTGTTCCTCACCGGCCGTCTGCTGGTGTTGCTCGACCGGTTTGAGGCTGCGGGCATTCGAGTGGTCCCGCTGAAAGGTCCGGCGCTCGCGGAAATGCTCTACCCCGATCCGGCGCTGCGGCCGTTCTCCGATCTCGACCTGCTCATCGGCAGGCAGGACGTCCCGGCCGCTCTCCGCCTTCTCGAAGGGGAGGGCTATCGGCTCGCCCCGCACCTGGCGCGATTGCCGCTCCGTTCTCTCATGCGCCTGGAAGGCGAGGCGATCGTGCGATCCGGGAGCGGAGGGCAGGTCGACCTGAAATGGGAAACTGCCCCGGCCGACTATCCGTTCCGCTTCGATACGGAAGTGCTGTGGCGTTCGCTGCGGCCTGTGCGCCTGGCGGGCCGGGAGGTCGCCGTACTCGCGCCCGAGAGCCTGATGCTGTTCTTGTGCGTCCACGGCGCCAAGCACATGTGGTCGCGGCTGCAATGGCTCGGGGACGTGGCCCGGCTGGCGCAAACCGGTCCGGACTGGACGGCGGTCACGGCCCTGGCGGCCGAAACGCGGTGCGAGCGGCCGGTTCTTTTGGGACTGCTGCTGGCGCACGATCTGTTGGATGCGCCTGTGCCCGAGGCGATCCTGGGCCGCGCGCGCGCCGAGCGGCGTGTCGCGTCGCATGCGCGGAAGGCGGCCGAGCGCCTCTACCGGGCCGAGCCTTCCGAACCTTCGAGCGTGGAACTCACGGCCTTCAACGCGGGCCTGGCTGAGCGGCCGTGGCAAAAGGTCCGGCACTACGCCGCGCTGTTGAAGGCGCCTACCGAGGCCGAACTCGAAGCGGTCGCGCTGCCGTCGCAACTGTTTTTCCTGTATTATCCGCTGCGCGCCGGGCGCTTGTTGTGGAAGTACGCTCGCCGGGGGAGCGGGCGATGAATCCCCGCCGCGTCGTGCCTGGCCTGTGCGCCCTGGCGTTTGTGCTGCGCGCCGCGGGCGCCTTCCTGGCGCCTGCCCACCTCTGGGTCTACACCGATTATTTCGATATGGCCAAGAACGTGGTCCATGGAGTCGGCTATTGCCTTGGTGACGACCGAACCCTGTGCGCCTACTTTCCGCCCGTATACCCGACTATCCTTGCTGCCGGCATCCTGACGGGGCACCCCTGGACGGCGATCGCGCTGATTAGTTCTTTGCTGGGCGCTGGAACGGTGTGGCTTACGTACCTGATCGGGCAGCGCCTGTTCGGAACCGCCGTTGGCCTGCTGGCGTCGGCCTATGCGGCTGTTTATCCTTACTATGTCTGGCACGACCCAGTGCTGCAGGAAACCGGGACGCTGGCGTTCGTAGTGGCGGGCGCCATGTATCTGCTTCTGCGTGGGGCAGGCCCCCGGCCTGCGGCGGCCTCCCAGGCCGCCATGCTCCCCCTCGCTGCCGGGGCCGCCCTGGGTCTCTGCGTCCTCACCAAAGCGAACCTGGCGCTTTTCCTGCTGCTCGCCCTGGCTTGGACTGCGGTAGCGTTTGGCGTCCGGCGCGCCTTGTGGATGGCACTGGGAGCTGCGTTGATCGTGGGGCCTTGGGTCGTTCGGACGTGGCGCATCACAGGCGAGCCCATCCTCTACTCGAACGCCGGCTTTTCTCTGTGGACCGCCAATCATCGCCTGACTTTCGATTACTTTCCGGATCGCCGGATCGATGACGCCCAGGTTCCCGAATGGACCGACCTTACGCCCGCGGAGCAGCGCGAATTCGACGCCATCTCCGACCCGCACTGGATCAAGCAGACGCACTGGCTGTGGCGCAAGGGCATGGCCTTCATCCTCGCGCACAAGTGGCTGACTCTGCGGCGGGCCGTGTACAAGGTGTGGATCGGCTTCTCGCCGAAGTTCAGCCCGGCGAAGGGTTGGCTGTTTCAGACCATTTACTTCGTTTCGTATGCCCCCATGCTTGCGCTGGCCTGTTGGGGTGCGTGGCGGTCCCGCCACCGATGGCGCGACCTGGCGTATATCCATGCCGCTTTTCTCGGCTTCGCCCTGGGTACCGCGGTGTTTTGGGCGCATACCAGCCACCGGATGTATCTGGAGCCTTATCTGATGATCCTGGCCGCGTCCGCTTTGGCCTCCAAGACAACCTCTTGCGGTGCGCCGCCTGCATAGTCGAGAACCCGATGCCCGCCGGGCCAACTGATCGTTCGCGTCCCGGCGCTGCCATGCGTCGTAATGAAGACGCGCTTCGGCCCCAGGATTACTTCCGCCGGCCCGCCTTGAATGGCGATTCCGGATGCTTCACAACGGTCCGGACCGAACGATGTGACGATGGTGCTTTGGGCGTCGCGAAAGCTGTAGCAACGAGCGTCGATCCGAGTGTCCGAGGAGTTGTGCTTGATCTCCACCGTGGAACCGTCCGTCGTCACAATTGCCTCCTGCCGCTGGTCCTTGCGGTGAGGGAGCAGAAGAACGCTGAAGTCGTTCGTGAATTTCGCGCGGAAGATGTACTGTTTTTCCTCGAATGGCCGGCCGTTGGCCCTTTTGAATTCGTCCTGTTCGCCATTGGGGTGCCAATTGTGAGACCAGCTTCCGATGAGCGCCTGCATAGCTTGCGGGCTGAAGGTGTAGAGGTCCCAGTCAATCAGCCACTGTCCGCTGAATCCGAACCGGTTCAAGCCGGTCCCTAGAAAGATCACAGGGCTGGCAGAGGGGAGTTGTTTGGGTCCATCGCCGGTCGAGTAGAGACGCAAAGGCGGTGTCACAGGGCCCTGCGGCGTCTCTACCGTTCCGTCCGCCATTAGATTCAGTGTCAGGATTTTTTCCGCATTGGCATCTCCCCCACTGAATCCATCGCGGATAAACAGAACGGGGTGATCCTCGTCCGGGTGAATGGAATAGGCCGATCGGGTCCACGTTGTTCCATTTGGCGCTCCATAAGTCGCGCTCACATGACCGCTCGTGGGGAACGATTCGAAGGCCTGTTGGGTAGCATGCTGCCAGCGCAGACCGCCTCCATCCAAAGGGGGACTGTCGATGCCCCAGGCGAAACGCAGGGTGCTCTCGGGCAGGACCAGGCTGTGCATGAATCCGCCGGGCGTCTGCGGCGAGTACATGCTGCCCCAATCGAGGGAAAGTGGCGCGCCGAGAGCATACATTACAACCGTTCCATTGTCTTGATGGGCGTGGTCGCGATAGAAATCGCCATCGACCAGCCACACGGCTGTCTCGTTCCGGGTGGCCCAACCGTTCCGCAGGACGGTATACCAGCCTGGAAAAGTGGCGTTGCCCAACCGGGCGTTTTCAGGGGGAAGAGTGTCGTCGATCTTCAGGACGGTGGAGCCGTGAAAGCCGGAGTGCGTGGAACCGCCCTGAATCCAGGCAGCCATCAGCCGGGAACTCAGCTCCGGGTTATCAGTAGCGAAGGCGGTCGCAAGTTGGCCGAACAATTCGGAGGATTCGGTCGAAGCATCGCCAACCGAGATCAGCTTCCGATACCCGCCGAAGCGCATCTCGGGCGGCGTCAGCAAGTTCAGGTAGAACTCGGCGAATTTAGCTAGCCGCTCTTCAGTCTTGAAAGCATCCACGATGCCGGCAGCCTGCAATTGCTGCAGCGTGCTGAGGAGCGGCCCCATGGAAGCGCCGATGTAATGCGTGGAGCCCATGTGCGCGCCAGACTCGTTTACAGTGTGGTGCAGATTGGCCAAGGCATTCCGGCAGGCGGATTCGACCCGTTCTTTCATCATCGGATGATGCGCCAGCAGCAGCGCATACAGGTCGCGGTACTCGCCCTGCTGCACGGGCATGTTGGCGGTCCCCATATTCAGGCCGTGACCGTCGAACATAGGCACAAAATCCGAGTCCCACAAGATGTTGGCGAACAGCACGGCCGCGGCTTTTACGCTGGCCTTGTCTTCGTCAGTTGCGAGGTCGCTGGTCAGCACGCCGTTAATCCACACGGCCTGCCGGCTCATTTCCAGGCCGCCGTGCCAGTAATGGAAATGAGAATCGTAAATGCCGTCGCCGTTCACCATGGCCTCCAGCAGATCCCGAGCGGTTTTTGCGGTATTGTCCACGACCGTTTTCAGCTTCCGCCCGGAGGTGTCGCGCCACATATCCAGAAGGGGACGCGCACTCGGTTCGGCGCCGTACAACTGACGGTAATAGGCTTCATCCGTGCGCACCCGGTCGATGACCTTGTCCACGGCAGCGCGATTCATGTAGAGAGGGCCGTATCCATCGGCAGGATCGGCAAAGGATGTCTGATAGCGATGCACCTTGTTCAGGTTAATGCCGCCATGCAGGTTCAGTTGCCGCGCGATGTTCTGGACCTGGTAGGGGTCGCCGAGATCCTGGCCTTTGGTGCCGATGAAGATGCCCCACGAGATTCGGACTCTGGGGAAAACACTGGCATCCGGAGACCGCCGGTTGCTCTCGAAGGTGATGCCGGCTGCCGGTGTGGACTCCGGCTTGGCAGGCGCCGTAAAGATTCCAGGGCCGCTGTTCGCAGCGCCGATCGCTTCCGATGCGCGCCCGGCGAAGATGCCCAACAGGTTCGAATCGAGGCCAGCTTTGGAGTTGTACAACTGCCAATACCATCCACTGTCAAAGACCCAGGGATCCCAGACGGCCATCCGCCGGATATACGGAGCGGAACTAGTGTATGAGGAAGGGGCGGGCGTTTGGTACTGCAAGTCGCGGAATGCATCCATCGAGGGACGCTCCACCCGATACTGCCGGCCGTCGGCTTCGTAGCCGTTTTGGACCGACGTGGAAAGATGGCCCCGGTAGCGCGCCTGATCCGGCCGCAAGCCATCGAAGACATCCAGATGATATCGGAGGTCCATGTCGGTATCATCCTCGATAAGGATTGAGGGCTGGCCTGCCTGGATCTCAATTGTCGAGCGATAGAAACCATCGCCGCGCGGAATGAGTAGCTTGCCTCCATAGGTGAGGTCTGGGCGGTCGAAGGTATAAGAGACCTCGACGATGACTTTCAGCGGACCGTTTTCCACGAAACGGACCGTCATCCCGGTAGGTTTGCCGCTAACTTCCATGACGTTGAGGCCGATGGCCGTCCAGATTCCATCGCGGTAGAGAATGCCTTGGATGGGTGCCCAGGTGGGGTGGTCGGCACTGGCGATGCGCACTCCGGTAAGGCCATTAACAATCTCATAATATGCCGCGGTCTCGCTGACGCGCACGGCGTTTGGAAAACGCCGCGGCGCATGTCCGGCGTACAGATTCCACTCCGCGCGGCAGTCGGCGCCGACCGCGGCCTCGACGGCGATTTTGCCGTCATGCAGAAGCTGAAACGGGACTTCTATACCTTGCGGCCCGATCATAAAGCTGTTCTTCGGATCAATCCGCTTCTCGAAATCGAAATCGACGATCTGTCTTGGGTGCGCGACTCCGAACAGTTCACGGATCGCGAAAGTCTCGATCGGATTCGCGGGTCCGGGCTGCCCAAACAACTCGGCAGCCAGAACTAACGCCAAGCCGATGCGTGCTTGCACCTCATCATGCAATCGGCACCAACGCTCGCTCGGCGTGACTTATCGCAACCTGCCGGCGGGTCCAATCCAGCATTCCAGCCAGCCCGAAAAGGGGATCAGCCGGTTGCTGAAGGCCGAGCACCTGCCGAGCGCGGGTGACATCCGCGACGAACCGGGTCACTTCAGTTTGGCGGGCGGGAACGATCTCCACCTGTGACCGCCAGCCGGTCAGTTCCAGCACCCGCCGGGACGAATTGGAAACGGTGACTCCTTTCCCGCTTCCGATGTTCAAGGGTTCCGGAATCAGATCGCCAAATCCGACCTTGCATAATGCTTCAACCACGGTGTCGATCCAGACGAAATCCAGCACCTGCTGTCCGCCATAGAGCACCAGCGGTTGACCCTGCAGGGCGCGCTCAAAGAACAAGGGAAGAACCCGATCGGTGTCGCCCGGCCCGTACACGTTGGCCAGCCGCAGCACGGCGGTCTCGAGGCCATCGGAACCGAAGACCGTGCAATACGCCTCACCGGCAACTTTGCTGGCGCCATACAGATTCTTGGGCTTGAGCGGCGCCGTCTCCGGCACGGGAACCCGGAGCGGATCTCCATAAACCTCGCGCGAAGAAGTGAACACCACCCGCCGGACACCGCTGGTCCGGGCCGCCCGCAAGAGCTCAAACGTGCCCAGCACGTTCGTTCGAAATGTGTAATCCGCGTCCGCTTCCGCACCCATCACACTCGATTGCGCAGCCAGATGATAAACCAGGTCAACGTCACATAGAGCTTCCAGCAAGGCAGCGGGGTTCCGGATGTCGGTGCGCAAAAGGCAAATTTCGTCACGGCAGTCCGCCAGGTTTTCGGGACGCGCGCGGTGGAAATTATCCAGGACGGTGACAGAACCAACCCGGTCTTTGACCAGCCGCCGGACCAAGTGGCTTCCGATAAACCCTGCACCGCCAGTTACCAGTATCTTCACGGGTAGTCAGTCTCCGGCCGAATAGGTACGCTTCGCTCCCGCGCCCGCAGATGCGGCCAGAGACTTCGAAACACTGTCATTCAATGCGTTCGGCATGGCGGCAACGGCGGCCGCAGCCTCTTCGCCCAGCGACTCGACCAAGCTGGTAAAACGCGGCACGAGTTCTTCTTGGCGAAAATGCCTGCCGCGTTCCAACATTTTGCTGTCCGGCACGGACCCATGAACGCCCGCGAGTATGCGGCGCACAACCATGTCCACATCCCCGTGCTCCGCCGCGTACAGGGGGATTCCGTTCCCCGCCGCGATATCCATCACATGGCTCTTGGATGGACCGATATAGAGGACTGGCGAACCGACGCACATGATGTTGTAGATCTTGCAGGTGTGGACGATTCCCACCAAAGGCGCTCCCATCACGACGATGTGCAGGTCTGCCGCCGAGAGCGAGCCGGAAAGTTCCGACAGCGGCTGGTAGGGCAGACACCGGATGTTTCCCAGATTGTGGGTGGCCGCAAAATTGGCGACGGTGGGAAATTCGCTGCCGCCGCCCACGAAGCAAAACACGATTTCCGGATGATCGGCCAGGTGCCGGGCGGCTTTGAGCACGGTGGTCAAAGGATGGCAAGGGCTATGATTGCCGGAATACATCACGACGTACTTGCCGTCCAAGCCGTGCCGCTCGCGGAAGGAAAGGCGGCCATCCGCATCGTAGCGTACGACATCGCTGTGCGCCCACGGCGGGATCATGCTGATCTTCTCCGCGGGCACCCCTTTCTTCATTACGCGCGTGCGCATGAAGCGATCGAGCACCACGACTTCGTCAGCGGTATGCAGGCTGAAGTTAAGCAGACCGGCCAAGATGCGGGCGGTGGTGGAATGCCCGTTAAGCCATCCTGCGGCGACGGCCTCGTCGGGGTTCAGATCCATGACCCAGAAGATGAAGCGCCCGCCTTTGAGCTTGACGTAAAGCGCGCCGAGAAGGGAGATCAGCGGGGGGGAAGTGAGGGCCATGACGACGTCGAAGCGAGGGAGGAAGATGAGGCGGAGGATGCAACTGAGGAAAAAGCTGGCGAAGTTTGCCACGCGGCGCCACTTCGTGGTCTTCCCCAGGGCCAGACACGGGACGCGCAGAATCCGGCTGCCGCGCCAATGTTCTTCCGCCGAGAACTTGACTTGCGGGTTGTCATAAGCCCGCGTGCTAGCGACCACGGTTACCTCATGGCCGCGCTCGGCGAGTGCTGCAACGAGATCGCTCGCGTGCTGCGCGGTGGATACGACGTCGGGATAGAAGCACTGATTGAGCAGCAGTATCTTCATGCTTGAGCCTCGAAAGGGCGATGGACTCGGGAGTTATGCGAGAGCAAAAGCGCGCTTGTGTTCGCTGGCGTGCAGGTTCTCGGATTTCAGGAGCATGTAGGGGCCAATGGCCAGCACGTCCATGCGGGTCCGCAGGAAACAGTCGAGCGCTTGCGCGGGGGTCTGGACGATCGGTTCGTTCTCGTTGAATGACGTGTTCAGCAAAACGGGGATGCCGGTGATGTCGCCAAAACGGTGGATCAGTTTCCAATAGAGGGGATTCGATTCCCGGTCGACGGTTTGCAAACGGCCCGTGCCATCGGCATGCGTGACGGCGGGGATATCCCGTAGACGGTCGCTCTTGATGCGGTACGCGGTGACCATAAAGGGCGAGGGATAACTGGTCTCGAAGAAATCCGAGGCAGCTTCGGACAGGACGGAGGGGCAGAAGGGCCGGAAATGTTCACGATGCTTGATACGGCTGTTGAGCAGATCCTTCATGTCCTGGCGGCGCGGGTCGGCCAGAATGCTGCGGTTGCCCAGGGCTCGCGGCCCAAACTCCATACGGCCCTGAAACCACCCGACCACTTTGCCGGCGGCGATCTCCGAGGCGGTCGCGTCCACCAATTCCATTTCGCTTAAGCGGCGATACGCGACGCCGGCGGTTTCGAGCTGAGCGTGGATTTCGCGGTCGCTGTACTCCGGGCCATAGTAGGCATGCTGCATCACGAACGAGCGCGGCTGATTGAGCCGCTCGTGCCAGACCGACAGTGCCGCGCCGATGGAAGTACCCGCGTCGCTAGCGGCCGGCTGAATATAGATGTCGCGGAACGGCGTTTGTTCGAAAATCTTGCCGTTGGCCGCGCAGTTGAGAGCTACTCCGCCCGCCAGGCACAACGACTTTTGCCCGGTGCGCCGATAGACATGATTCAGCAGCGCGAAGTAGTTTTCCTCCAGGACGGCCTGCACCGACGCCGCCAGGTCTGCGTGCCGCCCGGTGATTTCGCTGCGGGGCGCGCGCGACTCGCCGAACACTTCGAGCATTTTCCGCGAGAACAAGTTACTGGACATCGGCTCGCAGCCATCCCAGGTCATCTTGACGCCCTGATTATGATGCGTAAAGTAATTCAGGTCCAGGCGGCAATCGCCGGATTCGGTCCTGACGATCTGGCGGATCTGTGGCGCAAAGCGAGGCACGCCGTAGGCTGCCAGCCCCATCATCTTGTACTCGTCGCCGTACTTCGGGAAGCCCAGAAACTGCGTGAAGGCGGTGTACAGGATGCCGAGCGAATGCGGGAACAGTACGGAACCGAGCACGTCGATGCGATTCCCGCATCCGACTCCCCATTGCACGCTGCTGTAATCGCCGAAGCCATCCACGGAGACTACGGCAGCTTCTTCGAAGGGGGAGGCGAAGAAGGCGCTGGCGAGGTGGGCGCGATGGTGCTCAATCTTGTGGATGCGGGCGCGCTTCAATTCGGACAGAATCGTGCCGGGCCGTTCCGAACTCAGGCGGGTTACCTGTACGATGTTGGCAACGCGCGACATGGACCGCTGCCAGGAGGCCGGCCGGACGGCGGCGTAAAGCACTTTTCGTCCGAAGTGGGCGAAGGGATTGCGGGAGATGGCCACATGTTCGATTTCGTTACGATCGGTCCCATTCAGACAGGCCGCCGCGGCAAGATTCGGAAATCCGGCCCAGTGCTTGATGCGGTTGAGCCGCTCCTCTTCGATGGCCGCCACGAGTTGGCCTTGGCAGAGAAGAGCCGCCGAAGCGTCGCCGTGGAAGGCGTTGAGTCCGAGAATGTTCATCCGCGTGCCCCCTGTTTCTGTAACTCGTCCAACTTGATGTCAACCAGCAACCGGAACCAGAAGGCATGCAGGAAATGAAAGATAGCGCCCTCCTTGCCATCCAGAAACCCGAGTCGGAGAAAGTAGCGATAGAGAAAATATAAGAACGGTCGGAAATATAAGGGCAGACCTGACCAAACTTTCTTCAACATGAGCGACTGCTGATCAGGCTTCCCCAAGAACGACGGCGCCAGAATGTGCTCCCGGTAGGTCCGCTTGTTTTCCAGTTCCTCTCTGGCAAGCAGCGCCGCGTACCGGTTGTGCTTATCAATCCAGAACGAGATGTCGTCTTCCTTCTTGTTGACCTCCAGGAGGTCGCGGTGGAGCTTGATTGTCTTCCCAGTTACATAGAAGTGGTGGTCTACCAGGTCGCGGGCATCCGTCCTCACGCTGCCGCGGCGGAACATCTTCAACAAGTATTTTGGGTAGTAACCCCCATGCTTGATCCACTTGTCACGAAAAATCTGCCGGCGCTTGATGTAGATGCCCTCCACGCCGTCGAGTGCGGCGCTGTCCAGGCCGGAGATTTCGCGGGCCAATTCGGGCGTCGCCCGCTGATCGGCGTCCAGGGCCAGGACCCACTCGCTTTGAATCGGCAACCTTTCCAAGGCCCAGCCCCATTGTCTGGTGTGCGTTTCGAAGGGATGCTGCACGAGCTCCGCGCCGAAACGGGCGGCGACCTCGCGGGTTCCGTCGGTGCTCCCCGAGTCCACCACGAAGATTCGGCCGGCCCAGCGGTAGACGCTGCTCAGACAGTCCCCCAGATTCGACTCCTCGTTATACGTCAGCACCACCACCGTGATCGGGAGTCGCGTGTTGCCCAAGGTCGTCATGTAATTACGGCCGCGTAAGTTTCAGCCAATTTTCGACCGACAGCGTCCGGCGAGAATTGTTGTCTCGCGAGGCGCACGCCGTTTTCGCTCATACGGCGGCGAAGCGTGGAGTCTGTGAGCACTGCGAGCAATGCCCTAGCCAGATCTTCCGCGCGGCAGGGCGTGACCAGTCCGGCCCCGGCGCGAGAAATCTCGCGGTGAATGCCGACTTGATCGGACAGGACCGCGGGGCAGCCCGAAGCCAGTGCCTCCACGAGCGCCACGCCGAAATTCTCCGAGTATGACGGCAGGACAAAAACATCCGCATCGCCCAACGCCGCCCACTTATCATCGCCAGCAAGGAATCCCGCCCAAACCACGTCTGAGGCAATACCCAGCCGTTCGGCGTCTTGCTTCAGTTGCGCCACCAAGTCCGGATCGCCGCTGCCCGCCAGGACCAGCACCGCGTTGAGGCCCTGGTTTCGCACCCGTGCAAAGGCTTCGATGAGAAGGTCAAGGCCTTTTTTCCGATCGAAGCGAGAGAGGAACAGAATGGCCTTATTGCCGTTTTCGGCACGCGGTGGGCGCGCCTCGCAATCCGGCAGGTCCACTGCGTTGGGAATGATCAACGAATTGCCGGATATCCCAAGCTCGCTGGCCTGTACGAGTTCCTGCTCGCAGGTGTAATGAATGCCCGCGGCGCCCGCCATGATCCGGCTCTCGATCAACCTGAAGGAAAGCTTCTTCAGCCACCGGCGCCGGTTCTGCATTCCCCACCGATTCAGTGTGCCGAGGGGCCGAACGATGTATGGCACGCCTGCCCGCCCGGCCAGCACGGCCGCAGGAAGCGCCGCGTAGGAGAAGAGCGCATGGATGTGGACCAGATCGAACTCTCGCACGTGCTTCGCCAGCCACCGCGTCAGGGGCCAGGAGAAGTTATAAAAGCTGGTTTGCCGCGGGAAATACCAGAAAGTGGCGCCGTCTTCATGTTGTGGCCGGCCCAAGGGGACGTGCAGCCGCTCCGGACCGTTGTCGTCGGTGGTGACGACATGAACGTCCATTCCGGCTTGCGAAAGCGCGCGGGCAATCGTTCGCATCATCACGCTCGGTCCGCCGCGTTGGGGGCCGACCGAAGGGATAACATGCAGGATTTTACGAACAGGCACGGCTCTTGTTAATTGCGGAATAGCGCGGCGTTCAGGCGCTCCCGAAAGTGCTGGGCAGTGAACTGAGCTTCGTACCGACAGCGGGCTTGCAACGAGAATTGGTCCCACTCCGATCCGGCTGTCAACAACCGTGCGGTCGCCTCTGCGAGCTGTTTCGGGTCGTCCGGATTGGCCGCCAACCCTGCCTCGGGTGGATTGACTACTTCGCGGCCGGCGTCTTGATCGCTGACAAGACAGGGCCGGCCCATGCGCATGGCCTCCAGGTACACTAAGCCGAAACCTTCACCGCGGCTGGGCATAGCCAAGCAGCGGCACTGCGCGATAAGATCCTGCTTTTGTTCTTCGGGAATTTGGCCGAAGAAGCGCACACGGCTGCCCAATCCCCGTGCAAGGGCCCTTTGCTCCAGCGACTGGCGCAAGTCACCATCGCCGGCGATCCACAACTCGGCGTACGGCACGAGCTCTAGAACTCGCGGCCACGCATCGATCGTCTCGCGGTGTCCCTTGTAGTCTTCACTGCGCAGCATACGGCCCAGCATAAGGGCGACGGGTTTGACGGCCGGCGCCGAAGGCATCGTTTCGAGACTCGTTCCGGCTCCCAGGTGCACGGTTTGATGGGGCGTCGCGCGGAACGCCGAATTGACCGCCACAAACCGCTCCCAAGTGTGGTCGCTGTTGGAGAGAAACAGATTCACTTTGCCGAGGGCCCAGCGCGTCAAGGAATCGTGACGGCGCCATGCCTCAATGCCGTGCAGGAACACAACCACACGGGACGCCGCGCCTGCCACCAGCGGCGCCAGTTTGAGCAGATGGAGGTGCCAGACCAGCAAAATAGCGCCCTGACGCCGCTTGGCGAGCGCCCCGAGCGCGGCACGTGTCTTGCTTGCACGCGGGCGGTATGCCATCAAGCACGTCCGTTGCTCTCCAATCTGGTTGACAATTCCCTGCCATGCATCACGACCACTAGCCTGCACCCCACCAAGTGGCTCCAACGAGGGGAAGACGCCGAGCACATCGGATATCAACATTTCACAAATTGCGAGGTGCGCTCCGAAGTTTCGGAAGAACTGGGGGATGGCAGGGCCGCCTTGTTTGTTTGCTTCCTCTGCAAGCGGTCCAGGTATCTATTCACCATCAAGGCGACTACCAGGCTGGCCGCGGCGCTGGCCGTCAACTCGACGAGTTGGCCACCAACCTGAAGAAGACCTATGCCCGGGAGAAACCACAGGACGAAGCCGTGCAGGTCCGAGCGCGCCAGACTCTCTCCGGCCTGCCAGTCCAGCGTCGTGATAATGACCCCCATGATCATGAAGCCAATCACTACCCCAATAGTTCCAAAGTTGGCGTAGAACTCAAGGACTTGGCCGACACCCACACTGGTCCCCGCCGCAAACTCGATGCCGGTGTACTGGGCTACCAGGTTGCCGCTGCCAGCCGTGATCGGCTTGTCGGGCCAGATGGCGCGCGGAATGAGCGCCAGAAGCGCATCCCAGAGTGTCTCGCCACGGCCGTAGCCATCTGTCTCCGCCAGGCGAGCCAGCGCAGCTCCGACCAGGAAATTCTGGTTCAACCGGGCATCCACTCGCTGCAGGTGGTCTTGGTTGGCGGGATCGAACCATTCGAACGTCGCGACTGTTTCCGCGAGCTTGTCGATTCTTTCCGAGAAGGAGTCGCCGCCCCACACGCTGGCTCGAATTTCGCCGCGGTCGCGCATGTAACTAACGAATACCGATAGCCCGAAGTAAATCAACGGGACACCCACCAGCGCGATCTTGAGCGGGGAGCGGACAAAACTGGAGACGAAGATGAGGACGATCAAGAGGGCAACAACCCCGTAGCCCAGAAACCCCTGCGTGATAACAGTCGCGAACGGCATCAGGCAGGCAACCATCAGCCAGCCTGTAAGCTTTCGAAAATCGCCTTCGCGCCGGGCCTTCCAACAACAGAGGCACAGGCCAGCAACGACAAGCTGTGCACCAGTAGAGATGATCGCCATCGCGCTCGGCAAACGGCTAAGGAAGGTGGACGACAGCATGAAGAAAATGACGCCGGCTGCGATGTATGCCATTGGCAGTCTCTGGTCCGGCTGATGCCCTGCGGTTGACTGCCGCAGAAGGCCCCTGTTCGCCAAAAGGGGCGTGAACACAAGAGCGCCGAAAGCGAACGCAGCAATACCATAAAGGCTCTGTTCAAAGCCCAGTTCCGTCAGGTGGGAATTCTGATTTTGAAAGGCGGGCAGCACGTAAATGGCGGCCCCCGTCCAGTGGATGAGCGACAGATTCAGCAGGTATGCCACCGTCAAGCCAGCCCCCGGTGTGCTGCGGCGATTGCGCACGACGGCCATCACCGCCAGAGCGGCCATCCAGATGAGTAGATATTCAGCTAACTTGCTGGTGTCCATTTGAAGTAATAGCCTGGGCACACACCGATTCAAAATCCGCCGCAACGTCGGCCCAGGTGCGCGGCTGAAACTGCTGGTAGATATTGCGAACCATCTGCGCCAGTTCGACCCGATGCGTATCGCACCAATGCAGCCGTTCGATGAATGCCTGCGGGCTTCGGATGGGGAACACCCAGCCCGTCCGACCTTCGCGGATCAGGTCCGGACCGCAGCAATTGGTCGTGGTCAGGATGGGGAGGGCCGCCGCCGCAGCTTGCGCGAGAACGACTGCGAATCCGTCCTGGATGGTTGGGAAGATGAAAAGGTCACCCCACGCATAGCTGGCCGGCAACTCTTGCTGTGGTTGCTTCGGGATGAATTCGGCCAGCGGAGTCAGGGCGTCCACGAGCTCCCGGGCTTCGTGGGGAACAGGTCCCACAAATCGAAATTGAAAGACGTCGTTTCCCGCGTTGCGCAGAATCGAGGCCATGTCTTGCATGCCTTTCTGAAAAGAGAGAGCGCCGACAAATAAAATGCGCAGTGGTTCGCCCGCGAGTATGCGCAAGCGGCGAGCCTCCACGATTTCAGGCGATGGACGAAATTGATCCAGCCGTGCGCCTAGCGGCAGCAAGCGGAGCCGGTCGGGATCGGTCCCCTCGGCGACGAAGCTATCCAGGGCGAACCGGGAAAGCACCAGGATGCGCCTCGCCAGCTCATATTCCCGCTCTTCCCGGGCGATCATCCAGCGGCTGGGGCGATCTATTTTGGTCCCCGATCGAAGCTCTTCTTCTTTTAGAATTCGGGCCTGCGTCCGGATATGGGCGGAACCGCGCACCATCATTCGCAGCGCCGCTTGGTTCTTGGTTGCTTTCAAGATCTCTTCGGAAATGCCGCTAAAGCAATGCACAACATCCCACCGCTCCTTGGCGACTTGGGCGGCTGCCCACCAGCCGAAAAGGCGGTGCAGAGCAGCCTCCGGATACGGGAGTGAGACTCTATCGTGTAGCCACCAAGCCATTCTTGAAACAACGCCGTGCGCCCAGAAGCTCCGCACTTGAGCAGGCGAGAGGCCAAAACGTCTGGTAGCCCACTTCGGATAGTTAGTGAAGACCGTCACATCGTGCCGCCGCGACAGTTCGCGTGCTAAGTCAAACGAATGAAAGCGGCCGTGGACTGCGATAGCGATCTTCATTGCCTTTGATACCGAGGCCGAGCATGGCTGCCAGCCGGTCCCGATATGTGTGGCAGCCGTTGACGATGCGCGAGTGAGCGGCGGCAGCCAGCCTTTGGCGCTCGGCGGGGCGATCGAGCAGCCAGCTAACTTTATCGATCATTTCGGGAATGGAGCGGAAGTAGACGACCGTTTCCGCATCCGGTCCGAAGATCTCGCGGTGCTCCTCGGTATACTCGACAAGCATGCAGGCGCCCATAGCCGGGATTTCGAAGCTGCGCATGACGTGGCCATCGCGGTTGGCGCGGCGCACCAGGCAGAGGGCGATTCTCGCGGCGGCGGTGGCTTTGCGGAGGATGGACGGATCGGCGTGCCCACGGTCGTGTGTCCTGGTTTCCGGGTACCGGTTCCAATAGCCTCCGTAGAGCGCGACCCTCAGCCCGGCGGCGATCAGCGCGGATACCAGAGGCAGGCGGTCGCGGTCCGCGCCGCCCACGAAGATGACGTCCGAAGCGAGCATGGCTTCCTCTTCGGGCTGGACACGCTCGGAATAATGCTGCGATGGGGAATAGGCGAAGGGTAGATACGAAACCTCGCGGCATCCATGCGCCCGCAACGTCTCCAGGTTCGATTGGCGCGGTGAAAAGACGTGGTCGTAATGCGGTAGCGCGTCCAGGAACCACGGGGCGCGATGCGCGGGATTCCAGGGGTCATCCGTGAGATAGTTCAGCCGCATGATTCCCAAATCCCGGATCCCTATGAGCGCTTGCTTGTCGATGGGTGCGAGGCCGGTGGAGAGCAGCCACGTGGGACGAAAATCACGACACGCCTGCACCAGGTTTTCGCTGAAGCTGCGCAGCCGCGATGGCCGATGTCTGCGCAGACGCCAGTTCAGGCTGACCAGCCAACGTGGCCCTTCGGCCGCCTTCCGCGTATCGCATAGGCCGACTGGAACACCGATCGCCTGCGCGCCTTCGTAAAGGTGCGCGCCCACGTGGACGCCCTCGGGATTTCCAACCAGCAACAGGCGTTGGGAGGTCATCTCGGTTTCACGACGGCCCAATAAGCTTCTGCGATACCTTGGGCGGCCTTCCCCACTGTGTAGCCGGAGACTTTCTCGCGGCAACGCTCCCGTATTTCGGGGCGGCCTACCAGGACCAAAGCTCTTTCGATGGCAGCGGCCAGACTTTCGGTGGAGGCTGTGGCGGCGATTTCGCCGGTTACGCTTGGCTCGACCAGATCGGGCGCGCAGCCGACGGCTTCCGACACCACGCAGGGCACGCCGTGGTGCAGGGCCTCATTCACTACCAGGCCCCAGGTCTCGGAGTGCAGGCTGGGCAACACCAGCAGGTCGGCAGCTTGATAGTAAGGGCTAAGCTGGGTCTGGTTTTGGAATCCGAGGAAGCGGGCGCCGACCTTGGGAGAAGCGCCCGCCAGTTGTTCCAGTCTCCCTTGCAATTCTCCGCTGCCCATGAACGCGACTGTAATCCGGCCGCGGATCTCAGGCGGGAGCGAGCGGACCGCGCGCAGCAGCAGATCCGGGGCTTTGCGCTCGCTGAGCTTACCCGAGAACAAGATGAGATGCTCTGCGTCGCGGACCCCGAGGCGTTCCCGCGTGGCTGCGCGCAGCCGCCCGCGCGCTTCCTCGGAAGGTTCGAAGGCCGTGGTGTCCACGCAGTAGGGCGAGAACACAAGCTTCCCGCGGGGGACTCCAAGACGGCTGAAATGATCGTGGGAGCGCCGGCCCACATAAAGCAGCCGCGTGCAGGAACGGTATAGCGCGCGCAGGGCCGTGCTGCGCGCCCAGTCTTGCGCCACGCCGCGGCTCCGCGCGTGGTCGGCAGTTTCGGCGCGCAGCAGGAGAGGGCAACGCGCGCGCCAGGCGGCCATCCAAGCGCTTCGATAAAAGCTCGGGCTGTAGCCGGTGAGCAAGATGGCGGCGGGCTGTGCCGCGCGGAGGGCTTCGTTCAAGCCGTCGGCGGATACGTGCTCGGCGCTGCGCGCTCCGCCGGCGGCCACCGTGGATAAGAACGAGGCCGCGTGTCCCGACAGGAGATCGGTATCCCAGCGGAACGAGGCTCCGAATTCGGGGTCGCGGTAGCCGGCTACGCTGAAATCCGAACCGTAGATCGCTGAAACGGGGATGCCGAACGTGGACTGTAGTGCGCGGTAGACGGGAGCATGGTACTGCACGGGATGGGTCTCCACCACCACCAATGGTGCGATGTGCTGCCCCGCGGGCGCCAGGCACCCACGCACATTTGGCCCCTCGTCGTCGGCCGGCACGTTCGTGGCCTCAAGCCGGGCGGACATTTCCGTGCGCATCTCCCGCACTGGTCAGGAGGCTTCTGGCACTGATATACACCGAATGCAAAGGGTTTAAAACCAAGCACTGCGGCCAGGGGGCACTTCTGAATCTCGAATAGAAGCTGCGCCGGCGAACCGGTCGCGGAGTGAGAGTACTCGCCAAGCCTGGGGCTTGTCCGGTGAGGTTCCGGTTGGTCGCAAAAATGTGCGGACCACTAAGCTCGGAGAAAACGCCATAAAAGAAGTCGCATGGGTAGCCCCGGTCCACACAGATCTGCAGTGAGTGCCGGAACGCCGAGTAGAAAGCACTTTTAACTATGACACAGTAATTTCCTGTGTTGTGGAATATAGGGACTAGCGCCGTGCGCGAAAGCACAGGCTCCGGAGTTAGGAAGCTGCCGTCGCACGGCTTCCGATGGAGGGTCAGTATTCCCCAATTTGTGTCGCGCACCTCGTCTTCCACCTCGGCCCACAGGCTGGCGAAAGTCCTTCTGAACGCCACGTCGTCTTCCATGATTACAACCGAGTTCCAGCCGGCCGACTCGGCAAGGTCGACCGCCGTGACGAATCCATCGGTAAGGCTCAGAATTGCCTGGGAAGACCCGACATAGTTGCGTAATCGGCAATCACGGCCATCGACGGGCCGGGCCTCGGCGACGCTGAAAGTATCTACACCTACGCGTGGCAACTCCTTTTCGAAGTGAATACGGCGCTCTGGGCAGGCGAAAGGAGCGTGGATGATCACGAATCCGTCGAATGAGCTCTTAAAGGACATAATGCCGTGTAGCGGCCCTGCCAAAGCGTAAGGGAATGCTGCGGTCGTTGGCCGCCCGGGACGCCGTTGTCGTAGCCGTTTACTAAGTTCGTTTGAGCGAGCCTTCCAAGCATCGCACTACTGGCTGGAAACAGGTCTGGTAGTTCCAATCGGCTGTTATCCGCTGACGCCCGCGCTCGCCGATGACACGCGCCAGTTTCGTGTCGTTGGCAAGGCGACTAATGACGCCCGCGATGCTGTCCGGATCTTGCGGATCGCAAGCGAGGCCGTAGCCGGGTTCCACGAACGCCGCCCGCCACTCGGGAACGTTGGAAACCAATAGCGGCAGGCCGCAAGCCAGATAATCGAACACCTTGTTGGATGCACCCGTCATGCTCTGCTGATTGGGATCGCTCGTGCGCAGTGGCGTTAACGCCAAACCCACATCGCACCGCCGGCACCACTCCAACAGTTCGAAGCGGTGAGGCACCGTTCCGATAATCTCCAGGCGTCTGTCGACGCCGAGTTGCCGTGCCCGTTCCTGAAGCTGCCCGACATAGCCGGAGCTGCCAACCGTCTCATATCCGATTACGCGCAGCTTCACACGATCCGGCAGGAGGGCCAGGGCGCTGATGATCGCAACGGGCAGCCGGTCTGGGACAATCGACCCATGGTAAAGAAGCCAGAAGCTGCCGCTGGCCGCCTCGCGCGCGGGAGAGATTTCCTGGTTGGACGGGCAATTCCACACGCAGAACAGTGGCCGGCTCGTTCCCGTTTCGGTCTTGAAACGCTCCAACCGGGCCTGGTTGGGGAGAACGCAACACTCGGCGCGACGAGCGAGTTGTTTGCGCGACCAGCCCACCAGCCTTTGAAAGGCGCCCGCGGGTTGGCCGCCGGGCGAGTCATGCTCGTGATACAGCACGCGGAGCCAGGGCGCGGTCGACAACACTAGGGCCACCGGGCAGGCGAGCGCGTCGGAGGCATATATCCAGCTTGGCCGCCAGATCATTACCCAGCCGAGAATCCAAAGGCTGAAGCACACATAGTGCAGCTTCTGCCGCCAACCGGCGGCGCAAAAGTTCAGGCAGCGCACGCGAATGTTTGCGTGGGGCGAGAAACGCAGCGCGGCGGCACCTAGCGCGTTCGTGCCGAGGAACAACACCTGCCAGTCAGCGTCGGCTAGAATGCTCGAGCTGTGCTCCAACGGCGGATAACCGGCGGGGTTCGTGTATTGGATGTAGAGGATGCGCCTCACTAGGGCCTTGCACCCATACGAGGCCGTGTTGGCGACGCGTCTCGCGCTTCGTTTATCAACGTCCCCGCCACATGCCCACCAGTTGCCGACAGAATGCAGAAGGAGTAACACCAACCTGCGATGCCTGGCCGATGGCTACGCCGTGGTTTGCAGGCGCCAAGGTGTAGCCTGTACGCATGCCGAACGCCCAGGCCTCGGCATCACTCGGGTTATGTAGTTCTAACAGGAGAATCGGCCCGACTTCCTCGCATAACCGGTCAGGGTGCCGCCAGGACACCATCTCGGCACCATCGATGTCAATCTTCATCAGGTTCCGCGCACCCCTCGCTTCACGACAGCGATTTCAAGTTCTTGGCCCGCCACCGTCTGTGTCACGGCAGAGGTAAGGCTCTTTACCGCGATTGTGTATTTCGCCGAAGTTCTCCACAAGAAGCGACGTTCGGAGGGTGTTGCCGACGAAGCGAAGAGCCGAGAGGCCGCGCGAAGGTCGGCTTGGCCGCCGTCCCGTGACCCTGAATTACGCTGTTCACCACTCACCGAGTAACGATCCTTCTCCGCCACTGCCGTTTCCTGAACTGCCGGTGTTCGGCGAGCACGGGACAAGATGGGCTTGGGACTCGGCCTGTTGGAACCAGCGGCCCCGTGGCCTGTCGATTGGAACAAGGAGCACAGCCCATATCAGCCGGAAACTGCATTGTCATTTCATGAACTGCTGCGTATCTCTTTTACTGGACTGAGGGCCGAGAATCCGCCTCTTTCTGACGACGATCCATCGCATGAGTAGTCTCGGGACATTGCCTTTTAAAAGGCCCTTCCAAGTGAAACACCGTGAGAGAAACATCTGCACCAGCAGCGACGCCCGTCCCGTGTTGCGTCTTGCGTACCAGTCGTTTACGCCGCTCCGCCAAAAAAGGAAGTATCCCGCTTGCTGCATGTGGTGCCCGACCTCAGTATCGGTCATGTTGCTATTGTCTTCGAGCAATACCAGACGCGGCCTCCACCGATCAAGAGCGAATCCTCTTAGCGTTTGACGCTCATGCCCCTCGACGTCGATTGTAACAAAATCAAGAGACGCAACTTCAGCTTCTTCCAACATCGCGTCGAGTGTTCGGGTCGGTACGACCACGGTCTGTAAGCATTCGCGAGGGTCGGTGAGGCGCTGGGCTTCCAGGCTTGAATACACGTCATCGCTTCCGCTGCCGACGTGCAGGACGGCCTGCCCTTCTTTGTCCGATGCCGCGCACTCAAACAGAGTTGCTAGCCGCGACCCGCGGATCTTAGTACAGCAGGTGCTGTTCGGTTCCACGAGGATGCAGTGCCAGCCCAACTGTTCGAAGTAATAGGTGTTGCTCAGATGCACGCCATCGTTCGCCCCAACCTCGAGGCAGGTCCCAGCCTCAGTCCGCGCGAAGATGCGTGCCAACGCCCTATCTTCATCGTTCTGTGCGTAGAATCGATTAGCGGTCTTCATGACGGGTGTAATTTAACCCAATTCTCCACGTTATGAGAGGGATCACTATGCTGACCGTCTGCATCGCCAACAAACTTAATCAGGCGTATCCCATTCGCTTCCATACGGCGGCCGCCAAGCGAAAAGGCACTCGCAGGGGCCTTGGCCAGGCATTGGCTACGGGATAGCGCGATATCATGCGGAAAGCATAGCGTCGGGAGCTCAGCGCGTTTCTCATGCGGCCGTGGTCCAGCCAGTGCGTAGCATCAATTGCTCCAAAGACGCAACTTGGCTCAGGCAAGAGCGAACGATTGGCACGCGCCGATGGGCATTCGCGCGTCGTCGCGTCGTATGCGTGGTTTTGATGAAACGCGGTGACGCCGAAGGTGGCATCGACCACGGGCAAGCGCGCCCGCCGGCAGAAGTAAATCATCAAATTGTCCCAGGCCGCCGCCCCGACGTAAAGCGGGGGTAAGGCGGGCAACGAGCCGCGCGAATAGGCGAAGTAATCCAGGCCCCATGGCTCATGCAGAACTCCCGATTGACATAACTTCTCATGAACGACCCGTGCAGCTTCCGGTGTATCGAAACTCAACGCTTCGGTAACATCGACGTCCATGCGCTGGCCTACCATGAGGAACTTGTAGAAGGGAATGCTCTGAAATGCCGCGACGAAGTCCTGCATCAGGATGATGTCGCCGTTGACATACACCTGACGATTGAACTTGCCGTGCAGTTTGCCGAATTCAAAAATTGCGTCCACCCGCGCTCGGCCGTCCTCCCCGGTGGGCACGTCCGGCACAACTCGCGCGCCGAACGGTTCCACGGCTGGACCAAAGACTCGCGGTTCGCCGAACACCAGGATCTCTACGTCCCTGCCAAGTGCCGTCCAGCTACGCAATGCGTTGGTCTGGTGCATGAGAGCTTCACCCTTGAATGGTTTAAATGCTGTAAGGATCGTGATCATTGTCCAGTCCGAAACCCATTCCGCTCTATGGCTACCGCTCCAGAAACAACCGCCTTGCCGGGCGCAATCTTCGGTAATATGTGCCTCTGAACAAACTCGCGCTGCAGCCAGGCAGTACCGACTCCTTGCACACCGGGACTGCACGGCAGTGGCGCGTCCCAGCACTGATCGCCAACCGTTGGTTCATTAATGACTCCCACGGCCGTAGAGACGAGGTGTGTGGAGGGAGTAGGGATTCGCGGCCATTGTGAGTTGGGCAAACCCGAGCGCAACTCCGTTCCAAAAGCCAAAGCCAAAAGCCCGACGCCCATCCATCGCGCCACTGCCGGCCTTGCGCCTGCGACAGAGCCAAGACATCCCGCGGCAAAGGCAGAAATCGAAATCAATACGATGGCCAAGACGAACCGGAAGTCCGGAGCCCCGGCGAAAATTGCAATTGCATAAACACTCCCGAACACAACTGGCCAGAAGCATGGCCGCCAAAATGAACGGCTCTTGAACGCTACCGCTGCGGACAGCAGGCATCCAAAGATCAGCGCCACGTCCGCACTGCCGCTGGGAAGGCTCATATGGGTAGTCGCCCAGTGTCTAATATTGGTTGCCGAAGACGCTGCTACGTTCGCCCCGGCGGCCCAGGGAACAGTCAGACAAGTTACGGCGATCGGATACACGATGCAACCGGACAACCCGATGTTTCGCAGAAACCAGATCGCCAGCAGCAGCAACGGAACCACACAAAGAGGCCGAGGTTTGCGCCTTCTCCATAAGATCAGAATGAGTCCGAGGAAGGCGAAAAGCTGGATGCGGACGACTGCTCCGAGCACCGCTGCGATCAAACACAGGAGTGCGGCGTCCTGCTCCCCTTCCGCATCCTTAAGAAAATAGAAAATCATCAAGACACCGATTGCTGCCGAGGCGAAATCAGGGGTTGGGGCGCCGATATTGAGAAAACTGGGTCGGAGCGCGCAGGCGCCGAGGAACGGAACACCCGCTAACCACGCACGAGAGAATACACGGACCCGGAAGAGTTCGGACAAGAGCCGCCCCAGGCACAGCCAGACTATTGCATGAAAGCCAACATCGATGGAGGCAACCCCGACCAGCGGGGTGAGAGTTAATCCACCAAGCGAGTGAATCAACGAATCAAATCCGAAGCGCTCGTGCAAGTTTGCCAATCCCGGCAGCAGCGGTTGAAAGGAGGTCCACTTGCTCGCTTGGATGTAGTATAGACCCATGTCATAGTTCAGGGCCGACTTCGTTGCGTGCCACCATATACCGATCAACAAGGCGAACCCGATTATTGCATCGCTGAGAGGCTGTGCACGCAGGAAAGCGATCTGATGTTGCCAGGCGAGACAAGAGGCGAAGGCCGCGAACGCAAGAACGCATCCACCGCAGATCCAACCCGGTAGCCAAAAATGAAGGAATAATGCGATAGCGGCCAGAACGGCATATCCAATGAGTCCTCTGTCGAAAATGGTCCCGCTGCGATGCTTAACTAGGGCTCCTGCACCTACACCCGCAAGAATGCACGCCATCGTGCTAACTGCCAACAATACTAGATAGCTGAGCATCTCTTAGTAATTTCCGCTGTCCAACGGGCTGTGCTCAACCGCACTGTTTGCGCACGGCCGAAAGCCTGCGGTTCTCTGCGCTCCCAGTGGGTTCGCGGACGCTGGGCACCAGGTATCTGTATCCCGTCCGATCGTTGATCGTTACGTCCTGGCTTGCATGAAAGGGCGCAGCATCAACCTCGCGACTCTTGTTTTCCCTGTTAGACCAGGCCGGATCCGGCGTAGAACTCTTGAGGCGAGCAGCAAACCTGCAGGTCCTCGATTGGCCGAGAGATCCGTTATTGCTAGCTCACGCATTGCGAAATCGCGTCCTCGCCGACCTTGCTGGTACGAGAGCTTCGCCCGTGCCAGAGAATCGATAGGCACAGCACCGAGTCAACGATAAGAACGATGTCAATTGGGAAACGGTAGCGCGGGTCTGTGCCCGCGGCCACGAAAGGCGCGAGGTAGAACACAAGCATCGGAATAACGACAAGTCCGTCGCCGAGGCCGTAGAAATGCCGGCAGCGCCACCGGAGTGCCGCCCAAACGAAGAAGAGCGCGGCTATGACTGTGTGCATTGTGCGGCCGATCAGTTGTGGAATGACGGATTGGTTGACATTTCGGTAATCCGGGCGGAAGACCTCGGGGATCACCCAAAACCGGCCATAGAGGGTCACTTCAAAACCGGCCAACGATAACCATCATTCAGGACGTTGATTTTGACGCGAGGGTAGGTACCCTCGGTCGATGTGAGCAATGTC